>Ga0272444_10002414_pt1 | contig 17274 bp, 15 predicted proteins | sample SSMForm13_FD_201033 | JGI IMG/M metagenome (GOLD analysis project Ga0272444, IMG submission 201033) | Marine sediment archaeal communities from Little Sippewissett salt marsh, Falmouth, MA, United States - SSM-Form-13 | ecosystem: Environmental > Aquatic > Marine > Wetlands > Sediment ...
ATATAAAGGAGGAAATTCTTCAAACATGTCAGAAATAAAAGAGATCTGCGAAGTATGCAATGAAAACGAGGCGCAAATAAAATGCTCGGGCTGCGGGATTGCACTTTGTTACAACTGCGCCCATTTTGAAATGGTAGGGTCAGGTTGTGGGACTGTATATCCGTTATACTACTGTCCCCGATGTGCACATGATGAAAAAATAAATCCTAATGCCGGATTAAAGGATCAGGAATGGTAGCGTAAAGGGCTTCAGATTAAAAAACTAATCGAAGGGGTGTTTCCTTCTTTAAGATCTTTCCGGGAAGCAGGCCAGTATGTTCCCCTTCCTGAATGACAATCCGTCCATTGACGATCACATATTGAATTCCGTCCGGATATTGGTGGGGATTTTCCCAAGTGGATTTGTCTATCACTTTGTCGGGGTCGAAAATGACCAAATCAGCATAGAAACCTTCCCTGACCCACCCTCGCCATTTTAATCCGAACTTTTTCGCAGTGGTTGACGTCATCTTTTGAATCGCTTCGCCTAACGTCATAATGCCTTCTTCACGGGCATACTTCCCCAGCATACGGGGGAAAGTTCCATACGAGCGTGGGTGAGGTTTGCCGTTTCCTAACATACCGTACGGCGCGAGGGCCCAACCGTCTGAAGCGACAACGACAAGAGGATGCAGGATGATTTGTTTGAAATTGTCTTCATTGAGCGAGAAATTGATCATCTCTACCTGATCTTCTTCACATAGCAGGTCAACAATAAAACGAGACGGTTCCTTTTCAACTTCCCGGGCTGCTTCATGGATCGTTTTGCCGATGAAACGTTTGTTTTTTTCTTTTAAGACCGAGGAAACACGAATTTTTTCCCAGGATTCAATTTTTTCTTCCTGCTTTTTTACATGCTCGCAAATCTTTTCATACGAGTGTGGGTCACGTAATCGTTTGAGATATTCTTCGATGGTTCCCCGTTTTGCCCACGGAGGTATGAAAACACTGAGCAGTGTTGAGGTGGCAATATAGGGATAACGGTCTGCCAGGATTTTAAGACCTTTCTTTTCCATTTCCGAAATTTTGGATAGAACCGCGTGTACTTTTGGCCAGTTCCGCGGATACGCCATTTTTAAATGGGAAATATGTAAACTGACGTGTGATTTTTCGGCTATTCTGATGGCTTCGTCTACAGCTTCAAGAAGGTGATCGCCTTCGTCTCTCATATGGGTGGAATAAACACCATTGTAAATGGCCACCCGTCGGCACAGTGAAATGAGTTCCTCTTCCCGGGCAAAACATCCCGGTGTATAAATCAGTCCACTCGACATACCTAAAACTCCGGCATTAAGATGTTCCTGTAGTAACCGATTCATTCTTTTCATCTCATCATTTGTCGGAGGGCGATCGACCGATCCCATCACGGACCCCCGTAAATCACTGTGACCGATAAGCGTACCATAGTTGAGTGCCATACCTCTTCGTTCGAGTTGGGCAAAAAAACCGGTGACATCATTCCAGTCAAGTTCAAGATCGTATTTCTTCTTCAGGTAATCTTTATTTATTTCCGAAGGAGGGAACAGAGAAAAACCGCAATTACCCCCGATCTCAGTGGTAACCCCCTGTCTGATCTTGCTCTCCGCTTTGGGGTTTGCAAGTAGTTCGATATCGGTATGGCTGTGCGGATCAATAAAACCGGGGCTTATGACACAACCTGAAGCATCGATAACCGTTTTTGCCATGCTTCGTTTCAAATGTTTTCCGATTTTTACTACCATGTCCCCTTTTATGGCAACATCAGCTTCGCTGCCCGGATTGCCCGAGCCGTCGTATACTATTCCATCGGTAATGAGAATATCGTATTCTTTGTTATGTTGACGGTCTGTCTGAGCAGGATTTATAGTGCGTTTTTCTTTCATTTTCATGTTGTGTGATCATGGTTCGTTTTCAGTTTTAACAAAGCTTAACGCTCTGTGCATAAATAGTAAATAGAATAATCTCATCAGATAGAATAATATGTGTGATGTCTGGGGGCCGTTTTTTCAAGACGGGGGCAGCCTCCTCGTGACTTCTCATGCATAAAGAGATCGAGATGACAACTTCAACTTTCAGGCATCAACGGATCATGTATTTTTCCGCTTCCACTCTTTTACCTGACAAAGGGAGGGGATGCCCGTTCTTCCACCCATCTCACAACTCACCATCGCCGCAGTCCAGGCTGCAAAATCGAGACTTTTTTCCGCACTCCATTCTTGAAGGATTCCATACATAAAACCGGCATGGAAGACATCTCCGCATCCTGTTGTGTCTATGGCATCCACGGAATACGCCGGCTGTTGGATGAGCTCTCCGTTGGTCAAGGCGATAGATCCCTTGTTCCCCAGCGTGACCCCAACCACATGCGGGCCGAGTTCGGAGAGTCTGTAGCAGGCCTCCAACGGATCATCACCGCCGACCAGATCTGATGCAAATGTTTCGGAAACTATGAAAAAATCACTGAACCGGGCAAGATCCAGCATGCCGTCACGCAGTGTTCCCGCATCGACAGACACCGGGATGCCATTTTCCCTGGCAAATTTGCAGGCGGAAAGTGCCGCTTCTATGAAAAGACCGTCGGTATGTACCATGCGCGCCTGGGCGATCATATCGTAGTTGACTTCCTTTGACTTGAGGGCTGGACCGGTGGGTCTTCTCCAGAAGATTGTTCGTCTTCCCCTGCCGGGCTCGCTCACGATAAAGGCAAACTGGGAGTCACAATCTTCTCGTATTATTATATTTCCGGTATCCACATCTTCTTTTACGAGTGATTCCATGATCATTGTCCCGAATACATCATTTCCAATAACCCCGGAAAAAGCACAGGAACGGTTCCACCGGGAAAGGGCTACGAGTGCTGTAGCCACCGGTCCACCGCCCTGGATCACCAGATCGGAGAATTCGCACTTCACATCGGCCCGGGGATACGTTCCCACCTTACCGATGTAGTCGAGGGAACATTGTCCCAACCCGAATATATCGATTGCAGATTTTTTCATATATTTTGCCTGCTTATCGGTAACGATTTTACCGTTTGATCTCCGTGAAACGATATCAAAGTCCTTCCGTTTAATCGAGATTTTTCTTGACACATAAATGACTTAGTGGTGATAATACGCCGACGATAGATGGTATGGGTATTTTTAAGAGACTTGCAGGTGATTGTGGTGGGCAAAACGAAAAATTCATTTGTTGTTATATTCCTTATCATCATTGCCACATCGTTCCTCAGCTCATGTTTCACCAGCAAGAAACCCAATCCTGCCGATCCCGGTCTCGTCTGGGGATACGGCCCCAAATCGATAACAATTTCATATCAGGCGAGCAAAGACCTCAATGTCTATGACGGGAAACCTCATACCATTCTTCTCTGTCTTTTCCAACTCAGCGAACCAAATGTCTTTAATGAATTGTCCAAAAGTGATGATGGCTTAACAAAGCTTCTTGAATGTTCCCGGTTTGATAAAAGTGTTGCCGGTTTTACCCGTATTATTGTTCAACCGGGTGAAAGTAAGACAATTCAACTGGACAGGGAAGAGAATGCAAAATGGGTCGGATTGGCTGCGGGTTATTTTGATTTAAATTCTAATCAAATAACGAAACTGTTCGAAATTCCAATCGTTACAAAGAAAAAGTGGTTGCTTTTTAAAACGCCGATTCCAGGGGAAGTCACCATCAAACTTTCGTTGGGATCAAATAAAATTCAACAGAGTGAGGTCAAATGATGATTTCAAAAAGACCGCTGTTTTGGCATCAGGGCCTTTTTCTACAGCCGCAGCATTTTCAATATCTGGATTTATTTAATCAGTCATTGCTTTCACCCGTGATGGAGTATCAGCATCCTTATTTTTGGGGCGTTGTTACCCTCGATGTAAACGAGGCTGCGTTAGCGAACCGACGGTTTGAACTCCAGAAAGGGGAGTTCTTGTTCCAGGATGGAACTGCATCCGTTTTCCCGGCTAACTGTGTGATTCAAGCCCGATCGTTTGATGATGCGTGGGTTGAAGGAGAAAGGCCGTTTACGATCTATCTTGGTTTGCGAAAATTTAATGAAGAAACGCAGAATGTTACCGTTCTTCCGCAATTGGATAATATCTCGGATGTAACGACACGGTTTGTCACGACTGAAACCCCCGAAGCAATGGTTGATATGTATGGCAACGGGCCTCAGGCCCAGGTAAAGCGACTGCATTATGTCCTGAAGATTTTTTGGGAGAATGAATTGGAAGAATTGCAAAACTATAATCTCATACCCCTGGCTCAATTGCAGCGTGATGGTAGCGAAATCAAATTATCTCAAGAATTTATACCACCCCTGGTAGCGGTTTCCGGTTCGGCTGAAGTAGTCAGAGTGATAAGAGACATTCGCGATCAGGTAACAGCCCGCTGTCGACAGCTCGAAGAATATAAAAGTCCCCGTGAAATTCAATCCACCGATTTTGAATCGGGATATATGATATATCTTCTGGCCCTCCGTTCTCTGAACAGATTTGTGCCCACGCTGAGTCATCTCACGGAAACACCGAATATTCACCCCTGGGCTTTTTATGGTGTCCTCAGGCAACTTATTGGTGAGTTAAGTACATTTGCAGAGCAAGTAAGCGCAACGGGGGAATTACTCGACGGGACACAGGTGTTGCCGAACTACGATCACCAGGACTTATGGGCTTGTTTCTCTTCGGCTCATAACCTCATAGGAAGTTTGCTCAACAGGATTATCATCGGCCCTGAACATATCATACGATTGAAACGTGATGGAGATTATTTTGCAGCCGAAATTCCTGCCAATGCCTTCGATAGTCGTAATATGTTTTATCTTGTTATTAGGACAAATATTGATCCTGACAGCGTCCCTGAAATCATTCAAACTATAGCTAAATTAAGCAGTTCGGATCACATCAGTACCCTCATTTCTCGTGCACTTCACGGAGTTAGTTTGGAACAAAGCCTCGTTCCGCCGCCGGGCCTCCCGAGACGCCCCAACTCTTTTTACTTCAAAATTGACCATTATGGTTCGCAATGGTCTGATGTTCAGCGTTCGCAGAATATTTCACTCTATTGGGATACAGCACCGGATGACCTTCTCGCTGATATTGTGATTTTGAGAGGAACGTAGGCAAAAAGTTGAGATTAAGAATAAAAGTTAAAAGTGTAAAGATTTAAAGGTCAAGGTCATTGTGTCGAAGTTCTGAAAAGATAGATGATCATGCTTTCAATGCAGCATTCTTGAAGGGTGGACTGTTTCAAAAGGAAAGTATATGCGTTTAATTGATTGTTTTATTGACATTATGACATATACGACTGATTTGCTCCAGACAGGGGGGAGGGAACAGCCCGCTTTTGAGAAAGTGCACAATAATTACAGGACCCTTTTTAATCTTGCTGAAGAACGGCTGAAAAAAGGGAATATCTCTGCAGAAGAATGGGAGGATGCACGATTTGCCGTCTGCTCGTGGGTTGATGAATCTATACTGTGTTCATCATGGGAAGGAAAAACTCGATGGATCCACGATCAACTTCAGCGAATGTATTATGGCACGACGAATGGAGGGGAAGAATTCTTTGACAGGCTCGGCGAGCTCGCTCCTGAAGCAAAATCAGTTCGAGAGGTCTATGCCTATTGTCTTGCCATGGGATTTAAAGGTCGCTACTTCAAAAGAGAGGATGAAGCTCGTCTGAAAGCCATCAGGGAAATGAACTGTAAATATGTGCCCGATGAAAGCGTGATTGAAAAGGCATCGTCAGATAGTGAGAGCCTTTTCCCGAGAGCCTATATATCGTCATCGGACGATAGTGAAGTGCACAGATTGAGAAGTCCTTTGACCTTTTTTAATCTATTATTCTTGATCTGTCCGCCGGTACTCTTCGGGATCTTATTATTGATATACCAGAATATCTTACAGAAACTTATTACCGATTTCTTTGGAAAATAATAAACCATAATTTGTTTTGTAGAGTGCTAAGCTTTTTTGGGACCGACTCTCGTAGAGTATTGAAATACAACCATCAGGTGTAAGGAATTAATGAAGGATATAGTGCATAAAATTTTTAAAATACTCCTGTATGTTTTAATTATCGGCGTTCTTGCCGCCGTTATTTTCTGGTTTGTATTGAAAAAAAGCTGGCCCTGGTGGGTCGGTTTGGCCATATTGGTCGGATTATTCGGATTATGGATGGGTTTTTTGTTCCTGAAAAAATATTTTTTCAGACGCCGGGAGCAGCGCTTCGTCAAACAAATAATTGATCAGGATGAATCAGCGATAGAGGGTGCCCCTGTCCACGAACGTCAAAAGCTTAAGGACCTGCAACAACGATGGCAGGAATCAATAGATCTCTTGCGAAACTCGTATCTGAGGAAGAAAGGTAATCCCCTTTATGTTCTGCCCTGGTATCTGGTGATAGGAGAATCAGGTGCCGGAAAAACCACGGCGATTAAAAGTTCCCGGTTGACCTCACCTCTTACGGAGGTTGCCAGCACACCGGGCATATCTTCAACAAAAAATTGCGACTGGTGGTTCTTCGAGGAAGCAATCGTTCTTGATACGGCCGGCCGTTATACCATTCCCATAGATGAGGGGCCCGATAAAGAGGAGTGGGAACGGTTTCTGACCCTCCTGGTAAAATATCGCAAGCGGGAACCGATAAACGGGCTGATCGTTGTTGTCAGTGCCGATAAAATTATGGATGGCGATGTAGATGTTCTGACGGATGAAGGCCAAAGTATACGGAAGCGTATCGACGCACTGATGCGAATTCTCGGTGCAAGATTTCCCGTCTATTTGATGGTATCCAAGGCGGATCTGATCTATGGAATGGTAGACTTCAGTTTGCTGTTGCCGGAAGGAACCCTGAACCAGGCAATGGGCCATCTCAACGAAACCTTAACGAACGATTGCGAGGAATTTCTCGATGAGGCCATGCATACCGTATCGGATCGTCTCAAAGATATCAGACTGGAACTTATTAACCATCTCAAGAGTGTCGATCCGAGAGTGCTGATTTTTCCTGATGAATTGGAGCGGTTACAGCCCGGACTCCTGGCTTTTGCGAGAGGTGCATTCAAGGAAAGTACGTATCAGGAGACACCACTCTTGCGGGGAATTTTCTTCAGCAGCGGGCATCAGGAAGGGACACCTCATCCGGCATTATACCAGGATTTACTTCTGAACGAATCAAAGGATATTGTAAATGGGGGCAAATAAAGGTTTTTTTCTCCATGATTTTTTCCGCCGTATTTTACCCGGGGACAGGAATTTATTTACGCCGATACTTGAATTTCTCAAATGGCGTCGGTTGACCAGAAATCTTGGCCTTCTGTCATGGGTCGCGTTATGGGTAGCTGTCTGCGGCTTACTCACCTTCTCTTTTATCAAAAATATCAGTGTATTGCATGGCTTTACGCAGGATTTTTCAAAACCTCCCACCCTCACGCAAAACATATCCGATGACCTGATTGTGATGGACAAGTTTCGAAGTGAATTGCTGGAACTGCATGACGCCAACCAGAACTGGTGGATTCCACGATTCGGCTTGAGAGATACACTGGCTGTTGAAAAGAGGCTTACGAAACAGTATGTCAAACTCTTTGAGACGGGCTTCATCAACCCGATGGATCGAATGCTGCAAGAAAAAATGGCGGCAATAACAGCGGATACTCCTGAAAACGACATCATGGTCTATGCTCAGCATCTTGTAGGAAGAATAAAACTTACGCAAGCATATATAGAGAGTGGGAACTTAAAGAAATCACAGGATCTCATTAATGCTTTGTCCGATATTCTCATACTGCTCGACAGTAACGTGCTGCCGGGAACGGCTGATAAATTCAGGGATATTTATCTGTATTATCTTGACCGCGGTATCGATAAAAAAACAGCTCAATCAAATATAAAGAAACTGCAGACTGAACTTGTTCAATTGATTTACAAGAAAAGCGAACATTTGAATTGGCTTGTTAAGTGGGCCAATAATGACGTGACGATTCGCGATATAACATTACATGACTACTGGGGTTCTGATAATTCTCAAAAATCAGGTGACAAAATTATTGTGGACGGGGCATACACCGTGAAAGGGTTTAAAGAGATTAATGAGTTTGTCAGCTACCTTGAAGGTGCATTACCCGGTTACATCGATATCGCCGAGGAGGAAAAAAAGTTTTTTCAGTGGTATCAAAAAGAGTATTTCCAAGCTTGGAAATCTTTTGCGAAATCATTTTCAAAAGGACAATTCAATCTCGGTAATCCTGATGATTGGCAGAACATGGCCTCGGAAATGACGACACCGCATAATCCCTATTTTGATCTCATCGAATCGATGAGCAAGGAATTAAAACCATTTGCAGACGGAAAAAATGTTCCTGAATGGGTGAAGCAACTCATTGAAGTACAGTCAATAATTGATTTCGCCGCCAAAGAGAAGGGTAGTCAAAAGGAAGAATCAATCCTGACCAAGGCCGTCGAGAAAAGTGGAAAACTGGTTCATGAAGTGGTAAAAGAGGCAAAAGCCCTCACGGATAAAGATCGTGAGGAACGGCGTCTCTACGCTGCAAAGACATTTAATGCCTATCTTGCTGAATTGGAGGAGCTTCTGCCCGTTTCGACTGCGAGGAGTCAGGCATACAAAGCGGCATCAGAATTCTTTCCATACAGTTTGAAGCCCTCGGAAAGCAAGTCTCCATTTTTTTCTGCCTTCGGAGAAGTTCAGAAATTTGAAAATTATCTCTCACCGGGAAGTGATTTTTTCCTTCCAATGAATCTTGTTTCGGGCCCGGTTCGCTTCCTGCTCTTCTATGTCAGCATGGAAACCGCGTGCTCTCTGCAGCATGACTGGGAAGATATTGTCCTCGGTGGCATTCAGGGCGTTGCTTCAGAAAACTTGCCTGAATTGCTCTTCAGTGAAAAAGGAGTGGTATGGAAATTCGTCAATGGTCCGGCGGCTCCCTTCCTAGGTCGAAATCAACACGGATATTTTGTAAAGAAAGCGAGAGGGGCTCATATACCATTCGAGAATAGTTTTTTCTCCTTTGTAACGAAGGGAGCCGCGGTCAGCACATCCCTGAAACCTGACTATAATGTTCAGATCAGGACGCTGCCCATTGACGTGAATGACGATGCAAAAAAGGAACCCTATCAAACGTCGATTGAACTGGGGTGTGTAAAAGGGAAGACACGTTTGGACAATTTCAACCATCCGGCCAGCAAGATGTTTACCTGGTCTCCGGGAGATTGTGGTGATGTGACACTCCGGATATACTTTGAAGGGTTGACCTTGACTAAGAAATATTCCGGGCACGACGGATTCCCTCTATTTCTTGCCGACTTCAAGGACGGCAGCAAAACCTTTACGCCTGAAGATTTTCCTCAGGCAAAAGGAATATTGAAAGAATTGAATGTCACCGAGATTAAGGTGTCGTACGAAATTACCGATAGTAAGCCAGTTATTAAATTGGTTGAAAAAGTTCCCCGGCAAACGCCGACGGTGATTGCAGACTGCTGGAGCCGATAAAAAAACAGGAGGGAGTAGCCAGTAGCCAGAAAGTAAAGTTGAAAGGAATAATATATTATCCTTATCCTGACTTCTGACTTCTGAATTCTCAGAAAATTATGGAACTCATTGAACTCGGAAAAACACCGATAAGTCAGGACAATCCGGCAGGCGATGACGTTCGTTTTGAACCTGAATACGATGAGTTGCAGAGCGAGATCGATAAGCTTACATCTCCCACATCGGAAGGGGGTATTGACTGGAATAAGATTGTTAAACTCGGTACGATTATTATTGGGGAAAAATCAAAGGACCTTCTGGTTGCAAGCTATCTTTGTGTTGCCCTTGTGCGATCCAGGGGATTGGAAGGGTTGGAAACAGGACTGGTCATCTATCGTGAGTTGCTTGACACGTTCTGGGACATCCTTTTCCCTACGATGAAAAGAATGAGAGGTCGCCAGAACGCGATTGAATGGTGGAAAGACGGTATCATGTCGGCGATTAATTCTCTTCCTTCGGATCCGTCGCTGACCGAAGAAAAAATTAATGATCTCAATGAAACCGTCGGGGCAATCGGCTCGTTTTTCGATGAACATGTTGATGATCCTCCGTCGCTGCTTCAATTACAGGATAGCATTGCGGCGTTTCAACCCGAATCAGAGCCTGAGACGGTGGAACAGCAGGAGGCGGGTACCGTAACGGGGCATGAGCCTCTACCATCGCCACCGCCTGAGAAGATTACCAAACAGGAAGAAAGTACCGACGTAATACCGGTGCAGGATGCGGACAAAGTATTGAGCAACGGACTAAACCTGCTCAGTCAGGCCGCGACGATCTTCATGAAGAACGATCCGTCCAGTGCAATGAGCTATCGATTGACAAGACTGGCTGCATGGCTGCCCGTGAAAATGCTTCCTCCTGCCGAGGATGGGAAAACGCGTATACCACCACCGATGCAGGAAATTATAAAAGCCATGAAGAACCTGCATCAACAAAAGGAATATAGAGGCCTCCTGGAATCTGCCGAAAGTCGTATCGGCCAATTCCTGTTCTGGCTTGATCTGAGTCATTATGTTGCTGAAGCCCTTGGAGGACTGGATTACACTGAAGCGCATGATGTTGTCGTACAGGAAACGTCAGCATATGTCAGTCGTCTAACGGGGATTGAAGGACTGTCTTTCTCGGATGGGACCCCCTTTGCCGATGAGGATACAAAAAGATGGTTAAAAAATATTGTCATCGATAATAGTGGTGGAATAGAAGGCTCCTTCACTATGTCCGGCACTCTACCCGCGGATTTTGAAGAAACAGAGATTTCTAAGGTTTATAAACAATCGGAAGCCTTGATGAAAAAGAAAAAATTAGAAAAAGCCGTGGAACTTATTCAGGAAAAGTTGTCAGGTGGAACATCTCAACAATCTCGATTCCTGTGGAGAATTGTTCTTGTCAAGCTGCTTACGAATGCCCAGAAAGCACGGCTTGCGGTGCCCCATCTCCGAGAAATCTTGGATGACATTAACAAACATCACTTGGATAACTGGGACCCCGATCTTGTTCTTTCAGCGCTGAAGGAAGTGCACAGGTGTTTAACGGTTCAAACGGACAAGGAACTACAGGATCAGGCAACGGAAGCCATGGATCGCATTGCTAAGATAAGTCCCGTCGTAGCGCTACGACTGACGAAATAACTATAATCAAAAGAAACTTTCAATAATTAATTAACAATTAAAGATATGAAAAGGAGGTAGATCATGGCTAAAGAAGGTTCGGTTGCCCCCAAGGAACGCGTCAATATTGTGTATAAGCCGGCCACGGGGGATGCAAAAGAAGAGGTAGAACTTCCTTTAAAGGTACTGGTTATGGGAGATTTTACCTTGAGAGATGATGAAACGCCGGTGGAAAACCGTAAGACGATCAATGTTGATAAAGATAATATGGATGATGTCCTCAAGGCACAAAATGTACGGTTGACAACGAATGTGAAAAGCACCGTGTCTGATGACCCTGATGCCCAGTTAACGGTTGATCTGGACTTTCAGAGTATGAAAGATTTCGATCCGGATGCTATTGTGGAAAAAGTTCCGGAACTCAAAAAATTGATTGATTTGAGAGATGCACTCAAAGCGTTGAAGGGCCCCTTAGGAAATGTGCCTAAATTCAGAAAGAAAATCCAGGAACTGGTCCAGGATGAGGGAACCCGGGATCGTCTCCTCAAGGAACTCGGCATAGAAGACTAAGGAGGGAATGTTATGGCTGAAGAAAAAAAAGAAGTATCCCAGAAAGAAGCTCAGGCTGTTGAGGAACCGACACTTCTGGATGATATTGTGCAGGCGACGAAACTGAAACCGTCGGACGAAGCCTATACGATTACGAAACAGGGTGTTCAGGCATTTATCGATGAATTGCTCAAACCGGAGCGTGAAGGAGTCAAGATCAGCCAGGCTCTGGTAGATGAAATGATCGGTGAGCTCGATCGGAAACTGTCAGGGCAGGTGGATGCAATCCTGCATAATGAGGATTACCAGAAACTGGAGTCTGCTTGGCGGTCACTTAAATTCATGATTGATCGTGCTGATTTTCGAGAAAATATCAAGGTCGAGATCATAAATGTCAATAAGACTGATCTGTTGGATGACTTTGAAGATGCTCCCGAGATCACGAAATCAGGGCTTTACCGATTGTCGTACACTCAGGAATTCGGACAGTTCGGTGGAAAACCATACGGTCTTCTTGTTGGAAATTACGAGTTTGGTCCCGGTCCGCAGGATATCAAGTTGATGCAGAATCTGGCAAGTGTGGCCACCATGTCACATGCCCCATTTGTTGCTGCTGCCGGTCCCAGCTTTTTTGGCCTCGAGGAATTTTCCGGTCTACCAAACCTGAAAGATCTGAATGCAATTTTCGAGGGACCCCAGTATATCAAATGGCAATCGTTTAGAGCGTCTGAGGATGCCCGGAATGTCTCGCTCACACTGCCACATTTCCTCCTGCGTCTTCCCTACGGACAGGATACACAACCGGCCAAGAGTTTTAATTATAATGAAGATGTGTCGACCGGTAACGATACTTTTTTATGGGGTAATGCCGCTTTTGCATTTGCGACACGTATTATGGACAGCTTTGCCAAGTATCGCTGGTGTGCCAACATAATCGGACCCCAGGGAGGCGGAGCAGTTGAAGATCTGCCCATGTACCAGTATGAGGCAATGGGTGAATTGCAAACAAAAATTCCCACTGAAATTCTTGTGTCGGAGCGGAGGGAATTTGAACTGGCTGAAGAAGGTTTCGTAGCGCTGACCATGCGAAAGGGGAGTGACAATGCCGCCTTTTTCTCCGCCAATTCAGTTCAAAAACCCAAGACATTCGGTACCAGTAAAGAAGGAAAACAGGCTGAGCTGAATTATAAGCTTGGAACCCAGTTGCCCTACACCTTTGTTGTCAGTCGTCTGGCTCATTATATTAAAGTAATTCAGAGGGAAAACATTGGGACATGGAAGGAACGGGGTGATCTTGAACGGGAGCTGAACATCTGGATACGCCAGTACGTTGCAGACCAGGACAACCCATCTCCCGGTGTCAGGAGCAGAAGACCGCTGAGACAGGCGGAAATCACCGTCTCCGATGTTGAAGGGGATCCCGGCTGGTACAGAGTATCACTGAAAGTTCGTCCCCATTTTAAGTATATGGGTGCCTCGTTTACCCTTTCACTGGTAGGAAAGCTGGACAAAGATTGATCATAGGCAATCAGCAGATCGATGACTCTACCTGTGTTGCTCACTGCTGATCGCTGAGAATTGTAATATAAACTATTAAAAGGAGGATAAAATTATGTCAATGCCATCTCATCTGTCATTAAGCGGCAAGAATCAGGGTAAAATCGAGGGTTCCTGTGAGATTTCCGGTCGTGAAGGAACGATACTGGTATATGCCCTTGATCACCTGATTGAAATACCCCGCGATACGCATTCGGGTCTCCCCACGGGGAAACGAATCCATCTGCCGATGACCATAACCAAAGAAATGGATAAGAGCTCACCGAAGCTTTATCAGGCACTGACAAGCGGAGAACAGCTCAGCGAAGTCTTACTCGATTTTTACCGTATCAGTCCGTCCGGGAAGGAAGAGAAATACTTTACCACGAAACTTGAGAATGCCATTATTGTTTCAATGGCTCCGTTTTATCCGGAAACATTTGATCCGAAAAATGAACCGTACAAACATATGGAAAAGGTTTCCTTTACCTATGAAAAAGTAATCTGGACATGGGTAATCGACGGTATTGAAGCCGAAGATTCCTGGAAGGCTCCGAAGGAATAAATAAATGTTGAGTCATCAGCTATCAGTGGTCAGCTACGTTCCACGCTGATCACTGAAAGCTGAAAGCTGAAAGCTGTTATATGCGTGACGAAAGACTGTTGGAACGTATCGGTAATATGGCAAAATACCCGGATCGACGGGAGGGCCACGATACGGCACGCCGGATTGATTCAATTATGGGCCACCTGCAAAGGGTTCTCAATACCAAGCAGGGTAGTACACCGATTGCAGATGATTACGGAATCCCCGATTTTACGAATCTGCCTGGGGTCTTTTCCTCAGGTGCAACTCATGAGATCGAACGCATTATTAAACAGGTCGTTGAGAAATATGAACCGCGTTTAACGAAGGTTCGTTGCAGTTTTGTTCCGCAAGAGGATGACTTGTTGGCACTCCGTTTTGAAATAGATGCGAGGCTAGCCGGGGAAGAGAATGTTCCCGTTACTTTTGAAACGGTGGTGGACGCCGGTGGCAAAATAAATATCAAAGATCATGTGTGAACGGATACCCGAAGCTACATTCCCTCTGTCTTTTATTTGCTGCAGCCTCCGGGAAATGCAGTGGTAATGTATACATATAAAAAACTGAAATGGTAGGTTATGTTCAACCGTTATTACCAGCAGGAACTCTTTCATTTGAAAGAACTGGCCAGGGAATTTTCCAAGGTTCATCCCGCTCTGGCTCCCATGCTCAGCGGAAAAACTTCCGACCCCGATGTTGAGAGACTTATGGAGGGGGTAGCATTTCTGGCAGGAATGTTGCGCCAGAAACTGGATGATGAATTTCCCGAGATTATCCATGGTTTAATTCAGCTTATCTTCCCCCATTACCTCCGTCCGATTCCTGCAACGACGATGATTGCATTCACGCCGAAAGTAGGGCTGAAAGAGAGCACGGTAATTCCCTCGGGAATTGAAATTGCTTCTATTCCGGTAGAGGGAACATCGTGTAAGTTTCAAACGTGTTGTGAATTGGATGTACATCCCTTGAATCTTGATAGTGCGGAGCTCATTGAAAGTCCGGGAAGCCCGACCAGTATTCGCCTTGGTATCAGACTCACCGGCATGAGCCTGTCAAACTGGAAGGTTGCAAAAATACGCTTTTTCTTGGGCGGGGAATATTCTCAGGCATCAAATATCTACTTTTTGCTTAACCGCTGTGTGAGAAGAATCATTGTCAGGCCTTCGGAGGGTGGTGAGTCTATGGAGCTCTCGCCGAATTCAGTCGTACCGGCGGGTTTCTCACCTGAAGAAGCACTTTTCCCGTATCCCGGCCAATCGTTTCCCGGTTATCGACTGTTGCAGGAATATTTTATATTGCCTGAAAAATTTCTCTCCTTAGACCTGACCGGTCTGGATAAATGGTACAACAAAGGAGATGGGTCGGCATTTGATATTATTTTCGAACTGGGTAATATTCCGATCGCTCTCCCTCGTATACAACGGAACAACTTTGTCCTCTTTGTATCACCGGCCGTTAATATTTTCCCCCATGATGCAGATCCAATCATGGTCAACCATCAAAAAGCGGAATATCGTGTAAGGCCGACGACCAGACAAGACGGACATTATCAAGTATACTCCATAGACAGTGTTACGGGGTTGGTGCAGGGCACTGTTGAGCATCGAGAGTATAGACCATTTGCATTTTTTGGCCAGCAGGAGAAAGGAATTCCCGTTTATAATGTTGCCTGGAAAAATTCTCAGATCAGTCAATCATCTGAGGTATACTTAAGCTTAACCTATCCGCCATGGGCAGAACTTGCTGCTTCCGAGACCCTCTCCATCTCACTGAGGTGTACCAATGCATCTCTGCCGGAAAACATACAGCTCGGAGACATATCACAACCAACAGAAACATCTCCGGAACTTATGGAATTCAGAAATATTCTGCCACCAACAGCTCCCATTCAGCCTCCAATAGGGAGTAATATGCTATGGCATTTTCTGTCACATCTTTCGTTGAATTATCTGTCTCTTTCCAGCGGAGATAATATCAAGGAACTGTTGCGGCTCTATATTTTTCCGGAAGGACGTGACAGGGCGAAAATCGCCGCGAATACGAGGCGCGTTAATGGGATTGTCGATGTCCGGACAACATCCGTAGACCGTCTGGTTTCGGGATATATGATGCGGGGTCAGGAAATACGAATGAAGCTTCGGCAGGACTACTTTGCGTCACCGGGAGATATGTTCCTTTTCGGATCCGTCATGGACTACTTTTTCGGTGTATACAGCAGTATGAACAGCTTTATACATCTGGTGATCGAAGAAAGCACAACGGGAGAAACATATTCATGGCCACCCAGGGTCGGCGACAGACCTTTGACATAAAAGAAACTCTAGTAACAAACGGAAAACGCTTTTCTTATGCACAGGCGCTTCGGATGCTGCGGTATTTGATGTCCGAAACCGGCGGTGATAATCCGGATGAGGAAACCATCGGTCGATCTATCAAGATGAGACCTCAATTATCTCTTAATTTTCCCGATACCGACATTGTGTCAATAGAAGAGGTTTCCCGGGACCCCCCCATCTTTTTACTGACGGTCACCTTCCTTGGCCTTTATGGAGTTTCTTCACCGTTGCCTACTTTTTACACTGAAGATCTCATCGATGAAAATCTACAGGAAGTGACTGTCATCCGTGATTTTCTGGATATTGTCAATGCTCCTTTTTACCGGCTCTTTTACCAGTGCTGGAGTAAGTATAGACAGCATATAAAGATTATCGACGAGCAGGATCCTGTCTATCTTGAACGACTATTCTGTTTTCTTGGGCTCGGTATCGAAGAACACCGGCGCGAGATTCCTGACGTACAGGCACTGATTCCCTATGTAGGACTTTTTACTCAATTCCCTCGCTCCGCACTGGGATTAAAGACGCTTCTGACAGATATTCTGCACGTGCACTCACTGGATGTTGTTCAATGCGTTCGCCGGAAAGCCGTCATTCCTGAGGATCAGCGCCTCTTTCTCGGGACGTCAATAAGATATCTCGGTGTCGATAGTTATGTGGGGCAAGAAGTCGATGATCGTATGGGAGCTTTCCGTATCGTCATCGGTCCCGTTGAGGCCGATAGGTTTCATGAGTTTTTACCGGATACACAAAAATTCGATATGATGGCTCGGATAATCCGGTTGTATCTGGATAAACCGCTCACCTGGGAAAGTGAAGTGAGTCTGTATCCCGGGGAAGTGAAAACCGTTTGTCTGGGGGAATCACGCTGGTCTCGCCTTGGTTGGGATACGTGGATATTTTCTGATAAAGAATATCCTTTTGGTGTGAGCGCTGCATTCCGGGAACCGGTCGCGAATGATTTTCCGATTTAAAATATCGAGTTACATCTTTTACAGTCATCAAGACATATGTGAACTTCAAACTTTTTTGGAAAGGAAGAAATCTCATGTTAACGGTAGATATCAAATCATTATTACTTCATCTGAACACATTC
>Ga0272444_10002416_pt1 | contig 17268 bp, 15 predicted proteins | sample SSMForm13_FD_201033 | JGI IMG/M metagenome (GOLD analysis project Ga0272444, IMG submission 201033) | Marine sediment archaeal communities from Little Sippewissett salt marsh, Falmouth, MA, United States - SSM-Form-13 | ecosystem: Environmental > Aquatic > Marine > Wetlands > Sediment ...
TATAAATAGTGAGGAGTTAAACCGTTAAATATCTTATTCCCGCTTGCTCTTTTTCCTGAAAATCAGTCTGATCGGTACGGAATCGAAATTAAATTCTTCCCGTATTTTGTTTGCAAGATAGCGTCGATATGAAAAATGAACACCCTTCGGTTCTCTGACAAAGAAAATAAACGTAGGAGGTTTCACAGAGGTCTGGGTAACATAGCTGAAATTGTGGGGTTTGTTTCGGTAACGGGGAGGGGGGAATATGCTTATAAAATCCCGTACTTTTTTATTGAGTTCAGCGGTATGGACCCGTGTCGTATATTGATCGTAGGTGGATTCGATCAATTCAAAGATCCTGAATATACGCTGCCCCGTAAGGGCTGATAGAGAAACGATGGGAGCAAAATCGAGATATTTCAATTTATCCTTTATTGTTCTGACGTGTTTCCCGATAGTGCTGTCATCTTTTTCGAGAAGATCCCATTTATTGAGAACAATGATACAAATAACCCCTCTTTCATAAGCCAGTCCCGCTATTTTTGTGTCTTGTTCGGTTATTCCCTCCGTGGCATCTATCAATATCAGGGCGACAGTGCAGCGGTTGAGCGTTTTGATTGCTTCAATGACGGTGTATTGCTCGAGGCGGAGGCTGACTTTACTCTTTCGCCGTATTCCGGCGGTATCGATAAGCAGATATTTCCGGTTGTCGTATTCAAAAGGCGTATCAATGGCATCTCTGGTCGTTCCCGGTACAGGGTTTACGATCGTTCTCTCATATCCTAGTATCTTATTGATAAGTGAAGACTTTCCCACATTTGGTTTTCCAATCACGGCAATTTTTATTCGTTCATCGTCCTCATCGATTATGTCTGATAACGGAAGACATGCAACAACGTCGTCCATCAGGTCTGCCACACCAATCCCGCCGTGCTGTGCAGAAATAGTATAAAGTCGATCGACACCCAGCCGGTAAAAATCATACGAGAGTTCTTCATGCTTCAGGCCATCGATTTTGTTGACGGTATAAAAAGTGGGCTTTCGCGTTTTTCTGAGGATATTCGCAATTTCTACGTCCGACGGTGTCAACCCTTCTCTGCCGTCCAAGAGAAAGATGATCGCGTCGGCTTCCTCGATAGCAAGATTCGTCTGCTCGCGCATTTGTATGAGCATTCTTTCCATGGAAACGGGTTCGAATCCGCCTGTGTCAATGAGGGTGAAAGACTTGTCGTTCCATTCCGAATCGGCATAATTTCTGTCCCGCGTGGCACCGGGTTGATCAATGACAATTGCTTTTTTATGTGATGAGAGACGATTGAACAAAGTGGATTTCCCCACGTTCGGCCGTCCCACTATGGCAATAATTGGTTTCAAAGAGTTCATCCTCATAGCAATCTGTTTTCAGCATTCAGCTCTCAGCTCAGACTCAGACCATTGAACAACTTAAGAACACCTTTGCTGGTCACTGAAGGCTATTTGCTCATTTTGTATCCCAGTTCTTTAAGCAGTCGTTCGTTACGGGTCCAATCTTTACTCACTCTAACAAATAACTCCAGAAAAATTCTCGTACCAAAGAATTTTTCCATCTCCAATCGGGCCTGTTTCCCGATTTCTTTCAGCATACTTCCCTTTTTCCCGATAATGATACCTTTTTGTGAATTTTTCTCCACATTGATCGTTGCCCGCATGCGAATTAAATTTCTTTTTTCATCTTCTTTGAAGGATTCCAGAACGACAGCCGTCGAATATGGTATTTCCTGATGAGTTAGCAACATCAATTTTTCCCTGATTATCTCTGCAGCGATGAACCGTTCGGAGCTGTCGGTGTACACATCGTCGGGAAAGTATTTTGGTCCCTCCGGCAATAAATCCCATATCACGTCGACGAGAGTATCCAGGTTAAATCCCTTCAATGCACTGAGAGGGATTATGTCTTTGAAAGAAAACAGATTTTTTAATTCATCAATCAGTGGAAGGAGCCGTTCCTTTACAACGAGGTCAATCTTGTTGATTAGCAGGATAACAGGAACTGTTATGGCTTCCATCGAGTTGATAATAAGGGAATCTTCCTCGCTGAAAGGAGTCTCTGCATCGACGATAAAGAGAATGACATCCACGTCGGCAAAAGTATTGAATGCCGTTGACACCATATATTTATTCAACGGTGTCTTTGCCCGGTGTATGCCCGGCGTATCGAGAAATATGATTTGTCCTCTGTCGGAATTTTTAATTCCCATGATCCTGTTTCGTGTCGTTTGCGGTTTATAGGTCGTGATGGCAATTTTCTCTCCGATGATACAGTTCAAAAGGGTCGACTTCCCCACATTGGGTTTTCCGATAATTCCTACAAATCCCGATTTAAACAAAGCCGGCTCCTTATAAGCGATGTATGAAAAAAGCTATCTTATATAACGTTCATCATTTTTGTAGATTGTATATTTGATCCCTCCCGCCGTCATACAGAGATGACCGCGCTGCTGGGATGGATCGGTCTTTACCTGAAAATCACCGACACTAAAATTTTCCTTAAGCGTTCTGATGTTTCCATTTCTGAGGCCTCTGAAATTTGAAACATCTTTAGGGTTGACCAGAAAGACAACCTCTTCATTTCTTTGTTGTGCCTGTTCGAGGAGATATGATGCCATATCAAGGAAGATAGACCCTTCTACAAGGGATCTGAATGCGGGGTGGTAAGGGCCGGTGACAATGCTTCCTGTCGTTTCCATTTCGCTTGTCGTCTGAAGACCGAGCCTGATAACGGGAATATGTGCCATTTCGAATTTTCTGAGGGCATATTTACACAACCTGATGGCATCGGCTATGGTCAATGGTTCATAGTGACCTTCCATGTACATCTCTGCCAAGGCGGTATTCCGGAAGACAATCGTCGGATGAATCCGTATCATGTCAGGGTTAATGTGTATCACTTCTTCTACCGTGTATCGAAACCGGTCTTCCGTATCACCGGGAAGCCCCACCATGAGGTGGATGCCCGTTTCAAATCCGTTGTTTTGTAACATGTTCACCGCGTTTTTTACATCGTTCGATGTATGTCCCCGTCCTGAAAGATTCAGAACTTCGTTAACCATGGATTGTGCACCGATCTCGACCGTTGTAACAGAGTATTGCTTGAGGAGTTTTATCCGATCAGCGTCGATGTAATCGGGGCGCGTTGAGATCCTGATGGAATCGATCGGACCGCCTTGTATATAAGATTCCGCTGTTTCAAGCAGTTCAGTCTGGTATTTTTGGTCAATGCCGGTGAAATTACCGCCGTAAAACGCGATCTGGATGCTTTCCGTATTCCAGTTCATCGTTTTCAGATATTTGTCGACAATGTTCCGGAACTGCACTTGGGTAATCCTGTCGGGATAATTCCCGGCGGTGATCCGTTCGTTACAGTAAATACATCGATGAGGGCATCCTCTATACATGACAAAAATGGGAATGATTTTTTGAATCATGATAATTCTTTCTGAATACATCTCAAACTATGTTTCATTATGATAACGCTCTTCGAGTTTTTCCAAGGCTTTGTGTGCTGCATTTTGTTCGGCTTCTTTCTTGCTTCTCCCGGTACCTTCTGTCGTAATGATGTTTGGAATTGTCAGTTGTATCTCGAAGATTTTATTATGGTCAGGACCGTATTCATGAATCAATGTGTATTTTGGGATAATCTTATATTTGCTCTGGCTCAATTCCTGAAGAGATGTTTTGTAGTCACGATGAAACGGATCTTCGGTCCATTCTCTGATGAGGGGTTGAAAAACGTCGGCAATAAATGAAAGGACCTGCCCAAATCCCCCATCAAGGTAAATTGCTGCAATAATAGCCTCGAAGGCGTTCGACAGAATCGAATATTTGTGCCGTCCCCCTGAAGCCTCTTCTCCTTTGCCAAGGAGGATGAAGTTACCGATACAAAGTTTTTCCGCCAGTTTTGCCAGCGGTTGTTCATTGACAACAGACGCCCGTACCTTTGAAAGATCCCCCTCGTTATATTCAGGGAATTGTTTCATCAACACGTCACTGATGCACAGTTCGAGGACGGCGTCGCCGAGAAACTCCAGCCGCTCATTGTCCCGGTAGTTCAGATCCTGGTTTTCATTTACAAACGATCGGTGAGTCAGGGCGGTATGGAGTAACATCATGTTCTTGAAAGTATACGAAACAAGACCTTCAAGGACTGTGAGATGTTCAATCCTTTCATCCGGAAGTTGCGATCTTGTGTCCACGTATCTTTCCTCCCTCTGAATTGTCAGCCACAATCGTGACAATGTGATTGGCCAGAGAACGATTACCATTCGAAATCAGGACCGGTATATAGTTATCTGAAAAACCTTTCATGAGCCCAGTTTCTCTGTCCGCTGTGTCCTCAACTAAAACGGATAGTTCCTTTTCGATAAATTTTTTATTATAGTCTACCCTTTTTTTCTTTCCAATATCCCGCAACAATTTCCCTCGCTCTTTTTTAAGAGATCCGAGGACCTGTCCGGGAAGAGTCGATGCCGCCGTACCGGGACGCTGAGAATAGGGGAAGACGTGGAGATAAGCTACGGGCAAACGTTCAATAAACATTCGTGTGTTGTTGAATTCCTGTTCTCCTTCACCCGGAAATCCGACCATGACATCAACCCCGATAGCCATCTCGGGAATTGCGTTCATAATTGTTTCTATTCGTTCTCGAAACAGGTCGGCAGTATAGGTCCTGTTCATCAATTGTAACACTGAATCATCACCGCTCTGGAGGGGTACATGAAGGTGCCGACAGATTGTCTGTGAAGCTCTGATATAATCGATAAGTTCGTTCGTTATTTCCATTGGTTCGATAGAGCTGAGTCGCAGCCGCTCAATTGCCTGACTCTGTTCGATTTTTTTCAGAAGATTCAGCAGTCCGGTTTGTGGTGACAAATCATACCCGTAGTATCCCAGGTGAATTCCCGTCAGGACGATTTCCCGGTATCCGGAGCCGCTCAGCGTTTTGACTTGTTTCATAACCTCTTCTTCAGGGAGGCTCCTGCTGCGTCCCCGTGCATACGGAATGATACAATAACTGCAGAAAGCGTCGCATCCGTCCTGAATCTTGAGGAATGCCCGTGTGTGGCCGGGAAATTTACTGACGGTGAGGTCGGTACATTTCGTCTTCAAATGGATATCACTGACGATAATTTGTTGTTCGACATTCGTTATCGTGTGAATCATATCGGGAATATCTACCTTATGCTCTGTTCCCACAATAGCTTTCACCCCGGGGAGAATGGCGAGGTCTTCGGAGGCAATCTGGGCATAACAGCCGGTAACAATGATTGATGCCGAAGGATTATTTCGGTGCGCTCTCCTGATCAACTGTCGTGACTGATAATCCGTTTTGCCCGTAACCGTACAGGTATTGACAATGTAAATGTCGGCACGGGTATTGAAAGTGACATGGACGTAACCTTTCTTTTTCAGTGCTTCGATTAATCCCGCCGACTCGTATTGATTTACCTTACAGCCGAGGGTGGCCAGGGCAAATTTAGTCACCGTGCACCCCCTTCATAATCCAGCCGCCGCCGATCAGGATATCTCCCTGGTAGAAAACGGCAGCCTGACCGGGAGCTATTGCCTTCTGCGGAGTATCAAACCGGACATACACGGTGTCTGCATTATACTTTTTCCCATTAACAGGCGGGGAGACGGTAATTTCGGAAGCCGCTCCCCGGTGCCGGTATCTGATATGTGTTATAGCCTTGATAGTGGTTGCCGCCGAATAGATCTGTGAGGCCCAAGTGATGTTTTGGACGATCAACCCGTCACAATACTGGTCTTCATCGCGGCCAACGATAACCTCGTTTTTCTCTTTGTCGATTTCCAGAACATAGTAAGGGCGCTCCGATGCAATGTTGAGACCCCGCCGCTGACCAATCGTCAGGGAATGAATGCCCCGGTGTCTCCCCACAATCTTGCCCCTTGTTGTGACAATATTCCCGGATTGAAAAATGTGATCCTTTTCTATGAAGCCTTTGTAGTCATCATCCGGGATAAAACAGATTTCCTGGCTTTCCCTTTCGGTCAGTGCCCCGAAACCAAGATCTGACCCGACCTGTTTGACCTCATCCTTTGTCACATTTCCATTGGGAAGGAGCAACGTGCCCAATTCTTTTTGCCCGAGCTGGAAGAGAAAGTAGGTCTGGTCTTTCTTCCTGTCTTTTCCCCGCGTGAGCCTGAGACCGTTGGTTCCCCCCAGACTCTTAATGCGTGCGTAATGGCCGGTAGCAATATAATCGAACCTTCTTTTTTTTGCTTCATTAAGGAGATAATGAAACTTGATCTTCTTATTACATATAATGCACGGGTTGGGTGTCCGGGCTGACTTGTATTCGGCCAGGAAATAATTGACGACGTCATTTCTGAATGACCGTGCAATATCAATCCGGTGAAGAGGAATCGAAAGTTTTTCGGCAACACGGACCGCATCGTTCTCGGCCCGGTTCGGAAAACCGTTGTATATATACAGGCCTTCCACTCGGTAGCCTTTTTCTTTAAGCAAATGCGCGGCAACGGCGCTGTCGACACCGCCGCTGACGCCGATGAGAACACTTTTGATAGCCATTTTACCCTGGTTCCGAAAAGATGATGTGAAAAACGACGTTTCTAAACGTTCGTACATGTTTTGTCAATCTTAAAAGAAAGTTTTAAATTTAACAAGGTGTTATATTGCTCAAGCAGACACATGATTCGTCGAGCTTTCTCGATTCGTTGAGAAATGAAAATAGTTCTTGCCAAATATTCGATTAGCAATGAGGGCATAGCGGACAAGGGGCATGTAATGTTCCCAGCAGATAAGCGCTCCGATACGTCCCACGGCAGTCTCAAAGGTGGTCAAACCACTCCCGTTTCCCCAGCCCCAGATCATGCGTTCATGATAGGTGGGCAGGATCTTACGTCTTTTACCGAGAAACGTGCCATCAGCATCAAAGATGATCTGGGTATTGTAGAAGCTGCCCCCGTCCCGTTCGTTAACACCGAGTATGACGACAGTACCTGATTTAGCTGCGGCTGCACCTACGGATTCTGTGACAGGTCCCGGAATCTCCACGACCTGATCATATAATTTGCCAAGAAGTGTCCTCATAGTAATGGGGGATTAACCATGGCAAAATAGGGGTAGTTGGGAATAATGGTCTCAGGAAAAACGGCAAATCGAACATCCTCAGTACCGCATCGCTCAATCAGGGTGATGACCTTTTCCGTTGCTCCGTCCCGATCAAAGAGAACAGATGACATCTTTATTCCCGTTACACGAAACGAGGTTTCGTTTTTGTCCATCGTTATTTGCTCCTTTGTTAATTGAATGCAGACAACTTTCTCCTGCCTTCCCCGGCAGGTACAGATGATAAAATATCATGATATCATTGTGTAATGCAAACCGATACCTGGTGCCGGATGAAAATATCGTGTCTCATACATTCTGTCCAACATCTCGGCTATTGGATTTTGACATGGGCGGATATGTTTATACAGCCCTGACCGGATCTCAATGACAAAGTCTTATGGAGTCTTTCATCACTTATAACCTTATTATTTTCTTTCGTCGTAATCATTATCCTTGGCAATAACTCTATTTTTTTATATAATTAAAAGAATAACAGGATACTTATAAGACTGTACCTATGGTTTTGATCTTATAAGGCTTCTTTAAAAATAAAGGAAAGATAAGCAGAAAGGGTTTCTTAAAAAAGGAGGTAAACAATGCCGGAATTCAGTAATCCCTTTACATTGAAGAAGAGTGATCGAAAGCTCACTCATGAGGAACTCGTCCGTGCAATCCGTTTTATGATTGCCGCCGAATATGAAGCAGTCCAGATGTACCAACAGACTGCCGAGAGTACGGATAACGAACTTGCAAAAGCAGTTCTTATGGACATTGCGAATGAAGAAAAAGAGCATGCCGGGGAGTTCCTTCGCCTGCTGCGAGAGTTAGATCCTCAGGAAGAAAAGTTTTACGAAGAGGGTTATGAGGAAGTTGAAGAGATGATTCTGAAGTTGAAGAAATGATGTCAACACCATCCGTGTTAAAAATAAAAAGCCTCTCTCATCAGTTTTAAAGCCGCTGATAAAAAGCGCCGTATAAATAGACAATGCGACTTCGCAAAAAGTTGCCGATAAAGAGATTGTGAAATCGGTATCCCGAACAGGTGAAGAATAGCGTTTGGGTATCGAAAAGGTAGAGATTTTACAATTTTTATAGAAACATAGTAACCCCTCCCATTTGACAACATATCGTTACTTAGTACATGTCGTCATAAATAATATGACGTTAAAAATGTCACCACAGAGAGCACAGAGAAAAAATGGGTAAGGATCCTTTCACAGGAAAAGTAATTGGATGTGCCATCGAAATCCATCGCGTCTTGGGTCCCGGATTACTCGAATCAACATATCAGCAGTGCCGTGCCCGGGAACTTCATTTAAATGGGATCGCCTTTACGTTGGAACATCCTTTGCCGGCTGTGTACAAGGGAATTAAACTTGACTGCGGATATCGCATCGATATTCCGGCAGAAAATAGGCTTACCATTGAACGTAAGGCCGTTGAAGCGATCAAAGGCATTCATAAGGCGCACGTGCTGACGTACATGAAATTGTCAGGATTTGATACCGGCCTGTTGATCAATTTCAATGTTGAAAGACTCAAAGACGGAATTCAAAGGTTTACAATATGAATGCTCTGTTTCCTCTGTGCTCTCTGTGGTTCGTCTGTAACCAAACCAATACTATGTTACCGCACTTATGATGTAGAGCACTTAGTTTCTCTTCTTTTTTAACTCTCATCTCTGATCAAGTTCTCACATAAAAGTAGATGTCATCTCGGAATCCTACAGAAATGTAGACAATGACATATTCCGCGTGACACTCTCATATGGTTATGATCAGTAATAATCATATAAATATCAATAAGATGTAATTTGTTTAGGAAAATCGAGATGATGGCACCAATATTGCTGATTTGAAGGCTATAAATCACTTTCATAAATAGTTATGAAAGACGAGGTGAAGTGATGGATTTATTTCAGGAGAGAAACGAAGCTGTCGTATTTAGCAAAATGTCGGGGCATGGTAATGATTTTGTTATTCTCGACAATAGTTTGGGCACTAATCTTCTGCATTGGAAAGAGTGTGCTTCCCAATGGTGCGAACGCCGCTCCTCGATTGGTGCCGACGGATTGCTTGTGATTGAAACAAGCACCGTCGCTGATTTCAAGCTGAGGATTTTCAATGCTGACGGGAGTGAAGCGGAAATGTGCGGAAATGGTGCACGATGTGCTGCCAGATTTGCCGTCGAACATGGTATCGCAGGTTCTTCAATGTCATTTGAAACCCTGGCAGGAACAATCAAAGCCCGTGTCATACATGACCGTGTTTCTATCAATTTGACAGATCCATCAGACTTGATAGGAGAAGTAACACTGAACTCAGGTGAGTCAACGCTCGTATTGTTTCCCATAAATTCCGGTGTCCCACATGTTATCATATTCAGGGACTGTGTGATTGAAATGACTGCTGATGAGGTTGATCAGATTGGTAAGTATGTCAGGTATCATAAGGCTTTTGAACCGAATGGTACGAATGTTGATTTTGTTGAAGTAATGGGTCCGAATCTCATCCGTGTCCGCACATATGAAAGGGGTGTTGAATCGGAAACTCTGGCGTGTGGTACCGGTGCCGTGGCCTCCGCGATTATCAGTCATATCCACAAAAAAATTGGTGATCCACCGATCGCCGTTCAGATGCCGGGGGGTGTCATGGTAGTCGATTTTCAAAGGGACAATGATTATATTAAAGATGTATGGCTCATGGGAGACGTGAAATGGTCCTATGAAGGCGAGATTATTGGAGTTGAATAATGAATATCGAGATAGAAACAAACGCTGCGCGAATTCAACAGCTTCCGCCATACCTATTTGCAAAGATTGATGAAACGAAACAAAGTGCAATCGCAGCAGGTATTGATTTAATCGATTTGGGAGTCGGTGATCCTGATCTCACTCCTCCGAGGTCTGTCATCGATTCACTCATGCGGGCAGCGCAGGACAAAGATGCTCATCATTACTCTTCTTATATTGGTATACCCGAATTGAGGGATGCTTTTGCGAAATGGTTTAAAAAACGGTTCAGAGTTACTGTCGATCCGGAATGTGAGGTACTTCCACTGCTCGGGTCAAAAGAGGGTATCGGTCATATCTTCTTATCTCATGTCGATCCCGGTGATGAGGTTCTCATACCTGATCCCGGTTACCCTGTCTACACGGCGGGTACCATTCTTGCCGGAGCGTTTCCCCGATATTTTCGTTTACGACATGAAAGTGGATACCTACCTGATATCGATGAGTTAGAAGAATTAGTGTCATGCAATACGAGGATGCTGTGGTTAAACTATCCGTCAAATCCGACCACTGCTTTGGCTAATATGGAAACGTTTCAGAAAATTGTACAGTTTGCTGAAAATCACGGAATACTTGTGTGTCATGATATGGCCTACTCGGAAATTACATACGATGGGAAGGAGGCCATTAGTTTTCTTCAAACAGCCGGCGGCAAGGAAGTGGGAGTTGAATTTCATTCTCTTTCAAAGACGTTCTGTATGCCGGGATGGCGTGTCGGTTTTGCCGTCGGAAACGCTGAAGTCATTAAAGCACTGGCAAAAGTTAAGACCAACCTGGATTCGGGAATATTTATACCCGTTCAAAAAGCGGCAATTACTGCTCTTTTAAAATGTGAAGAAGACGCAAAAGAGCTGTGTAACATATTTAAAGCACGGCGAAATCGTTTTGTTGAAGGCTTACGGGATATTGGCTGGGATATTCCATTACCTCTAGCGACATTTTACGTATGGGCAAAAATTCCTTCTGATTACGACTCAGTGGAATTCTGTACCTTATTATTAGAAAAAGCCGGTATTGTCTGTACTCCCGGTGTTGGTTTCGGCAACTTTGGCGAAGGTTTTGTCAGGATGAGCCTTACCGTATCCGATGAGAGACTGGATTTAGCACTTGATCGCTTAAAAAATATGAACATTACATGGTCGTAAAGGAGGTCGTGAGTGACCCCTCCCAAAATTGTTGTTAGTGGCTCCTGTGATCATCCGAGGGAGTCGTGTGGTGTGTTTGGGATATGCGGAGATCCGAAGGCTGCCGAACATACATACCTCGGGCTTTATGCGCTTCAACATCGAGGCCAGGAGAGTTCGGGGATAGCTGCATCTAACGGTAAAGAAATTGTACTTCACAAGGACATGGGGCTTGTGTGGTCTGTATTTTCAGATCCTTATGTCATGCCAAGATTGGTAGGATCATCGGCCATCGGTCATAATCGCTATTCGACAACAGGCTCATCGGGACTCAAAAATGCGCAACCGCTCCTGATACAATTTAAAGGCGGGCAGATTGCGGCAGCACATAATGGGAATCTGGTCAACGCAGCCGAGTTGCGCAGATCAATGGAAGAACAAGGATCAATCTTTCAGACGACATCGGACAGTGAGATTGTGCTTCATCTTGTTGCACGATCAAAAAAAGATTCAATTGAGGAAATGATAATTGATGCGCTGACACAGATTGAGGGAGCATATTGCTTTGTCTTCCTCACATCTTCGAAATTGATTGCTGCACGAGATCTCCATGGCTTCAGGCCGCTCTGTCTCGGGAAGGTAGGCGACGCCTCCGTTGTGGCGTCCGAATCCTGTGCCCTCGACATTATCGGGGCGGATTACATCAGGAGCATTGAGCCGGGAGAAATCATTATCATTGATAAAGAGGGTGTGAAGTCTAGGAAATTGCCGTCCGGGACACAAAGTGCTTTATGTATATTTGAATACATATATTTTTCACGGCCGGACAGTATCATATTTGATGAAAAGGTTGACAAGACCCGCAGGGCACTGGGTAAAAAGCTTGCTGAAGAGGCCCCTGCCGATGCGGATATTGTTGTTGCAATTCCCGATTCGGCAAATACGGCAGCCCTCGGGTATGCACAGGCTTCGGGACTGCGTTTCGAGATCGGCCTCATTCGAAATCATTACGTAGGGCGCAGTTTTATTGCTCCGCACCAGAGAGAAAGAGATCTGGATGTGAAAGTAAAGTTTAACCCCGTTACCGGGGTATTGAGGAAGAAACGCGTTGTTGTCATAGAAGATTCAATAGTTCGTGGCACAACATTAAAAAAACTGGTTCGTCTTATACGACAGGCCGGTGCAACCGAAGTCCATGTCAGAGTGAGTTCTCCGCCCATTGTCTCTCCGTGTTTTTATGGAATAGATATATCGAGCCGGGGAGAGCTCATCGCTTCCTCCAAGAGCGTCGAAGACATCCGGCAATACATAGGAGCGGATTCTCTGGCGTATTTATCGGTGGAAGGGATGCTCAGTGCTGTCCGGGAGGGAAGCTTACACTGTACGGCCTGTTTCACCGGGGATTATCCAACGGCAATTCCCGTTAACTTTGATAAAGAACTGTTTTCAAAAAGGACGAAATAAGCTCACGACATGTACGGAGCATTCACCGTTACGAGCATCGATTTATTGATTTCGAAACGGCTGTAAGGTTATATAGCCGGTCCGGCGAAATATAAAGGGAGAACATGGCACAAAAAGCAATACTCGTATTAGAAGACGGTAGAATATTTGAAGGCACGTCCTTTGGTGTGCCCGGGGAGCATTACGGTGAAGTAGTATTCAATACCGGAATGACCGGTTACCAGGAAGTGCTGACCGATCCGTCATATCAAGGCCAGATTGTTGTTATGACATATCCTCTGATTGGCAATTACGGTATTAATGCAAAAGATTCGGAGTCACGTTCCATCTGGCTTGAAGGTTTTGTGGTCAATGAGTTGTGCCGGAAGCCCAGCAACTGGAGATCGGAACAAGATCTCGATTCTTTTTTAACAGAATACAACATCATGGGAATCGAGGGAATCGATACTCGAGCCCTTACCAAGCATATACGGGAAGCAGGTGCCATGAGGGCCGTAATCTCGACGATTGACCAAGACTCGCAATTTCTTATTGAAAAAGTCAAAGCTTCTCCCGATCTGATCGGCAGGGACCTGGTCAGGGAGGTGACCTGCGAGAAACCATATGTCATGGCTGAAAATGAGGGCCTTCATGTAATTGTGTTAGACTATGGTTTAAAATACAGCATACTCGAGCAACTTGTCGATGTCGGATGCCGTATCACCGTTGTACCGGCGGATACAACCGCCGGTGAAATAATGAACTTACATCCTGACGGTGTTCTTCTGTCGAATGGACCCGGTGATCCCGCCGCCGTAACATACGCGGTTGAAACAATCCGTGAGTTGGTAGACATTGGAACACTTCCCATATTCGGTATCTGTCTGGGGCATCAACTGATCGGGCTTGCACTGGGTGGTGACACATATAAGCTCAAATTCGGTCACCACGGGGAAAATCATCCGGTAAAAGACCTGGCAACGGGAACGATTGACATTACCGTTCAGAACCACGGGTTCTGCGTTGACATAGACTCACTGGATAAGGAGACAATAGAGATCACCCATATGAATCTCAATGATAATACCTTAGAGGGGATGAGACACCGGGAATTGCCGTTATTCTCGGTACAATTCCATCCCGAAGCGGGGCCGGGACCCCATGATGCCCGACATCTTTTCAGCCGTTTTATCGAACTGATGAAAAAAGAAATGAGCAGAGGTTAAGATATGAGAGAATTGGTTGCCGTAGTTGATTTCGGCTCGCAGTATGCCCAACTTATCGCGCGAAGGATACGAGAGCTCGGTGTGTATTCCGAAATCGTTCATCATACGATTACACCGGATGATCTGATAGAACTGAATCCGAAAGCATTGGTTTTGTCAGGCGGGCCGGCTTCCGTCCTCGACCCGGAGCATCCCACGATGGATGAACGAATCCCGGATCTCAATATTCCCATATTCGGCATATGCTATGGAATGCAACTGCTGGCACGGTTGTTGAGTGGCACCGTGGATAAAGGGAGGAGCGGCGAATACGGACCGGCTCAACTGGATGTCGCCGATGACACCTCAATCTTCAACGGATTGGCACATCAGCTTGACGTCTGGATGAGTCATGGCGATCATGTGACGATCGTGCCCGATGGCTATCAAATTCTGGCGCAAACCTCTGCCTGCTCCGTTGCCTCAATGGGTAACGATGCCAAAAAGATATACGGCGTCCAGTTTCATCCCGAAGTCGTTCACACGCTTCAGGGAATGGATATGCTTCGGAATTTTCTTTACCATGTTGCCGGTTGCCGGGGCGGCTGGACCATGACGAAGTTTGTCGAAGAATCTGTGGAACAAATACGATCCCAGGTTGCTGACTCGAGTGTTATTTGTGCCCTCTCCGGCGGAGTCGACTCCTCAGTTGTGGCAGCACTTATCGACCGTGCCATCGGTGACCGGATGAAAGCGGTTTTTGTGGATAACGGATTACTCAGGGCACGCGAGGTCGATGAAATTCGATCCATGTTTACCGATGATTATCCGCTGAATATTACAATCGTCGATGCAAAAAAGGAGTTTCTGGATGCCTTACAAGATGTTACTGACCCGGAAGAAAAGAGGAAGATAATCGGAGAAACGTTTATCAGAATTTTTCAGGCCGAAACGGAAGGCATCAAGGATGCCGACTTTCTGGCCCAGGGGACCCTCTATCCGGACGTCATTGAAAGCCGTTCCGCTCATGGAGGACCGTCGGCAACAATCAAAAGTCATCATAATGTAGGAGGTCTTCCCGAAGACCTGCAGTTCGAGTTGATCGAGCCCTTGAAAGAACTCTTTAAAGATGAAGTGAGAATTCTCGGTAAAGAGTTAGGTCTGCCCGATAAGCTTTTAAAGCGGAAACCGTTTCCCGGCCCGGGGCTTGCTGTGCGCATTATCGGTGACGTGACGGATGAAGGCCTGGAGGTGCTCCGTCATGCAGACAGCATCGTCAAGGAAGAAATACTCAAGTATGAACGTTTCGAAAATGTATGGCAGGCCTTTGCCGTACTGTTGCCGGTTAAAACTGTTGGCGTTATGGGGGATGAACGGACGTATGCAAATGTGATTGCCATCAGGATTGTGTCAAGTCTTGACGGCATGACGGCGGATTGGATGAGACTTCCCCATGATGTCCTGACACGCATGTCTTCGAGGATTATTAACGAAGTACACGGTGTGAATCGAGTCGTATACGATATCAGCTCGAAACCGCCGAGCACGATAGAATGGGAATGAGCTAAAATATATGCCCAAACGAACAGATATCAAGAAAATACTCCTTATCGGATCAGGTCCAATCGTCATAGGCCAGGCGTGTGAATTTGATTATTCCGGAACCCAGGCCTGCAAGGCCCTGAGGGAAGAAGACTATGAAGTTGTTCTTCTGAATTCCAATCCCGCCACCATTATGACGGATCCTGAGATGGCGGATCATACCTATGTCGAACCGATAACGGCTGATGTTGTTGAAAAAATAATCGAAAAGGAACACCCCGATGCGGTTCTGGCCACCCTCGGTGGTCAGACGGCTTTAAATACGGCGGTCGAAGTTGCCGAGCGGGGAATATTTGAGCGGCATGGTATTGAAATGATCGGCGCGGATCTGGATGCCATCAAGAAGGCAGAGGACCGGGACGAATTTAAAACGGCAATGGCCGAAATCAACCTGGAAGTGCCGAGAAGCGGCATAGCCTTCACGATGGATGAGGCTCGACATATTGTCGCTGACATTGGTTTCCCTGTGGTTATTCGACCGAGTTTTACACTCGGTGGTACCGGAGGCTCGCTTGTCTACAACGTTGAAGAATTTGAAGAATCAGCATCACTCGGCTTAGAAAAAAGTATGATAAGCGAGATTCTCATCGAAGAGTCTGTCCTTGGATGGAAAGAATTTGAGCTCGAGGTCATGAGAGATTACAGGGATAATGTTGTCATTATTTGTTCCATAGAAAATGTCGATCCCATGGGAATTCATACCGGTGATTCTGTTACCGTTGCGCCTGCCCAGACCCTTACGGACAAAGAATATCAGAAACTCCGTAACGCCGCCATTGCCGTGATACGGAAAATAGGTGTTGAAACAGGAGGATCTAATATTCAATTTGCAGTCAACCCCGAGACAGGGCGAATGGTAATCATAGAAATGAATCCCCGCGTTTCACGATCCTCTGCTCTTGCCTCAAAGGCAACGGGTTTTCCCATAGCCAAAATTGCGGCCAAACTTGCTGTCGGCTATAGTCTTGATGAAATACAGAATGATATTACGCGGAAGACTCCCGCATCATTCGAGCCGACCATTGACTACTGTGTCGTTAAAATTCCCCGTTTTGCCTTCGAAAAATTTCCGGGGGTGGATGATACGCTTACCATATCAATGAAATCCGTCGGGGAGACAATGGCCATAGGGAGAACATTCAAGGAAGCTTTCCAGAAGGGGCTCAGAGGGCTGGAAACCGGTATCAATGGATACGAATCCACGTTGAAGCAGATACCGAATCACGATAGAATTGAATCACTGCTCGTACGCCCGACGCCGGAACGGCTTTTTTACATCAAACATGCCATGCAAACGGGTTTCTCTGTCGAACACATTGCTGAACTTACGCATATCGATCCATGGTTCCTGCACAACATCGAAGAGATCGTGAATATGGAAAAGACCCTTGAGGCATTTACGGAGACCAACGATATTACGGAGGATGTTCTTCGTGCAGCCAAGCGGTTCGGTTTCTCCGATATGCAACTGAGCACTATAACCGGCATCAGTGAATTCGAGATACGGTCTCTCAGGAAACAGAAGGGAATAAAACCGGTTTACAAACTGGTTGATACCTGTGCTGCCGAATTCGAGGCATATACACCGTATTATTATTCCACCTATGAAGAAGAGGATGAGACCAGGGCAGGAGATGCAAGAAACGTAATGATTATTGGGGGCGGACCCAATAGGATCGGCCAGGGTATCGAGTTTGATTATTGCTGTGTCCACGCGTCAATGGCCCTGAGAGAACTGGGTTATGAGACGATTATGGTTAATTCCAATCCTGAAACGGTCTCTACAGACTATGATATTTCCGACAAGCTCTATTTTGAACCGCTGACACTGGAAGATGTCTTGAATATCGTTGAAGTGGAAAAACCGGAAGGTGTGATTGTCCAGCTGGGTGGGCAGACACCTTTGAATCTCTCACAGGCCCTTGCTCAAAATGGTGTGAACATTCTTGGTACGTCACCTGAGGCTATTGACCGTGCGGAGGACAGAAA
>Ga0272444_10002417_pt1 | contig 17265 bp, 14 predicted proteins | sample SSMForm13_FD_201033 | JGI IMG/M metagenome (GOLD analysis project Ga0272444, IMG submission 201033) | Marine sediment archaeal communities from Little Sippewissett salt marsh, Falmouth, MA, United States - SSM-Form-13 | ecosystem: Environmental > Aquatic > Marine > Wetlands > Sediment ...
TGGTGCGCACGGCCACGCCGAGCCTGGTGAGTCTGGATTTCTCAAAGCGCGCGAAATCGTACTCGATGTCGGCCACCATCTCCCGGGCCTTGTCGTCCTGGATGATGGGGTCTTTCTCCTCGGAGGCAGCGGCACGCGCCCACAGGGAGACAAGCAGCGTCTCCGGAATCCCCGTCAGTTTCTCGCTCATGGCTTTCCTTTCCATGGTGGTTGATTCGATGCGTCATACATGTAGGGCCCGCATGGACCGACTGTCCAACCGAACGGAATGATCCTGCTTATCGTAAATGAATTTCAATTTCAATATCGGCATCCAATGCACACAAACGAAACGGCCCCCGCCGGAGTGATCCGACGGGGGCCGTTTCGTTGACGGGGGCCCGAAATATCCGTTGATGGTTGGTTCGGCGGTGGCCTGAAAACGCGAAAAAGCCGAAAAGCTATTTGGCCCGGATCATTTCGCCTGATAGGGACCGGACTTGCCGCCGGTCTTGGACAGCAGCCTGAGGCCCGTGACAACTATATCCTTCTGCACGGCCTTGCACATGTCGTAGATGGTCAGGGCGGCCACGGACGCCGCCGTCAGGGCCTCCATCTCCACGCCCGTGTTGGAGGTCGTGCGCGATTCGGCCTCCACCCGGATGCTCGACGCATCAGGCAGGCCTTCGAAGCGCACGTCCACGAAGGACAGCGGTAGCGGATGACACAGCGGGATCAGGTCATGGGTACGCTTGCCGCCCTGGATGCCGGCGACGCGCGCCGTTCCCAGGACATCGCCCTTGGGCATGGCGTTCTCATAGATCATGGCGTAGGTGGCCGGAGCCAACTCCACCAGGCATTCGGCCACGGCCACGCGGGCGGTGGGCGTCTTGTCGGACACGTCCACCATGCGGGCGCGGCCCTGTTCGTCCAGATGCGTCAGCTTGGCATCGCTCATCCGTTATTCTCCCATGGCGGCGTCTTTCGCCTTCTTGAACAAATTCTTCACCTTGGAGATGGGCTTCTCGGATTCGAGCTTGGCGAACTCCTTGAGCAGTTCCTCCTGGCGCTTGTTCAGGCGCGTGGGCGTGAGCACGCGCACCTCCACCAGCATATCGCCCTTGCCCTGGCGGCCCGGCTGGGGCAGGCCCAGGCCACGCAGCCTGAAGACCTCGCCGCTCTGGGTGCCCTTGGGCACGGTCAGGGTCTCGGGATCGTCCAGGGTGGCCACCGTTATCTTGTCGCCCAGCGAGGCCTGCACGAAGCTCAGGTCCACGGTCTGGTACAGGTCGCGGCCTTGGCGGCGGAAGGTCTTGTCCTGCTCCACGTAGATGACCACGTAGAGGTCGCCGGGGGGGCCGCCATGCTCGCCGGCCTCGCCCTCGCCGCGCAGCCGCAGCCGGTTGCCGTCGTCCACGCCCGGAGGGATGGTCACGGACAGCTTGCGCTCCTGGCGCACCTTGCCCTCGCCACGGCACTTGGCGCAGGGATGCGTGATGATGGTGCCCGCGCCGCGGCACACCGGGCAGGTGACCGCGATCTGGAAGAAGCCCTGGGACTGGCGCACCTGGCCCGCGCCGCCGCACTGGCGACATGTCTCGGGCGGATGGTCCGGGTCCGCGCCCGTGCCGCCACATTCGTCGCAACGCACGTGGCGGGGGATGGTCAGGTCCACGGTGGTGCCGCTGGCGGCCTCGCGGAAGGAAATCTTCAGATTGTAGCGCAGGTCCGCCCCCTGGGTGGGACGCGGCCCGCGCCGCTGCGAAAAGCCGAAAAACTCGCCGAAGATGTCCCCGAAGGCCGAAAAGATGTCCTCGGAACTGGAGAAACCGGAGAACCCGTTGCCGGCAACGCCGTCATGGCCGAAGCGGTCATAGCGGCCGCGCTTGTCGGGATCGCGCAGGATTTCGTAGGCCTCGGCCGCCTCCTTGAACTTGGCCTCGGCCTCGGCGTCGTCCGGGTTGCGGTCCGGATGGTACTCGAAGGCCAGCTTGCGGTAGGCCTTCTTGATCTCGTCGGCGTCGGCCTCGCGGGAGACCCCGAGCACCTCGTAATAGTCCCGTCGGGTCATGGTCCGCCGATCCTATTCGGCCGGGGCCGCGGCGGGCGTGTCGGCCACGAGCACCTTTTCGCCGGCGATCTCGCGCAACGACTGGACCACTTCCTTGTTCTTGCATTCCACCAGGGCGTCGTACCCCTCGCGGTACTGCTTGACGCGCTTGATGGCCATCTGGACGATGAGGAACCGGTTGTTGACGTGCTGGAGGCAGTCCTCCACGGTGATCCTGGCCATATTCTCTCCTGTTGCGCAGCGCCCCTTGGCGCCCGCCGTTCGGGTCCCCTGAGGGGACGCTTTTCAGTTCGCGGCCGAGCCCTCGGCAGGCGCGGGCAGGCGCCCGGCAAGATCGCTCAGCAGAGCGTCCTGGACCGGATAGCAGGGGCCGTCTCCGGGACGGACCCACATCAAACCCTCCGGCAGGGCCGGGTCGGCATAAAAGATCAGCCGAAGCGCCAGGTCGCCCTGGTCGTCCAGCAGTTCCAACTCAAGTTCGCGTTGCGCCGTGGCCGGACTGGCGGGCACGGGCTCGAATTCGTACTTCAATTCAGTAAGACGCCACAGGGCCATGTCAATGCCCACCAGGCCCTGGCCGCCGGAATCGCTCTTCCAGCCCTCGCCGTTGCGGTGCGCGGCCAGTCGCCGTTCGCCCCTGGTCAGCACCAGGCGCTTGACCGTATCCAGATCCAGGATCACCACCCGGCGATCCAGGAGCAAAAAGGAAGACACGGACAAATCCTCCAGCCGCTCCCGGTCCAGCAGGAACGGGGACGGCTGCCAGGACGAGGCGGCCAGCCAAGGCCCCTCGCCGCCGGAACGCACAAAGACCCGCAAGGTGCGCGGGGTCACGTTCCCGGCCGTCCAAACGGACAGTTCCAGGCGGGTGTCCAGGCCCTCCACCGAAGCCTCGGGGGCCATGTCCGCAATATGCACTCCCAGGGCCTCGTGCAGATACTGGTCCAGCTTGCCGCCCTCCGCCTTGGCTCCGGCCAGGGGCTCGGGACGGGTGAACTCGTCGCCCTTGGAACGGTCCACTTCCCAACTCTCGCCGCCCAGGCCCTCCAGGGCCACCCGGACCACCTGGCGCGGCTCCACGGCCAAGGGCCGAAGATCATAATAGTACGAGGCCGGACGGGACAGTATCTCGACGAACCGGACCGACAGGACCAACAGTTGCCCCTCGGCCCCGCCCAACGGCCCCAGGGAAGCGTATACGCCCTCGTTCCCGGAGACCTCGGCCCCGAGTGCCAGAACCGGCCCGCCGTTCACGGTCAGGGTGACGCGCGGGGATTCCAGACCGGAATCTTCGGCACGCTCCAGACGGCGCAGGGGCCGATTGTGTGCCAGAAAAGACAACAAGGCGTCCACCCGCTGGGCATCGGCGCGCAACGCGGGTTCCACGCCCGGCAGGCGCACGAACCACGCACCGGCCGAACGCTCCAACTGGAACGCGCCGCCGGGCAGGCTCACGGCCAGGGTCCCGGTCGCGTCCGCATCGTAGGTCGGCCAAAAGATCTCCGCCTCGGGGCGGAAGGCCTTGCCGGACCAGAACATGATGGCGGCCGCCACGGCCACGACCAGGGTGAGGTATGTCAGGGGCCGGCTCATGCGGCGCAATCCCCCGGAATCACGGACAAGGTCCGTTGCGTCATGATATCCTCCGCCGCCGACCATCCCACGCCGGCGGGGTTGTTCCCGGCATGCGGGAAACGAGTTGATTAGCCGCCGTCCTGTTGCATGTCAAGACGGATCAAGGTAGACCCTGCCCCCTGGAGGCGCACACGCATGGCGCAATGGGGCAAACTCAACTACGCGCAGAAATCCTGCCTGGGCAGCGTGGGCAAGCTCATGCGCGACGCCGGGATGGTCCATCCCGGGGCACGCATCGGCGTGGCCGTATCCGGCGGCGTGGACAGTTTCCTGCTGTTGCAGCTTCTGGTCATGCGCCGACGCATCGTGCCCTTCGACTTCGAACTCATGGCCCTGCACGTCAACCCGGGCTTCGACCCGGCCAACCACGCCCCCCTGACCCACTGGCTGACCGAGAAGGGCCTGCCCGGCCACGTGGCCCTGACCGACCACGGCCCCATGGCCCATTCCGACGCCAACCGCACCACGTCGCCCTGCTTCCTGTGCGCCTGGCACCGGCGCAAGACCCTGTTCTCCCTTTGCAAGCGCTACGGCCTGACCCACCTGGCCATGGCCCACACCACCGACGACCTGGCGGCGACCTTCTTCATGAACCTGTTCAAGGGCGGCAAAGTGCAGGGCCTGTCCGCGCGCGAGGAATTCTTCGGCGGACGCCTGACCCTTATCCGGCCGCTGCTGTTCATGGAAAAAAAGACCGTGGTCAAGGCGGCCCGGTCCTTCGGACTGCCCGTCTGGGAGAATCCCTGCCCGACCAGCAAAACCAGTCAACGCATACAAACCGAGCAATGGATGGCCGGATTGTTCAGCGAGGACAAGGATGCGAAACACTGCGTATTCAATGCCCTGCGTCGTTGGCAGCTTGACTTCGCGGCCAAAAGACACTAAGTCGTGACGGAGTATGTCACGGCAGGCCGGGAACCTTTTTAACGTGGCGTCATAGCAGTATTTTTTAGGGGGCGTATGCTGTTCCACAAATACCACATTGTCGTGTTCAAGGACAACGAAGGTATTTCCCGCAAATTCAACCTCCGCGGTTGGATGGGATTCGCCATCCTGACCCTGGCCTGTCTTGTCATCGGCAGCAATGTGTTTTTCTGGAACTATTTCGTTTCCTACAACACCCTCCAGAACAGCTACGGCGACGCCGAAAAGACCGTCCAGGAACAAAAGACCCAGATTCTCTCCCTGGCCAACAAGATTCAGGCCCTGGAGAAGGATCTCCAGCGCATCCGCGATTTCGACTCCAAGCTCCGGGTGATGATCAACCTGGACCAGGAGAAACGCAATACCGTGACCTCCGTGGGTGGCGCCGAGGGCGCGGACTTCGCCGAGGGTTACCTGCCCATGCATCGCCAGGAACTCCTGGCCCGCAAGATGCACAATTTCCTGCAGCAGTTGAACACCGAGGCCCGGCTGGAGGAAGTCCGCCAGGAAGAGCTGCTGCACGTCATCCGCACCAACCAGGACCTCTGGGCGGCCACGCCGAGCATCTGGCCCACCGAGGGCTGGGTCTCGTCCAGCTTCGGCTACCGCTCCTCGCCCTTCACGGGCAAGCGTGAATTCCACAAGGGCATCGACGTGTCCGCACCCATCGGCACGCCCATCTACGCCCCGGCCAAGGGCTCGGTCACCTTCGCCGGCCGTGACGGCGGCTACGGCCTGGCCATCACCATCAATCACGGCTCGGGCATGATCACCCGCTACGGCCATCTGCACAGCATCCCGGTCAAGGTGGGCAAGACCGTGACCCGCGGCGAACTCATCGGCTACGTGGGCAATTCCGGCCGCAGCACCGGCCCGCACCTGCATTACGAAGTGCGCCTCAACGGCGTGCCCGTGAATCCCATCCGCTACGTCCTCAATTGAGGCGGGCGGCCCCCGGAAGGCCTCTCACGACGGCCCCGAGAATACGGCCATGACCCGAATTTCCGGCCCTCTTGCCCCACAGGTCGGCAAGGGGGCCGCCTTGTTTGCAGAGGCCATGCGCACCATCCATACCACCATCCCGCCCGAGGCGCACACATGTGCGGCATAGCCGGCTTTTGGGGCCCGCCGTCCACGGCCGGGGCCATGCGCCCGGTGCTGGAGTCCATGGCCGAGGCCATGCGCCACCGAGGCCCGGACGCCCAGGGCCACTGGACGGACGAGGCCGCCGGCCTGGGCCTGGCCCACGCCCGGCTGTCCATCATCGACCTCTCCCCGGCCGGGGCCCAGCCCATGGCCAGCGCCGACGGCCGCCTGGTGGCCGCCTACAACGGCGAAATCTACAACTACATGGACATCCGCGGGGAGCTTGAGCGGGCCGGTCTGGCCCCCGGGGCCGGCTGGCGCGGCCACTCCGACACGGAACTGCTCCTGGAGGCCGTGGCGGCCTGGGGCCTGGAGGCCGCCCTGGAACGCTGCGTGGGCATGTTCGCCCTGGCCCTCTGGGACAGAGCCGAGCGCCGCCTGACCCTCGTGCGCGACCGGCTGGGCATCAAGCCCCTGTACTACGGATGGGCCGCGTCCGCCTCGGAGCCTACCCTGGTCTTCGGCTCGACTCCCGCTCCCCTGCGCCGCCACCCGGACTTCCAGAGCAACGTGGACCGCGACGCCCTGTGCGCCTACCTGCGCACCCTGTACGTGCCCGCGCCCCTGTGCATCTACAAGGGCCTGCGCCAGCTGGAGCCCGGCAGGCTGCTGACGGTCACCGCCGAGGACCTGGCCCGGCGCCGCCTGCCCGAACCAGAGCCCTGGTGGAGCCTGCGGGCAGTGGCCGAAGCCGGGCAGGCCGATCTCTTCGCGGGCTCCGAAGCCGAGGCCGAGACCGAACTGGAGGCCCTGCTCGCCGACGCCGTGGGCCTGCGCATGATCGCCGACGTGCCCCTGGGGGCCTTCCTGTCCGGCGGCGTGGACTCGTCCACCGTGGCCGCCCTGATGCAGGAGCAAAGCGAGAGGCCCGTGAAGACCTTCACCATCGGTTCCACCGAGGCCGACTACGACGAATCCGGCCAGGCCGCGGCCGTGGCCCGCCACCTGGAGACCGACCATACCTTCCTGCGCCTGACCCCGGCCCAGACCCGGGAATGCATCCCCCTCATGCCCCGCTTCTTTGACGAGCCCTTTGCCGACGCCTCGCAGATTCCCACCTACCTGGTCTCGCGCCTGGCCCGGGACACGGTCACGGTCAGCTTGTCCGGCGACGGCGGCGACGAACTCTTGGGAGGCTACAACCGCCACGTCATCGGCCCCGGCCTGTGGCGCAAGCTGCGCACGGCACCCGGCCCGGTGCGCTCGGCCCTGTCCCTGGCCCTGGCCGCAGGCCTGGACCGTCCGGCCGCGGCCCTGTTGGAATTCCGCCAACGCAACCTGCCCCCGGACCAGCGCGAACACATCTTGCGGGACAAATTGCAGAAGCTGTGCGTAGCCATGTCGGCGCGCAACCGCGAGGATTTCTACCGCCGCCTGTGCTCCTGGTGGACCGCTCCCGAAACCGTGGCGGCGGGCGGCCGCGTTCCAACCACCCTGCTCGACGACCCATCGGCCTGGCCCGATATCCGCGATTTCGCCCAGTGGATGATGACCATGGACCTGGGCACCTACCTGCCCGACGACATCCTGACCAAGGTGGACCGCTCCTCCATGGCCGTGTCCCTGGAGGCCCGCGTACCCCTGCTGGACCACCGGGTGGTGGAGTTCGCCCATCGTCTACCCACGGCCATGAAGATCAAGGACGGCAAGGGCAAGCACCTGCTGCGCCGGGTGCTCCACAAACGGGTGCCCATGGAACTGGTGGAGCGCCCCAAGCAGGGCTTCGGCGTGCCCATCGACGCCTGGCTGCGCGGCCCCCTGCGCGACTGGGCCGAGCAGTTGCTGGACGAGGGCCGCCTGCGCCGCGAGGGGTACCTGCGGCCCGGACCCGTGCGCCGCGCCTGGCGCGACCACCTCTCGGGCCGGGCCAACCGCCAGTATCACCTCTGGGGCGTGCTCATGTTCCAGGCCTGGCTGGAGGAACACGCGCCATGAGCCGCGACCTGTCCTCGGTCCTGCTGGTGTCCCACGCGGGCGTGAACCTGGCCATCTTCCGCCGGGCCCTCATCAGCCGCCTGCTGGCCGAGGGCGTGCGCGTGACCTGCGCCGTGCCCGAGGACCGATACGCCCCGCAACTGCGGACCATGGGCGCGGACGTGCGCCATTACGGCCTGGCCCGGGGCAGCCTCAGCCCCACGGGCATGTTCCGGGCGGCCCGGTCCCTGGGGGACGCCGTCCGGGCCGTGGCCCCGGACCTGATCCACTCCTTCACCCACCAGCCCAACATCACGGCCCGGCTGGCCGCCGGCCGCGACTACCTGGTAATCAATTCCGTGACCGGCTTGGGCTCCATGTTCCTTGGCCGGAGTGCGTCCGGCGCCCTCAAGCGCGGCCTCATGCGCCAAGCCTACCGGCGCACGGCCTCCCGCTGCCGGGCCATGGTCTTCCAGAACCCGGACGACCTGTCCTTCTTCAGGGATCATGGCATGCTGGGTGAATGCCGGGCGGTCATGGTCCGGGGCACGGGCGTGAACGTACGCCGCTTCACCCCCGACGCCGTCTTGCACGACGAGGTCCGGGCTCTGCGCAAGGGCCTGGGCATCGCGACCGACAGCACGGAGAGCACCGGCGCCGTGGTGGTCACCCTGGCCGGGCGGCTGCTCCGGGACAAGGGCGTGGCCGAATTCCTGGCCGCCGCCGACATGCTGGCCGGGCGCTTCCCCGAGGCCGTGTTCCTGCTGGTGGGCGAACCCGATCCGGGCAACCCCTCGGACCTGGGCCCGGCGGTCATGGAGGCGGCCCGCTCGCGCCCCCACATCAAGGCCCCGGGCTGGATCGACGACATGGCCCGGGTCTGGGCGGCCTCGGATGTGGCAGTGCTGCCGTCCTACCGCGAAGGCCTGCCCGTGACCATGCAGGAGGCCCTGGCCTGCGGCCTGCCAGTGGTGACCACGGACGCGCCCGGTTGCCGCGAGGTGGTGAACCAGGGCGTGAACGGCTTCCTGGTCCCCACGCGCGACGCCGGCGCCCTGGCCGACGCCCTGGCCCTGCTCCTGGCCGACGAGGACCTGCGCCGGACCATGGGCCGGGCCGGACGGGACAAGGCCGTGGCCGAATTCGACGCCGACGCCCTGGCCGGACAGATGCTGTCCCTGTACCGCAACCTGACCACGGGCACGGAGGTGGGACCGTGAGCGCTCCCCGGTTCCCGACCTGGAAACGGGCCTTGGACCTGATCCTGGTCCTGGGCTCGTGCCCCCTGTGGCTGCCCGTCATGGCCCTGGTGGCCCTGGCCGTGCGCCTGCGCCTGGGATCCCCGGTCATCTTCGCCCAGACCCGCCCCGGCCTGGGCGGCGAGCCCTTCACCCTGCGCAAATTCAGGACCATGACCGACCAGCGCGGCCCGGACGGAGAACTGTTGCCCGACGGGCAGCGCCTGCCCGCCTTCGGGCGGCTCCTGCGGTCCTCCTCGTTGGATGAGCTGCCCGAACTGTTCAACGTCCTGCGCGGCGACATGTCCCTGGTCGGCCCAAGACCCCTGCTCATGGAATACCTGCCCCTGTATTCCCCACAACAGGCCCGCCGCCACGAGGCGCCGCCCGGCATCACGGGCTGGGCCCAGGTCAACGGCCGCAACGCCCTGGACTGGCCCGACGTGTTCCGCCTGGACGTCTGGTACGTGGAGCGCATGAACCCGCTCCTGGACCTGCGCATCCTGTGGATGACCGTACGCCGGGTGCTCTCGCGCCGGGGCGTATCCGAGCCCGGCCGGGCCACCAGAAGCCGCTTCAAGGGCTGATCCGGCAGCCGCTTCGGCAGCCGGAACGGCGTTGCCCCGGGCCGCCTTTTCGGATACATCGCCACCAGACCGACCTCAACGGAGCGACACGTGGCCGAACGCATCTTCCTCTCCCCCCCGCACATGAGCGGCACCGAACAATCCTACGTGGCCGAGGCCTTTGCCAGCAACTACATCGCACCGGCGGGACCGCACATCACGGCCCTGGAATCGCGGTTCTCCAATTGGCTCGGCGGCGGGCACTGCACGGCCCTGTCCTCCGGAACCGCCGCCCTGCACCTGGCACTGCGCCTGTCCGGCGTGGGACAAGGCGACACGGTGCTCTGCTCGGACCTGACCTTCATCGCCTCGGTCACGCCGGTGCTCTTCCTGGGGGCCGAGCCGGTCTTCGTGGACGCGGACCGCGACACCTGGAACATGAATCCGGACCTGGCCGCCGAGGCCATGGCCGAGCTGGCCGCCCAGGGCCGCGCGCCCAAGGCCGTGATGGCCGTGCACCTGTACGGGCAATCCGCGGACATGGATCCCCTGGCCGCCCTGTGCGCCGAACACGACAGCGAACTGGTGGAAGACGCGGCCGAATCCCTGGGCGCCACCTACAAGGACAAGCCCACGGGCACCATGACCCGCTTCGGGGCCTTCTCCTTCAACGGCAACAAGATCATCACCGCGGCGGGCGGAGGCCTGCTCTGGTGCCGGGACAAGGCCGACGCCGACGAGGCCCGCCGCCTGGCCACCCAGGCCCGCGACGACGCCCCCCATTACGAGCACTCCACCTGGGGCTACAACTACCGCATGAGCAACGTGCAGGCCGCCATCGGCCTGGGGCAGATGGAGGTTCTGGAGGCCCGCGTGGCCCGCAAAAGGGCCATCGAGGCCGAATACCGCCGGCGCCTGGCCGACGTGGCCACTCCCCACGGCGGCCTGGAATTCATGCCCGAAGCCCCCTACGGGCGCTCCAACCGCTGGCTGACCTGCGTGCTCTTCCCGGGCCCGCCCGACGAGGCCGAAGCCGTCCGCGAGCGGGTCCGCCTGGCCCTGGAAGACGCGAACATCGAATCGCGGCCCCTGTGGAAACCCATGCACATGCAGCCGGTCTTCCGGGACATGGGAAGCCTCTGCTTCGGCGGCGCCGTGGGCGAGGACCTCTTCGCCAGGGGCCTGTGCCTGCCCTGCGGCACGGCCCTGGACGAGGCGTCCATGGACCGCGTCTGCGGCACGCTGCGCAAGGCCATGGGAGCATGACCATGGGCGGCCGTCTCAAATCCGTGAACTTCTACATCCTGCTGGCCCTGGACCTGGCCCTGGTCCTTGCCGCCCACTGGCTGGCCTACGCCACGCGCTTCGAGGGGCACCTCCCGGCCGAGCATGCACGGCGCATGCTGCACCTCCTGCCCGTGGTGGGGCCGATCAAGCTGCTCTGCTTCTTCGGCCTGGACCTGTACAAGGGCATGTGGCGCTACACCTCGCTGCCGGACCTGCTGAACATCGTCAAGGCGGCCACCGCCGCCAGCCTGCTGGCAGTGCTCTACCTGCTGCTGACGCACACGGCCCAGGGCTACTCGCGATCGGTGCTCCTGCTGGACTGGCTCTACACCTGCCTGCTGGTGTCCGGGCTGCGGGTGGGCATCCGCATGATCTACGGAGTCGGCATGATCAGCCTGCCCGATTTCGTCCGCGCCCGCCGACGGCCCGTGCGCCGCAACTGCGTGTTGCTGGGAGCGGGCAAGGCCGGCGAAAAAATCGTCCGCGAAGTGAGCTCCAGCCCGGCCTCGGGCCTGCGCGTCGCGGCCATCTTCGACGACGATCCGGGCAAGCAGGGACGGCTGCTGCACGGCATTCCCATCATCGGCCCTGTGCGCTCCCTGCCCGACTGGCTCTCCCGCACCAAGGACGACATTCACGAGGCGCTCATCGCCATGCCCTCGGTCTCGGGCGAAACCATGCGCGGGGTGGTGGCCGTGTGCGAGGAAGCCGGCATGCCCTGCCGCCGCATCCCGTCCCTGTCCGAAATCGCCAGCGGCGACATCTCCATCAAGGACCTGCGCGACGTGGACTACCAGGACCTGCTGGGCCGCGAACAGGCCGACCTGGATATCCCGGCCATCGCCGGATACCTGGAGGGCAAGACCGTCCTGGTCACGGGCGCGGGCGGCTCCATCGGCTCGGAACTCTGCCGCCAGATCGTGAACTTCGCCCCGACCCGGCTGCTGCTCCTGGATTCCAGCGAATTCAACCTCTACTCCATCCAGATGGAACTGGAGCACGAACGCGGCTTCACGAACTACGAGACGCTGCTGGGCAGCCTCACGGACCGGGAATGGACGAATTTCGTGCTCGACGCCCACGCCCCGGACGTGATCTTCCACGCCGCGGCCTACAAGCACGTGCCCATGCTCGAGTCCAACCCCTGGCAGGCCGTGACCAACAACATCCAGGCCACGGCCCACCTGGTGGCCTCGGCCGTGGAACGCAAGGTGGAGAGGCTGCTGGTGGTGTCCACGGACAAGGCCGTGCGCCCGACCAACGTCATGGGCGCGTCCAAGCGCCTCACCGAACGCATCATGCGCGCCCACTGCGGCCGGGGCACCCGGCTCATGGCCGTGCGTTTCGGCAACGTCATCGGCTCGGCCGGGTCCGTGGTGCCCCTGTTCCGCCGCCAGATCGAGCGCGGCGGGCCCGTCACCGTGACCCACCCCGAGGTGACGCGCTACTTCATGACCATCGAGGAGGCCTGCCAGCTCATCCTCCAGGCCGGGTCCATGGGCGAAGGCGGCGAGATATTCATCCTGCGCATGGGCCGTCCCGTAAAGATCGCGGACATGGCCCGCGACCTCATCCGCCTCTCGGGCAAGGAGCCCGACACCGACGTGGAGATCCGGTTCATCGGCCTGCGGCCCGGGGAAAAGCTCTACGAGGAACTGATCACCGAGGGCGAAGACGTGGTGCCCACGGACCACCCCCAGATCATGGTCCTCACGGGCGACGGCTGCGTCTGGGAAGACATCGCGGACAGTATCGACGCCCTCCGGAAGGCCGCCGATTGCCGCGACGGCGAGGCCATCAGGGCCGCCCTGCGAAAGGCCGTGCCCGAATACGATCCGGACAAGGCCGGACAAGGGCCACAATAGCCCGTCGACGTCGCCACGGAAAGGCACGGCGCCACGTTCCTGACGCACGGGCCGGACCCGCCTCGACCACCTGACAATCATTTCCATTTATTCCGGCGCATTGCGCCCGAGCGCGCCCCTGGTCCGGGCCTTGCATATCAGGGTCATGGACCTCTTCCATTTTGACCCGGCCACCTTTTTCAGCTTCCTGCTCACGCTCATGCGCGTAAGCCTGGTGCTGTTCGTGATGCCCTTTTTCGGCGGCCAGGGCATTCCCACGACCATCAAGGGCCTGCTCTGCCTGGTCCTGGCCCTGGCCCTGTGGCCGCACCTGTCCTTCGAGGGCGTCCTGCTCCCGTCCAGCCCCTGGCAGATCCTGCTCATGCTCGTAGGCGAAATCTTCATCGGCCTGACGCTTATGCTCGTGGTCAGCTTCCTGTTCGCCGCGGTGCAGATGGGCGGCCAGATCATGGGCTTCCAGATGGGCTTCGCCATGATCAACGTGGTGGATCCCCTGACGGGCACCTCAGTGGTCATCACCTCCCATTTTTTGTACATGACCACCCTGCTGGTCTTCCTCAGCCTCAACGGCCACCTGTACATACTCCAGGGCCTGGCCGAGAGCTTCGCGCTAATCCAGCCGGGCGGCCTGCTCATCCATCCCATGCTGGGCACCACCATGCTCAAGGCCGCGGGCAGCATTTTCTCCCTGGCCATCAAGATCGCGGCCCCGGTCATGGGGGCCATCATCCTGGTGGACCTGGCCCTGGCCCTGGTGGGACGCGCCGCGCCGCAAATGCACGTGCTCATCCTGGGCTTCCCCCTGAAGATCTGCACGGGCTTCTTCTTCATGGGCCTGCTTTTCGTCACCCTGTCCCGCTACGTGGGACGGTTCATCGTCGACATGTCCGAGACCTTTCACACCCTGCTGCAGGCCATGGGGTAGGCGCATATGTTCGGCCAAAGCGATCCGAGCAGAACGGAAACGGCGACCAGGAAACAACGCGACAAGGCCCGCGACGACGGCAACGTCCCGCGCTCACAGGAACTGTCCAAGGCCACCGTGCTCACGGTCGGGCTGATTTTCCTGATCCTGTTCCTGGGCTACATGAACGCGGCCGTTCAGGACATCTACCGCTGGCTGCTGCCCATGTCCGTGGAGTTCAACGCAACTCCCGAAAACGTCTACACCCTGTTCATCGACCTGGCCGCTGACCTGGCCTGGATCCTGCTGCCCATCCTGTGCACCCTGATGGTCACGGCCTATCTCACCCAGCGCCTCCAGGTCGGCTCCCTGTGGACCACCAAGGTCTTCAAACCCAAACTCGGGAAGATGTTCAACATCGTGGGAGGCCTCAAACGGCTTTTCGTCAGCCCGCAGACCTTTCTCAACATGGCCAAGCAGCTTTCCCAGGCCTTTTTCATCGCCCTGGCCCCGTACATGGTCCTCAAGGAGGAATTCTACACCTTCCCCACGCTGTTCCACCAGGACGTGGCCGGCCTGGCCGCCTACATCCTCTCGGCTGCGGCGCGCATGGTGGCCTACGCCCTGATCCCCATCCTGCTCATCGCCGTGGCCGACCTCATCTACACGCGCTGGAACTACGAGGAACAGCTCAAGATGACCAAGGACGAGGTCAAGGACGAGCGCAAGCAGGCCGAGGGCGACCCCAAGGTCAAGGCCGAGCAGCGCAAGAAGATGATGGCCTCCATGGCCCTGCGCATGATGCAGCAGGTGCCCGAGGCCGATGTCGTCATCACCAACCCCACGCATATCGCCGTGGCCCTGAAATACGATCCCATCACCTCCCCGGCCCCGATGGTCCTGGCCAAGGGCCTGGATCACGTGGCCGAGAAGATCAAGGAAATCGCCCGCGAAAACAACGTGCCCATCCGGGAAAACAAACCCCTGGCACAGGCCTTGTATAAGAGTGTCGAGATCGGCGACAGCATCCCCGAGGAACTCTTCCAGGCCGTGGCCCAGATTCTGGCCCAGCTCTGGAAATTCAAGAAGCGGTAAGGGTTCCCGGCGACCACCACGATTGACCACGGAGTGTCAGAATTATGGCTCGGCCCAAAGGCATGCTCCCACAGATGGACTACCAGCGCTTCGCCAAGCAGGGCGACATCCTCCTGGCCGGAGGCGTGGTGGTCATTCTCTTCGTCATGCTCATTCCCCTGCCGACCATTTTCCTGGACATCATGCTCAGCATCTCCATCAGCGTCGCCCTGGTGGTCCTGGTCACGAGCATGTTCATGATCTCGCCCCTGGAATTTTCCATCTTCCCGTCCCTGCTGCTGGTCATGACCATGCTGCGTCTGGCACTGAACGTGGCCTCCACGCGGCTGATCCTGCTCCACGGCGACGAGGGAACGGCCGCCGCGGGCAAGGTCATCGAGGCCTTCGGCCAGTTCGTGGTCGGCGGCAACTACATGATCGGCATCGTCATCTTCCTGATCCTGTTCATGCTCAACAAGATCGTCATCGTCACCGGTACCACGCGCATCGCCGAGGTGGCGGCGCGCTTCACCCTGGACTCCCTGCCCGGCAAGCAGATGGCCATCGAGGCCGACCTCAACGCCGGGCTCATCGACGAGCCCACGGCCACCAAGCGCCGCGACGACATCCGCCGCGAGGCGGACTTCTACGGCGCCATGGACGGCGCGGGCAAGTTCGTGTCCGGCGACGTCAAGGCCGGCATCCTGATCACGGCCATCAACATCGTGGGCGGCATCTTCATCGGCATGGTCCAAAAGGACATGGGCTGGCAGGAAGCCCTGCAGACCTACACCCTGCTGACCATCGGCGACGGCCTGGTGGCCACCATCCCCTCGCTGATCATCTCCACGTCCGCGGGCATCATCGTGTCGCGCGCCGCGGCCGAGGCCAAGATGGGCGAGGAATTCATGGGCCAGCTCACGGCCCAGCCCCGGGCCCTGCGCCTGGTGGCCGGCATCCTGGTCATCTTCGGCCTGGTGCCCGGCATGCCCACCTTCGCCTTCCTGCTCCTGTCCGGCGTGCTGCTGCTCATCGCCACCATGTCCAAGAAGTACCTGGCCGAGTTGAAAAGCGTGGAGGACGAGGAACAGGCCGTCCCGGCCACCCTGGACACCCCGGAGGAGGTCCAGAATCTGCTGCCCCTGGACACCCTGGAACTGGAAGTGGGCTACGGACTGATCCCCCTGGTGGACGAGGAGCAGAACGGCAACCTGCTGCAGCGCATCCGCTCCATCCGCCGCCAGTTCGCCCTGGACATGGGCGTGGTCGTCCCGTCCCTGCACCTGCGCGACAACCTGCAGCTCAAGCCGGGCCAGTACAGCGTGCTCATCAAGGGCAACGAGGCCGCCGGCGGCGAGATTCTCATCGACCACCTCCTGGCCATGGATCCCGGCGACGCCAAGCACAAGATCAACGGCGTGGAGACCCGCGAGCCGGCCTTCAACCTGCCCGCCCTGTGGATTCCCGAACCCCAGAAGGAAGAGGCCATGTTGGCCGGCTACACCGTGGTCGATCCGTCCACGGTCATCGCCACCCACCTGACCGAGGTCTTCAAGCGCAACCTGGCCGACTTCCTGGGACGCCAGGAGACCCAGACCCTGCTGGACAACCTGTCCAAGCGCGCCCCCAAGGCCGTGGAGGACCTGGTGCCCGGCACCCTGACCCTGGGCACGGTGCAGAAGGTGCTCCAGAACCTCATCCGCGAAGGCGTGTCCATCCGCGACCTGCTGACCGTGGTGGAGGCCATGTCCGACTACGGCCACTCGGTCAAGGACGCGGACCAGCTCACGGAATACGTGCGCTCGCGCCTGGGCAGGACCATCATCAAGCCCCACCTGGACAGCCAGGGCACCCTGCCCATCCTCAACCTGTCGCCCAACGTGGAGCGCGCCTTCCAGGACAACATCCGCCAGACCGAGCACGGGGCCTACCTGGCCATGGAGCCCGGCCTGGCCCAGCGGATCATCAAACGCATCAACGACGCCGCGGAAAAGGCCCTGGGCACCGACGGCCAGCCCGTACTGCTGGTCTCGCCCCAGGTCCGCCCGCACCTGTCGCAGTTGCTGGCCCGGTTCATCCCCTCGCTTCCCGTGATTTCCCAGGCCGAAATACCGGCCGAGGTGAAGCTCGAATCTCTAGCCAACGTGGATGTGGACTATGCGGGTTAGGACGTTCAGAGGACGAAGCGCCAAGAGCGTATTGGACAGGGTCAAGGCCGAAATGGGCTGCGAGGCCGTGATCCTGAACACCCAGACCCTGACCGAGGGCGGCACGAGCGTGTGCGAGATCACGGCCGCCCTGGAGCAGGACGAACCGCAAGGCCCGCCCGAAGGCCTGGACTCCCCTCCGGGCTGGGGCCAGTGGAACCGCGAATGGGACCAGATCAAGACCCATCTCATGACGCTCATGCGGCCGCAGTTCGATCTCGGCGTACTCACCCCCAGGCAGCGCATGCCCCTGGAGCACCTGGAGGCCGATGGCGTGGGACAGGGCGTGATCATGGCCCTGTGGCGCGAACTCAAGGACCGTCCCAAGGCCTCGGTGCTGGAGCCCCTGGCCCGGCTGTTCAAGGCCCTGCCCTTCGGGCCTGAGCGCTGGAAACAGCGCCTGCACGCCGTGGCCGGCCCCGCCGGCGCGGGAAAGACCACCAGCCTGCTGCGCC
>Ga0272444_10002419_pt1 | contig 17264 bp, 18 predicted proteins | sample SSMForm13_FD_201033 | JGI IMG/M metagenome (GOLD analysis project Ga0272444, IMG submission 201033) | Marine sediment archaeal communities from Little Sippewissett salt marsh, Falmouth, MA, United States - SSM-Form-13 | ecosystem: Environmental > Aquatic > Marine > Wetlands > Sediment ...
CGTCGGCAGCGGGGAAGAAGGCATCGGCGACCCGTCGGAAGACGGCCTCGCCAGCCGGGCGGAAGAAACAGGCCGCACGGACGCCAGGGAAAGGCCAGGCGCGGGCAGCCAGCCGATCAACCGCCGGCGCCGGGACCCGTAGAGGGAAGAAGGCCGCGGCCGGCGCAGAGCCCGCCCGCCCGCTGGTCCGGAGGGCCGTGTCACCGCCGGCGCCGAAGGCCAAACCCGTGGCGGCGTCCTCCCTCGATGCCTACCATGAACTGGAGACGACGCTCTACCAGTTGCGGGATGCCGTTGAAGCGGCCGAGACGTTCGACGAGTTCGCCGCGGAACTGGACGCGCGGGGGATTCCTGAATCGCGCATCCGGCGGATCTGCGACCTGGGCCTCGGCGGGGACCTTCACCTTCACTCGACGGCGTCGGACGGCAAGGTGCCCGCCCGCAAGCTGCCGTGGCTCGCCCGGGCCATGGGACTGGATGTCATTGCCGTGACCGACCACGACAGCGTGGCTGGTTGCCGAGAGGCCTTTCGCGAAGGCATGTTGATCGGCGTCCACGTGCTTCCCGGCGTGGAACTGTCGACCGGGCAGCCCGGCCTGGAACTCCTGGCCTACTTTCCCGATGCAGGAAAACTCTTCGGCTACCTGTACTCAAGCGGAGCGGCCCGGTTCCGCAACACGCTGGACCGGCGGCAACAGGCGGTGCACGACAAGAGCCTGGCCCTGCTGGACTACGTCAACGCCTGGCTTCGGCGGCGACGGATCCCTGAGGACAAGCTGATCACGCTCGAGGAGTATGACCGCTGGTACGCGGGGCAGAAACCGTATTTCCCGGGCACCCTGTGTGTTCTGGGTCTCGCTCGGTTGACGTCGCAACAGCGCGACAAGCTGAAGATCCGCGACCCGCGGGTCTTCAACACCAAAGTGGCCACGCCGTTCCTGAAGTCCTATGACATGAAGGCCTCCGGCGCCAAGAAGGGGGCCCGCAGTCCGCTCGATGAGAACTTTGCCCTTGTCCGCAGTGTGGCTCGGGCCGGGGTGCCGGTGGCCACCTTCCTGGCCCACCCCAAGGAACTCGTCACCAAGGGCAGGAAGTCACTCGGGGCGGTGCGGTCGGTTGTCTGCCAACTGGCCGAGGAGCGGGGCCTGGACGGGATCGAGGTGGCCTGTGCTCGGGATGCCGACGGCGACGTCCGCTATTGGAGCGAGATCGTCGCCGGGTACAATGCCACCGTGTCGGCTGCGCGCGGCAGCAAGCGCCGGAAGCCGCTGTTGGCGGCGTCGCACTCATCGGATTTTCACGTGTTAGGTCCCGGCCTGGCGACCGGCGAGATCACGCTCGGTTTCGGGGTGCTGGACTCGCGCCCGCGGTTCCGGCGCGGCAACCTTCGGCCTCAAATGCCTCTGAGCGAATTCCTGGAACGGTTGAGTCGGCGGGCTCGGGAGAACGCCGGTATCTGACCGTGGGGAGCGACGCGCCGGCGGATCGGGATGCAAGGTCCGGCGTCGGTCAGCCCTTGGCTTCGGGCGCTTTCTCGACCTCCTGGGCGTCGCTTTCCTCGGACGCCTTCTCTGCCTGTTCAGGGCCCTCGGGGTCGTCTGCCTCGGCATCCTCCTGGTTGTCCTTATGGTTTCCTTCTTTGGGGGCCGGTTGGGGTTCCGGCTTGGTCGCGTTCTTGGCCTTGCGTTCCTTGCTCTTGGCCTTGGCCTTCTCGACCTCGTCGGAGGCGATGAACTGCCCGGCCACGTCAAAGACCTTCAGCCCGGCGCGGCGGCAACGGGCCAGCTTCACCAGGAACGACCGCTTGGTGTTTTCCACCTCTACTTCCACCTGGATGATCTCGCCCACGTACATCTCGTGCTCGTGGAGGAAACTCAAGCCGCTGCGGCTCAGGTCCTTGGTGTACACGGTGAACTCGTCCGGACAGGTGCTGAGGCGGCCGAAGCGCTTGACGTACTTGATGCGTGCCTCGACCGTGTAGAGATGGCGCTCGTGCGCGCGTTTGTTGGCATGGTGTTTTGGGCCGCCATCCTTCTCGTCCTCGACCAGACGCTTGAGATGTCGTCGCAGCGATTCGAGGTTTTCGGTCGTCGGTTTCGGCAACGTCTTACTCCTCGGAAATCAGTGCCTTGTCGATGATTTCCTGCCACAAGCCTACCATGTCGGCGTTGACCTTGTGCTTGGCCTCTTCACCCAGGATAGCCACCGCCTTCTCGTGTGGCATTGCCGGACGGTAGGGCCGCTTGCAGGTCAGTGCGTCGTAGATGTCGGTCACTGCAGTGATCTGGGCCTCGATGGAGATCTCCGTGCCGAGCAGTCCCATCGGGTACCCACTGCCGTCCAGTTTCTCATGATGCTGGTGGACCATCAGAAGCTCCACCTGGTTGATGTCGTCGCGGCCGTGCAGGAAACTCAGCCCAAGGTCGGGATGCATCTTCAACTCTTCCCATTCCTGCTGGCTCAGGCGGCCGGTCTTATTCAGCACGTCGGGGTTGACCCGCAGCTTGCCAACGTCGTGCAGCAGGCCCCCGCTGGCCAGCAGGCGAAGCTTGTCCGTCTCGCGTTCCCCGAGCCGGTGAGCCAGCGCCGTGACCATCACGCTCACGTTGACCATGTGAGTGTACGTGTAGTAGTCGTGCGACAGCATCGACAGCATGCCGTCGATGCTCGCCTCGTCCTGGCAGATGAGCGTGACCAGGTTGTTGACCCATTTCTCGCGGCTCTCGCCGACGACGGAGTCCGGGCTGCTCGTCGCCACGGCGTCGCGGACCAACTCGCGCGTCGTCTGGTAGCACAGTTCCGCCTTGCGGCGCACCGGAAGGTCGTCGCGCAACACCAACTCGTCCATGGCCGACTCGGCGTACCGCTGGTACACCCGGTGCTCAGACGTGTCCACGTAGAGCACGCGCATCCCGCCCGTTCGCCACGTGTTGATGTCCTTCTCGGAGATGGCCTCGCCGGCCGGGCAGACCAACGTGATCGCATTGCCCACCGCCCGGGCGTAAAGGGCAAACTGCACGACGCTCCCTGGCATGAACACGTCCAGGGGTACCGGAACATAGCTCTTTCGATGAGCCTCGGTCTCCCGAAGTCTGGTCATGACGAAATTCTCCCATCCTCTCCAGCACAATGGATCCTGCCGCCGCGCATACCCAGCGCGAACGCCCGGCACAGACGCCCTATCGTTTATCGGATATCGATGGCATGGGCTCTGAGGGAATCTGCCCCTGTTCTTCGCTCCATGTGTCGCACTGTCGGCACTTCCGGGGCCGATCGGCAGGGCGCGGCAGCCCCAGGACTAGCGGAAGCTCATTGAGCGGTGCCCGGGGGGCCGACGGCCCCGCCGCACGTGCCACCACAGGGGGCCTGCGGGGTCGCGGCACGGGTCGCGCCACTGAGCTGGACACGCTGCATCAGGTCGGCGTCCGCCAGCAGCTCACCGGTGTTCCCCTGGGCCACAATGCGTCCCTCGAAGAGGATCGCCGTCCGGGAACAGGCTGCCGCCACGGTGGCCAGATCGTGTGTGGCCACGATCCGCGTGGCGGGCAGGTCGCGAACAAGCGCGATGAACTGCTCTCGCGAGGCCGGATCCAGACTGCTTGTCGGCTCGTCGAACAGCACGACCTCCGGCCGCATCGCCAGCACCGTGGCCAGGGCCACCCTCCGCTTCTCCCCGCCCGACAGGTGATAGGGCGCCCGGTCGACCAGGTGGCCCGCGCCGACTGCCTCCAGGGCCTCCGACACCCGGCGGCACACCTCGCCCTCGCGCAGGCCGGCGCACAATGGGCCAAAAGCCACGTCGTCGAACACCGTCGGCATGAACAGTTGATCGTCGGCATTCTGGAACACGATGCCCACCCGGCGCCGGATCTCCCGCAACGTGTCGCGGCTCAAAGCGACGTCGCCCACCCGGATCGTGCCTCGTGAGCGCACGAAGCCGAGAACCGCCAGCAGCAGGGTGCTCTTGCCGGCACCGTTCGGGCCGATCAGGCCCAGGCTTGCTCCTCGCTCCACACGCAGGCTGACGCCGCGCAGGGCGGCCGTCCCGTCCGGATACGTGTGGGTCAGGTCATCAATCTCAAGGACATCCACCGGTGAATCCTTCCGGCGCGCCGGCGAGTCTATCGGAGACCCGCCGCGGCCCAGCATACGGTAACGGCCGCCGCAACGGCCATGAAACACGATACGAAGAGCGTGTCAGCCGCCTGCCAGCGCAAGCGGCCCAGCACGTGGACCTCGCCGTTGAACCCGCGGGCCAGCATGGCCCAGTAGACTCGCTGGCTCCTGTGATAGCTCCTGAGAAACAGCGTTCCGACAAGCCCGGCTGCTGACCTCCACAGGCGCGGTCCGCCCAGGCCGGCCGACCGCGCCTCGCGCGCCCGGAGCATCCGTTCCGCCTCGTCCAGCACCACGAACAGGTAGCGGTACAGGAAACCCAATTGCATGACCAGGAGCTGGGGCACGCGGAGCCGCGACAGGGCGTAGAGGAAATGCTGGAACCGTGTCACGCTGAACAGCAGGCCCAGGATCAGCACGCCGAGGACGAACTTCGCCGCGACGTTCCCGGCCAACTCCAATCCTTCCCGCGTCACGGACATTCGCCACGGACCGAGCCGCGCCGTCCAGACGGCCCGGCCGTCGTAGAGCACGGGGAACAGAACCAGGCTGAAGATAATGAACGGGCTGAGCACGACCACGCGCTTAAGCAGGTAGACCACGGGCACGCTGCTGACCGCCCAGAGGGCCACCACGATGACCGCCACGGACGCGAACGGCCACCACGTCCCCGGTGGCACGAGGATCGCCGCGGCAAGCAGGGCGAGAAACGCCGCCGTCTTGGCCCGCGGGTCGCGACGGTGCACGGGGCTGTCGCGCGTGGCGAACTTGTCCAGGTAGGCGTGGTGCATCGCCGAAGGCTACCGATCGCCTTCCGTGCCGCTGGCAGGGCGGGGCGACCCCGCGCGGCCGCGCCGCGCGACGGCGTACCCGACCAAGAGCATGACGCCGAGCACCAGACATGAGCCGATGATGCCCGCCAGGGCATTGGAGGCGAATTCGTTTGACACGCCGGCCACGCCGTAGTCGGCGAGCGGGCTCGGAAGCCCCTCGCCGGCATCCTCTTCCGCCGTGGCCGACTCGGCGGTTTCCTGCGCCTCGTCGTGCCCTGTCGGCCCGACCTGGTGTTTCTCGATGGCCCACTCCAGGCCGTCGGGATGCGAACTGGCCCAGAAGGAGACCACGGCCGCGATGGCCAGTGCCGCAACGGAGAAGACCACGATGACTGTTTTGCGTTTCATGCGGTCACCTCCTTGCCGGAGAGCCCCGGCGCCAACTCGCTCTTTGCGACGTAGGAGAAGACCAGGGCGGTGACCACGCCCTCGACAATGCCGATCAGGGTGTGCACGCCGACCATCGTGGCGGTCATGCCCCAAAGCAGTTCCGGCGTGTTGAGCCGACCCGACAGGCTGAATTCCAGGACGACCATCGCCGATCCCAGGACGACCGCCAGCCAGGCTCCGACCGCGGCCGCGGGCACCCTCACGCGGAGCGTCCGCCGCGCCAGGGCGACCCGCACGGCCCCGCCCAGCAGGCAGGGCATCACGCCCATGTTGACGATGTTCGCCCCCAGGGCATCGAGCCCTCCGTCGGTGAACACCAGGGCCTGGATCGCCAGCAGCGCCGTCATGGTCAGCAGCGCCGGGGCCCATCCGCACAGCAGGCCCAACAGGAACCCCCCGGCCAGATGGCCGCTTGTGCCAACCGCCACCGGGAAGTTGACCATCTGCGCCGCAAAGACGAAGGCCCCCATGACGCCGACCACGGGCACCATCCGCTCGTCGAGCGTCTTGCGGGCGCGGGCTGCGCCTGCCGCCACGGCTCCGGCCGCGACAGCCCCGCATCCCGCCGCAACGGGTAAGCTCAACAAACCTGTTCCAATGTGCATGGCCATGCTCCTGAAAAACGGTCCATGACGCTTCGGCCGCTGCGCCGCCGGACGTGCCCACGGGCCGGCTACAGGACGGTGCCTATCGCCCGCCCTTCGCCGCGGTTTCAATGATCTCTGTGCGCGGTCCTCCCATGGAAGACTTTGCCGGTGCCGGTGGCCACCAGTTCGCCGTGCAGCACGCCTCGCGCGGCGATGAGCTTGTCGCCCAGCGCCTGCACCTCGCGTGCGCTGCCCCGGACGATGATGACCTCCAGACAGTGGTCGTGCGTCAGGTGGACGTGCGTTGTCGACGTCACCAGGTGATGCTGCTGGTGCTGCATCTCGGTAAGCCGCTCGCTGAGGTCGCGAACATGGTGATCGTAGACCAGGGTGACGGTGCCGACGGCCTCGGCGTTGGGGTCTTCCCACGCCTGGCGGACGAGTTCCCGGCGGACCATGTCGCGGATGGCCTCGCTGCGGCTGGCGTACTTGCGGAGGCGGATCATCCGGTCGAACCGCGCGGCCAGCGCGGCTTCCATCGACACGCCGAATCGAGTCAGATTGGACATGGCCAGTCCTCACAGAGGGGTACTTGGGCGCTGATTGCTGGTAACACGACCCTCATTATCGTGCTACCGAACGACTGTCAAGCGGGAAACGAAAGCTGGACCCGGTTTTGTCGAGGGGGGGGCGAAGCCGGTGACTGCCGGGCAGTTACGTCTCGAGGGCACCGACGAGATCAGCTGCCCGGGCGATGCCGTTCTCGGAAAGATACGCCTCGATGTCACGGGCGATGGCGGTGGCGGCTGACGGGTCGACAAAGCTGGCGGTGCCCACCTGAACGGCCGTGGCACCAGCCAGTATGAACTCCACCGCGTCGGTACCGTGCTGGATGCCGCCGACGCCCACCAGGGGCACGCCAGCGTCGCGGGCCGTGCCGCAGTACACGTCGTGGACCATTCGCAGGGCGACCGGTTTGATGGCCGGTCCGCTGAGTCCGCCGCAGACGTTGGCCAGCACCGGCCGGCGTTTCGTCGCGTCGATGGCCATGGCCGAGAGGGTGTTGACCAGGGTCAGGGCCTCGGCCCCCGCCTCGATGGCCGCGCGAGCCATGGCCACGATGTCCGTGACGTTCGGCGAGAGCTTGACGAGGTAGGTGCTGCGTCGCACGGCCTTGCGGACGGCGGCGACCACCTCGCGGACGGCCGGTTCGCTGCGGCCGAACTCCATGCCGCCGCGGCGGACGTTCGGGCAACTGATGTTCAGTTCGATGCCGGCCACGCCGTCGGCCTCGTCGAGCCGCCCGGCCACCTCGACGTACTCGTCCACCGTGCTCCCGGCAACGTTGACGATGACCGGCACGTCCTGTTTGCGGAGCCACGGTAGCTTCTCGGCGAGGAAGGCGTCGAGGCCGACGTTGGCCAGCCCGATGGCGTTGATCATGCCGGCCCGCGTTTCGGCCAGCCGGGGGGTCTCGTTGCCCTGGCGCGGCTCACAGGTGACGGCCTTGGTGACGAAGGCCCCGAGGCGATCGAGGGGGAAGTATGCGGCTAACTCCGGGCCGTAGCCGGCTGTGCCGCTGGCGGTCATCACGGGGTTGCGCATCCGAATCTTGCCGACGGCTATCTCCATGGCGGCGCTCACCGTTTGCAGCCCTCCCATGTGCGTTCGAAGATGACGTCGTCGGCCTCGAATACCGGACCGTCCTGACAGGCCAGCTTGTAGGTCCAGCCCTGCGCGTTGTCGGCGCGAACCTTGACGGCGCAGCTCAGGCAGACGCCGATGGCGCAACCCATGTAGTTCTCGAGGCTGACCTGGCACCGTCGTATGCCGTTGGCCCGTGCGAGGTCGGCGACGGCGGCCATCATTGCGTCGGGACCGCAGGCGAACAGGCTCACGCCGTCCCACCCGGCCTCGGCCGCGTGAGCTGCCATGGCGTCGGTCACCAGGCCTCTTGTACCCAGCGACCCATCCTCGGTAGCCACGACGAGCTGGGTGCCGGGGAATTCGGCAGCGCCGGCGACCGGCTCGCCGGGGCGAAGCGGTTTGCGCGGCGTCTTGCCGAGGTCGAGCGGGATGTCGCCCGCGTCGGCGCATCCGTAGAAGACAGTGGTGTGTTTCCCTGTGGTGACGAGGTCGCGGGCCAGGCCCACCAACGGGGCGACGCCGCACCCGCCGGCTACGAGCCACGCGCGGTCGGTCGGCGTGGACAGGTCGAACCCGTTGCCCAGGGGGCCGACCAGGTCGATCGTCTCGCCCGGGCGTTTTCGGGCCAAGAGCGCGGAAGCGGGGCCGACGACGCGAAGCAGCAAGACGATTTCCCGTCCGCCGCCGGACCGGTTGCCGACATCGCTGATGCTGACCGGTCGGCGCACCAGCGGCGTCCGCTTGCGGACTTCGGCTGCCTGGAGCTGCGGTCGCGGCCGGTCGTCAGCATAGTCCAGGACGCGAGCGGGCTGCAGGGCGACATCGGGGTCGCAACGGACGTTGACAAACTGCCCGGGCGTGCTCCGCCATTCGGGCGGCGCGGCCAGGTGGAGCCGGCAGTAATCGCGGCCCGCAGTCTGCACGTCGAGGATGTCCAGTTGCCACGTGGCCGGTTCGCTCATCATCCGGTGTCCCTTGGGGTGCGAACGGGCATGATAGTGACCTTGCCGTGCCGATGCAACCGTCAGTAAGGCCGCGCCGGGTCGTAGCTGGCGCGGCAATGGTCGAGGAAGGCGGCCTGCTCGGCCTCGGTCATGGGGCGAAACGCCTTGCCGATCTCGACGGCGGCGCGGAGTTCCTTGCCGGCGGGCATGGTGATGTCCACGTCCTGCGAGAGGGTGAACCGGTAGGCGTCGGCCGTGGGCCCGATTTCGCCGCGCGTGGTCGCCTTGATGGCGATGACGCCCATGCCGCGGCTGCGGGCCAGCTCGATGAGGCCGCCGGGGCCTCGCACCCGGTCGATCGTCCGGAAGTTCACCGGGGCCATCACCGTGTCGAGGTCGATCCGCTGGAGGGTCTCCATGTGGGTTTCGATGCGGTGTCCTGTGACGCCGAGGTAGCGGACGAGTCCTTCGTCGCGGGCCTCGAGGAACGTCTCCAGGGCGCCACCGGGGGCGGTGACGCGGTCGAGGTCCTCGAGGGTGTCCAGGGCGTGAAACTGGTAGAGGTCGATGTGGTCGGTCTGGAGCAGGCGGAGGCTTTCTTCGAGTTCGGCCCGTGCGCCGTCGGCGTCGCGCTGGGCGGTCTTGCATGACAGGAACACCTCGTCGCGGCGGCGGCGGAGCACCTCGCCCATTTTGGCCTGCGCGTCACCGTACGTGGGGGCGACGTCCAGGTGGTTGACTCCGGCATCAATGGCCTCGTTGGCCAGACGGACGGCATCGTCGTGCTCCATGGGCATCGGGGTGATGCCGCCGAGGCCGACGATGAAGCCCACCTGGTCGGTCCTTCCCAGTCGGCGATGGGTGGCGTCGGGATTCACCAGCCTGTCTCCTTCGGAGTCTCCGCGTCGCGCGAGTCTATGGGTATCCTACGCGTGGTGGCGCTGGAAATCAACCGCGGGCGGCGCGCGGGGGACGGGGCACGGGCAGGAATGGAAATTCCTTTGATGTCGCGCGCCGCCAATCTATAATCGGAGGGCGTTCATCACACGTCGACTCAGGACACGCGGATCGGCCCGGGCGGCCGACAAGCACGCGGAAACCGGGAGGAAATCATGACCAGGCGCAACAGATGGCTCGCGGCTTGGATGGTGCTGACGGTGTGCACGCTGGCAGTCGCCGGGGGATGCAAGACGGCTCCCGACGTGGACGAGTCGGTCGAGCCTACGGGACCGTTCGCCGACCTGCAGAAACTGGTCCCCAAGTCAGATGATCTGGTAGGCTGGCAACGCTCGGGGACGATGCAGGTGCTGGTGGGCGAGGGCTACCCACCCCCCGCCATGGGTCAACCGGTGGACCTGTCGGAGTACGCGAAGTTCAACCAGAGTGAGTTCGCCAGTGAAGCGCAACTCTTCGCGGAGTACAAGCACCGGGCGACGGTGATACAGGTGTTCGAAGAGGGCGGCGACGGCAGCGGCAGAATCTCACTGGAGATCCACGAGATGGCCAACGCCGACGAAGCGTTCGGACTGCTGTCGGTCTCGGATGCGGGCGAGCCGCTGAAGGGCACCTGGTCAGCAGGCAAAAAAGCCACGGCGCTACTGAGTTTCGTCAAAGACCGGTTCCTGGTCCGCGCGAAGGTCCTGGCGGCCAGCGCGACCGCGGAGGCGGCCCTGTCGGTCGTGGGCAACATGACGGCCACGAAGATCTTCGGCCGAGGACGCCTACCGGCGATGGTGTCGAGACTGCCGGCGGAGAACCAGATGGCCGGCCGACTGGTCTACCTGCATGGACCGCATGGCTTGAGGGCCGCCGAGAAGGTCCTCGGCGTCAGCCTGTCGGCCACGGTCGGGACCGTCCTGGGTGACGCTCAGATGGCGGCCGCCACGTACTGCCCCGTGGGCGGCAAGGAGAACACGGTCTTCTATATCGACCGTCGCATGGCCACGTCGATCCCGCCGACCGACGAACTGGAGGCTTTCCTGGACGGCGCCTCGCAGGGCGATCGGAACAGCTTCGCCTACACGGTCATCGACAAGGGGTTCCTCAAGGCGGTAGTCGGAACGTTCAACGCCGAGGAAGAGAGCGTCCAGCGCGTGCTGCCCGGACTGATCCGCAGCATCGGCGGCTGACATGCATGCGGCAAGCCGCCAGCCAGGGGCCGCAGCCTCATCGCATCGTTGCTCGGGGCGCGGCGCAGGTCGCGCCCCGCTCTGTTGCGGCGGCATGTCCGACGTCGCGCCGCACCAAAGGGGGATGGCGCAGTGACCGACCAGAGTATCCGCATCGAGCCCGGCCACTGGCGCCCCGAGGGGCCGTACGAGCAGATCGCGTGGGTCCACCTGCCCTGGCCCGGGGCGGGACTGGTCATGCTCGACTTCCCCGAGGCGATCTTCAGCGACCAGGGCCTCCTGTTCCTCAGCCACGTCAGCCGCATAGCCCATCAGAGGTGGCCCGATCTGCCCAAGGTCGAATGGGAACCGATCGAGCGCGGCATCCGCTTCGAGCGGCGCCTGCCCAACGGCTTCGTCTACGGCGGATCACTCGCCGCGGCGGCCGACAATCGGCGCGTCGACATGGCCCTGTGGGCACGTAACGAGGACGACATCGCTATCGGCGACCTGAAGACCCAGGTGTGCGTCTACCTGCCGAAGGCGCTGGACTTTGCGGCAAAGACGATGGACAACAAGTGGGTGCACGTTGCGGGGCGCGGCTGGACGCGGTACCCCGAGGCGCTGGCGAGCGAGGTCAAGACGGGCCGGTGGCGGCTGGGATGGCGGTCGGGCCTGCCGTCGTGCGATGTGCCCCTGATCGCCACCGAGTCGGGCGACGGCCGGCGGTGGCTCCTCACCGAGTGGGGCGACGCGACGTACGCCCTCACGGGCAATCCCGACCACCCGTGTATGCACGCCGATCCCGACTGGCCGGACCTCGAGCCAGGCCAACAGGCTGAGATCGCCGGACGGCTCTACCTCCACGACGGCACGCTGGATGAGTTCCTGGCGACGTGGCATGCCTTTGCGTCATAGCAAGGGGCGCCACCCTGTTGGCATTTCCCGCACTGCCACCGCGGCGCCCGCGCAGTCGGCCGTCAGCCGCGCCTGCCCCGCGCGGGTGCACCCGACTTTAGTGGCACTCAGTTGGCCGAGTGGTTATCCCATCGCTCGTCAGCCCACAGGGCGACCAGATCGACCACCCGCCCCTCCAGACGCGACAGCCCTTCCGGCGTGTCGATGACCTGCGCCTCGCACACAATCTCCTTAACCACCTCCCGACCTCGTGTCTTCATACGTGCTATCTCCTGACCAAGGGACTTGTTGCCAACCCCAGAGACAGCACGTCTGCCCAAGAAACGCCACTTTTTTCAGGTGCACCCGGCGCGCGATGGACACCGAATGCCCGCCGTGGCACAAGGATGGCCATGCGAGCGAGATGCACTCCGTACCGACTTCTGCTGTTTGCCGCACTGCTGCTGGGCACGTTCGCCCTCATGGCCTGGTTCGTGCTCGCGAATCTGGACTGCGGCCGGCGCGCCGCCCATCGGCGCGATGCGCAGCAGATCTCGCAGCGTCATGAGTCGCAGGGCGGAAGTGCTCAACCTGCCGACGGGGCGCCGGTCGGGCCCTGAAGCGGTTCTCAGTGTGCCCGGCGTGGGTGCTGCTGCGGCGATCTTGAGTCGTCGTGTTCTGCGAAGGATATCACACGGCGGCAAACCACGGGCGCCGTGGCACCCTCGTTGCTCAACCTTCGAGCGGGCCGCGAGCCGGGCCCTGGCGGTCTGGGATGCGTGCGACGACGTCGCCGCTCAGGCGGGCGGCGCAACTGGCCCGCCAGGCGGGGCCGCGGGCAACCGTCTTCAGCAGGTCCGTTTCCTCGGGGCTGGCTGGCGACAGGTTCTCCATTCCTTGGAGGATTTCGAGGCAGCAGTTGCCACACTCCAGCCGGCCTTCACAGCACTCGCCGAAGAAGAACTCCTGGTCGACCTCTCGGGCGGCCTGATCGGCAGCGGCCATCAACGGTGTGCCGGCAGGCACCTCCACCTCGACTCCGACGGGCTCGAAACGGACCTTCGGCATGCTCGGGGCTCCTCGTTGCGCTGCCGGTGGCGGCTGGCTGCTACAGCGCATCCTCGTAGATTTCCACGTGATTCTTCTCGTACAGGCTCGCGACGTACCTGGCCACCAACTTCTGGCGCTTGGCGGCCTTGACGGCGTCGCGGCATTCGTCCTGGACCTCGGTGAAGGGCATGACGCGTCCCTCAATGCGGCCGGCGACCTTGACGATGTAGAGGTTGCCCCCGTCGAGAATCGGGTCGCTCACGCCTCCGACGGGCAGTGTGCGCAGGGCATCGTTGACGGCCTCGACGCGATGGCTGCCGTAGTGCATCATCCCCCAGTCGCCGCCCTCGGTCGCCTTGGGGCCCTTCGAGAACGCCTGGGCGAGCCGGGCGAAGTCCTCGCCGGAGCGAGCCTTAGCCACCAGGCTGCGGGCCAGTGCCAGCATCTCCTCTTGGTCGGCATGGTCCTCGAGGCGGAGCTTGACCAGACACATGTGGGCCTGGGGCTTGACGACGTACTTCGACTGCCGGGTCTTCTCGTAGTGGTCGACCATCTCCTGGCGGGTCACTGTGAGCCGCGGCGTGACGTACCCGTGCAGGAAGATCTGAACGGTGAGCCATTCCTTTTGGATCTCCCGCCACTGCTGCTCGGTGAGCCCGCCGGCAGCAAGCCTGTTGTGCCACTTGGCCTCGCTGCCTCCGGCCAGCGCGATCTGTCGCTGCCGCTCCTTCTCCACTTCTTTTTCGAGCACCTCGCTCTGGTCGTCGTGGAACTGCTTGCGGGCCTCGCGAAGCACGAGGATGCGGCTGATCTCGGCGCGCAGCCGAAGTCTCAACTCCATTCTGACACGGTCCTCGAATTCCTGGGGGCTGAGTTCCTTTCGCCAGATGGCCATCAGGCTGTGCATTTCGCTGAACAGGTCCTCGCGGGTGATGATCTGGTCGTTCACGCGGGCCACGACGGTGTTAACCACTTTGATCTGCTTGCCCTGCTCGTGCAGGGATGCCGGGTCGTCTGTGGTGGCTGCCCGGGATTCGGAGTCGCCCGTGGCGAGGATCGGCACCGGTCCGGGGCGCGGGATGTACTCGGGCTTGGCTTCCGGCACGCCGGCGGCCTCGTCGGGTTCGCCCGGCCGATTGGCTGACGCGGTGCTGTGACCGGGCGCCACGGCATCCACGCCGGGCTGGCCCATCGCCTCAGCCGTCTCGGCGGTGTAGGGACTCGCGGGGTTCTGGTCGCTGATGATGGGACGCTTGGCCTGGCTCAGGACGGGCAGACGAACATGGCCCTCGTCGGCCGCCTCGACATCGCCGCGGCAACCGGTCAGGAAGGCCAGCGGCACGACCAGCACGACGGGAAGTACCCTTGTGGCATTACGCATCGGCGGTTCATCCCCCAAACCGGGCGGGCATTGTACCGCTGCGCAGGTCCGATGGCAAGGCGGCCGTCCGTCGCGGGAGCATCAAGGCTTCGGGGATCGGTCGGGCAGTGAAGCCCGGCGTGCCGCTTGCCCCGGGCCTGTCGAGGAGCGAAGAAGCACAGGGATAAGGGTCTCGTCCCCCGGCGGCCTGAAATCTGACCCTGAAAACCGGTCGCCAGGTGGTGGTTTCTCTGCATGGGTACGGCTATGCGGCTTTGCGGCTCGCGGCTGGCTGCGGTTCCGGCACCGGGATCGGTTCTGGAGTTTTCACGTTCAGCTTCCGTTTCACGTCGGGATGGCGCACCTCATACAGGTCGCCGTTCTCGATGACGAGGCACGCGGCGGGGCCACCGTAGTACGACGACATCCCTACGTCGATCCGAAGGAGCCGGCCGCCCGCACGGGCGGTGACGCCCTCCGTCTCAACGGTGTGTGCCACGACCATCCGGCTCGCCCCATGCCTTCTGAGCACCGCGTCCAGTTCCCGGGCGACCACCTCCTCGTCGCCTAGGCTCAGGAAGCGGTCCCACAGGGGGCCTCGTTCGTCCCAGCACAGGCCTGTGGTCACGCCCTCGCGCAGCTCCCTGCGGACCGTCTCGTTGATCTCGGCCAGCGACCTGTCCAGGTAGTCGGCCCGCAGGCCCGCGTGAACGAACAGGATGTCGTTGATCTTGACGATCGCGTTGTGCGAGCGGATCCAGCGCCCGTAGCGGCCCTCGGGGCCCATGGCCTTGCGGAAGGCCTCTGCCCCGCCGAACGCCTTTTCCTCACCGGGATGGACATAGCGCCAGTCGCCCGCCAGCACCATGGCCTCGTGGTTGCCGATCAGCGCGTGCACCGCCCCGCCGGCGCGCGCCGCCTGCACCTCCAGACTCATCAGCAGGTCCATCGCCTTCCGCGAGTCTGGGCCCCGGTCCAACACGTCGCCCGTCTGCACCAGGCGGACCTTCCCGGCGATCCACCGGTTCTCACTATCGATGATCTGCGCCGCCCGCAGCGCCCTGACCAACTGGCCATAGTCCCCGTGAACGTCGCCCACGGCCACGATCCGCTCAACCGCGGCCCCGGGGCCCTGCCGGGCACAAGCCGGCATGAACAGCGCCAGGGCGATGATGCCGACGATCATGCCGCGATGCCGTAACCGCTCACACATGACTTCATCCTCCCGGCTTAAAAAGCGACCTGCTTCCTAGGCAGGCTGCGGCCTGTTCGATGTGTCACCTTCCGAGGTCGCGGCGCTGCCGCGCACCACGGTGCAACAAGTTCGAGTCTACGCAACTCACGCCCTTGTGGTCGGCGAACCTCCCGAGCACGCACGGCCGCTAACAATGAGTATAGTCCCGCTGGCGCAGAACAACAACGTGTATCGCTCCGCCGCAGCACCCGGAAAGCAAGCCAGGCGTCTGGATCATGGTTACCCCGCGCGGCTGCGTGTGTGTTCAGCGGGGATGCCATGCTCACGCTTGAGCAGTTCCCGAGCCCCATCGCGGGGCCTGAGCATGTGGGCCCTTCCACGGACAGCATGGCCGCGTCCCGGCGCGCCGGGATGGTCATGGCGCCCTCGCCATGGGTGTTATCCCTCCTTCTGGAGTAGATGCTTCAGCAGCACGACGAGTCGCAGCGGCTCGGTGTTCTCCGGCCGCAGGCGCAGGTAGACCGTCTGCTCGTTGACCATGCGGACCTTGCCCGGGGCGTCGGAGAACAGTGGGCCGACGTGACCGAGGTCCTCGATGGTGAAGACGATGTCGTTGGCGATGGGCTTGATGCCGCTGATGCGCCAGCGCCGGGCGTGTATGCGGATTTCCTGCAGGTCGAACAGGAACTCCACAGGCGGAGGCAGTTTGCCGAGCATGTCCACGACGTCGGCGCGGACCTCTTCGAGCAGGTCGACCGTGTGGGCCCGATTGATCATGCGGTAGACGACCATTCGCTGCCGATCGCCCGGCGCGAAGTCCTTCGGCAGGTAGGCGCTGACGCCGAGTTCGACGACCGGCTCGAACGGTTCCTCAACGGACATGCCCTTGGCCCGGCGGATGGCCTCCTCCAGGAGCTGGCAGAACAGTTCGTAGCCCACGGCGGCGATGTGCCCGCTCTGCTCCGAGCCCAGGATGTTGCCCGCGCCGCGGATCTCCAGGTCACGCATAGCGATCTGGAACCCGCTGCCGAGGTCACTGAACTCCTCGATGGCCTTCAGGCGCTTGACCGCCTCGGGCCGGATGGGACGGTTGCGCGGCAGGATCAGGTAGCAGTAGCCACGATGCTTGTAGCGGCCGATGCGGCCCCGCAACTGATGCAGGTCGGCCAGACCGAACAGGTCGGCCATGTTGATGAACATCGTGTTGGCGGTCGGGATGTCGAGCCCGCTCTCGATGATGGTGGTCGAGACGAGGACGTCGACCTTGCGGGTGAGGAAGTCGTGCATCCGGGCTTCGAGTTCCCGCTCGGGCATCTGGCCGTGGGCCCACGCGATGCGGGCTTCGGGCACCAGGGCGGCAATCTCGGCCGTGATGTTCTGGATGTTGTAGATCCGGTTGTGCACGAAAAACACCTGCCCGTCGCGGTTAAGCTCCCGCAGGATGGCCTCTCGGATGCGCTGGTCGTCCCAGCGGCAGACCTCGGTGCGAATGGCTCGGCGGTCCTGCGGCGGTGTGGTCAGGCTCGAGATGTCGCGGATGCCCAGCAGGCTCATGTGCAGCGTCCGCGGGATCGGCGTGGCCGTCAGGGTCAGCACGTCCACGGTGCGGCGGAACCGCTTGAGGCGTTCCTTGTGCTCGACGCCGAAGCGCTGCTCCTCGTCGACGATCACCAGGCCCAGGTCGGCGAACGCGACGTCCTCCGAGAGCAGCCGGTGTGTGCCGATCAGCACGTCCACCACGCCTTTGCGGACGCGGTCCAGGACGTGCTTCTGTTCGCCCCGCGTGCGGAACCGGCTGAGCATCTCGACCACGACCGGGTAGTCGGCAAGCCGTTCGCCGAACGTCCGCCAGTGCTGCTCGGCCAGGACGGTCGTGGGGACCAGCACGGCGGCCTGCTTGCCGGCCTCCGCCGTCTTGAAGGCTGCCCGGACGGCCAGTTCCGTCTTGCCGTAACCGACGTCGCCGCAGACCAGACGGTCCATCGCCCGGGCCACCTGCATGTCTTTCTTGATCTCCGCCATGGCCGCGAGCTGATCCTCGGTCTCCTGGTACGGGAAACTGGCCTCGAACTCGTGCATCCACAGGCTGTCGGCCGGGAACCGGAACCCCGCCTGACTTGTCCGTGCGGCCTCGGTG
>Ga0272444_10002421_pt1 | contig 17255 bp, 10 predicted proteins | sample SSMForm13_FD_201033 | JGI IMG/M metagenome (GOLD analysis project Ga0272444, IMG submission 201033) | Marine sediment archaeal communities from Little Sippewissett salt marsh, Falmouth, MA, United States - SSM-Form-13 | ecosystem: Environmental > Aquatic > Marine > Wetlands > Sediment ...
TCTGCAGGGATTCCGGCTCATGGAGCATGCCGACGATCAACGGCCAGAGTACGCAAGCCGCCGCAATAAACACCCAGACCGAACGGGGCAGGGGATCGCCTCGGTACCGCTTTCGATAGAATAAGGCGAGCAGAAGAACCAGGTACGCCAAGGCGATTTCGCTGTAGCCGAAGAGCCGCTTGAGGCAACAATGCGAACCATCGGCGGAAACCGGCGTGCGCCAGTCGTTGAACAGTCCCCGCGCGGCGGCGATCAGGTAGTAGGGAAAGCTGCCGTAGTGAAAGGCTTTGAGATTGAGCGGGGAATCCTTTTCCAAATTGGCCGAGACGGCCCGGCGCAGGTAGGCGTCGAGCGGCTCCTCCGCCCGGCGCTCAAGGGGCGCCAAACGGATTCGCTCGGTGGCCATAATGATGCCGCGTTCGTCGGGGTGATGATAGCCGCCCGGCAATCCCCAGCCCAGCCCTGCCACGCGCAGGTAAAAAGCCAGGCCCAGCAGCAACAAAATTCCAAACGCGGCAAGAATTTGTTTACGATGTTCGGCCACGGTCTCCCTTCTTGCTTCTCGGCGGTATTCGCCCGGTTCGGTTGTATCGCCGCACCGCCCCCTGCTTAAGACGGATGCTTAAGACGTCCGGTATCGGTCGGGGACGCGATAAATCAGCGTGTTGTTGCGATCGTAGATCTTTTCGAACGTTGTACCAAACTTGCCCAGTCCCTCCGCCGTATAGTGCCTGCGCTCGAGTTCTCCGATGTAGATGTACTCGATCTTATATTCCTGCAACAGCGGAATCACGGGCGGTAACTGTTTGCTGTTGTAAATCCGGTCGGCAAGCGACTGGCGGTAGTGAACCAGTGCCCAGCCGTCCGGATTGCGACCGGCGGCTTGAAGCCGCCCGCGCGCGGTCGCGTCTGCTTTGGCCCATTGCTTGCGCCAGATGGCCTCATGGTTCATCCAGCCGATGAGAGTCGGAAGGCCCGTATTGGTCGAGACGCGGGAATTGTAGTCGTAGGCGCGCTTGCCGGGATACTCCAGAACGACGGGAGTGCCGCGAACGTTGCTGTTAAGCCACTGGATGGCCAGAGCGTCGCCGGGATGCTCGCGCTGGAGATAGGCCATTCCGTCGAGGCTTTCCGCGCTTTGCCTCAATCGCGCCCAGCTGACTCCGAAAGGATAAACCAGGTTCAGCGCCAACAGCCCGACTCCGACAGCGAGCAGACTCTGTCGCATGGATTTCGGCAGGAACTGACTTCGACGCAGCGCTTGGAATATCACCGGGGCGGAAATCGCAAAGAGGATCCATGCCTGATAATGAAATTTGAACAAGGTGTTCATTCGTTGAAGTTGCCGGCCGTAAGAATCCTTCACGTGAACAAACTCGCACCCAATGAGAATGGCAACGGCAAGCATCAACATCAACCAGGTAAAAAGCCTGTTCGGCCGGCGGAGATTCTGAAGCAGGGTCGCCCAGACCATCAGCAGCGCCACGGTCAAGAAAGCGACGACAAAATAGCCGTAATAGGCGAACAAGAATACAAACAGGATTCCCGTTCCAGCCATTGCAAGCCGAAACAGCTCCGGGCGTTCCCGGTGATAAAGCTGCGCCAGGCCGACCCCGAGGAAAACCGCCACCCAGAACAGCTGGAGATGAAACACGGTGAGAAACTCGCCGAGATCACTCTTGAAGATGGACTGGCCGAGAAAGCCCTCCTCGTGTTTCGGCTTCACGAAGGTTCCATAGAACGGGTAGTGGATAAGATAGGCCACGAGCCCGGTCAGCAGACCCAGCGCGGCGATGATCAACAACGCCTGGACAATTCGTCGCGGAGAGTTGAGCCGGGAACCGAAGGCTCGAAGCACGCCGAAGAACACCACACCCGCGAAAAGCAAGCCGTACGAAGGCAAATCCAGGCCGTTGATGAACCCAAGCGATCCCAACGCAATCGCAAGGATTACCGTTCGTCCGGCCAAGGCCGGAGCCGTCGTGCGCAAGGAACGCGCCCGGTAAAAAAGCAGAAATTCATAGAGCATGGCGATAAATAAAAGCACGAAGGGAATCGCCATGACGTGCGGATGGAGATCGGCGTGAATGAAGGAGAAAAAGGGAAATTCGTTGATGGTGTTTCCCTTTTGCGTCCCCTCGACGTCCACGATGACGCGGGAACTGTCCCAATAACTGATTTTGTAAGGCCAGCCCACCCTCAAAACCTGGAGAAAACCGTTCAAGTTGCCCATGATCGCCAGGCCGAGCGGCGCCAGCGCGCCCAGGCGGCGCGAACCGGTTAACTGGTGGCCCAAGGCCCAGGACAACGCAACGGCGGAAGCGAAGAGAAAAGCCAGCGCGATATTGTAGGTATAGGCGGGCGGCAGCGCCGAGAGGCGACCCAGAAGCGCCATGATCATATAGCCGCCGTAGTAATAGTTGATGGTTCCCCCGGCGAACCAGGGATCATGCGGCGGGATGTTCGTGCCGCGCATCAGGCCGTTGAGGAACATGAAGTCCATGTTCTTTTCGGTCCCGAAAATCTTCGGCTGATGGCGGATCAACACGACGAAGAAGATTAAGGCCGCCACAAAGACGACTTCGTCAAACAGGGCGGTTCTCCAATGCCGCCGCAGCCACGATTGCCCGGCGCTGAGGGTGAATCCTTGAGAGCGAATCCAGACGAAGCCAAGAACCGCCAGGAGCAGCATGGCGCCAAGGATGCCCCGGACCGAAAAAGCGAATAGACCGATCGCCGAGAGGAGCCAAACGGTGAAGTTCGTCAGCAGCAGGCCCAGAAAGCGATTGTAGAGAAAGAGATGGCGGGAGGATTTTTGAAAGAAGAACCGCCCCAGGGGAACCGTCAAGAAAGCGATCAACGTGCTGGCAGCGTAGAAGCGCAAAACGGCGACGGCGTCCTGCATGGATTCTCTCCCCGCTTCAATACCCGGCGTTCAGTGTCTGGGGCGGATGCCTGGACAGCGACTGCCGAGATCCCAATCGGCGGCTAATCGTCCTTCGAGGCGTCCGTGTTGTCGTCGGATGATTCAAAACGCATCGTGAACGTACGCACGCGCCGGTTTGTTCCACCGCCGGAAGGACCGTCGGCCTTCGGCCGGCGGCCGCGGCCCTCGGGCGCGACAATCAGCTTTCGCAGATGCCCCTCGCCTTGCGAATAAGTCTCCACGCCCGAGCGTTCCTTTAAGCGCATGTGAATGATGCGCCGGTCCTGGGCGCTGAGGTTCTTGACCGTGATCGAGCGCTTGGTGTCGAGAACCTTGCGGCAAAGCCGCTCGGCCAGATCGGTCATTTCGCTTTCGCGTCGCTTGCGGTACCCTTCGACGTCGATACTGATTTTCTCCCAGTCGTCCTTGTCCTGGTTAATGATGCGGTTGACGAGATACTGCATGGAAGACAACGTCTGCCCCCGGCGACCGATGAGAACGCCTCCGGCGCCATCGATTTCAATCTCGATTTCTCCGTTGTTTCGAGCTCCCGAGACCTCGGCCTCGATTCCCATGTGCTTCAGAATATCGCGAACGATTTGCAGCGACTGCTCCAAGGCGTCCGCAACGAGCCGCAAGCGCACCTTGGCTTGCTTCCCGCCCAGGCCGAACAATCCGCCTCGGGCCTCCTCCAGCACTTCCACGTCTACCTGCTCGCGGACCGCGCTCAGCTGAGCGAGACCTTCCTCCACGGCCTCTTCCACGGTTTTCCCTTCCACGGTGATTTCCTTCATCGTTCAACCTCGCTTCTTTGTCTTTCGGGCCGTCCGGGCGGCAAGAGGACTGACGGATTTAGACGCCTTGGTCCGGTTTTGTTCCTTTTCATGGAGGCGATTGAATATCGTTTGCTGAACGGTAGTCAACACCGCCTGAATAACCCAGTAAAGAACCAGGCCGGAGGGGAAGTTCCAGAAAATGAACAGAAAGATCAGCGGCATCATCTGCATCATGCCGGCCTGTTTGGGATCGACAATTTGTTTTTTCTGCGAATAGTAAGTGTAGATTCCGTTGAGAATGGGAAGCACGTTGAAGCGCACGACCCAGTTGAATCCCGGTAGATAAAAGGAGAAGAGCGTGTCGGGCCGGGAGAGATCCTGGATCCAGAGCATGAAAGGCGCTCCCCGCAATTCTGGAGCCATGTAGATGACAAGGTAAAGCCCGATGAATATCGGCATGGTCAGCAGCATGGGAAGGCAACCGCCGGCGGGATTCGCATTCTCCCGCTTGTACAAGGCCATGAGCTCTTTCTGATACTTCGCCTGGTTGTCCTTGTATTTTTCCAGCTCTTTCATCTTGGGCTGAATGCGCTGCATGTTCTTCATGGACTGCATTTGCTTGCGCATCAGGGGATACATGGCGACTTTGGTCAAGATCGTCAGGACGATGATGGCCAGGCCCCAGTTGGGGATAACCGAGTAAATGATGCGCAGAACGGCAAGGAAGAGAAGGCCGAAGGGCTTGGCCATCGACCAGAAGAACCCGCGGAAAAGAATATCCCCAACGTCCCGGTCGAACCGGCGCAGGATGGTTGGGTCCTTCGGACCGACGTAGACGGTAAAGTGTTCTTCTCGGGACTCCTCGGGTTTCAGGCGGCGAAGGTCGAGCACCAGATCCAAATCGCCCCGATCATATTTGGCGCGCCGGCGCACGACTTTGGGCGTAACGGTTCCCTCCGGCATAATACAGACGGTAAAATACCGGCTTTGAAGAACGCCGAAATCGATTACGCTTGAATCCCGATCCCGCTGATAGTTGTAGACTTTGCCTTCGGCTACGATCTTATTGCTGATCTGAAAAAGCACCGGCGGCGCCCAGCGGTCGTTGAACAAGTCCAGCGCCACGCCGTGATTCCATCCCAGGCGAAGCGCCTTCGGCGACTCGGGATCGTTGGAGAACTCAACCTGCTGCTCGGACACGTTCCGCACGGAGATCGAATAATCGAAATCATATTTGTCCGGGCGGAAGACATAGGTCTTCACGACTTCGAGCGGCCCGTAGCGACCTCGCAGTTCGAGTGTCTTTTCGCCGTCGGATACATCCAAAAAAGTCGTCGAAGGCATATAGGGAATCGCGTCGTCGATCGAGCGATCCATCCATTTGAGATCCAGGGGACGCGTTCCTTCCATCAAGGTCGGCAAGGCCTCGACGGCGAACTGCGCCGGCCAGACGCCGTCGTCCCCCGGCTCGGGCGGATTCTCTTCGGTCTTTTGACGCATCCGGTGCGTCCATTCCAGCTTCTTGTCCAGAAAGGCGCGAAGGGCGATGACGTCGGGCGACTGGGGACTGATATTGGCCAGCTTCTGCTTGTAGTTCTCAAGCAGGGAACTTTCTTGAAGGATTTCCTGGTATCTCAACAGTTTCCAACTGGTCGGGCGCCCGCCTTGAGCGGCGATCTGAATCTGATAGAAGGGCGAGCGGACCTCCACTTGAACGTCGGTCGGGGGCGATGCCTCGACCGGAAGAAGATCCAGGAGGTCCGTTGCATCGGCGATCGCAGGCCCCTCGGCCGGGGATTGCGGGCTGGCGTCCGTCACCGGTGCGGCGGGTTGCCGCTCCAAGCGCTCTTGACGCAGTTTCTCCAGGTATTCCGGATGCTCGCGAACGTATTCCTGGTACTGTTTATAGTTGTAGTAGTGGAAGGCGACTGCCACCAGGATACAAAGCACGACGGCTAGTATAACTCGACGATCCATTCGTGATTGGCTTCTTTTCGATTAGTTTCGATTCGTACTACACAATGCGCTTGCACTCAGATTCCCACGATTCATCCCGGGCGATCTCAAACCGCCGCCGGGAACCCGAAAGCGCAGGATAATCCAAAGGGAACCAGGAAGGGAAACTAGGGAACGGGATCGAATCCGCCGGGGTGCCAAGGATGACACCGAAGCAGACGCCTCAGCGCCAGCCAGCTGCCACGCCAAAAACCGTGTTTCCGGTACGCTTCCGCCGCGTACTTGGAACAGCTTGGCGTGAAACGGCAAACATCCCTCGGAAGCAGTGGAGAAATCAACCGCTGATACAAGCGGATTAACAAGATCGCCACTCTGCTCATGCCCCAGCCTGTCCTCCCGACACCCTCCCAGGGTGTCGCCCTCAAGGAACGGTAATACTCCTCGGCAGTCCACCCGAGCGGAGAAAGATCCGGACGCGCCCGCTTCGCTCCGGCTTCATCCCCTTACTCCGGCCGAGCCTTGCGGCGAGCTGCCCGGCGCGGTCGCCTCCCGCGGCCCCGGCCCGCCTTCCGATACCGTTCTACCGTCTCCTGGACCTGTTCCTGCAAATCCGAGTAGGAGCATTCCACGGCGGCCGCCTTAGGCAAAATCACGAGGTCAAAGCCGATAGGATTCTGCTCCTGAGGCGACAGCCAGGAGGCTCGTTGCTTCCTGAATATCTCCCGCAACCGGCGCTTGACTCGATTCCGCTGGACCGCATTGCCCACTTTTCGACTGGTGGACAAACCCAGACGAAATCGGCTGGACCGATTCGGCCGAAAGTAACCAATCAGAGCCGAAGTTTCCAGCCGGTGGGCCTTTCGAAAATGCTCGCGGTATGACTTGACCCCTCGAATTCGATCTTCTTTGCGCAGTCGTTCATCGGCCACTGGGTACTTCTCCCCGGGGCCTCTGGGGCTTAGGGTGTCAATTGTTTTCGACCCTTGCGTCGCCGCCGTTGAAGGATCGCTCGACCCCCTCGGGTCTTCATTCGGGCGCGAAAACCATGTTTTCGTTTTCGCTTTAGATTGTGTGGCCGATAGGTCGGTTGCACCGTTTTGCCACCCCTTTCTCAAGATTCTCTTATGATCCAGTCACATTGACCAGACCAAACCGGGGTATTATAGAGAGCCCTGCATAAAAGTCAACGGATTCCTCAATTTAACCGTAACTTAGGCTTTTCAAGGGGGAAAGAGCGGAAGAAAAGGATCCTGGAATAGAACCTCAGATATCTAAGAGGTCGATTTAAAGAAACATGCCTAATGCCTTAACTTTCAGACGGATAGCCCCATCTCACATCATCGGCAGATCGGGATTTGGCAGGGTCCCTTCAGCAGGGAGTTTGTGTTCCAAGGGGGGCAGAAGGATATTCATCTCCGCCCCGCCTTCAGGGCGATTGCCGGGCACAATTTGCCCCTCATGGAATTCGGTGATGATGGTCCAAACCCAGCTGAGCCCCAGCCCTCCTCGCGCTTCGTCCCGTTTGGTGGTGAACCCGTAGCGAAAGATTTTCCTTAGTTCCGCCGGGGTCATGGGCTTGCCTTTTTCGTTGCGAAAGCCCGTGCCCGCGTCCAGGATGCGGATGCCCAGCCAACCCTCTTCGGTGTTCTTCGTTTCCATCGAGACCTCGCCGGTGGTTTCTTCTCCCAGCTCTTGCATTTTGCTAATCGCCTGGACGGAATTGGACAGCAAATTAAAAAGGACCAGCTTCAACATGCGCGGTTCGACGACCCACTGCGAACGCGTGGCCTGAAAGTTGAATCCGACTGTCACGCTCTTTGAAGTGGACAATTCGAACAAATGGGCCAGATTCTGGATCAAGGCATGCAGGTCGACCTTCTCATAGGTGGGGCGGCTGGCAAAGCCGAAAGCCCGGTAAATGTTTACGACTTCCTGGAGCATGCGGGAGTTGTTGATCAGCCCTTGAACCGCTTCGTTAAACCGCTCCTGTTGGATGGGCTCGCCGTGTACGCGGACAATGCCCATGTCGACGCCTCTTTTTAAGGTTTCCAGGTCCCATTTTCCCGTGGCGATAATGTTGGTCATGTCATGGCCCAGATTGGTGGAAAGATGAATGCTGACTTCGTTTTTCTCCTTGTCCAGCAGGGCGCGCCGGCTGATGATCTTGAGAAAGACTTCCTCGATCTCGCCCCGAACGCTTTCGGCGCTTTCGAGGAATTCCTCAGGCGACAGCTGGGCCGAAACCGGCCATAAGGCCGCGTGGCAGATGGGGCGATTGTTATGAAACACCGGAATCAGCGCGCATGGAACGTGATCGCGGAAGGAAAGTTCGGCTCCCGGGGTCAAACCCAATTCCCGCGGTGAGAACAGTTGGCCCGCGTTCCGGCGTTCCAGGGGAGTGAGGTCCAATCTTTCGGCGAAGGTCTCGGCAATTCCCATTTCTCCCGTATTCACGTCGTGGCCGAATCCCCATTCCCACTGTCCCGTGCCCGCGTCCCGGTGGAAAAGAACGACCCGGCCGAAGTTCATATAGTCGCAGAGAATCGGCGGCATCCGACGCGCCGATTCCACCACCGGATCTTCGCCCTGGAGCAGTTCTTTGGACGTCTCGCCGACCAGCTCGTTCAGCAGTACGCCCAGCTGCGTCAGGCGGGCGTTCTTGGCCATGCGATTATAAGCGGTTTCAATCGCCGCGCGGGGCTTTTCAAGAAGTGGAATATATTCATCGCTCATCGCTTCCAGACCGCGCGACACGCGTCTCAACGACAGCACAATTTTGCGGAGCATTAGATAAATCAATCCGCACGAGAACAAGACAAACAGAGCCGCATAAATGCGGTACTGCTGGATCAAGAGATGAATCCTTGGAACGTTTTTCGGCGTGGCGTTATAGACGTAAAACAGGCCCACGTCTTTGCGGGCGACAATGCCGATGTCGGAAAAAGTGCGTGTAAAAAGACAGTTTTGAAGATTGTTCAGTTTCTGGGGTTTGCCCTCCAGTTCATAGGCGAACGACGGCTCGCGCGCAGGAATCTTCCTTTCGGCGTCAAGGAAAGGATAAATCTCGACGCGGTAAAACATGTTGTCTTGTTCAAAAAACTGCCTGGACAGCCCCCGCAGCTCTTCCTCCGATGCGCCTTGGATGAGCGCGGAGTGCAGCTCGGGCAGCCACGTCGCCGCCCGGTCCAGCTGCCCGATTTGCGTGAATCGAATAATCTCGCTCTTTTCTTTGCTCACCTTCTGATTGAGAAGATAAAGCGTCAGGATGTTGATAAAAAAGAGCGACAGCAAGACAAAGGCAATCACCAAATTGCCCCGAATGGATTTCCACAAATTGCCCAGTGTTAGATTCACGCTCAGGAAACCTTTAGCCGACCGGCATTTATAGCTGTCAGGAAGAGATCATAAAGACTGAGCGCGGACTCGTCAAGACAGCGATCCGAGAAATGGGTGGTTTTTCTCGAAGGCAATTTATTGAATGGGGCCGGGAGGCAACGCCGCCTCCCGGAATGAGCGGTCCTAGAGATCTTTCAGCCGTTTTAAAAAAGAGTCGGCATCGATAAAACCGGTGATCCGTTTCTCGGGGCGCACGGTGCCCTCCGAGTCGTAAATGACAATCGTCGGCAGTCCCACGATCGCGTATTTCTCCGCCAGCTGCCGGCTCTCGGCCGTATCCTGGGTGAAATCGAGCTTGATCGAGACGAAATCCTCCAGCCGTTCCAGCACGCGGGAATCGGAATAGGTCCGGTGATCGAGTTCCACGCAGGCCGCGCACCAGTCGGCATAGAAATCGATCAAGACCGGTTTGCCTTGCGCGCGCGCGGCCTCAAGCCCTTCGCTTTCGCTGAAGATCCAGCTCGGCTGGGGGAGATCGCCCCGTTGCGCCGTGAGGGAGCCGACGCCGATGAATAGCCCGAAGGTGGCAAGGAGGAGCCCGAGGCCCTTCGCCCACCGGACGCGCGGCGAAGGATCGGCAAAACGCTTATGAACGGCTCCCAGGAGCAACCCGCCAACCGTTAGAACGCCGGCTTGAGCAAAGAGCGTCGGGGAATAGCTCCAAAGGCGCTCGAGCAAGGGAACTGCACCTCTGAGAAAGTAGAGCGCGAAGAAGAACAGCAAAATAGCGAAAACGCTCTTCACGGCGTCCATCCAAGCGCCGGACTTGGGCAATCGGCCGATGAGGCTGGAAAACGTGCCGAGTACGAGAAACAGCAAGCCCAGCCCCAGGGCGAAGACAAACAACAGCCAGAATCCCAGCCAAACGTCCCGGGTCGTTGTAACGTAGGCAAGCACCGCGCCGAGGGCGGGCCCCGTGCACGGCGCGGCAATCAGGCCGCCGAAAAGTCCCATCGTGTAAGCGCCGAGGACGCCCTTGCCCCCAGCTCGAGACAATCGCTGCTGAACGCCGGCCGGCAAACGAATTTCGAACAGCCCCAGCATCGACGCGCCTAAAATCACGAAAACCGCCGCGACGCCCGCCAACAACCACCCGCTGGCGAGATATTGTCCGAATACCGCACCGGTCGCAGCGGCAATTACGCCGAGGATGGAGTACATCGTGGCAATGCCAAGAACATAGAAGCTGGACAGGAAAAACGCTTTGAGTCGACTTGTCGCCTCGCGCGCCCCAAAGAGACTGATCGTAATCGGGATCAAAGGATAGACGCAGGGAGTGAAGCTGGTCAGAATCCCCCCCACGAAGACGAAGAGAAAAGCCCAGAAGGTCCCCCGCGCCAAGACCTCGGCGAATGCGCCCTCAGCATCGCCGTCTTGCGGAGACACAGCCGCGATCGCTTCGGTTGGTTCCACCGGCGAGGACAGGGAAGATTCGATGCGAAGCGGGATGAGAAGCGTTTCCGTTCGCGGCAGAAAACAGACTTTCGAAGAACATCCCTGATAGCCGACGGTCAGCGAAAGTTCGCGCGTTGAGGCTTCTGCTTGGGAAGAGATCGCAAAAGGAATCTCGAAGCGCTGCTCGCCTCGGTAGATCTCTTTAGGCTTTCCGGTAAAGGGGTCCTCGATACTTTCCGCTTTGGGGAATAGAGGAGAGCCGAAGTCGAGACCGGGCTGAAATTCCGGCTCGAAAGACGTCATGTGTTTGTAGATGAAATGATCGGGTTGAATTCGCGCCGTGACAATAATTTTGGCCGCTTGTCCGGCGGATACGCCAAGAGCAGGCTCGACGGTCGCCGACCATTGAAAGGGTTCGGCAACCGCTCCAAGATTCCCGAAGGGAAGCGTTTGGGCAAACGCCGGTTGCGCGCCCGGCGCAAGGAAGGCAAGAAGCAGAATCACGCGACTTAAGGATCGAAACATGCTTGACGCCTCCTGGACTCTCCGAAATGGCGTGACCGAGCGGAATCTCCGCTCTAGAGATTCTAACGCTTCTCCCCGGTGAAGGGTTCCCAGGCGCTTTTCACGATCCGGACTCGGAAGCGGAATTTTTTAGAAATCTACCCTGGTGTGCTTCTCGACCTGAACAAATCCAGGATTCGTTCTGCGACCTCCTCGATGGATAACCGGTCTGTATCGATCGTGAAATCAGCCGCGGCCTGGTATTTCGGCGTCCGTTCCTCAAGGACCTGTGAAATCTCATCGATGAAAGTATTTGTCCCGGTCAAGCTGGGGCGCTGGTCGTCGCCTTGAATGCGTTCGGCGATCACGGGCACCGAAGCCTGAAGCCAGAAAACGACGCCCCCTTGTTTCAAGGCTTTTACATTTTGCGGCCGGAGAATGCAACCGCCTCCCGGATCGAGGATGCAGCAATCCTTTTGCGCGTATTCCAGCGTCACCTCGGTTTCGAGATCGCGAAAGGCCTCCCAGCCCAGTTCTTCCACGATTTGCGGAATGGAGCGGCCTGCTCGTTGGACAATCATCGGATCGAAGCCGTAGATGGGCCAACCGAGTTTGTGCGCCAGAACGGACCCTACGGCGGATTTGCCCGTGCCTCGATAGCCAATCAGAACGATATTCATCACGCGCCCCCTCCCGTCAGGGCCTGCATGACCACGCGCCGCATGCACTCCTGGGGAGCCTTCTTGGCGGTCCAGAGTTCAAATTGCGCAACGGCCTGTTGGATAAACATCTCAACGCCGGATACAATTCGACAGCCCTTTGCCCGCGCCTCCTTGAGAAGTCGCGTTTCGAGTGGATTGTAGACAATGTCGAATACAGTCGCTTCGGGATTCAGCAGCTCGGCCTCGACCGGAGTTGCCTCGACGTTGGGACTCATGCCGACCGGTGAAGCGTTGATTACGATCAGGGCTTGGGGCAGTACCTCGCGTAAGGTCTTGTCATCAGCTGCGACAGTCCGCACGTCAACGGTGCTCTGCGCGCGGAGATCTTCCGCCAGGCGCTCCATCTGAGCGGTTTCAATCCCAGCGATTGTCAGGGCTCCAATGGACGACTGGGCCAAGAGGGTGAAGGCGGTCGCGCGGGCCGCGCCGCCCGAACCGATCAGCAGAACTTGGGAGCCGTCGAGAGGCGCTCCGGCGGCCTTGAGCGCTTGGAGCGCGCCCTGGCCGTCCGTGTTGTATCCGACAAGGCGGCCGTCCGGTTCGGCCACCACGGTATTCACCGCTCCGATGGCTTCAGCAATCGGATCGAGCGCGTCCAGATGAGCCATAACCGCCATCTTATGAGGAATCGTGACGCTTAATCCGCGCAGTCCGAAACCGCGCATTCCCGCGATCGCCTGTTCGACGTGCTTGACAGCGAAGGCAATATAAACATAGTTCAAGCCGGTTTCGGCAAAGGCCGCGTTATGAATCGCCGGCGAGAGCGAATGCTCCACCGGGTCGCCGATCAAGGCGCACAGTTTCGTTTTTGCATCGATCATCGGTTTCCTCCAAAGCGTCGCCGGCTCATGGCAACGAGGCTCGCTTGCGAAAAATCCACTCCGTTGTAAGAAGCGTCAACAATAGCGGTAAAACCCAGGGTAGGGAACCGGCGAAGACCGTCCGCGAGATGATTTCCGTCTCCGCGGGGGAATCAAGCGCCGAGGCCAACTGAGAGACGTCGCCGGGTGTCAGATAACGCCCCCCGGAACGCTCTGCGATCGCCCGCAGGAGGTCCTCGTTTTGAGCCAGTCGAAGGTACTCTTCCCGGGCGGCGGTGATCTCGATTTGCCTTTCTTCGAGCGACCGGCCGACGCGAAGGGAGAGCGTGTAGGAGCCAATTTGCTGGGGCCGAAAACTGCCCTCAAACAGGGTGGGACTTTGAGAATGGGGGCTCAAGTAAATCTCTTCGGCGTTTTCCTGGCTCTCGTAGTGCAGACGCACCGGAACGCGGCCGCCGTCCAGACCCGCCTGAAGGTTCGGCTCGATGTACGCCCAGATTCGCACGGCTTCCCCTCGGTGAAAGCGCGTGCCGTCGGTGTACAACCGAATCCCACTGCCCTGGCGGCCGAAGATCAGAAAGCGTGCCGACTCCCGCCAGAGATTGCCGAACAGCTGTTGCGGCAAAGGGCTTTCGGATAGGGGCAAGCCGTAGCGCCAGAGACTGTCCGTGCCGATGACCATGACTCGCCCGCTGCCATAGGAATGCCAGGCCATCAGCGGCCGTCCCGCTTCATCCTCCAGCAGCACTTCCGCGCCCAGCTTCGCCTGATCGAAAATATGATGCGTCTTTAGAGGACCGAGCCGGGATGAATCCACCGAACCGAGCGAAGCCAGGGCTTCGCTTCGCGTGCCCATTTCCGTGAGTCGAGGGAAGACCGGGTGCGCCCGATAGTCGCTTTGTCCTTCTAGGCGAACCGGCAGCGCCGGGGCGAGCGCGGCAAAGCGGGGGCCGCCCGAGGCAAACATCTGCGGGCCGCCAAGAAACAGAGCCCGGCCGCCGTCGTTCTGAATCCATTCGAGCAACTTCGCGGTTCGCTCAGGCGACAGATCAGGCTCGCGGCCCCGCCCGGCGGTCGTGCGGAGATCGCTGAGGACAAGTAGATCCACCGCTGATAGATCATCAAAGAGGGCATCCAGGGAATTCGCACGAGTCAATCGCGCAGCGAGCAACTGAATGGAATCATCAGTATCGTCCGCTTCCCCTGCCATATCCCGGCGATCGGTCACGGCGAGGCCGCCCTGGGGCTTCGGCCAAACGGCGAGAACGGCCAGTCGGGGATCCTCCTCCAACGCCCGCCCGGCGTATTTGGTCTCCCAACCGGGTCGACCGGAAAGCAGGACAACCGTGTAACGGTTTCTCAGGATTGAAAGATCGGCGGACTTGCTCCATGAAATCTCCCGGGCGGCATCGGGTGTGTCGATCGAAGGGGAAAGCCCCGGTTCGATTCGAACCTCCAGCCGATGGGAGCCGAGCGCCTGGAACACCTTTTGTGTTTTCCATTCATAGCGGGATTGATCGGCTGAAAACCGCAGTTTCTCGCTTTCCACAAGTCGGCCGTCGATGGCCAACTGCAAGGCGACTTCGAGCGGCTCGGTTTCTCCCCTTCGACTGACAACGACGTGAATCGGAACCGATTCGCCTCGAAACGCCCGCTCGGGCGCGATCAATTCATCGATGCCGATTTCAACGCCGGCTTTCGTCGATCCGAATCCCACGGTAAAGACAGGAGTGCGAATTTCTTCGGCAACTTGCAACGGCGAGACTCCGCCGGTGTTCTGCCCATCGCTCAGCAGAACGATGGCCTCGAGATCCACTGCTTCAAACTTGGCGGCAACGTCCACGAGCGCCTGGCCGAGCGCGCTCGAGGGGGCCGTGGCCTGAAGCGATGGCAGATTCGGCACGGGAGCGAGATCCGAGCACCGCCAGATGGAAACCGAAAGATGCCGCTCGGAAAGTGAATCCACCAGGGGCGCGCCGAGCAGGCCACGGGCTTGCTCGATTCGGGAGGGACTTGAGATCGACCGCTCCTGAGACGGCAAATTCATGCTCTCGGAATCATCGACCAGGATCGCCAAATGCGCCGTTCGGGGCCGCTCCATTTGACGATAAACGCGCGGACCGCTCAAGAGGATGATGAGCGAGATGAAAAACACCAGACGCAACGCGGTCAGGCTGTTGCGCAACCGGCGGGAGACCGATTTTTTCATCACCTGGCCCGAATAGACGATGACTGTAAACAGGATCGTCGCCAGGAGCAGGAAGAATAGAAACGGGCTTGCCATCAGACTACTCGAATTCCTCGGTACGAGAGTATCCTCGAATGAGTATGGCCCCCCAGGAGCCTGTCACCGGGTTCTGGAATATATCGAATCGAGCACAGACTGTCCAGGAGCTGGTGTGGGGTGGAGTCCATCTCCAAGATGGCCTCCACCTAAAAGTAAAAAACTCGCTGGCAATCTGTCTGAATCAGAATTTGCAGAATTAGAGAATGGGCAGAATTTTAAGTCATTCTGAAAATTCATAAATTCTGAGAATTCTGATTCAGACAATTTTTATATCCTTCCACCCCCCAATCGGCAGAGCCAATATCCATTTGACACTCCCTGACCCAGAGTGATATTATTAGATCGTCTGGCTGGCGCGGGAGTTGCAAAATGCGACCTCCCCCAACCCCTCCTTATTAAGGAGGGGAGCAAAAAACTCCTCCCCCTTGATAAGGGGGAGTTAGAGGGGGTCCGCCCAAACAGGAGGAGAGCATCATGTGTCGAAAGGCATCCGTAGCATTATTCATCCTTATCCTTGGCCCGATATTCATCCCATTCGCCTGTGCCCAGTACGATCCGGATAGCCTGTTTCAATTCTCAAAAGAGTGGCAGCGACCGGTCAATGAGACCAACCTGGATTTCAACTTTGATCCGGGGCCGCTGATCGATGAGCGGGATTTGCTGCGGTTGATTGAGGAGTGGAAAGACCAGGCGCCGACGGAAACTCCTACATCGAATACACCTACAGCAACTCCAACACCCACCAACACCCCATCGATTACAGAAACTCCAACACCAACCTGGACACCGGCAAGTGGCGATCTAATTATCGATTTGACCGGTGGGGTCCAGATGGCATTCATGCTGATCCCGGCGGGGAGTTTTGACATGGGAGCAGAATATGATCCGATTTGGAATGATTTATCTGAACAGCCCGTGCACCCGGTGACCATCGGGTATGACTTCTATATGGGGAAGACCGAAATCACCCAAGCGCAGTGGCTGGCGGTGATGCTAAGCTGGCCGAGCGATAAATACAATCCCAACACTTACAATCATGGACTCGGGGACAACTATCCTGCCTACTACATTTCCTGGAACGATTGCCAGAATTTCATCGCTGCACTGAATCAGCTGGGACAGGGGACTTTTCGGCTTCCGAGCGAGGCGGAATGGGAGTATGCGTGCCGGGCAGGAACGACGACCCGGTTCTACTTTGGTGATTCAGATGGCTGCTGGACCGAATGTGATGACTGCCCCGCGGGAGTTTTGCCCGGCAACCGCACGGACTATATGTGGTACTGTGGGAACAATAGCCCGGAGGGCACGAAACTGGTCGGACAGTTGATTCCGAATGACTTTGGGTTGTATGACATGCACGGCAACATGTGGGAGTTTTGTGAAGACGATTGGCATAACGATTATCGGCATGCACCGCCGGATGACGGAAGCCCCTGGGTGGAATCTCCCCGAGCCTATTATCGCGTGGCGCGGGGAGGCTGCTGGGCCTGCGATGCGAAGATCTGCCGTTCAGCCAATCGGTACGGCCCCTCCGCCGATGGGAGATCTAAACACCTCGGGTTTCGTCTTTTGCGGGAAGTAGAGTGAGGCGGGCGCGGGGGGGGTGAAAAGATTGTCTGAATCAGGATTTAGTGGATTTAGGGATTAGCTGGATTAAAAGATGAAAGGAAGAATCCTGAAAATCCTCGAATCCTGATAATCCTGATTCTGACAAAATTGTTCTCAATCCCAGCCCTCAATTCTCGATGAATCGGGATTGAGGAGCTGCCACACAGATTCCTCTCCCACCGGGCTTGTGCGCCTCAGGCGTAAGAGGCCGTCTTTCTTTTTGGCTTCGGTGAGGGAATCGTTTGAAAGACCTCCCTCACCCCGGCCCTCTCCCAAAGGGCGAGGGTGTCAAAACTCCTCACCCACCGGGCTTGTCCGCCTATGGAGGGGAAAGCGGGTCTCCAGATGGGGGTGGGCTTCGTGGGGTGCCATGGTCGCTTGTCGGCCATGCTGAAGAAAGTGTGAAATAAATACGATCGGGCTTTGGCGCCTCCGGCGCTGAAAAGCCCGCCACACGCCACCCAACGCAGGACAAGGTTTGTAGTGTGCTCGTAAGAGCATAAAAGAATCAGCGTCTCACGACGCCACTACAAACAGGGGATAATTCCCTCGTAGCGCTGGCTTCCAGCCGGCACCTTCTTACAGCCTGGAAAGCCTGTGTTACTCGGTTTATATATCGGCAAGACCTCCGAAAACAACCTTCCAGGGATTATCAGACGCCTCCATCTTGACCACGACCACAAATCCGTCCAGTTCGGTGGGATCCAGTGTCGAGTCACTCCGCTGATTCATATTATTATAGTAAATATAAATATCGTTCCCGCTTGGAGGACTTTGATAAATGTATTCAGTTCGGTATATTGAACCGTATTTCCCGGATACCTTCAGCAGATCAACCTGAGCGGTTGCAGGCTGTGAAATAAA
>Ga0272444_10002422_pt1 | contig 17255 bp, 15 predicted proteins | sample SSMForm13_FD_201033 | JGI IMG/M metagenome (GOLD analysis project Ga0272444, IMG submission 201033) | Marine sediment archaeal communities from Little Sippewissett salt marsh, Falmouth, MA, United States - SSM-Form-13 | ecosystem: Environmental > Aquatic > Marine > Wetlands > Sediment ...
GTGCCCGGCTTCGCTCCACTGCCTCCGCACTCGCCGCACGACACCATCCGGGCGACCTTGATCTTCTTCTTGACGCCCGTCGCTATCTCCTCGAGCGTGATCTTCAGACGGATCCGGATGTCGGAGCCGCGCTGCACGGCGCGTCGTTGGCCCCGTGGACCGGCCCCGAACCCGAACAGGTCCTCCATCGGGCCCTCGCCGCCGAACGCCCGCATGAAGGCACGGAGCGCGTCGTTCAGATCGAACTCCCCGGGACCGTACCCCGCGCCCTGCTGACCGAAGCCGGACGCTCCGAACTGGTCGTACTGCGCCCGCTTGTCCTTGTCCGAGAGGACCTCGTATGCCTCGGTCACCTGCTTGAAACGTTCCTCGGCGGCCGCGTCGCCGGGGTTCTTGTCCGGATGATACTTGAGCGCGAGGTCCATGTACGCCTCCTTGATCGCTTCGAGCGAAGCGTCTCTGGAAACGCCCAGAACCTCGTAGAAGTCTCCGGTGGCTGCCATCAATTCACTCTCAAGCGTGGGTGGCGAACGCCGCTACTTGTCCTCGTCATCGTCGACGATCTCGTAGTCCGCATCGACGACCTCGTCGCCGCCGTCGCCTCCCGACGGTTCGGCGGGCTGCTCAGCCCCCGCCCCGGGGGGCGGACCGGTTGCCTGGCCCTGGCCCTGCTGCGCGTCCGCATACATCTTCTCGGCCAGCTTGTACGAGGCCTGCTGCAGCGCATCCATGTCACGCTTGATGTCGTCCTTCCCGCCGGACTTGAGTGTCTCCTTCAGCGTCTCGATCGCCGAGTCGATGCTCGAGCGTTCACCGGCGTCGAGCGCGTCGCCGTGATCCTTCAGGGACTTCTCGGTCGTGTAGATCAGCGAGTCGGCCTGGTTTCGAAGCTCGATCTCCTCGCGCCGGGCGTCGTCCTCGGCGGAGTGCTCCTCGGCTTCTCTGACCATCCGGTCGATGTCGGCCTCCGAAACGCCGCTCGACGTCTCGATTCGTATCTTCTGCTCCTTGCCGGTTCCGAGATCTTTCGCCGACACGTGCACGATCCCGTTCGCGTCGATGTCAAACGTCACCTCGATCTGAGGCATACCCCGTGGAGCCGGCGGGATGCCTACCAGATCGAAGCGTCCGAGCGTTCTGTTCTGCGTCGCCATCGGCCGCTCGCCTTGAAGCACGTGGATCGACACGGCCGGCTGGCTGTCGGCCGCCGTCGAGAAGATCTGGCTTTTCTTGGTCGGAATCGTCGTGTTGCGCTCGATCAGCTTCGTCATCACGCCGCCCAGCGTCTCGATCCCGAGAGAGAGCGGCGTAACATCCAGCAGAAGAACGTCCTGCACGCCCGATTCGCCCGAAAGGATGGCGCCCTGGACGGCCGCGCCGACGGCAACGACCTCGTCCGGATTGACGCCCTTGTGCGGCTCCTTGCCGAACAGCTCCTTGACCTTCTCCTGCACCGCCGGCATGCGGGTCGAGCCGCCGACCAGAATGACCTCGTCGATCTCGTTCGGTGCGAGCTTCGCGTCCGCGAGCGCCTGCTTGCAGGGTCCGACCGTCCGCTCGATCAGGTCCTCCACCAAGGACTCGAGCTTCGCGCGGGTCAGCGTCATCGTCAGATGCTTGGGACCCGACTGATCGGCGGTGATGAACGGCAGGTTGATGTCGGTCGTCACGGTCGTCGACAGCTCGCACTTGGCCTTCTCCGCCGCTTCCTTGAGCCTCTGGAGAGCCATGGCGTCCGCCCTCAGGTCGATGCCGTTCTCCTTCTTGAACTCGTCGGCGATCCAGTCGATCACACGCTGGTCGACATTGTCGCCGCCGAGGTGCGTGTCGCCGTTCGTCGCGAGGACCTGAATCACGCCCTTCCTCGTCTCGAGGATCGAGATGTCGAACGTCCCGCCGCCGAAATCAAAGACGGCGATGGTCTCCTTGGAGTCCTTCTTGTCGAGGCGATACGCCAGTGACGCGGCCGTCGGCTCGTTGATTATGCGGAGCACTTCGAGGCCGGCAATCCGCCCCGCGTCCTTCGTCGCCTGGCGCTGCGAGTCATTGAAGTAGGCGGGGACCGTAATGACCGCCTGCGTCACCTTCTCGCCGAGGTGCTGCTCGGCGGTGTTCTTCATCGACTGAAGGATCATCGCCGAAATCTCCGGCGGGGCATACTGCTTGCCCTGCGCCTCGACGATCGCGTTCCCGCTTCCGTCCTTCAGAACCTTGTACGGAACGAGACCCATCTCTTCGCTCACTTCGTCGTACCGACGCCCCATGAACCGCTTGATGGAGAAGACGGTGTTCTCGGGGTTCGTGATCGCCTGGCGCCGCGCCACCTGGCCGACGAGCCGTTCGCCCGTCTTCGTGAATGCGACGACCGAGGGAGTTGTCCGTCCGCCCTCGGGGTTCGGGATGACGGCAGGCTCGCCGCCCTCCATTACGGCAACGCACGAGTTCGTGGTACCCAGATCGATTCCGATGACCTTGCTCATCTGCTCACTTCCTTCCTGTTTCTCTACTTCGCGACAACGACCCTCGCGGGCCTCAGCAGCTTGTCGCCAATCATGTATCCCTTTCGCATCTCCTCGACAACCGCGTCGGCCGCGTGGTCGTTCGATTCGACCTGCGCGACGGCCTCATGAACGGTGGGGTCGAACTCCTCCCCAAGCGCGTCGATCGGTCGCACGCCGTGACCCCGGAGAATCTCCGCCAGACGCTGGACGATCAGCTCGATGCCATCGCGAAAGCCAACGTCGCCGTCCGCACCGGCATCCGGTTCCGAGGAGAGCGCCCTCTCGAGATCGTCGACCACATCGAGCAGGGAGAGCAGAACCTCCTCTTTCGCCGAGGCGGTCCAGAAGCGACGCTCGCGCTCTGTGCGCCTCTTGTAGTTTTCGAGATCGGCAAGCGCCCTAAGCCACTTGCCGTTCAGATCCTCGAGCTCGGCCACCAGATCCGAGGGTTCGTCGTCGGAGGCCGCCTGACCGGAGGTATCGTCAGCCTCGAGCCGGGTGGGAAGCTCGTCGTCGCTCTTTTGCCTCAGGGGACCGATACGATCCTCTCCCTTCCTGCCGACTCACGCTCTCCCAAAGACGTCGTCGATCGTAGCGGTGAGCCGGGACACCAAACCGACGACCTTGGCGTAGTGCATCCTGGTCGAACCGATGACGCCGACGTGCCCGACGCCGTCGCCGACGCGGTACGAACCGACGACGAGAGAGACGCGTCGCATCCCGGGGCTCTCGTTTTCTCCCCCGATTGTGACGGTCACGCCGCCGGGCGCCCCGCGCCCGCGCACAAGATCGGCCAGCACCCGATCGCTGTCGAACATCTCGCCGAGGAAATCGAGATCGCCGGCCAGTTCCTCGTGGCGGAAGAAGTACTTGGCTCCGTCGTAGTGGACGCGCTCGATGCGCGGCGCACCGGCTGCCGGCACGAGCGCCACCGCGAGCTCTCTCAAGAGTGCGCTCGCCGTGCTCGAGAGCGTCGTTGCCAGGGCTCCGCGGTCGCGCTTGAGAAGCGTCCCGGCAATCGCGGTCAGCTGCTCCTCCTGTCGCCGGGTCAGGCGCGCGGGCTTCATCAGATGATCGACGAAGTAACGATAGCCCTCGTCCGTGGGAACGCGCCCGGCCGAGGTGTGCGGCTGGCGGATGAGGCCTCTCTCCTCGAGGATCCTCATCACGTTCCGGACCGTCGCCGGACTCACCCTGACCTCGCGGCTCCTCGCGATCGCGCCCGAGCTCACCGGATGCGCCGATCGAACGTACTGCCCGATCACGGATCTCAGGACCCGGTGCTCCCTGGACGTCAACGCCTCTTCCATGGCTTCCTCATCGGCCCGGCGCCTCACCTTAGCACTCTCACGGTGAGAGTGCTAACTAGCCGCCAAGATAGTGCGATGCCGACCGGGTGTCAAGGTAGAAACGAAGCGCCCGGCGAAGAACCGCCGGGCGCGCGGAGCATGGATCGACCGGAGCGCTCGCTACCGGATGATGTCGAAGATCCTATCGAACCGGGGGCGTGCGGTCCTTGTGTTCCAGGACCAGTAGATCATCACCGCCTTGCCCTTCATGAGGCCCGTGTCGAGGAAACCCCAGTCACGGCTGTCGGCGCTCAGATTCCTGTTGTCCCCCATCATGAAGAGCGTCCCCTCGGGCACCTTGACGGGACCGTAGTCGGCCCAGCGCGGCGTCGGCGGCCTGAGCTTGATGTACTGCTCGTCGACCGCCTCACCGTTAACATGCAGGACGTTGTCTTTCAACTCGACGATGTCACCGGGCACCCCGATGCACCTCTTGACGTAGTTCTCCTTGCGGGCCCTCGGATCTGGATTCGGATATTCGAAGACGATGATGTCGCCGCGTTGGGGCTCCCGTACGCCGCGGAGTCTTGTATCAGTGAAGGGGATCTTGATCCCGTAGAGGAACTTGTTGACGATCAAGAAGTCGCCGACCAGGAGCGTGTCCTCCATGGAACCCGAAGGAATCCGGAAGGTCTGGACGACGAATGCTCTCAAGACCAGCGCTAGAACCACCGCCGTCACGACGGTCTCAACGAAGTCCTTGAAGTAGCCCTTGCGCTTCGCCGCCCTCGAGCGTCCTGCGTCGCTCTTGCCCATGTCCGGTTTCCTCCTCGATCATCAGGTGATTGTGGATCTCCCGTCAAAAGCTCCAGCACACGCCGAGCCGGATTCCCTGTTGCCCCCGGCCGTCGGGTGAGGCTTCGATGTAAGGACTCACTGGCTCGTCGAACCGCGAAAGCTGCGCGTCGACGTAGGCGTCTGTCACGCTGTAAAGCGCGACAACGACCAGCCACCATACTGCCGTCTGCCGGCTGTCGAAGTGTCTCTCGTAGTCTTCGTAGTGGCTAAGCTTCCCGGTCTCCCTGTAACGCCGGAAGGAGTGCCTCGTCCAGCGATCCTCGAGAACCAGCAGCCCGATCAGATAGGCCTCGGCCGCACCGATCACGACGGACTTGGCCTCGGACCCATTCAGGAGCTGACCCAACCCCGGGTAGGCGGCGGACGCCATCAGAGCCTGCGCGCCGGTTGCCGCCGCTCCCTCGGGATCGTCCGCCGCGGGAGCTGCTGCCATCGCGCACTCCGCGCCCCCGGCTGCGGCGAGGAGAGCCAGCGCGAAGCACACGCTTCCGAGCGCGACTGCCGCCTGCCGTCTCATATCGCGTGCTCCCGAACGCTCCTCGGCTCGAGGGGCTCGACATCAAGGTTCTTCGAGAAGCCGTCATCCGACCAGAGTTGGACCGGGACGGTCTCGCCGGCCCGGGCGCCAGTGTATCGCGCGACGATGCCGGCCGCGAGCTTCATCTCCTCGTCGCCCCTCTCCCCGGCGAAGACTCCCACAGGTCCCTTGCGATCCGTGGACTTGACACAGAGATCGCCCGGAGGTCTCCGGCGGAAGAGTTCCTCGTTCTCCGCGTGGTTCCGGCCGACGATCAGCTTCGCCCGCTCCGACAGGCGGAATTGACGACCTATGTTCAGAAGCGCGGCCTCGGAGACGTTCAGCTGATCGTGCTCGATCAGGTCCTTGAGTGCGCGCCCGAAGTTCTCGTCCGCCAGGAGGCAGCCGCCCGCCGGCGTCGCGTACTCCGTGATGCCGTAGCGCTCCGCCAGTTCCATCTGAGGCTTGCGCGTCCTCCCGTGCAGACCGAGCAGCTTCTCACGATCTATCCAACCACGTTCCTCAGGAAGGGTCGGAGACAGAAGCTTCGCCGAGAGGGGTCGGACGAGCACGTCTCCGGCGCCGGACTCGCGCGCGACCGCCTGGAGACCGAAGCGCATCTGGGACTTCGGCCTCTGGCCGACGACCTCACCTGTGACGATGAACGATGCGCCCATATCCTCCATCATCTCCACGGTCCGATGAACCATCAGCGCGTGGCAATCGATGCACGGATTCATGTGCTTCCCGAATCCGTGCTTCGGGCCCCGGAGAAGAGCGAGGATGCCCTCCGAAATGTCGACGACGACGAGTTCGATGCCGAGTGCCGCGCACGCGCTGCGTGCCCCGCCGGCCGAGAAAAAGGGAGACTCGAAGCTGACGCCCACGACATCGACCCCCTGATCCATGATGAGTCTGGCAGCAAGAATGCTGTCTAGGCCACCTGAGATCAGGGCGAGCGCCTTCACACCAAGTTCTCCCGCTTCCGATGAAAATATGGCGGGAATGTGTGGGAATCGAACCCACCTCGGACGGGATTAGCCGCCCGACAGAAGGGTTTGAAGCCCTCGGGATCCACCAGGACCCATCCACTCCCGCCCATGCGCTTCCCGCAAGACAGTATACGCGAGCGTCGACGCCAACGCTACCGCAGCACGAGAGCCGACCCCGCCCGCGCCTCCACGCCACCGACCCGGGCGGCATCGACCGAGAGTGCCGCACACTCTGCGGTGAACCGGGCCGCACTCTCCTCCGGCACACAGATGAGCAGACCGCCCGAGGTCTGCGGATCGTAAAGAAGGTCGACGCGGCGTGCGTCGCCCGAGAATCGATCGTCGACGCTGCGTTGGAAGTAGTCGCGGTTGACCAGCATGCCGCCTGGAGTGTGCCCGGCAGCGGCGATGTCAAGCGCAACAGGGATGATCGGCACACGATCGACATCGATGCTCAGAGTCACACAGCTCGCGTCCGCCAGCTCGACCGCGTGACCCACAAGACCGAAGCCCGAGACGTCGGTTGCGGCCCGCGCGGCGGCGGCCTGCATGGCGGCGGCGGCGTCGCGGTTGAGGCGAGCCATGAGATCCGTCACCATGGCGATCGCATCGTCAGGCAGCGCCCCGTTCTTGATCGCCGTCGCCAGGACCCCGGTCCCTATAGGCTTCGTCAGATAGACGATGTCGCCCGGCTCGGCCGCCGCGTTCGTCACGATCTTCGTGGGGTCGACGCGACCCACGACCGCGAGACCGTACTTCAGCTCCCGATCGCTCACGGAGTGCCCCCCCACGATCGGAACGCCGGCCTCGGTCATCTTCTCCTGACCGCCCGACAGGATGTCGGCCAGGACGGTCGGCGGCAGTTCCCCGTCGGGGAAGCACGCGATGTTGAGGGCGACCAGAGGAGTCCCGCCCATCGCGTAGACGTCGGAGACGGCGTTGGCCGCCGCGATCCTCCCGTAGTCACCGGGGTCGTCGACGACCGGTGTGAAGATGTCGACAGTGAGAACGAGAGCCTTCCCGTCTTCCTGCAGGAAGACGCCGGCGTCATCGACGGTACCGGCCGACACAAGCACCCTCGGATCGTCGATCGGTCGAAGCCCGCGCAGTGCCGCCGCCAGATCCTCCGGACCCAGCTTCGACGCTCAGCCCGAGCAGCTCACCATCTGGGTGAGCTTGTAGTCCCTGCACTCTTTCATGGGAGCTCCCGCGCGTCGCTACTCGACCGTTACGCTCTTCGCCAGGTTCCTCGGTTGATCGACGTCGCAGCCACGCTGCACGGCGATGTGGTACGCGAGGAGCTGGAGCGGGATAACACTGAGAATCGGTGTCAGATGCGGCAGTGTTCTCGGAATCTCGATGACATCGTCGGCCATCTTCTCGACGTGAACATCGCCCTGCGTCGTGATGGCGATGATCCGCCCCCCGCGCGCCTTCACCTCCTGCATGTTCGAGAGGATCTTCTCGTAGAAGGCATCCTGCGGCGCGATGACGACGACGGGCATCGTTTCATCAATCAGCGCGATCGGTCCGTGCTTCATCTCGGCGGCCGGATAGCCCTCCGCGTGGATATACGAGATTTCCTTGAGCTTGAGGGCTCCCTCGAGTGCCACCGGGTAGTTGTACCCGCGTCCCAGATAGAGGAAGTTCGAGTGACTCGCGTACCTGGAGGCGATCTCCGCAATCGAGTCGTTGGCATCGAGAATCTGCTGGAGCTGCCCCGGGATGTCGAGCATCGCCTCGACGATTTCTCTTCCTTCCGTGACCGAGACGTTTCGCGCGCGCCCGAGCATCAGAGCGATAGCGGCCAGGACCATCAGTTGCGACGTGAAGGCCTTCGTCGATGCGACGCCGATCTCGGGGCCGGCATGCACGTAGACTCCACCGTCGCTCCTCCGTGCGATCGAGGAACCGACAACGTTGACGATGCCGAGCGCGATCGCCCCGCGCCGCTGCGCCTCTCCCATGGCTGCGAGCGTGTCCGCCGTCTCGCCCGACTGACTGATGACGAGGACGATGTCACCGGGATGAATCACGGGGTTCCTGTACCGGAATTCCGAGGCGTACTCAACCTCCACGGAAACACGGGCCAGATCCTCGATCATGTACTCGCCGATCAGGCTGGCGTGCCACGATGTCCCGCAGGCGATGATGATGATCCGCCTCGTCTGGTTGAGTCCCTGCCGGTGCTCGCGGAGCCCGCCGAGAAACGCATCCCCCGCGACGGTGATCAGGCGGCCCCGGACGGCGTCCATCACCGTACGCTCCTGCTCGAAGATCTCCTTCAACATGAAGTGAGGGAATCCGTTCTTCTCAATCATGTCGATGTTCCAGGTGACCTTCTCGACGTCCTTGGTGATGCTCTCATCCGCCAGCGTCGTCGTAGAGAATCCGGAGGGCGTGGCGACGACGATCTCCATGTCGTCGAGGTAGACGACGTCCCGCGTGTGTCGCACGATGGCGGCCACATCGGAGGCAACGTAGTAGGCCTCCTGACCGATGCCGACAACCAGAGGACTTCCGTTCCGGGCTCCCACAAACTTGTCCGGTTCGTCCGCGTGCACGACGGCGATGCCGTAGGCCCCCTGAACTCTGACGAGGGCCGCGCGCACAGCGTCCTCGAGACTGCCGTCGTAGTGCTCCTCGATCAGATGAGCCAGAACTTCCGTGTCGGTCTCCGATACGAACGAGTGTCCCGCGGCCTCGAGTGATCTCCTGAGCGCGCGGCAGTTCTCGACGATGCCGTTGTGTACGACCGCGATCTTCCCGGTGCAGTCGATCTGCGGATGCGCGTTTGCCGTCGATGGCTCACCGTGGGTCGCCCATCTCGTGTGCGCGATCCCGGTGGATCCTGATAGCGGGGCGTCCCTCATGGCCTGCGCCAAGGCGTCGATCTTCCCCCTCGTCTTCGCCACCCTGAGGCCTCCGCCGCCCACCACCGCCACGCCCGCCGAATCGTACCCGCGGTACTCCATACGTCTCAGGCCTTCGATCAGGATCGGGACGACGTCTCCGCTCTTGGCCACGCACCCGATTATCCCGCACATGAGGGGTCTACCTCCGTCATCCCGGACAGCGCCGAACCTACTCGGTCGGCCAGGCGCGCCGCCGCCCCGACATCCTCCGCCTCGGCGATGATGCGCACGACAGGTTCCGTGTTCGACATCCTAACGTGAACCCAGCTCCGTGGCCACACAATCTTCGCCCCGTCTGTCCGATCGAGCCGCCCATCGGGGAACGTGCTCCGCATCAGCTCAGCGAGTGTGTTCGCCTCCAGGGGACGAGCCAGGGTGAGCTTCGCTTTGACCATCTCGTATTGCGGAAGATCCGCGATCAGGGCCCGCACGCCGCCCTTGCCTACGTCGGCAAGGGCGCCTACAACAAGCGCCGCGGCCGTCGCCGCATCCCTCCCGAGGTGGATCTCGGGAAGGATGACCCCACCGTTCCCCTCGCCGCCGACGACCGCCGCCACATCGAGCATCTTCGCGACGACGTGGAGCTCACCGACCGGCGTCCTGTAGAGAGGAACGCCGGCGTCGCCGGCGATCGCATCGATCATCCCACTCGTCGAGACATTCACCACGACGGGGCCCGCTTTCCTGGAGAGCGCCCTCCGGACGGCGATCGCGAGCGTGTACTCCTCTCCTATTGGCCGGCCGTCCGCATCAACGATCGCGAGGCGATCGGCATCGGGATCACACGCGAGACCGGCGTCTGCCCCTTTCGAGACAACGACCCGGCCGAACTCCGCGAGGTTCTCCGGCGTAGGTTCGGCACCACGAGGAAACCCACTCCCGGTCTGTGTGTTGTGCTCGACCAGCTCACAACCGAGTCTCTTCAAGAGCCCGGGAAGGAGAACGCCGCCGGCCGCGTTCACGCAATCGACGACGATCTTGAGCCCCGCGGCCCGGACCTCTTGCCGATCGACGCCGGCCCCGGCCTCGACGAGATCCGCATGCTCACTTGCCGCGGCTGTGTCCGAGCGGACGGTTCCTCGTTTCGACGCCCGTCGATCGGATTCGCCGTCGACCAGGCGGAAGAGTTCGCTCGCCTCTCGCTGACCAAGGAAGACGCCGTCCGCGGAAAAGAACTTGAAGCCGTTGTACTCAACCGGATTGTGGCTCGCCGTGACGGCGACGCCCCCCGCGAGTCCGTGGCGCCGGACGTAGATGCCGACGGTCGGCGTGGGCACGACGCCCAGATCGACGACCGAGAGACCGGCGTCGAGCAGCCCGTCCATCATCGCGGATCGAAGCGCGTCGCCGCCCGGTCGCGAATCCCAGCCGACCGCAACGGCACCGCTCCGGAGGGATTCCCCCAAGGCCCGGCCGTAGCAGGCAGCCAGATCCTCGGAAATCTCCTCTCCGGCGAGGCCCCTGACACCGGAGACGCTTCTCAGGATGCTCATGCCGGGATCACCTTTCTCTCCGGGGACGTCAGGGTGCCACCCCCGCGGCGCCCTCGCCCTTCGGCTCGGTGGCGGACGGATCGAGCGCGGACAGCGCCGCCGCCGCCTTCTCCGCGTACAGAGTGCCCGGATGGCGATCGACCACGGCCCGGTACGCGCTGATCGCGGCCGGTACGTCGTCGAGCCTGTGCTCATAGATCCAGCCGATGGCGAGCGCGGCCTTGGGGCCGAGATCACTCTCGGCATGCTCTTCGGCGACCACTCGGTAGGCCTCGAGAGCGCGACGCGGCGCGTTGAACCTGAACAGGTATGACTCCGCCAGAAGGAACCTGGCTGTGATGATCTCCGCCGGGGGGCCTCCGGCGGTCGCCGCCGAGTCCGGCGCGACGGCCGCCCTCTCCGGCGCAACCGCCGCCGAGTCCAGTGTAACCGCCGCCGAGTCCTCCGCGACGACCGCCGTCTCCGGCGCAACCGCCACCGAGTCCGGTGTAACCGCCGCCGAGTCCGGTGCAACCGCCGCCGAGTCCGGTGTAACCGCCGCCGAGTCCGGTGCAACCGCCGCCGAGTCCGGTGCAACCGCCGCCGGCGGCGCAACGACCGACAGGGAATCCGGGACTTCTGGAAGCTCGAACGGTGTCACGGGCGGCCGCTCTCGGCGCGCGGGTATCGAGTCGGATGAGGCAGACGCTTCCCACTTCTCGATCTTCGCGATGTAGCCCCTGATTTCCCGGATGTCTCTCGCGGCTCGAGAGGCCAGTCCCGCGGAGTCGCTGCGGGGAGACTCGTCCTTAGCGCGCTGGAAGTACTCGATGGCCTCGTCGTAGTCGTCAAGCCGATCGCGTTGAATCAGCCCGATGCGATAGAGCGCCTCGCTCGCCGCGTCCGACCGCGCTCTGCCCGCCGCCGTCGCCTCATATGTGTCGATCGCCTCCTCGAGGTCGCCCACGACTTCGTAGGCGCGTCCCTTGAGCAAGAGGACTCTGTCGAGGTCCTCCGGATCGGTCGTGCGGCGCTCGAGATCGCGGAGCACGCCGATCGCCTCGTCGGTGGCGCCGAGTTCAAGGTCGGTCTCGGCAAGCCGCATGCGCGACTCGAAGGCGATCTGCGCCGTGGGAGACTCGCCGGGGACACGACGGAAGTGCTCTGCCGCCAGTTCCCACTCCCCCATCGTCGCGTAGTTCTCCGCGGCGAGATAGCGAGTGAGCCCGCGGATCTCGCTGCCAGGAAATCGATCGAGGGCGGCAAGGTATGCCTCGGCGGCCTCGGCGTAGCGCCCCCTCGAGTTCCGGGCGTCGCCGATCAGCATCAGCGCGTCGTCCGAGAGAGGCACCGGCGGGTCGGCGAAGGCGACGTGAGCGAGCAGCTCCTCTGCCGAAACCGGGTTCTTCTTGGCGATCAGGACGGCTGCCAGGACGTACTCCGCTTCAGCAACAAGCTCGCTGTCCGGGTAGAGTGTCAGAAGCTCCCTGAGGGACTCCTCGGCCGCCTCGTGCTTCCTCTGATGATGGAGCGACTTGCCCAGAAGCAGGTGAGCATCGTCGGCCCACTTGGTGCCGGAGTGCAGCCTGATGACCTTGCGGCTCTTCTCGATCGCACGATCGAGGAGTTCGATTTCCAGCGCCGAAGGCACCGAGTCGGGAGGGCGCTGCTCGCGAAGCAGCTCCGCGTCGCGATAGGCCTCCTGCGCGTTGTAGAACGTGTTGAAGTAGACGCATCCGGAGAGCACCGCGGCGAGAAGCAGGACGACGGCCGTTCTCGTTCTTGGGAACATGATCCCTCCGGTGTCGCAGTACGGCTCACTCACGCCCGCCGCGCAGGGACTCACGCCCCCGAACGATCGATCTCCTGGATCACGACCTCGTCCGCCCCGTCGCGCTCCAGGGTCCTGACTGTTACGATCTCACTCCTTGAAGTCGGCACGTTCTTGCCGACGTAGTCGGCACGGATGGGCAGCTCACGGTGACCGCGATCGACGACAACGGCGAACTGGACGGCCTTCGGGCGGCCGAAGTCGATGATCTCGTCCAGGGCCGCCCTGACGGTACGCCCCGTGTACAGCACGTCGTCGACGAGAACGATCGTCTTCGATTGCACGTCGAATGGGATCACGCTCTCGTTGACCACCGGCTGCTCTGCGATCGTCTGGAGATCGTCCCGGTAGAGGGTGATATCGAGAACACCGACAGGGACCAGGACGGATTCGATCTGTTCGATCGCGTCGGCAACCCGCTGCGCCAGATCGGCCCCGCGCGTTTGAATGCCGATGATGGCCAGGTTCTCGACACCGCCGTTCCTCTCGAGAATCTCGTGCGCGATCCTCGTCACCGCCCTCCGCAGGTCGTCCGCGGTCATCACACGCGCTTTGGTCACAACCTTCATCTCCGCCCTCCCGACCAGTCCGGTATGTGCCGATGCCCTTCGGTAGGAGCGAATCTACCATCCCCCCACCGGGTGCCGCAAGAAGCCCTCGACGCGCGCCGCGACCCTACAACGAGAGATCGGCCCCGCGTCCCGCTGCCGGCGTGCCATCGAGCAGAACGCCCGCGACCGCTTCGACGAGATGAGGCGCGACGTCGGCCAGGCGCTCGAGTAGAGCGAATCTCGGAGGGAGCTCAAGGCCGAGATGACTCACCAGTTCCGCTTGCCGGAAGACCTCGCGCGCGCTTCCTCTGGCGACGATCCCGCCGTCCGCAAGCACAACGACTCTGTGAGCGAGTCGGTCGGCCAGCTCAAGATCGTGCGTCACGACGATGACGCCTCCTCCGCCCTCGACCTCCGCCTCGACGAGATCGGCGATCCGCCCGCGCGCCCGGGGATCGAGGCCTGCCGTCGGCTCGTCGAGCATCAGAAAGGGACGGCGCAGCGCCAGAATGCAGGCGATGGCCGCGCGCCGCTTCTCCCCTGCACTGAGGGAAAACGGCACCCTGTCGGCGAACCGTTCGGGCGGGAGCCCCACTCGCTCGAGCGCATCAATCACGCGGTCGCGCCGCTCCGACTCACTCAAGCCCTGATGCCGCGGCCCGAACGCAACGTCATCGAAAACGGTCTCCTCGAAGAACTGGAGTTCCGGGAACTGGTACACGAGGCCGACTCGTTCGCGCAGTGACGCTCCCGAGCCGTTCGGCAGCAAGACGATCTCTCCGGATGTCGGCCGAGCCAGGCCCGCCAGGGACTCGAGCAGCGTTGTCTTCCCGGAACCCGTCGGGCCGATGACAACGACGCACTCACCCTCCGAGATCGTGAAGTCGACACCGTCAAGGGCCGTCGTGGCGCTCGGCTCGCCTGCCTCGTACTGAACGACGATGGAACGCGCCTCAATCTTCACCTCGCCCCCCTTGGATGCGCCGAGGCGAGTGCCTCCACGACGTCGTCGAGGCGGAGGGCCGTGCGGGGCACCGAATACCCACTCGCGCGCAGGCGCTCGGCGAGCCGCACCGCCGACGGAAGACCGAGGCCCCACGCGAGCACGTCCCTCTCGAGGGAGAACAGCTCCTGGGGGGTGCCGTCGAACACGACGCGGCCGGCAACGATCACGATCGCCCTGCGGCTCAGGAGCACCTCGTCGGGGAACTGCGTCACGTGGATGACCGCGCGCCCTGGGTCGTCACGCAGATCCGTCAGGATTCCCCAGACCTCCCGACGACCCTGGGAGTCGAGAAGCGAGGTGGGCTCGTCGAGCGCGAGATACGTCGGGTGCATCGCCAGGACTGCGGCGACGGCGACCCGTTGCTTCTCTCCTCCGGAGAGCCTGTGGGGAGCACGGTGTCTGAGATCAACCAGGCGGAGAGCGCGCAGCATCTCGTCGATCCGGCGCGCGATCTCAGCGGGGTCGAGCCCGAGGTTCTCCATTCCGAACGCGAGCTCGCGCTCCACGGTCGTGCTCACGAGCTGGTTGTCGGGATTCTGGAAGATCAGCCCGACGCGCCTCCGGATCTCCCAGACATCCGCGTCGGACGCCGTATCGAGATCGTCGACGCGGATCCGACCTGATGTCGGAAGCACGAGCCCGTTCAGGAGCTTGAGGAGAGTGGTCTTTCCGGAGCCGCTTGGCCCGACGACCGCGAGGGCCTCCCCCGGCCGGACGGTAAGGTTGATGTCTTCAAGGGCCGGACGATCCGAGCCCTCGTAGCTGAGCGAGACGTCCGTGATTCGAATCACCGTGCTATCGGCCCTCCCCGCCCGGCGGCTCGGTCTCCGCGCGCAGCCCGCGGGCGAGATCGGTGAGCCTCATCCGAGCCTCCTCCGCCCACGTCCCGTCCGGGCACTCCCGGATGTAGAGGTCGAGAGCCAGAACGGACTCCTCGACGAGACCGATCTCGTAGAGCGCGACGGCCCTCGCGTAGCGGGCGTCCTCATGCGATGGCTCGATAGAGAGCACCCGCTCGAACGAATCGATCGCGCCTTGTGTGTCGCCGGCGTCGTATCTCGCCTTCCCCGAGGCGAAGTGGAGCGCGGCATCGTTCGGGCGCAGAGGAATGATCTGGTCGAACAGCGCTGCGGCGGTCTGGGCATCACCGGACATCAGATGGACGACTCCGAGGTTGTATCCGGCGTCGACGAACCGCGGGTCGATTCCGAGCGCCGTCTTGAACTCCTCCGCCGCCCGTATCAGATCCCCGCGTTCGGCGAAGGCGGTGCCGCGGTTGTAGAAGGACTTCGCTTCCGTGCGCCGCCGATATCGTTCGATGTCCGCCTGACCGACGGGCACGTCGAGCAGCGCCCCCGGCTCCAGCGCAACATCCGCGAACGTGCCGTTGACGTCGGCCAGGTACGACGCCGCTTCTGTCGTGCCGTAGTAGTCATCTGCGATCGAGAACATCGTCTCGCCCTGTGAAACGATGTGCGCGACGATCTCGATGGCGTCGGCCCCGCTCCCGCTGACGCCCGGCAGCCGGCCGCATCCCTGAAGGATCACTGCGGCCGAAAGGCAGACCAGCAGCCATGCGGTGGGAACCCTCACCAGCGTTCGATTGCCCCAAATCACGTCGTGTCCTCCCCGCTCGCCGCCGTCGCTCCTTCGGAGCCCGACAGCTCATGGATCGCACGCTCGAGTCGCTCTCTCACTGCGATGTGTCCCTCGATTCTAACCAGCTCCGACCTGAGGGGCGACGCGCCTGCAAAGGACCTCAAGTACGCCACGATGTGCTTTCTCATCTCGAACACGCCGCGGCGCTCGCCCTTCGCCGCGACCATGAGATCAAGATGTTCGATCGAGACACGAAGTCGCTCGACGGGCGTCGGCTCCTCCGGGAGCGCCCCGGACGCGATGCGGGCGGCCGCCCGCCGGAAGATCCACGGATTGCCGACCGCGCCCCTGCCGATCATCACGGCGTCGCACCGCGTCTGCGCGAGCATCCGTGCGGCATCGTCGGGCGTCCTGACGTCCCCGCTCCCGATCACCGGTACATCGACGGCCTCCGCCACCCGTCGGATGATCGACCAGTCCGCGCTGCCGGAGAAGCCCTGGCGCCTCGTTCTCGGGTGAATCGCGATCGCGGCCACGCCGCTGTCCGCCAGCGCAGACGCCACCTCAACGGCGTTCAGCTCGTCCTCACTCCAGCCGCTCCTGATCTTCGCGGTCACCGGGATCTCCGTCGCCTCGACCACGGCGTGAGCGATCTCGGCCGCCAGGGAGATGTCTCTCATGAGCGCCACACCGGCGCCACTCCGGATCACCTTCCTGGCAGGACACCCGAGGTTGATGTCGACAAGATCAGGCTTCAACCCCGCTACGATCCGGGCCCCCTCTGCCATCGAGTCGGGGCGCGCCCCGAAGAGCTGAGCCGCGATCGGGCGTTCGTCGTCGGTGAACGCGAGAAACTCCAGGCTCGGCCGACTGTCCCGCACGAGTCCCTCGGCGCTGACCATCTCGGTCCAGACAAGCGAAGCACCCATGCGTCGGGCGATCCGCCTCATGGGACCGTCCGTGTATCCGGCCAGAGGCGCAAGAACGAGCGGAGGATCGATCACCAGTTCCCGAATCGTCATGAACGGCAGTATATCGTCGGCCGCGCGACACCGTCAAGGGACCCTCCGGGCAACAGAGACGGGGCGAAGCCATCCCGTGGGAGGAACTCCGCCCCGCTTCGTCAAAGCAGGCGGCTGCCGCGCACGCCCTACTCGTCCGCCTCGGAGTGTGACTCGGCGATCGCGAAGAGGTCGGAGAGATCGGCGGCGGTTCCGGCCAGCTGGATGGCCTCGGCAAGCTGGTCATCGCCCTCGCTCGCGATGATATAGGCCCTCTCCCGACCCCACACCTTCCGAGCGAGATCCCTGCGGATAGCCAGTTCGATCTCGTCCCTGTGCTCCTCGAGCTCTCCGACCTTCACCTCGAACTCGTCGCGACCCAGGAAGTCGACGAACTCGCCCCACATGCCATCGTCCACACGGACATCGGGGTCGGCGACCTCGTGATCGGCCGTATACTCGATCGCGAACTCGAAGAACTCCTCACGCCGTTCGAGGTCGACGACCAGATCCGACCTGCGGCCCGAGTCGATCTCCATGTCGGGCGCGATCCCGCCGCCACCGTAAACGGCGCGGCCCGCCGCCGTCCGGTACTCGGGGCGCTCGGTCACCTCTACCTCTTCGCCCGCGTCTGCGGTCGCGAGTTCCGCGTCCCATCGCTCGGGCTTTTCAATCAGTCGGCCGCTCGAGGTGTACCACTTCGCCGTGGTCAGCTTCATCGCG
>Ga0272444_10002423_pt1 | contig 17253 bp, 13 predicted proteins | sample SSMForm13_FD_201033 | JGI IMG/M metagenome (GOLD analysis project Ga0272444, IMG submission 201033) | Marine sediment archaeal communities from Little Sippewissett salt marsh, Falmouth, MA, United States - SSM-Form-13 | ecosystem: Environmental > Aquatic > Marine > Wetlands > Sediment ...
CAGGATGTGTTGTCCGATAGTCCTCATCATATCACCTGATTCCCGTTGGGTTTTTTCCTTTCAGAGACAAAAAACTCGCCGACCACGAAGATGAGGGCCAGGAGCAGGGGCCATTGAAACCTGTCGTCGAACCGAGTGACCAGCGTACCTTCCAGCTCCTTCTTCTCCAGTTTCGATATCTCGTCGAAAATCCGATCCAACTCTATCTCCGTTGCGGTGGCGTGATAATACTTGCCGCCGGTCTCGAGGGCGATTTTCTGCAGGGTGGCCTCGTCGAGACGGGAGACAATCACCTCTCCGTTTTCGTCCTTCTTGAAACCTACCTGGTATCCATTACGGTTGAGAATCGGAATTGGTTCCCCCACGGGGCTGCCGATTCCGACGGTATATATTTTGACGCCGTCCTTGCGGGCTTCCTGGGCCGCCTCGACCGCCCCACCTTCCTGATCTTCACCGTCGGTCAGCAACAACAACACTTTGTGCTTCTTTTCCTGCTGGCTAAAGCCTCTGCGGGCGGCCTCGATGGCCGAAGAAAGTGATGTCCCCTGCACCGAGACGCTGGTCTGGTCCATGGCGGTCAGGAGCATTTCGGCAGCGGCGTAATCGAGCGTCAGCGGGCACTGGACGAAAGCCTCCCCCGCAAACGCCACCAGTCCGATGCGATCCCCCTGAAGACGCGCGATGATGCTTCGAATCTCCTGCCGGGCCTTGTCCAGCCGGGTCGGTTTCATATCCTTGGCCAGCATCGAATTGGAGAGGTCAAGGGCGATCATAATATCGATCCCCTCCCGCTCCAGCATTTCCAGATGCGTCCCGAACTGAAGTCGGGCCAGGGCGATGCAGACGAAGATCAGTCCCACCAGGACCAGGATCGCTTTGGTTCGCTGGCGGGCAAAAGATATAAACGGCGCGTTCTTGACGAGCAGGGGAAGGTCACCGAACAGCTCGAGCAGGCGCTTCTTGCGACTGATCGCCCAGAAGACAAACACGGCCAGAAGCAGCACGCCCAGGATGAGGATGAAATTGAAAGGTTCGGCAAATCGCATAATTATCTGCTGTCCTTCATATCCACCTGTTTACGGCAGCTTGCGGAAAATGCTGTTGGCCAGAATCAACTCCAGACCGAGCAGCAGCAGGCCGGCGTAGGCGAAATAGTGAAACATCTCCGTGTATTGCGTGTGGGCGGAGACCCTGATCTCCGTCTTTTCCAACTGATCTATCTCTGAATATATCTCTTCCAGTTCCTCACCGGAGCGGGCGCGGAAATAACGTCCGCCGGTCGTCTCGGCGATCTCCTTGAGGACTTCCTCGTTGATCTGCGTGGGCCGGTAGACGTACCGCTTGCCGAAAATGGGATGATCGGTCGGGAACATGGCGTTGCCGCTCTTCCCCGCCCCGATCGTATATATCTTGATGTCGAACGCCTCGGCCAGTCCGGCCGCCGTCACCGGATCGATCTCCCCGGCGTTGTTGTCACCGTCCGTCAGCAGCACCATTATTTTGGACTTGGATTCGGATTCACGCAGTCGGTTGACACCGTTGGCAAGAGCCATACCGATAGCCGTACCGTCCTCGATCAGCCCAAAGTCGACCCGGTCGACAAACTGTAACAGCACGCCGTAGTCGACCGTCAGCGGGCATTGCGTAAACGAATGGCGGGCGAACACGACCAGGCCGATGCGATCGTTGACCCGCTTCTGGATAAACTTCTTTATCTCCTCCTTGGCCACATACAGGCGGTTGTGCGGCTTGAAGTCTTCTGCCTGCATCGACGAGGAGACGTCGAGCGCGATCATGATATCGACGCCTTCGGAGGTTACCTCGCGGACTTCGGTCCCCGCCCGCGGTCGGGCCAGGGCGACGGTGAAGAGGACAACCGCCAGGATGCGCAGGGCCGGGACGATCAGGCGCATGCGATAGCGTGTCGTACTGGCGGCGCGCTGGACAATGCGGATGTCCGAGTACTTGACCGCCACCGACCGCTTGTGGCGCCTTTGGATGAAATGCCAGATCATCAGGGCCACCGTCAGGGCGCCGAGGATGAAAATGATCAGGGCCGGGATGGTGATGTCAATAACATCGAAGAGATTAACGTTTAGCCCGGGGAACTGCAGATTCATCATGATACCTGCTCCTCCGCCACCGGGGCTGTTTCTTTCGGTTCGGGCGGCCTGGTCCCGTTGTCGCCTTTGATCCGAAGATCCATCTGCCGGCGGCGCTCATAATCGACCCGGACCTGGTCTATCATGTCGTGGGCGAACTCGAAATCCTGCCGGGCGCGTTCCGGCGAGGGCCGCAAGCGGGCAAATTTAACCTGGTCGGCGTGCCGGTAGAACTCGATCGAGCGATCGAAACTGTCGCCGGGCAGGTCGATCTCGCTAAACGCCTCGGTGAACTGCTCGGTGGTCATCTCCAGAACATCGACTTCGTAGATGCGGCCGAGGTAATCGCGGGTAATCTCGGTAAGTTCGAGATAGTAGTCTTTGTGGCGGCCGTCGGCGACGAGACTGTCGTTGACGAGGTAGGTTTCATTGAGGAAGGCCAGTTTTTCGAACGCGATCTCCCAGGGCTCCCGAAGGTCCTCCAGCGCCTCGACCGGTTTCCTTCGCAGCCACCACCACAGGGCACCGGCCAGAATCAGTACGGCCAGGCCGATTCCTGCCCACATGTAATAAGAGCTGTAGTCGGGCGGGAATTCGTAAGGCTCGGCCAGCGGCTGAATGTCGACGATGTCGAGCGAATCCCCGGCCACCCGGTCCAGCATCGAAAGCACCCGGATCGGTACCGGTTCCGCCAGCAGGACTTTGCGGCTGCTGTCGGGCAAAACGAATGTAATGGGCAGCGGCGGGATGACATAGTCGCCGGTCGTGTAAGTGCTGAGAACGAAACTGGTCCGGGTCTGTCGGCGACCGTCGCCTAGCGTCTTCTCCTCCTCAGGGATGTAGTCCTTGACTTCGAAAGCCCCGAGATTGGCTCCCAGCGGCGGCGGGACCAGCGAGTAGATCGAGTCATACGTGATCGTGACCCTGTAGTTGACCAGGTCCCCGATATACATCTCGGCCAGGTCAACCGAGGTCGCGATCTCGATGCCCTCGATCGCACCGACCGTGTCGGCCTCTTCCTGAGCCTGCAGAGGCGCAGCGATTGTCAGAACAACAGCCAGAACGAATATGTATTTTAAGTACCGCGTCATATAGTCACGTTGTCGCTATTCCAGATTCTGTTCATAGAACTTCACGTTCTCGGCTCTGGCCAGGCTTTCGATGTAATCCGAGTAAGCCGCTTCCGCCTTGTCCGACTGATAGTCAAGGAAGACTTCAGATCGCACCGAGTCGTACGGTTTGTCTCCGTAGCGGGTTCCCTTGTTGGCCAGATAGTAGTTCTTCACATCGAGCGTGTCGACTTGTATTCTCGGGATAACTTTCTCCGAGACGAATCTGTCCACCAGAAGGCGCCTCAGCATATTCTCCTGCTGCCTCTGGATTTCCGGGTCAGACAGATAATCCTCACGCACGGCGGCGTTGTAGAGCAGCTCCACGCCAACAAATTGATGGAGGAATTCAACCCTGGCTTGCCGTGAAGTCAATTGATCCTGCACCTGCGGCGGCAAAGCGGCGATATGATCCTCGATCTCGGAGCGCCAGACTTTCCGGCCGCCGATCTCTGCCACGGCAACATCGTCCTTGCTTCGGGGCTTACTGTCGACATTGGTGGCGGCGCTCAACTGACGCCGGGCGTCGAATACGTTGCCGAGCTTCTCCAGCGAGGCTACGAGGTTCTTTGAGGCTTCGGCAGCAAAGGAACCCTCGGGATCGTACTCACGCGCCCGGATGTAATAGGCCGCGGCGTTGCGATAGTCTTTAAGGTCCTCGTAGTAGAGGCGCGCTATGAGATAATTTATGTTGGCCCGCTCCGATGAAGTCAGGTCATCGTAGGACAGGACTTTCTCATACTCCTTTACGGCGGCCTGGTAGAGGCGGTTGTTATCGAGTTCCCCGGCCAGGACCTTGTGCTGTTCTATCTGTTCGGAATGGTCCGCCGAACCACAACCTGCCGACAGCACGGTCACCGCCGCTGTCAAAAGGACCGTTACCAGCGCCCGAGCGAAGGAATATACGCGAACTCTCTGCATCAGTGCCGCTTCTCCCTCATCTTGAAGAAATTCACCAGGGGGGCGATGTAGGACTCGCCGGTCTGGATGTTTATGAAATCGACGTTGATCAACTGAAGGCTTTTTTTGAGGTTCTCGTTGTCCTCACGCGCCCGGGCCGCAAACTCCCGTCGAAATTCCTTTGAACCGGTATTAATGAGGATAACCTCGCCCGTCTCGGCGTCTTCCAGCTCGATCAGGCCGACGTTTTCGAACGCTGCCTCGCGCGGGTCGGAGACTTTCATCGCCACGACATCGTGCTTGTTATTCGATATCTGCAGCGGCTTGAGGTATCCATCGGAGAGAAAATCGGAGATGAGGAACACCACCGACTTCCGTTTGATAACCTTGTTGAAATACTCCAGGGCGCCGGCGACATCGGTCCCGGTTCCCTCGGGTTCGAAATACAGAATTTCGCGGATAAGCCGAAGGACGTGGGAGCGGCCTTTCTGCGGCGGGACGAACTTTTCAATTCGATCGGTGAAGATGATCAGACCGACCTTGTCGTTGTTCTTGATCGCCGAGAAAGCCAGCAGGGCACACAGCTCCGCCGCCGTTTCGCTCTTAAACCGCTCCCGGGTGCCGAATCTTCCCGATGACGAAGCATCCACCATCAGCACCACCGACAGCTCCCGTTCTTCGCGGAACTTCTTTACATAGGGATAGCCGGTGCGCGCCGTGACGTTCCAGTCGATCAGACGGATGTCATCCCCCGGCTGATACTGGCGGACCTCCTCGAACTCCATCCCCTGTCCTTTGAAAGTGGAATGGTATTCGCCCGAGAAGAGATCGTTCACCAGCCGCTTGGTGTGAATCTCGATATGCCGGATCTTCTTGAGCAGTTCTTTCGGGATCATGATCGCCTGCTGTTACGGAACCTCGATAGCGTTGAAGACTTTTCGTACGATGTCGTCCGAGGTCATTTCCTCGGCCTCGGCCTCGTAAGTCAGCAGCACACGGTGGCGGAGAACATCCGGCCCGATCGCCTTGATATCTTCCGGCGTGACATAACCGCGACCCTTGAGGAAGGCGTGAGCCTTGGCGGCCAGGTTCAGATAGATCGTGGCGCGCGGCGAAGCTCCGAACGCGATCAGGTCCTTGATCCGCTCCAGACCGTACTTCTCCGGTTCGCGGGTGGCGAAGATTATATTAATGATGTAATCCTTCACCTTGTCGTCGACATAGATCGTCCGGAGCACCTGGCGGGCGTTGATGATCTCCTGCGGCGTAATCACGCTCTCCACCTTGATCTTCTCCACCGCCGTGTTGCGATCCATAATGTCCCGCTCTTCGGCCGGATTGGGATAGGTAATCTTGAGCATGAGCATGAAGCGGTCGATCTGCGCCTCGGGCAACGGGTAGGTGCCTTCCTGCTCGATCGGGTTCTGGGTGGCCAGCACCATGAACGGTTCGTCCAGCTTGTGGCTGGTATCGCCGATCGTGACCTGCCGCTCCTGCATCGCTTCGAGCAGGGCCGACTGGACCTTCGCAGGGGCGCGGTTGATCTCATCGGCCAGGATGATGTTGGCGAAAATCGGCCCCTTCTTGACCTTGAAGTCCGCTTTCTGCGGGTTGTAGATCATGGTGCCGATCAGATCGGCCGGCAGAAGATCCGGGGTGAACTGGATGCGCTGGAACTTGGCCTGGATGGCATCGGCCAGCGTCTGCACCGAAAGAGTCTTGGCCAGTCCGGGGACCCCCTCGATCAGGATGTGACCGTCGGCCAGGATACCGATCAGCAGCCGTTCCACGAGGTATTTCTGGCCGACAATAACCGAGCTTATCTGCCCGGTGAGACGCTCGACAAAGGAGGCCTCTTTTTCCACCGCGGCCTGAATCTCTTGAATATCGATACTCACTAGAACCTCCGACCTGTATTATCCAAAGTGCTTTTCTACAAAACTGCGAATTTCCGATTCCAGCCGGATCGTCTCGCCGGGCGGTGCGTCCACCGGCGAGTACTTCTCTCTTTCCGCCCGCCGCAGCCAATCCGACAGCATGTCCTTACTCTCGCGGCTGAGATCGGCCTTTTCCAGGTCCGCCAGAATCGCCTCGGTCGAGCGACCGTTGACATCGATCTGGTAAAGAACGCTTATGAAAACGGTAAGAATCTTATACAGCCCGGTCTGGAATTGTTTCAGATTACTTCCGGATTCGGCTTTCACCGCCGCGAGGTCATCCAAAAAGGCCTGGGCGGGCGTTCGAACCGGTGGAGCCGGGGTTCTTCCCCGCCACCAGATGGCCGCGCCCGCGGCCAGCGCCAGCAGAACGACGGCGCCGATCACCCACATCCAAACGGACGATCCCTCCTCGGCCTCGACCGGTGAGACCACCGGCGGTGCGATCGTCATCGTGACAGCGTCGGTCATGAGAACCCCGACCGTCGTATCCGGCCATTCGATATATTCTACAGCGACCGGTTCAATCCTGCCGACTCCGGAGCCGGCAGCTACCAGTCGGTAATATACGGTCTTGGTACTAACCTCATGTTCGCCTGAGCCGCTGGATCTGACCGTACTGGCGAACGAGGCGACCTTGATCTTGTCGGCCTCAATCCGCAGCGCCTTCTCGAAACGGTATCTGGTGGGCGGCCCGTCCCAGGTGATCCTGATCTGGTAAGCGGCGGTATCCTCGTATCTCATCTCAGTCCTGTCGATCGACTGGGAAAGGGAAATCCCCCGGCTCACGCCCGGAGCAAGTACGAGCACCACCGTTAAGACGGCCTTACAGAATCGGTTCATCTAATCTGCGACTATCTCCCCGGCTTCAAAATCACCCCGTGGGAGACAATTTCTAGTTAGCAGTTAACTGTTTATCAAGTCCCAGGTTACAACACCTGCCCTGGCTCAATGTTTAATTATACTGTCTTTAGAGCGCGAGGTTTCATCTATTTACGGGCCAGTACCAGCGCCACCAGCCCCAGAACCATGCCCAGTTTAAGGGCAACCGAGCCTGTGGCCAGCATCACCCGACTTGGATTACCCCAGATCAGAATAAGCAGAGCCAGCAGCGGCAAATCTACAACGTAGAACGCAATAACTTTGTAAGCTTCCCCGTACCAGCCGTAGAAGATCGGCAAGCAGGTCAGCACGGTCAGAATCGCAAACAACCCGAGCGAGACCAGCAGCGAGGGCGAAACGCCGATCACCTGCGGCAGGGTTGTCACCCCGGCCTTCTGGTCGCCCTCAATGTCCTGAACATCCTTGACGATCTCCCTGACGAGGTGGAAGAAGAAAGCAAACGCAAACGGAATAAGCGGTCCGGGCAGTCGGAAGGCCAGGTAGGGGTCGACCGCCAGACCGCCGGTCAGGAAGGTCATACCGGCCAGCAGCGCTACCACGAGATTGCCGGCAACCGGGACCTTCTTAAGCGCCAGGTTATAAGCCAGGAGCAGCAGAATTGTGAGCAGAGCGACGGCGGCCAGCCAGAGGCTGACACATACTGCCAGCACCAGGGCCAGCAGGTTAAGGCCGATAGCCAGGTTGCGGGCAAGCGCCGGTGAAAGGGCGCCCCGAACCAGGACGCGGTCGGGCCGGTTGATCCGGTCAACTTCCATGTCCCTGAGATCATTGACAGTGTTGCCGGCGGCGCAGACCAGAAAAGCGGCCACGGCGGCGATCACCGGCCCGAAATAAACCGGGGTAAACCAGGTCATCCACGCTCCCAGGGCCACCCCAACCATGGCCAGCAGGCAGTTGACTACCCGAATCAACCTGAAGATTTCGATGATCTGGAACACCGCCTACGATAGGCAGAGTGGGTCAAAGGCGTCAACAACTATAAATCGGTGGCCATCTCGATCGACAGTCGCGGCTGGTCAAAACCGGCGTCGCGATTCCAACCGAGCGACAGCTTGATCGAGCGGGCGGCATCGTGCAGCATGAGTCCCAGCCCATAACCATCACGATAGAGTTCATCCGTGTACGTTCCCCCGCCTTCCGCAGCCAGGCGACGGTTGATATAAGCGGCATCGTAGAAGATAAAGGCGTATCCCTGTCCGAAACGAAGTCGGGGTTCGAGGGTTCCAAACGCCGCCCGCTGTGCCACGAACTGCTCGTTGCGGTAGCTGCGAAGGCTCCCCGGTCCGCCCAGCAGCGTCATCTCCGAAAGCGGCGGCAGATTCTCCCCGGTCTCGAGACCGGCATAGTTCAAGGCGGCGTGACCGACCAGCCCTCTGTAAACAGGCTGGTATACTCCGAGTGACAGTCGGCTTCTCGTCTCGTTAAAGACTTCTCGAACCGTCGCGCTGTCGGACGAGGCATAGCGGCGATAGGTATAGGCAAGTGTCGCCGATAGATCGAGCCCGCTGGAAGGATTAATGGATTGATCGGTCGTGGACCGGCCAATCGAGTACTCGACCGTATAAGCCGAGTACGACGGGCTTTCATCGGCCGGTTCGACTCGCCGCCAGGCCAGCGCCAGTCCGGTCGAGCCGCGCCGCGCCAGCCGGGTGGTGTATCGCGTCCTGAGGCCGAACTCGTAAAAGTCATCCCGGTAGTCACGGGTGGCGACTTCCACGTCGAGCCAGCCGAGGCCCAGCAGGAAAAGCGGCTGACCGTAGGCGATGTTCAGGTTGTTACGCCCCTTGTTGCGCCGGTCCGAGGTCAGCGCCACCTGCTTGCCACCGCCAAAAAGATTCCTGAGCTTCAGATCCAAATTCCAGACGACGCCGGCCGGGTCGTCCGGTATAAAACCCACCCCCCCGAACAACTGGAACTGGCGGAGCTCATCGAAGGTGAATTCCACATCGGCCTCGGCGTACCCGGGCAGAGGAAGAACCCTGATCGGCGGTCGGAATCGTACATACGGAATAGCCCGGGCGTCTTCTTCAGCCTCCTCCAAACCCGAAGCCGTCAGGCTGTCCCCGACCCGAAGACCGATATACCTTTCCAGCGACTCGGGTCTGCTCTGTTTCAGTCCGCTGAAAGCCCGCGAGGCGACAGTCACCTTCGGCCCCTTGTTCAGACGCACGGTCACGGTCACCCGGTTGTCCACCCGGGAGACGTCGGTAACGGTCACTCTGGAGAAATAGTAGCCGCGCCGGTATGAATCGTCCAGCACTAGCTTCATGGCATCGCCGACACTGGCGCGCGTGAACGGTGCATTGACATCCCATGAAAGGCTGTCGGAGCTTTCGAGGCGGATCCGCTCCAGAATCGACACGGCTCCGGCCTCGACGATCATAAGGCCGCCCGCGAGGCGCACTTTGGCATCGAGATACCCTTCGTTCTCAAGCCAGAGACGGGCAGAGTCAAGCAGAGCGGCATTGCCGAGGGTCTTCCCCTGCCATCTCTGCAGCCGTTGTTCAAAAACGGTGCGGTTGCCCGGGCGGGCGCCTTCGTACTTGACCTCCAGGCAGCGCCCGGTCGTGGCCAGGGCGAAGGCTAAAACGGCAACTGTCAGGAGAAGGCGTCGCATAATCCGCTAGAAAGCGGCCACCACCTCCCCTCGACCGGTCACGCGCCCGGTGCGATCGTTTGAATGCCGGCCGGTGATCGAGAAATTCATGCGTACCCCGCCCTTGACGCCGTAGTTCAGCGACGCCGACCAGACCGCACCCCGGGTACCCGGACGGTTCCCGGTTAACTGATAGGAGGGATCCCCGGACACGTTGGTGAAAACCTGGCGGTACAGCTCCAGTTCCGACCTCAATTCCCCGCGACCAAGCACCTTCACCCTCGAACCGCCGGTGACAGCGTAAATGTCGGAACGTTCGTCCGCCTCCGAGCGGGCTCTTCGAAAAGCCCCCCGTCCGGACACCTCCCCCTTGCCGATCACCTGTCGGACACCGAGTGCAACCTCATAGCCCTCAACATCGCCGCTCCCGGTGAAATAAGCGTCGCGATCGTACCGGAACAACTCGAGACTCTCTTCGAGGTAGCTCTCGCTCACCGCCTGCTTCAGTGACAGCCTCCCGGTGATGTCTTCACGGCGGCGCGGGCTGCCGGATATTTCGCGGTTCTCCCGGTTCTCAGTCAGCAGCAGGTTGATCGCATAAAAACCACGCACCGGCAGGATTCTGACCACGCCGTTGTAGCGGCGCGAGAAAAACAGATAGGGCTGCTCGGGATCGCTGTAGAACGGCAAGGCCCACCAGATTGTCCGTTCACCCTCGTCTTTCAGCTCTTCCTCGATCTCGGAGTCAAACCGCACCTGCCAGAAGGACCATCGCTTGGATAAATAGAAGCTCTTCTGGGCCCGGCGCACCCGGGCGGCGTCCGAAAGAATCTCCTCGACCTCGATATAATTCCCGTCGGGGTCGGGCACGAACACGCCGCTTTCCTTGACGAAATTGCCCAGTCCCGGTTCGACCTCGAGATAGGTTATTCCCCGGGCGTTGCGACGTTCTTCTGAGATCGTGTACGCCGTATTCACGGTCAGGCGCCGCCGCGAGGAATTGTACCTGAGATCGGCCCGACCCAGGAAGCTGTTCTCGTCACCCTGCGGCCGCTCCAACCACTGGTAGCTCAGGGTGGCGTTGTAGGAGAGATCGCCGATTCTCCGCGAGGACGACCCGCTCAGACGGTTGCGCCGGAGTACTTCCTCCCATCCGGAAGTCAGGGAATCCTCGATGTAGTATTCCCAGCTCATCCGCTCGGTACCGCCATTGGCTCGGTCCGTCCCGCCGGGGTCGGATAATGCCCCGGATACCGCCGTGACTTCGACCCGGTCGTACCGGGTACCGCGTTCGAGATCGGTGTATTCATGTTGACGGCTGTCTCGCTCCAGTCGCCCCGACAGCCAGAGCGAAGGCCACAGCCGATAGCGGGCGCCGAACGACAGGTTGTCTGCCTGTCCATCGCCGGACAGAACCGCGCTATCGAGATGGGCGGAGATTCCCTGCCAGGCGGCCTTCAACGATCCGCGCTCAGAGAACGCGTATTCGGCGCCGATCTCCCCCGCCCGTGAGTCGAAACTCCCGTCGTATTCGAGCAGGCCGAACGCTCCGGTCAGACTCAGCGGCGCCAACGGACTAACGGTTGCAGCAGCTTCGTGCAGCCTCTCGTCGGTACCGGCCAGAAAGCCGTTAGGGAACAGAAATCGCCGCCGGAAATCCGAACGATTCAGCCGCTGTCTGTTGCGAAAACCGATCTCCTTTACCCGGCGAGAAACCCGGTAGGAGTTCTCCCTCCCCTGCCAGCGCCATCGACGGCTCGCCTGCATCTCGTAATACATGGCGTCGTTGTCGGTATCGTCGCGCGAAGACCATAGATTCTGATCCCAACTGGTCGCGCGTACATCGATTTGAACCAGACCCAGCAGTTTCGTGTAACTCCCGACCACGGCCGCATAGTAGTCGTTGCGGGTGGCCGCGGGGATCTTCACCACCGGGGCGTAATCGCCCCGACCTTCGCCAACGAAGTCGTACCTTTCCGAACCCACAAAACGGTAGTCACCGCCGGCGCCAACATAGGAGAACCTGACGGTGTAATCGCCGTTGCCCGGTCCAACGTAATGATAGACGCTGTCCGGCAGCGAGTCGACGACCAGAGTGTAGCTCCCAACGGAATCGACCGTCACACCGGAACGATAGGCGGCCGAATCACCGGCCAGAGCGAGCCGCTCTTTCTCCAGGTCGGACAGCTCCCCTATCAACGGCTGAGTCCGGTCGTCTCCTTCGCGAAGAGCTTCGACTCCGAAATACAACATTGAGTCGTTGGAGTGAGCCCCGCCCCCCGCGCTGAACAGCTCTTCCTTGTAGTCGGTGGCGAGAGGTTCGAAGTCGATCTCAATCCGGGTGCGGCTGTCGATCGGACGGTTAACTGTGAACGTAATACGGCCGGTGGGATAATCAATTGTGTAGTCTTTGTTGGCCCCCTGCTCCATGCGGATGCCGTCGAGCCACACCGTTTCGGAGCCGGGGACAATCGGCCGGGCACTGCCGCTGTTGTCGATGCGATAAGGCCCCTGGAAACCATCCTGGCCCATGAACTCGGTCGAGGCAAACACGCCCCGTGGGCGCGCCGCGGCGGCATCGACCCGCCAATTCGGAAAGTCCAGCTCAAACGAAGCTCCCGAGACCGACTTGCCGGGAACACCTCGACCGGCTGAACGCTCGATAGCGATATCCCCGACCTGGGCGTGCACACGGTTTGACGTCAGACTCAGGTTTATTTTGTCGAGTTCATTCAGACGGCTGTTGGCGGTGCCGTAAGTCGGGTCATAGCCCCGGTCGGACACCGAGCCGGTAAGGGCCAGACCGGGTGAGAGTTCACCGCTGATGTTCAGATCAAGCGACTGCCCGAACTCCGAACCGCCGGCGGAGCGCGCTGAGAATCGAAAGGACTTGGCTCCCGACAGCCTGATATCGGAATCAGCCAACCGCATGCTTCGGGCGCCGACATCGAGCGGTCGAATTTCCGGACGTTGCCGCGCGTCCGTTACTTCCGGAAGGTCCCGCCCGTACGATCGAACCATCCACGCCGGGACCGGATCGTAACCGATCACCAGCGTGTCGGTCTTTCCCGCACTCAAGGCGGAAAGATCGAAAAGGCCTTCACCCTGGCGGAACTCGTAGCTCTCCCCGGCTTCGAGCAGTCGACCGTTTAGATAGAGCGAGTCGGTGCGGCTGAAGATGAAAGGGGTTTCTGTTTGCAGTCGTGCGGGGATGTCCTCCCCGACAAAACTACGGACAACCCTGGCAGCCTGTGACGGCGTCCCGGAAAGCAGGGCGAGAATTACGAGCAGAACTGGAGCCTTGCGCCACTCCATAGGCCGCTCCGGCTAGGGGTTCTGGTAGGCGATGCGGCAGAGCAGCAGCCGATGGTTTCCGGTGTCGGCAATAATCAGGCGGCCGTCGGCGGCAAAGGCCAGATCGGATGGATTGCGCAGGCGGTCGTCCGCGCCGGGCAGCACCGGCCCCACCTGCATCAGGAGCCGGCCCGATCGGTCGAGGCACGACAGCAGGCCCAGGTTGGAATCCAGCACCCAGATCCGTCCGTTGTCGTCAAAAGCCATCGCTCGGGGATATTTCAACGAACGGTCGAACATCTCACGTTCGAAATTGCCGTACTGATCGTATACCACGATTCGGGCGTTCCCGGCGTCGCAGACGTAGAAATCGTTGTCGCGACTGGCCACAATCTTCTCAGGGCTGTGCAACTGCCCCCCGGCATAGCCGTAATCGCCGACAAATCGGTCGAACTGCTCGACATTGTCCAGGATCACCAGGCGGTCGTTCTCGCGGTCGCACCACCAGACCGTCCCATATCCGCCCAGCGCCACGCCGGCCGGCTCCCCGAACTTCAGGGGATCCTCATCGTCCTGCAGAATAATCTCGCTGACGAAATTGAGCCGTGAGTCGAGGCGGCTGATGCGTTGGTTGCCGGGATCGGTCACCAGTACATTGAGATCGTTGTCGACACAGACGTAGTCGGGACGGTTGAACAGGCCGGTCGATCCGCCGTAACCGCCAAAATCACGAACCGGATTGAGGTCGCGATCGAACCGTATCACGCGGTTGTTGCCGGCGTCGACCAGGTAGACGGCCCCGAGGCGATCGACCGCCAGGCCCGAGGGCGACCGGAGTACTTCACCCAGGATTCGACCGCTGATGGATGTCTCCGCCAGGACGGTCAGGGGAACCGGGCCGGCGGTCTGCTCCGCTTTCGGCTTCGACGGCCCCCCGCATCCGGCTAGAGCGAACAGGAGTGCGGCGACTATATATCGATAAGGACCTCTCATCGATCAATGGCCGGTGTAAATGGTCAGTCTGATCTGGCTGCGGGGACTTAAAGGATTCACCGAGAACTTGTAGGCCGGCTTATCGGAAGACGCAAAACTCCCCTTGAGACGGTTATTGGCCCGACGGGCTCCCCGGACAGCGTCGATAACAGAAATAACGCGATCGATGATTGCGACGCCGATCATGAACTCGGCCCGGCGGTCGGCCTCGCGGCTCCGATTCTTGAGGTCGCGGAAATTATAGCGTTCGGCCTCGGTTTGCCACAGCCAGTGATTTTCGGGGATATCGGGCAGGAATTCACGCTCAGGATCGAACGCCCGCCCCAGGCGGTTGTACTCGTGAATATCGCTGTAGAACCCGACCAGGTCGATGAATTCCTCGCTCCTGCCTTCGATCTGCGCGTTGGCGTGCACCGCGGCGTAGCGGATGTAGTCATCCTCTTTCCAGTTGGCGTAAGTCTTGAACGAAGCATAACCGATCCAGGTCACCAGTTCGGCGGCGAGGAAGTACCGGGCCGTCTTCTTGCTCCCCACATAGAGCTGTCCGCCACCCGGCACGATGGCCGAGTAAAGAGCCGCCTTGAACAGCGACTTGTGCCCCGGAGGCTGCTGATTGAAATTGTCGTCCGGGTTGTCGCTCTCATTTTCGGTCTTGAACGGTTCGTCCACGCTGTTTCGCCATGAGGCCTCGGCCAGGCCCTGCTTCATAGCGCGATCTATCCGCGAATCCTTCAGCTCCAGCCCGAAGGCGGCGGTCGAATTCACGATCAGCAACAAAGACAGTAATGTCAGAAATACTCTCACAGCTTCAGGACCCTTCCCTCAAAACTTCCAGGCCAGGTTAAGGAACGGTGTGTCGTTCGGTTGATGATAGCTTCTCATCTGAGCGCTCACATCCAGACGTCCGAAAGCGTCATCGCTCGGACCCAGGGCTTCGTTGTGCTTTCGGGTGGAGATGTAAGCTTCGACCCCGCTGATCAGGCGATTGACGATTGACACCACGATCATCTTGCGGGCATGATCGTACTTGGTGTTGGAATCATCGCGCATCTCCTCGTACAGCTCGCGGCGCTCTGAATAGGGCGTGGTCGAGGGCCCGGTGACCGCCAGTTCGGGCGAGTCGGGCCCGAAATCGTCGAGCGTCAGGCCGTTTAACTCAGCGTCGTCCCAGCCCCAGGAGAACTGGTCGTACTTCCCGGTCATCTCGTAATACTGCTGGGTACGGACGTCGGGCAGATGATGAGACACCTCCGTGGCCGAGGCGAGATCGTCATCGTTGACACCATAGGCGTACATCAGGTACTGATCTTCGTAAGCCGACCGGGACCAGTGCTCCCGGTTGTAAGCCTCGAACTGATCCTGAATATCCACGCCGTCACTGTGCCACTTGATGTGCAGCGCCCAGGCGGCTATTTCGGCACCGAGGAACACGAACGGCTTGATCCGGCTGCCGTAGTAAAACTGCCCGGCCCCGGGGACGGCCAGCGACAGGAGCATCGCCCTGGTCGGCGACTTCCTCTTGAACGAATCAGCTTCAGCGTTCTCATCAAACTCACCGACCGCCGCCATCACCAACCCCTGCTCGGCCCCCACGGCGTTGGCCAGCGCGAACTCGTACTTCACTTTCTGGAATTCGGACTCGAGAACCGACGGCTTCAAATCCACCTTCTCACCGGCCAGCAGACCTGCTGCCGGCCACAGAATCAGCAGCCCCGCGACTATACTGCCCAGGCGTGATGTCATAGTTGTGTCTCTCATCTTATCACCGCAATGTCGGTGTGCGCAGTGGTGCTTTCGTTCGGGAATTCTACATCGATTATACAGCGATAGACCCCCGAAGTTATCTGCGAACAATCCCACACCACCTCGTTGTCGGTGCCGCCGGCGGTCGTGCCGGTCAGCCTTTGCACCTCCTGGCCGGACAGATCGTAGATCCTGAGAGTCACCGCGCTGGCCTCTTCGCCGAGGTAATACCGGATGCGGGTAACACCCTCGCGGGCCGGATTGGGATAGTTGTAATATCGCGACTCGTCGAAACCGGTGGCGAAAGTCGGCTGGACCGCCATGCGATCCGAGGGTAGGGCAAAACTTCCCGAAGGATCCCCGCCTCCCATGGTCCAGTACATCCGCGTCGTATCCAGATCCACTTCCCACGCGTAGAACCAGCCGTCACCGCCGAGGAAACCGAGTTTGCCGCCTTCGGCGTCGTGGAGAATCACCGCCGGCGATCCGGACAGCGTTTCTTTCTGCTCGCCGCTCGAAAGCGGGAAGCCGTACAGAGGTTCCGTACCGTAGGCGTAGAAATTACCGACGGCACTCGGAAACACGGCTTCACCGAAACTGTCGCCGCCGATATCCGCCACCACCGCCTCGGCGATCATCACGCTGTCGGGATAGCGGTCATCGACCTCGAGCGGGAAGTCGGTCTTGAGGCTAAGGTTGCCGTTGAAAGCGTAGACACTGCCGCGCCCGCCAACCAGAACCTCCGGCCGACCGTCGTTGTCAATATCTCCCGCCGTAGGCCGGGTGATGATTTCCAGCCCGGTGACCGTCTCGGACAGAATCGAGAACATCGGAGCAACCGAAGATGTATCCACCGTCACGTACACGGCCCGACCGTCGGATGAGAAAGCCACGACTTCCGGCTGACTGTCGTTGTTCATGTCGACCGCAATCGGCCCTTTGTCATAGGAGGCGCCCAGCGAAAAGGCATAGACGGTATCGAGTATGACATACACTGTCGAGGATTGATCGTCGCCGGCCAGCACCGCCAGACGCTGCCCCAGACGACAGATGCCGTAATAGGCGGCGCTGTCGAGCTGGAAGATCTTTGAGGGGTTTATCCCGATGTTGTCCATCCGGTAAACGGCCCCTGAATCGGTGAGCGCCCAGATCAGATCGCCGAAACTCAGGGCGATCGGCCAGCCGACCGTGGTTATGGAAACCCCCGCCTGATCCGCCCGGCCGTCGGAGTTGAGGTCGGTCGGACGATACGTCACGAACCGCCCGCTGGAGTCACTGACGGAATAGCCTATGGCCACATGCCTCTCCGCCTGGCCCAGGTTGAACCGGCCGGTGACCGGCCCGGCCGTGATCGCTTCGGGAGCCTCGACAAATACCGGCACGGGATAAAGCGCCGCCGGATTGCTGACGTTGCCGCGGTTGATCGAAGTCACCGCCGTGTCCATATAGAGCGGGCAGGTATCGCAGGCACTGACGCTGCGGATAAAATCCTCGCCGGTGGACGTCATCACCGAAAGCAGCTTGCCGGCAACGGTGATAATCTCCGGGGAACCGTCGAAATCAAGGTCATCGGCGATCGGCGAAAGTCCCAGGGTAGGCGTAAGCTCCGGCATCGGCTGCCCCGCCCGCACCGGGAAACCCGCCACTTTGCGGTCTATCTCCAGGTCGAAGAACAT
>Ga0272444_10002424_pt1 | contig 17248 bp, 17 predicted proteins | sample SSMForm13_FD_201033 | JGI IMG/M metagenome (GOLD analysis project Ga0272444, IMG submission 201033) | Marine sediment archaeal communities from Little Sippewissett salt marsh, Falmouth, MA, United States - SSM-Form-13 | ecosystem: Environmental > Aquatic > Marine > Wetlands > Sediment ...
GGCACCCCTCTTTCAGAGGGGAATGTTATAGTAGAACCCCCCTGACCCCCCTTGTTAAGGGGGGCTTTTTTTATAGTAGGCGGTGAGGTGGCCTTTTTATATTAAACACCCCGTCGCTTCGCGGCACCCCTCTTTCAGAGGGGAATGTTATAGTAGAACCCCCCTGACCCCCCTTGTTAAGGGGGGCTTTTTTTATAGTAGGCGGTGAGGTGGCCTTTTTATATTAAACACCCCGTCGCTTCGCGCCACCCCTCTTGCAGAGGGGAATGTTATAGTAGGAACCCCCCTGACCCCCCTTGTTAAGGGGGGCTTTTTGTAATAGGCGGCTGGGAGGGCCGCCCGCGCAAGGATCGACGGCGATGTTCGTTATTCCGGAAACGGGTCAATGCAATTGACCCCTACGGTTGCAAATGCAAACCGGCCGTAGGGGCGGGGTTTACGCCCGCCCGTTATGCAAAACAACGATAATCGCGGGTTTGCCAAAAGGGTCAACCACCGGTTGACCCCTACGGAAACGGAAACCAGCCGTAGGGGCGGTGTATTGCGGACGCCCGTTATGCAAATCAACGGTAATCGCGGGTTTGCCAAAAGGGTCAACCACCGGTTGACCCCTACGGAAACGGAAACCGTTCGTAGGAGCGGGGTTTACGCCCGCCTTTCATGGGGCAATCGGAAAACGGGACGGCGCGAGACCGTCGTCTACCAGAGAAATAGATCCGAAAATGGGGTGCAAACAGGCTGAAAAATTGATGTCATCGCAAAAATACAGCCCCCATTCGAGATGAATGGAGGCTGTCGCAGGGGTCGCGGTCGGGGAGACCGCTATTTATTTCGCCTCAATAGGCTCCCTTTGCGTAGTTCTGTGGAAAGGGCGAAAGGAAACCCGAAGGAGGCGGATCGTAGGGAGGAGGGAGTATGCCTTGGGAAATCAAATTCGATTCCGTGTCGTAGTACATGGCGAGGATTTCCGCTGGCTGGTCGGTGGCTCTGCGGAAATTCACCCTGCGAACTGGGTCGTTGACCGTGCGTCCGGCCTCGGTGCCCGCGCGGGATTTCATCGCTGTGGGGGCGGAGGCGGATTCGCGGGCGCATTCGTCGTCGAACATGCCCTTTGCGCTGTATTGTATGGGTTGTGGGGGAGGCGGCACGTATTCCTCGAAGATAGCGACGCCTATCACGCCGACATTGTGGACATTGCCGATGCGCTGGGCGAGGGAGAAACGCGCTTCGTTGAAGGTGAAGCGCTCGGAGAACTGGAACTCGTCCTGTCTGCGGAAGCCTTTGATTTCGACCTTGCCGTAGGGGTCGATGACGTATCCGGAGCCGTCCCAGTTGCCCTTGCTTCTATCGACGACGTTGAGACCGTCCACTGTGGTGATGGCGACGATTCTTTTACCGGTCAGGTTGCAGATTTCAATCGAGTATTCGCTTCCAATGGGAGCGGAGAAGAAGACATTGCCGTCGCGGTGAGCGACCTTCGTTCTCGCACGATCAATGATGACCCTGGCCGAAGCAATTTTTCCCCGATATTCGGGATTTGCCTTCGCCATTACATTGCCTCCAAGGAGGATTAGGGTCAGGATTACAATGATACTGCTTTTCATGATTGCTCCTTTCGTGAGCATGATTTAAAACCTATGAGAAAGACCCAGCGATACTCTCGCCACGTCATATTGCTCGTCGAGACGGGTGCCATCGACATTCCAGTTTGCGATTTGGACTGCGGCGTCGAGGGTTATCAATTCGCCGAGGAGGACGCCGAAACCTCCGGTGATAGTATTTCGGACGCGGTCTTTGCCGGCCACGGTGTATGCGATTGGTTCCTGAGCGAACCCTCCGCGAAGTTTGAGAGCGGCGACGGGAATCGTGAACTCGGCTCCGGCGCCCCATCGGAGGGTAGTTGTGTAGGAATCCTCCATTAGACGATTCTGGGATAGGAGTTCGGGGGGCTTGTCGTATTCTATCTGGCGCCAATCGACGAACTCGGCATCTCCGGTAAAAAGCATCCAGTCGGTGGGACGAACTGCTATTCCTCCGCCGAATTTCCAGGGCAGGACGATGCGAATGGTGCTGTAGTAGCTCCATGAGTCCTCGTAATATTCCCAACCGGTGGTTAGGGAATCGAAGCGCTGGAAGGCGTCCTCGCTGATGTTGATGAGAGTAGGGGTCGCGATGTAGGTGCCCATCTGAACGTAACGGTTGGGCGCGATGGTCATCGAAAAACGGCCGCCCACGCCGGAGTATTCGCTACGGATATCGTCCTCGTAGGTCTTGCGTTCGACGGTGTCGGGCCATGATGTTCCGCCGGGGTTTTGAACATCGAGGAACCATCCGTATTTTTCGCCTCCGCCGTATAGATCGAGGCTCATGCCGAGGGCGGCTATTGGAGAAACCTGCACTCCGCCGCCTATGCTGAATTTCCCTAAGCCGCCCTTGACAGATTCTTGTGCGTCATATATTAAACCGTCGTCTCCGGTTCCGGAGAAACGGATTTGGCGGTCGAAAGTGTTCGTGCGGGTGAACCCGAGACCGAAAGCGAGACCGCCGCGAGTTGTCGGAACAGGAATTACGACACCGGCGTTGAGTAGTTTGAGGTAGCTGTCGGAGCCTTCGTCCATATTGCCTTCGAAATCGCTTTCGTAGCTGAGATGGTCGAAATGGAGGGCGCCTGAGATTTCTACCCGATAGATATAAGCGAGGTTCGCGGGGTTATAGAAAAGGGCAGTGAAATCCTCGGCCATGGCTACTCCGGCGTTGCCCATCCCAGCAGATCTAACACTGAATGGGAGATGGCGGTCGGCTGAATAAACCGGGTCAGCATAGTCCTGGGAGGCGATAGTTTGGGCTAAGGCCAGAACTGGGAGTAACAGTGCCGTGATTAGGATTGTGTTCTTCATGATATTCCTTTCATTACATTCCGCGCCGACGGGAGGGGCGGTTTTCGTTATCGTCATCAGTTTGATTGCTTTCGCTGTCGTTATCGCGGGGGGAGGATCCGCTGTCTCGATTGCTGTCATTGTCGTCATCGTCCAGGGCTTCGAAGATAGCGTCGAGAGTTTCGCCGAAACCGCGTCTGCGGTCTGAGCGTTCGCGGCGGTATTCGATACGGTCATCCGGCTCATCGGAATAGCGTTCCCACCAATAAACCTGATCGAGCCACCATGGGTAATGGTAGTAATAATGCCAGCTCGAGCACCAATGGCATGAGTTGTGGTAACGAAGATGTCTGGAGTTTGTCTCTTCCCAGCTACTCGCTGTTTTTGGGGTCGTTTTCGTAATCTTGATTTGAGTGTAGCATCCTGAAAACAGGAGGCTTGTTAGTGCGATGATTATTAATGCTATTTTTTTCTTCATATTTGCACCTGCCTTTCACGGGAAGATAATGCATAGGCCGTGCCAAAGAGTTATGTCCTTTATTTGCAATGAGATATGAGCAATTGGTCTAAAGCTTGTCTGCACATAGAAGTTTCGTAGCGCACAAATTTTGTGCATATATCAGCGATCGGGGCGTCGCGTCCTTAGGACTAAACAGTTCGCGTTGAAAACTTCCTCTGCAAAATTGAGTTTGTAGGTCGCGAACTGTTTTGCCTTCTCCTTCGGCATTTGCAAAGCCCATGGCTTTTCAAATGCCTTGCAGGAGGAGGCGCGCCGCCCCTTAGTTAGCAAGATTAGCGTTTTTTTTGGCCTTGACATTTGGAAAAAGAAGATTAGATTTAGATTCGATGCGGGCGTAACTCAGCTGGTAGAGTTTCAGCTTCCCAAGCTGGCTGTCGCGGGTTCGAATCCCGTCGCCCGCTAAATTTATCCGGCCCCGAGAAGGGGCTTTTATTATGGTAGAAATCCTGTACATATCTTCGAATTCCCCTGCGGAAAATGCCGGCCTTCTTTCCGGCGATTTATTGGTGCAGGCAAATGGGCATGTCATTCGCGACGCCCTCGATATCGAATTCTACATCGAGGGGGAGGATAGGGTCGATATCCTTTATATTCGGGATGGCGCAGAGCGACGCACGGTTCTCTTGAACTGCGCTTATGATGATAGCGGCATCGAGACGGAATATCTTGAACTTAGGCGATGCCGTAACAAGTGTGTGTTTTGCTTTATCGATCAACAGCCAAAGGGATTACGCGATACCCTTTATGTTAAAGATGAGGATATACGTTATAGCTTCCTGCATAGCAATTATATAACAGCGACTAATACTCCCGATTGGGAATGGGAAAGAGTTATTGAACAGAAAATGGCACCCCTCTATTTCAGCGTCCACGCTACAGATGAGGAGATTCGTGCGAAGATGCTGGGAATTCCAAATCCACCTCCGATTATGCCTATTCTGAGCCGTCTGACGCTAGCAGGAATTCAAATTCACTCCCAGATTGTCCTCGTGCCGGGTTTCAATGATGGGGCAGTGTTGCGAAAAACTCTGGATGATCTGCACTCCCTGGGAAAAAACTCCCTGACATGCGCAGTTGTGCCGGTTGGACTCACGAAATACCGGGACTGCCTTCCTGAAATCCCCGCTGTTTCGCATTGCGATGCCGTTGATTCCCTGCGAATAATCGATGAATTGCGGGCAGTTAATGTTCGCCCGGAGTTTTTCCAGGCGGCCGATGAATTGTTTCTCCTCGCCGAAAAAGACATACCCAAGGATGAATATTACGGAGATTACGATCAGCTGGATAACGGCGTAGGCATGGCAAGGCTATTCATCGATGATGCAATGATTTGTGCTCGGGAACCTAAAGTAAGATTGCAGAAGCCCAGACCCCTCTCAATTGAGATAGTAACAGGAACTCGAGCCGCAAAAATATTCGAAGCTGTCCTGCCTTCAGACCTCTGCATAGAAGGCGTCAGCGTCAAAATAATTCCGGTGGTGAACGAATTCTGGGGGGAGATGGTTACATCAGCCAATCTTTTAACTGGCCGAGATATTTTGAAATCAATTCAACATTCAAGCGCCGATATCGTCTTCATTCCCCCTAAGGTTATAAATGACAATGGATTATTCCTGGATGACATGACAATAGAGGAGCTGGATAACGCGATTTCCGGCGAAATCGCTGTCGGAGCTGAGTATCTCTCTGATATTCAAGAACTTATTATCGATTACTCAAGTCGATTGTAAGGATAGAGTATCAGAAAAAATCTTTCCTAATATGCCTATCAATAAAGAGATAGAGCATTCCTCTGAAAAATAACTTCAAAAAGAACTTGACTTTTCCATCTCTACTCCCTATAATCTAAACAGTTAGAGGCGTGGGGTAATCGTATTATCGAAAAAATCGCCTTTAACTTGTTGTTAGATACGCAATTAACGGAGGTCTCATTGGGTTTGCCAGTTGTAGCCGTTCTTGGTCGCCCGAATGTAGGAAAATCGACGCTGTTCAATAGACTCGCGGGCACCGGAAAGGCTGTCGTTGATGACACTCCGGGGGTTACGCGTGACAGGAACTATGCAGTAGTCGAAACTTATGGTCGGGAATACGTCATTGTCGATACCGGAGGCTTAGTCCTCGACTCTAGAGAAGGTATCGAGCTGACTATTACCAAACAAGCGGAAATAGCCGCCCGTGAGGCCGATCTTATTATACTGCTCATTGAAAAGATCATAACACCGGAAGATGTAGCAATCTCACGAAAGTTTCGCAAGGAGGATCTGCCTGTTCTACTTGTTGTGAACAAGGTTGACCGGGGTCGGGATGACCTCGATGTCCTCGAAGCTTGGAACCTCGGCCTTGGCGAGCCGATTCCAATTTCGGCCAAAAACGGCAGGGGAGTAGCGGATATGCTTTCTATCCTTGCAGAAAAGCTTCCCGAGGAGGGAAAAGGCGAACAGCCCCACAGCGAAACCAGAATTGCAATCGTCGGGAAGCCGAACGTAGGCAAATCGAGCTTTGTGAATCGGCTTTTGGGGGAGGAAAAACTCGTTGTCGATGCCACACCGGGAACAACTCGGGATGCGATAGATACTCCCTTCAGATACAACGACAAAGAGTGGGTTCTGACAGATACCGCCGGCCTTTTCAAAAAGCGGCAGGTGGGTATCGATTATTATAGCTCCCTTCGCACTGTAACAGCTATCAAACACAGCGATATTGTGTTTCAACTCATCGACGTGTCCGAACCTTTCACGACTCAGGATAAGCGAATAGCAGGTATGGCTATCGATTTCTATAAGGGCATCGTTATCGGGCTGAACAAATGGGACCTCATCGAATCCGACGAAAAGGCCTCAGCGAGAATCGAACGCGAGATAAAAGAAGCCGATCCTTTTTTAAATTTCGTTCCCTTCATCACTATATCCGCTCTCACAGGGAAACGCGTGGTAAAAGTCCTCGAGCTACTGGATCAGGTAGCTATCGAGCGTAAAAGAAGGATCCCCACAAGCGAGCTGAACGACCTGATTTCATCGGAGGTTTCCAGAATGCCGCCGCCAATAGTCATGGGCAAGCGGAGCAAGATTCTCTATGTGACTCAGGAACAGGCCGATCCGCCGATTTTTATATTCTTTTGCAAGGGGGCAAAATACGTTCCGAGAAGCTATAAGCGCTTTCTTTCCAATGTTATACGGAGACAATACGGCTTTATAGGAGTGCCTTTTAAGATGGTGTTTCGCGAAAGGAAATCTTGCGAATTGTAATAACCATACTGGGTGCGTATCTGCTGGGTTCTATTCCTACTGGATGGATCGTGTCGAAGCTGAAATTCCGCCGCGATGTCCGCGAAGGCGGTTCAGGAGCGACTGGAGCGACTAATGTCGCCCGACAATTCGGATTGGGATGGGCGATTTTTGTAACCATAATCGACATATCTAAGGGAGTATCAGCGGTGCTTCTGACCAAAACCCTACTGCCGGAAATCGACTGGCTGTATGGAGTTGCGGGGATCGTAGCAATAATCGGTCATTGTTATCCGGTATGGATAGGCTTCCGTGGCGGAAAGGGTGTGAACACGGCTCTCGGAATAGCGGCGGTGATCTCCCCGGTCGCGATAATATTCGGCCTCGCCGCTTTCGGAGCCGCATTTGCGATTTCCAAGTTCGTTTCAGTCGGATCGATATCAGCTGTTTTGGCATATTCGCTGAGTATCCTCCTCTTCGGCTCCAAATTCGATGCAGTGGGGCAGGGGCAACTGATTTTCGCGGGGGTTCTGCCCATATTGATTATTTGGACCCATCGCACTAACATACGACGGTTAATTAGCGGAGAAGAACTTAAACCGGTGAGTGATCGAAAATGATTTTGAAAAAATTGATTAAAGAGTTTCATGGAATGGAGAGGCCATTATGAAACCGACGAAGATGTATTACAGCATTACTGAAGTCGCGGAGTTGACTGGCTTGAAACCCCACATCCTCCGCTATTGGGAGACAGAATTCACGATTCTTCACCCAAAGAAGAACCGGGCGGGCAATCGTGCATACCGTAAAAAGGATATCGAGACGGTGAAGCTTATCAAGCGTCTCCTTTACACCGAAGGCTATACCATCGAGGGCGCAAAACGTCAGATTGCCAAACTCCGTAAAGAGGGCTACAAGCCGGGCCAACCCATTCAGGAGGTCGATAAAATTCGCCGCCTAATGGTAAAACCCACAGCCAAGAAGGACAAGCTCCCGAAAGAGGCCATCGACACGCTGAAAGAAATCCGTTCGGAACTACAGGAAATCCTGTCGCTCCTCGGAACATAAAGATAATCTCCTTTGTTTGGTTGTTCAATCAAGAAGACCCGCTTCCCACGCGGGTTTTCTTGTGGTTACGATTAAGTCGGCTCGGAATTCAGGTGTTTTTTGCTTTTTGCAAAATGCGGGTATAAATTGGAATCGTTAATCTTGTCTTGATTTTTAACATATTGAATAGTAATGAGTTATCGTCATTGAACATAGTGGCATAACTATTGCTCTTAAAAAATACTATGGTCTGTAACATGAAAGAAAAGCATTATGGTGGCTTCACTCTCATTGAGTTAATGATAGTAATGATCATTATTGGCATACTTGCCGCTCTGGCAATTCCCCGTTTCGCAGATGCCGCCAAAAAGGCCAAATACTCTCAGGCAAGACTTTTCCTCAAGCGCATTTATCAAGCCCTCGACAATTTCTATGCCGAAAAAGGGTGTTATCCTGCGGATGTTTTTCCGAATATAACTCCGCCGGGACTTGTTCCAGAATTTCTCGAAGAATGGCCGAATCCCGCAAGAGATCCTCTTAATGCCGTTTACGATTACGAACAATGGCGTGGCCCCGGTGGTATTAGCTGGATTGGCGTTGTCTATTGTGGGCCGGATCTTCTACATGACGGCGGAACAAATTGGGGGAGTTACTACACCAAGCATGGAGAAAGTGGAGAAATTCTCGAAATAGGCAATGATCTCTACATTGTTATCGATAAAGCCGGCAAGCCATGTCCCTCGGCCACTGGTATATGAGTTTAATCGGCTTTCAATTCAAATACGTCGTAATTCAACCGAAAAATATTTTCCTTTCCATGTTTCGATACCAGAAATATTGTCTCTATTTCCTTGAACAAATTTAAACGTTGTTACATAATTCCATTAAAATTGAGTTAACTGAAATCATAAGGAGGGAGGGGAAGGATAAAGAAAGTCACCCAATCTTTTTTCCTCACTTTACATAATATTTCTTATGATAGGCTTATATGTTCAAAAACGGCGAAATAATGAGTTCCAAGCATCTAATGTCTATTTGAAATCTGATCAGGTCTGAACCTGTAAATTAGCTTTTGTCGTGTATGATATCAGCAATTGGAGATTTCTCTTCAAATCCGAGCGCTGGGAAATCAAATCAAGAAATCCGTGTTCCATGAAGAATTCCGAGCTCTGGAAACCTTCAGGAAGCTCCTGGCCGATTGTTTCCTGAATGACCCTCGGGCCTGCGAATCCGAGTAAAGCTCCGGGTTCAGCGATAATAACATCGCCGAGACTGGCGTAACTGGCCATAACTCCGGCAGTTGTGGGATGTGTAAGAACAGATATATATGGAAGCCCAGCTTCGTGAAGCAGTGTGAGCGCGGTTCCGGTTTTAGCCATCTGCATCAGGCTGAGAATCGACTCCTGCATTCTTGCACCGCCGCTAGCTGAAACTATAATCAAGGGCATTTTACGTTCGACAGCCCGCTCAACGGCACGAGTAATCTTTTCGCCAAGCGCGCTTCCCATAGATCCGCCGATGAATTTGAAATCCATAATAGCAATGCTGACAGGAACATTTTCAATGTCGCCTATTCCACATACTACAGCCTCATTAAGACCGCTCTTTTCATAAGAAGATTTAATTCTATCAACATAACGCTTTGAATCATAGAATGATAAAGGATCCTGTGATTTGACATTAGAGTCGAATTCCTCAAAAGTTCCCTCGTCCAGAAGTATCGATAAGTATTCTTTTGAGCCTATACGGAAATGATTCACACAGTTGGGGCAAACCCAGTAGTTCTTGGCCAGTTCCCGTTTATAGATTATTTCGCCACAAGCGTCACATTTTGCCCAAAGCCCGTCGGGAACCTCCCGAGGCGACTGATTAACCGGGCCTTCTAGCTTTTTTCTTTTTAACCATGACATTATTTACATCTCCAGTTAGTTTTCTGAAAGATAAGGAGGTTTTTCGAAATAGTCAACTATTTTCAAAACTTGCTTCGGAGAGTAGCTTCCAGAGCTTATCTGAAGACTCTATTGAGGCGGTTAAAACCTCTTCGTGGGTTGTCTCCGAAGGCCCATGGACAGCTTTCATTACATTGGAAATTCCGGTTATTCCAGCTACTCGCAGACCAAGGCGCTTTCCCTCGCATGCTTCTTTGGTCGTGGACATAGAAACCCAGCTACAACCGTATCCGCGGAGCATGTTCACCTCTGCCGGCGTCTCGTATGTCGGCCCGAGAACACTGCAGAATATCCCCTTGGTTAGAATCAAACCCGCCTTTAGAGAAGAGCTGAGAAGCAATTCACAAAATTCTCTGTCGTATATGGGATAAATCATTCTGCTATTTTCGACCTGGGGCTCCTTAGCGTTCATAATCTGAAAATCGATATGATCGGTTATCAAACCGAGACTTCCCGGGGGTGTTTGTTTCAGAATCGATCCGACTGAACAGGTGAGTAACAATTTTTTAATATTCAAAGCCTTAACCAGACGAACCTGAAACAAAAGTTCGTCGGCTGAAATTCCTTCATAGAGATGAATCCTGCCGGAGAAAATCAGAACCGGAACTCCACTTCTCTCGAATTTCCCGAGAATAAGCTCGCCCCCATGCCCGGATACCGTGGTTGCAGGAAAATCAGGAATATCGGCGTAACTCCAAACATGTTGTTTATCGATATAATTATCCACCACTTGAGCCAGGCCGGAACCACAAACTACAGCGAGAGGAATTTCGCCGATAGCTTTCAGTCCTTTATTATTCAACCAGGTAACAGTATTGTTCAATGAATCTAACATCTCGGTTTCCCCGGGATAAAATTTCGAAGATATTCCGGTGACAGATCGCTGAGATTATCCTCGCCACTGTCCGCAAATTTCCTGTGCCCGATAACAGCTGTAGATATAGCATTTGGCCGTTCAAAACCGGCTTCAACCCGAGGGGCTTGGGGCGGGAGAAAGCGCATAATGCTATCGCGATAAATATCTCCTGTATAGAGAGATACATTCTGTATAATACAGTTATCTATGAAGTCATTTATCTTATTTATCTTTGGTTCTAATACAGTATGCGGGATACCATATTCACTTTCGCCATAAACTGCACCGAAGACTTCTCCGCGCTTGGCGTCGAAAAGAGCCGCAACACGGTTGCCTTCCGCGAGATAAGGAAATGCGCATGCCATGAGGGAATCGATGCCGATCACAGGCACACTAAGTGCCAGCGCAAAACCTTTCGCAGTAGAAACTCCAACTCGAAGACCTGTGAAAGAACCTGGTCCGCGTGAGACCGCTACCAAATTGATATCTTCCTTTTGTGTTCGAGATTCGCTGAGGAGAAAATCGATATACGGCACAAGTTTCTCCGAATGAGCCGCACGGATATCCACCGCAAGTTGCCCGAGGACGCGGTTCTCATCGGAATCAAAAAAAGCAATAGAGCCAAGGGAAGTTGATGTTTCTATTCCAAGTATTATCATTCAAATCTCCAAAAGCGCCTTCCTGAGTGGCGGAAGGCGCTATATAGTTTACTCAAACAAGCTAATTTGCTCACGGCAAAAGCTCTTATTCAGTTCGCAAATGTCAGGCCAACACCGGGAAAATCCCTATTTAAAACAATCCCGTGATGTTGCCGTCGCTGTCGATATCGATATCCTCCGCCGAAGGTTTCGAAGGCAACCCCGGCATCAGCATGATATCGCCGCAAACAACTACCACGAAACCAGCTCCGGCGTTGACATAAATCATGTCCACATCCAGATTGAACCCACGCGGTCTGCCAAGAATGTTCTTATTATCGGTCAAGGAGGCAGGCGTTTTCGCGATAATTACATGAAGCTTGTCAAATCCCAGCAGGGTGAGTTTTTTGATGTCCCAGCGCGCTTGGCGAGTAAATGTAATCTTGCCCGCGCCGTAAACCTTTTTTGCGATAGTCTCGATCTTATCCTGAAGGGGCATATCCGGTGTATAAACCGGTTTTACGACGCCCCCTTTCTCGACGGAATCTTTCACAATCTTTGCCAAATCGACGCATCCGTCTCCCCCTCCATTGAACGGATCGCAGATAACCGCTTCGCAACCCTTGCTTCGAGCATGTTTCAGCGCTATTTCCAGCTCCTCCGGATCGTTATCGCTGAACTTGTTAACTGCGACGACCACGGGCACACCGAACTGTTGCATATTCTCGATGTGGGCGTCCAGATTGTCGAAACCGCGTATCAGGGCTTCGATATGTTTCTCAGCGAGATTTTCCTTGTCCATTCCGCCATGGTATTTGATAGCCCGCAGTGTCGTTACGACTACAATCGTATCGACATTGAACTTCCCGACCTGTGACACGAAATCTAAAAACTTCTCGCCGCCCAAATCGGATGCGAAACCTGCCTCGGTAACAGCAATGTCCGAATATGCCTGCGCCAGACGAATCGCTTGAATTGAATTCGTGCCGTGGGCGATGTTTGCGAAAGGCCCGCCGTGTATTAGCGCAACCGTGCCTTCGGAGGTTTGCACGATGTTCGGTTTGATGGCGTCCTTCATTAAGAGAGCCAGAGCACCGACCGCCTTCAAATCCTTAGCTGTAATAGGTTTGCGCTCGCGTGAATAACCGACGACGATGTTCCCGAGACGACGTTTCATATCCTCGAAATCATCGGCGAGGCAAAGAATAGCCATTATCTCCGAAGCTACCGAGATGATGAATTTATCCTCGCGGGCAAAACCGTTCTGCCTGCCGCCGAGACCGATCACGATGTTGCGGAGAGCGCGATCGTTCATGTCGATAACCCTGCTCCATGTTATTCGCCGTGTATCGATATCCAGGGCGTTGCCATGCTGAATATGATTATCCAGCATAGCCGCCAGAAGGTTATTCGCGGCGGTTACTGCGTGAATATCTCCGGTAAAATGGAGATCAATTTCGTCTTGAGGTAGAACGCGGGACATCGCGCCTCCTGTCGCGCCTCCCTTAATTCCGAAAACCGGCCCCAGGGAAGGCTCTCGCAAAGTAACTATCGACTTCACGCCGATCTTGTTCAATCCCATAGAGAGACCGATGGAAGTCGTGGTCTTGCCCTCCCCCGCGGGCGTTGGTGTGGTCGCGGTTACGAGAACCTGTTTACCCTTCTTGCGCTGTGCGGCTTTGACCGAAACCTCTGGGTTAATCTTTGCCTTGTATGGCCCGAAAAAGTAGAGGTCATCCTCTTCGAGGCCGATTTGTCTTGCGATTTCTGCGATAGGTTTCATCTTGTAGTTCATATTTACTCCTTCTGTTTTCCCCAATATAAACCAAAACAAGCCTTCCGTCAATGGAAATGAAGGGTTTTGGAGAAATGGCTGATGCCTAAACGCTAATTTCTAATGAAGAATTCCACCATTTGTAGCCCGGTTACATTCGATGAAACGAAGGACGGTTGAAATTTACCTTTCCGCCGTATTCAAACGACTGTTACCCTTGCTCGATAGTCCAGGATTAAAAATCCACGGCCACACCGACACTGATAGCCAAAAGGTCGGTCGGGGATTCGTCGGGGTAGAAGACCACCCGGCCGTCGATAATCTCCATGGAGCCTTCTTTGAGATATTCCGCGTCCCCGCCTCGAGTGTAAATCCCTTTCAGGTCGATATAGACCCGTTCACCTCGAGAGCGGTTTTTCAGTTCGCTTTTGCGAGTCTCTTCCCAGACTTTAATCATGATTCCTCCGCCCCCGCCGTAGCTCCATGTAAGGTCGGAGAAATTTGTCGAACTTGCGATGTCTTCATCGGATCCTTGCATATCTGAAATCCGTGTTTCGGTCCAGAGGTAATTGAATCCGAGACGCCCTTCGATGTAGGGTTTGACGATGTTCATATCGCCTATTGCTTGAGCGTAGAGGTGGCCGAACATGAAATTGTTTGTGCGGGTAACCTCGACTGTAACATCGGGAATGGTCATGGAAAAGGGTTCGCGTCGAGTTTCGGAGCCATAAATCATGAATCCAAGAGCTCCTCCCGCGGCGAAATATTTACTCGGCATAGCTCCGATGTTGAAATCTAATCCGAACCCGAAGTCGTCTAAATGGTCGCGGAATTCTCCCTGAGGAACGCCCACGAGGAAACGGAACCCGCCATGTCCTCTGACCGACGCTTTTTCGGCTGAGAAAGTAGTAAGGACGACACAGAGGATTAATAGAGCGGCGATTTTTGTTTTCATGGCATTTTTCTCCCTATGAAAAATAACTATTGCAAAGGTAATATTACGTCAAAAAGCAGATTGCGCAATAGATTTCGTGTTGCGCATACGTCTTAGTTTTATTATATTACAGTCAAGAGTTTTATTGAGGGAAACTTCCCATTCTAAAGCTTCAAGGAGAACCGATGGAACATGAACATGGCAACCACAAGAATTCGGGACAATCCCACCACAAGATGATGATTACCGATTTCAGGCGGCGGTTCATCGTATCCACGATAATCACGATACCGGTTCTACTGCTATCCCCCATGATACAGGGGTTTCTGGGTATCGAACTGACTTTTCCCTTAGCCGGTTATGTTCTGTTCGGCCTATCGACTTTCGTTTATTTCTACAGCGGCTGGCCATTCTTGACCGGGCTTTCGAAGGAACTGCGCAAGAAACAGCCGGGCATGATGACTTTGATTGCCGTGGCGATAACCCTGGCATGGGGCTATAGCTCCGCGACGACATTTGGACTTAAGGGGGATTCGTTCTATTGGGAGCTGGTAACATTAATCGACATCATGTTGCTCGGTGATTGGATAGAGATGAAATCTGTTCTGAAGGCATCGGGATCACTTCAGAAACTGATTGAGATGATGCCGTCGTCGGAATTGCCATCGGTTCCGGAACTGATGTCGCCGCGGAAACCGCTGATATTATCCTCGTGGAAAGCGATCCACGGGATATTGCCCGTATGATTATATTTGGTAAAGAGACATACAAAAAGATAATACAGAATTTCGTCTGGGCAACCGGATATAACGTGGTCGCTATCCCCCTTGCGGCGGGTGGGTTGTTCGGTTACGGCAACGTAATCAATCCTGCTCTTGGAGCGGTTCTGATGAGCCTTAGCACAATTATTGTTGCGATTAACGCCCAACTTCTCCGCAGAAAAATGGACTATGAAGAATGAGCAATAGGCGAATCATATCCAATATTTCCCAAGGGTGAATAAGCCGTCAGAATCGGAGAAAAACACGATTTATCGAATATCCCTTCGACGCCAAGTTTATAATATTTCAATTGCGGTTCGGAGTTCAGGTGACCACTGAATTTCGGGGTTTAGGGAGCGTTTAGCGGCCGGAGAGTCCCTTTCCCTCAATACTCGATATTTACCTTGATATTGGCGCGAATCATGCTATTATTAAGCGTTGATATGTGTTCTATCATAGTGGAGACGATATGAGAGTTGTTACAGCCGAGATGATGCGCGAAATCGACCGGAGAACAATCGAGGAAAAGGGTATTCCGGGGATGACCCTTATGGAACGCGCCGGAATGGGCATAGCTAAGGGCTTGATGGCGTATCTGAACGAAGATTCCTCTGTCGGAAGGATAGCTATCCTCGCCGGCCCCGGCAACAATGGCGGTGACGGCTGGGTTTGCGCAAAATATCTTCATGCCGAGGGTCTCGATGTCGAGGTTTTTTCCGCCATCGACCCCACCGAACTCAATGGAGACGCAAAAAGCGCCTTCGAGACAGCGCGGGATGCCGGAGTGAAATTTTCTCTGTCCATCGACGGCGAAATCGACCTCGATGATTTTGAGATTGCGATAGACGCTCTTCTTGGAACGGGCGCTAAAGGCGAGCCCCGCGGCGCTATCGGCAGAATGGTGGAGATTCTTTCCCAGTCTCCGGGAATCGAGGTTTTCGCGGTGGATAACCCAACCGGCGTCGATTCCGACACAGGGACGGCATCGGATAACGCGGTCGTCGTAACGGAGACATTTTCCCTCGGCCTGCCGAAACTCGGACAGTTGCGTTATCCTGGAAGCCTTTTCGTGGGCGGTCTGAACGTCGTCGATATCGGAATTCCCGAGGACGTTTATGAGGGCATGACTCCCGACTGGCGCGTAGATTCCACGGAGGAACTGATGGCGCTCCTCCCCTTCCGTCCCACTAACGGGCATAAGGGGACATTCGGCAAATCGGCCATTATCGGTGGTTCGGCGGGCATGAGCGGTGCGGTAGTTATGACGGCGGAAAGCTGTCTGCGTTCGGGCACGGGCCTTGTCGAGATGGTTATTCCCGAGGGAATTTTGAATGTGGTCGAAACCCTTTTTCGCGAGGCTGTATCACAGCCAGTGCAGGAGGTAAAAAGCAGGAAATGCCTTTCGGTGCGTGCTTTGGGCGATATAATTCGATTGGCCGGCGATTGCGATTCGGTCGCTATAGGCCCGGGAATCGGCACGCATCGAGAGACCATAGATTTGATAGGCCGTCTTCTTCCGAAAATCACCGTTCCCGTAGTCCTCGATGCCGACGGCCTTAACTGCCTCGCGAAACTGCGAAATCGCGATATCCAAGTTAAATTCGGCGCACCTGTTATTATGACGCCTCATCCCGGCGAACTCTCCCGATTGCTTGACATTCCTGTCGATGAAATTCTCGAGCAGAGATATGAGAATATGAATGAATGGGCAAAAATTCTCGGCGCGGATATTCTCGTCCTCAAGGGCGCTCCGACAACTATCGCCGGGCCGGAAACCCCTATATATATCAACCGGACGGGCAACCACGGCATGGCCACGGGCGGTTCCGGGGATGTCCTAACCGGAATAATCGCGGGATTCCTTGCGCAGGGCCTTTCGCCGATGGATTCTGCACGGCTGGGTGTCTATATTCACGGCCTAGCCGGGGATTTAGCGTCGGCGGAATTGGGGCATCGCGGGATGATAGCCGGAGATATTATAGACTGCGTTCCGGAAGCCATCCTCGACCTCGAACTATTCTCAGAATTAACTTGAGGTAATTCATATAATATTCTATGTTGCAAGGAGATAAATATGAGCGTAAAAGACATAATTGAAAAACGTAGGGCATATCGCGCTCTCGAAAAAATCGAAATTACCCAAAACCTCCTCGACGAACTCATTTCCTCTGCGCGGCTCTCCCCCTCATGCTTCAACAATCAGCCCTGGCGTTATGTCTTTGTCCACGAAAAGGAGACTCTCGAAGAGATGTTCGATACTTTAAGCAAGGGAAACGAATGGGCGACTCGAGCCTCGATGATAATCGCCGTTGTCAGCCGGGAGGATTTCGACTGCCAGATTTACGACCGCACGTACAATCTGTTCGATACGGGCATGGCTACGGCGTTTATAATCCTTCGCGCAACGGAACTGGGCCTCGTCGCCCATCCTATCGCCGGTTACAGCCCAAAGAAAGTCCGCGCCGTGCTGGATATTCCGGACGATATGCAGGTCATCACTTTAGTAATCGTGGGCAAACATGCGGATGATATCAACGAACTTCTATCGGAAAAGCAAATTCAAGACGAGAAGAAACGCCCAGAACGTAAGCCTATTGATGAACTTTTCTACTTCAACAAATATAGTGGAGGAACGGATAATGAATAGAATTCATGTAATATTCATTTGT
>Ga0272444_10002425_pt1 | contig 17244 bp, 8 predicted proteins | sample SSMForm13_FD_201033 | JGI IMG/M metagenome (GOLD analysis project Ga0272444, IMG submission 201033) | Marine sediment archaeal communities from Little Sippewissett salt marsh, Falmouth, MA, United States - SSM-Form-13 | ecosystem: Environmental > Aquatic > Marine > Wetlands > Sediment ...
GGGCATTGTAGTGCAAAGCGCTTCGCTTTCATAAAGAAGCCGGCGGGCATATACTCTCGTTCCAATCGTAGCGGCGACTGAAGGAACCCAGTCAGTGACGCAGACTGCAAGCAAGATTGGCAAGGTTGGCGACGGCGGGATGCGAACCGGTCTGGACCTGGCGATTATCTTCGCACTTGTGGGATGCGTGATCGCCATCAGCGCACACGCGCCAAGCACTACCATTGCCCATGCCCAAGGACAGCAGATCGCCGCCGTGATTGGAACAGTGCAGACCGGCGAGTGGCTGCTTCCTCGCGACCACGCCGGAAGACTTGCCCGCAAGCCCCAGCTCTATGCCTGGGTCACCGCACCGGTCCTGAGCGCTACAGGCGCATATAACGACTTTACTTTCCGTCTTCCGACCGTTCTGGCGTCATTCGTTACTGGATTGTTGGTATATCTGCTGGGAAGACGTTGGTACGGCCGAAGCGAGGGACTGATCGCCGCGTGCCTGTGGGCGTGCATACACCATCAGGCCAAAATGATGTACCTGGCCGTGACGGACATGATGCTTACGATGTTCGTCACGGCGTCGATTCTCTGCGCCGACAGGCTGCTTTTTCATCCGGCGCCCGTACATAGGCGCAAGTGGTGGGCGATCGGGCTTTGGGGGACCATGATACTGGCCGCGATGACCAAGGGGTGGGGGGTGCTGAACCTCGGCTTGGTGGGCGGGATGCTTGCCATGGCGACGGTGCTCTGGCCGGGCTTAAGCGGGGTTTCCTCTGCGAACGGGGTCGCGGGAAAGATGACGGCTGTTCTGCGAACTGTCTTCAAGCGATGGTCCGGCGCGATCAAGGCTACCGGTTTCGGCTGGGGCATGTTGGCGATGGCTTGCGTTCTCGTTCCGCTCTGGGTCGCCATGTTTGCCCGAGGAGGGCAGGAGTTCCGCGAAATCGCCTACTACGAGTTCTGGTCTCGCGTCACAGGAAGCGGGAAGGTCGTTCCGCACTCCAGCAGCGTTCCTCCGATCGTGCACTTGCTCTACTACATGTTGCCGGTAACGGTGTTCGCGGCAGGGGCGATGGTTCTTGCGGGTCCTAAACGCTGGTGTTCCGGCCGCGGGCCGCTGTTGTTACCTCTGTGCTGGATAATCTCGGTGGTCACGCCGTTCTCGCTTATGCACGGTTTCCGTCATGATTATCTGCTTCCATGCTACGGGGCGGGGGCACTGATGGGCGCTTGGGCGGTAATGGAGGTGTGTCGTCTTGTACGGAGGGGGCAAAGGAGCGGGGTCGTTTCAGGACTTCGACATGCGTTCGCAGCCGCGGCCATTGGGGCCTCGCTTCTTCTAGTGCTGGCGCCGCTTGCGATCATCTTCTCAGAAAAGGCGCCGGCATTTGTCACGAAGAACCTGAAGGTTCCAGCGTTGGTCGAGCCTGAAACATGGGTTATTCTCGCCTTGCTCATTCCCTTGGGTGTGGCTGCGGTAGTGCTGGCCGTTCGCTGGTCGCTGACTTGGCAGATTCGGAAGGTCGTCGCGGTGGCCTTAGTGGCGATGTTGGGAGTGATGTTCGTGGAACGTCACGTCATCATGCGACAGGCCAGGACCGGAGACGGGGAGCGGGTCATGCGGTTCGGACGCGCCGCGAGAAAGGCAATGGGCAGCGACAGCTTCGCGAAGTTCCGGGCCGACAAGCTGCTTTCCGAGCTTTACATCGGAAGGTTCGCCATACCGATCATGGGAGGAGAGACCGGCGGATACGACAAGTCCGGGCGTCTGCTGATAAACGACCTGGACGCAGCCCGGGACTCGGCCAAAAAGGCCCTGGCCGCCCTTGGCGAATCGCAGGCGAAATGGCTGATCACTTCCGATAAGGGATTGACTCACCTTGGGGCGGCCGTTGCGGATGCTCGGGGAAGCTACAGGCTGAGGATACGCGGTAAGCGCGCGTCCTTCATCACGCAACCGGAGCTTCTGGGAACAGTCGAGCTGGCGTCCGAGCCAGTAGTTTCTCAGCGGTGGGGAAGGGCGTACCTGATCCGACTTGACCGGGCCAGACTGGATGGGGCACTGGCTGAACAAGTTTACAGCCGCGCCGTCCTGACGGATTTCGAATCGGGGCGACAAGCGGGGAGATAGACGCGTCCACATTGCGCTACAAATCTTCCTTGGCTTCTGCGATAATGGCGTTCTAGCAGGCCTGCCGGGCGGGCGGATGGAGCCGCTTGTGCACAATAGCGGCGGGCTTGTGGACTTTCTGCAGGAGTCAAAGAGTGGCCCAAGACGATCCCCATGAACCGCAGGACCAGACCGATGCCAGAGCTGATGAGGCTGTCTCCGACACGTCTCGTCCGAAGATGGCAGCGGTCATGTTCAACAACGAGAAGGTAAACGACAGGCCCATTGAAGAGGAACTTGTCGATAGTTACCTGACCTACGCGATGAGCACCATCGTGGACCGTGCCTTGCCCGACATCCGCGATGGGCTCAAGCCCTCTCAGCGCCGGGTGCTGGTGTCGATGAACGACCTTCACCTGGGCCCGCGCAGCAAGCACCGCAAGTGTGCCAAGATTGCCGGGGACACATCGGGCAACTACCACCCGCATGGTGAAACGGTCGTCTATCCCACGTTGGTGCGAATGGGACAACATTGGTCTCTACGCTATCCGCTGGTTCATCCGCAGGGCAACTTCGGTTCGATCGACGGGGACCCGCCCGCGGCTATGCGCTATACCGAGGCCCGCATGACCGCTCCGGCGATGGAGATGCTGGAGGACCTGAACCTCGACACGGTGGACATGCAGCCGAACTATGACGACACGCGGACCGAGCCGATGGTTCTTCCGGGCAAGTTCCCGAACCTTCTGGCAAACGGTGGGCAGGGGATCGCGGTCGGGATGGCCACCAGCCTTCCGCCTCACAATATCAACGAGGTGTGCGACGGGTTGATCCACTTGATAGACAATCCCGACGCCGGGCTGGAAGAATTGATGAAAATTATCCCTGGGCCTGACTTCCCCACTGGCGGACTGATCTGCGGAAGGAAGGGGATTCTCGACGGCTACAGCACCGGTCGCGGGCGCATCAGCCTTCGTGCGAAGATGCACACAGAACAGACTCGCGGGGGAAAGACGCAGATTGTCGTCACCGAGATTCCCTACCAGGTGCTCAAGTCCACCATAGTCGAACGGATCGCGAACGTGACTAAGGCGGGAAAGATCCCCGACATAACCGACGTACAGGATCACAGCGATCGCTCGGGGATGCGGATCGTGATCGACATCAGGAAAGGATCGGAGCCGAGAGTAGTCATTAACCAGCTTTACAGCTACACGCCGCTCCAATCGACATTCAGCATCATCAACATCGCGCTGGTAAATCGCGCGCCCCGCACGTTGACTCTCAAGGAGATGCTGGTCGGGTATATCGATCACCGAAAAGAGGTCATTCGAAGGAGGACAATGTTCCTTCTCCGTCGGGCCCGCCAGAGGGCGCACCTGCTGGAGGGGCTGATACTGGCCGTGGGGGATATCGACCGGATAATCGAGCTGATAAAGACCAGCCCGGACGTTCCGACCGCAAAGCAGCGGTTAATCCAGCATCCGCTCCGCCTCGGCGAACAGGCGACCGTGGCCAAATTGCTTCCCGAGGCATTCGCCAGGAAGGCGACGAGCGAGGACCAGCACCTGACGGGAGTGCAGGCCGATGCGATCCTGGCCATGCAGTTGCAGCGACTGACTGGCCTGGAGATAGAGAAACTCGCCAACGATTACTGCCAGCTCTGCGAGGAGATCGAAGGATACGAAGCCATTCTCGGAAATGAGTCGTTGCTACTGGATGTCATCCGAGAGGACATCTACGAGATCAAGGACCGCTACGGAGACGCAAGGCGAACCGAAATCGTCGGTGAAGCGGGCGATTTCAATCTGGAAGACCTGATTGCCGAAGAGGACGTGGTCGTCACGCTTAGTCACGAAGGCTACATAAAGCGCATGCCGCTTTCGGCCTACCGGCGCCAAGGACGCGGAGGACAGGGGATCATCGGTTCGGACTCCAGGGAGGGCGACTTCGTCGAGGAGCTCTTCATCGCTTCGACGCACGACTATCTGCTGGTATTGCTCAACAACGGAAGGATGCACTGGCTGAAGGTCTATGACATACCCTCCATGGCAAGGCAGTCCAAGGGAAGGGCGATTGTGAATCTGCTTTCGATCAAGGGTTCTGAGAAAATCTGCGCAGTAGTTGCCGTGCGCGAATTCGAGGATCGCTATCTGGTCGCGGCGACCAGGTTAGGACAGATAAAGAAGACCGAGCTTAAGGCGTACTCGAACCCGAGGCGGGACGGGATATGGGCGGTCGGGCTCAAGGAAGGCGACGTCGTGATAGGCGTAGCGGTCACTCGGGGCTCGGACGAAATTGTCATGGCGACGCGCAACGGTCAGGCAATCCGCTTCAAGGAGGCGGACGTGCGAGCCATGGGTAGAACCGCTGCCGGAGTGCGGGGGGTCAATCTGCGCAAGGGAGACGAAGTTGTCAGCATGGCAGTCGTGGACGAGATGGCCACGCTCATGACTCTCTGCGAGAACGGTTACGGGAAGCGCACCAGTTTCGATGAGTACCGCACGCAATCCCGCAGCGGGTACGGGATCATCAACATCAAGGCCAGCGCTCGCAACGGGAAAGTCGTCGGAATGATGCCCGTTCGCGACGCGGACGAGATGATGCTGATAACGCAGAACGGGAAGATTGTCCGCGTCGGCGTCTCTGACGTGCGAACCATCGGCCGGGCTACGCAGGGCGTAAGGATCATCTCCCTCAAACCGGGTGATAAGCTTGTCTCAATCGCGCGAGTGGCCACCGAGGACTCCAATCAGCCTCAGTTGCCCATAGATATCGGGAAAGACGCTCCGGCCGCCGAAGAGGAATCCCCGAACCAGCCCGAACAAGGATTGGATCAAGGCCAGGCCAATCCTGTCGATGACAAGCCCAAGCGCAAGACCAAGGGGAAGCGCAAGAAAGGCAAGTGAGCTTAAAGGCCCCAAGTACGCTACCTCTTCGAGGGCGCGGAAGTGTCCGCCGAGTCTGCGTCCTGGACGGTCGGGATCCTCACGGTGAACACGGCCCCCTGTCCGCGAACCGATTGCACCGAGATGCTACCGTGGTGCTCCTCCATGATCTTGCGAGCGACGGCCAGTCCAAGCCCGGTGCCCTTCTGGCCCTTCTTCGACCAGAATGGCCTGAATATCTTGTCCATATCCTTCCTTCGTATTCCGGGTCCGTTGTCTGCGACGGCCACCAACACTTGCCGCTGCTCCGGATCGTAGCGTGAAGAGATGGTTATGGCCCCGGTCTCGTCCTCGACCGCGTCGATGGCGTTGGCGATCAGATTGGTGAAGGCCTGCCTGAGCCCGCTGGCGTCGGCGGGTATCGGGGGGATGTCGTCCAGATCTGTGAGTATTGCGATTTCACGTTCGTCGGCGCCGGGCGCCTGAAGCTCGATGCACTCTCCGAGCACATGGTTGATGTTCGTGCTTTCCAGGAGAGGCTCGCGGTCTTTGGAGAAGGTGAGCATGTTCAGTATGAGCTGATTGACGCGGTCGATGTTCCGTCTCACGATCGGCCAGGACTTCTGCGCCTTGGCCATGTCTGACTTGTTGAGCCCCATCTCAACAACGTCGATTCCCGCAGACAGCGCTTGAAGCACGTTCTTGACATGATGCGACATCAGCGCCACGGTTTCCCCGACGGCCCGAAGCCGCTCGCTTTGAACGGCCTGCTTGTAGAGGCTGAGGTTCTCAATCGCAAGTCCGCACTGGTATCCGATTGCGGTCAGAAGGCGAAGTTGCTCGGTCGTGTAAGTGTGGTCCGAGACGCTGCAGTCAACGTGTATCACACCGAGTATTCTCTCGCGTCCCTTTATTGGGGCGCAGACGGCGGAGCGGATACCGAAGTTGTGAACGCTCTTTCCCTTGGCGAAACGTTGGTCGCCCATGGCGTTGCTGGACAGCACTCCCACCTGCCTTCGGACGACCTCGTTTATGATCGTTCGCGATATGGGAATGTCTTTACTGGGACTGTCTTCGGTGAACCGCGACGCCTTCGGTGTCAGCCTGTCGCTGGCATCGATCAGCATGACGTAGCCCCTGTCGGCGGGAACGACGTCGAACACCTTGTCCAGTGTCCTAACCAGTAGAGCGTCCACGTCGAAGATCGAGCTGATCTCGCTGATATAGTCATACAGAATCCGCAGGTTTGTAATCGCTTGCTGGCCCGCCTCGGGGGTGGGCATGATTATCGAGTCTTCGTTGCTGGGCATGGAGGCTACGATTGCCGCATCAACAAGCTGACCGTGCTCATCAACGTCAACCGAGGCCGCCTCGCCTGCACCGAAGACAAGTAGTGTCGATCCACAACGGATCTGGTCGCCTCGCTTGACCTGCGAAGGCTCCTCGACCTTCACCCCGTTCAGGTAAGTTCCATTGCCTGAACCGAGGTCCTCGATTAACCAGTGCCCGTTGGCAATCGACAGCTTGGAATGGTGACGGCTTACCGTACCGTCGCTGATATGGACGGTCCGGCTTTGCCGGCCGATTATGTTCTCGCCCTCGCGGAGCTCGTACTTGCGGCCTTTGTCGGGACCCTGGATGACTTGAATGGTGGCCACGAGCGCCCTCTGCATACTGTCAGGCAAACCGGAATACACGCCTACTTCGCCCGGCAAGGCCCGGTCTGTAACGCCCAAATCTCGATAAGGATACCGCGCGCCCGCCCAGCAATTCAGATATGAAGGATGTATGAATTGCTGCAAAGTCGCAGCCGGGCAAGCATATGATCTATAATGATAGAATTTCCGCAGGGAGCTGTCAACCTCCTCCCGCATTGGAGGGGCGCGATTCTGGTCTGGCCTATCTGTCGCAGAAGAAGGGGTTTCCTTGCTTTTCCGCGCCAACGGTGGTCTCAGGCCCATGCCCTGCAAGAACCCGCGTGTGTTCGGGAAGGCAGAGTAACTCGGTCTGTATGTTCCGTAGAAGTCTTGACGAACTCGCGCCGGGGATATCCGTCCGCCCGATGCTTCCCGCGAACAGCGCGTCTCCCGTCAATACGACCGCCTCGGATCGGCAGTAGTAGCTCACGCCACCAGGTGTGTGTCCGGATGTGTCCAAGATATTCCATTCGGAAGTGCCCAGTAGAAGCAACTGGCCCGGTCCGACCAACTCGTCCGCGGGTTCCGCAGTCAAGGTCAACCCGAACGGGCGCGACATGTTGGCATCTGCGTCGGAAAACATGTGTGCATCCGCAGCCGGGCAACACACGATCGCATCCGGGAAGGCGCCGGTTACCTCGTCAACACCGGCTATATGATCGGCATGGCCGTGGGTCAGAAGGATTCTGGTCGGCGATGCCTTCTGGTCATCCAGGAACTTCAGAAGGGCCTGGGGCATCATTCCCGGGTCAACGACCCAGCAATCGCCTTCGCTACGAAGGACGTAGCAGTTGGTTTCGAGAGGACCCAAAACCAATGTATCAATCGTCAATGCCATCAAGCAGACTCCCTTTGCTTGTCTTTGTCTTGCCGGCGCGGTTTGCTTCTTGCAGGCCCGCCGCGGCAATGCGGTCCCCGGGTCGCAGCTTCAGAGCCTTACGGTAATCGGCCACGGCCATGTCCCATTGCCGCTTGAGCATGTAAGCCTTCGCCCTGTTGACGTAGGCATGATAGTAGTTGGGGTCAATGCGGATCGCGGCATCGAAGTCGGCTATGGCCTTGTCATATTCCCCGCTTTGGCCGTAGGCAATGGCCCGGTGCAGATAGGCCCTTCCATATCTTGGGTCTATCCTGAGAGACTGTGTGCAACTGAGGATCGCTTCCCGGGCCTTTCCGTCCTTCAGATATGCCAGACCCAACTCCAGATACCCCCGTCGATTGCCGGGGCGCTTCTCCGTAGCGTCTGTCCACATCCTGACCTGACTGGTGTAATCCCTGTTTCGCATTTGCGTAGCAACGCCCAGTACAGAGACCATCGCCACAACGACCAGTGCGGCGATTGCCTTGCTCGCCTGCGGGTGAGCAGCGCCCAGGCGCCTGCCCAGGACAAACGCTGCTATCACCGTCGCCGATACCGGACCAGCCAATGGAAGGTACATCCTGTGTTCGAATACCGCGTCGGCAATCGGGACGAAGCTGGATGTCGGCGCAAGAAGCAGGAAGAACCACACTCCCAGAAATCCCACGGCGGGCCTGCGGATCAGTGCCACCGCAGTTGCCACCAGGAGGACCAGAACACCCGTGCCCTGCAGCGCGAAGTCGCTCAGGCTATCAACCGCGGGCCAACCGTAGTCGAGAACCAGCCCCCAAGGCCGGAAAGACAGACGCAGGTAGTGGAGTATCACCCCGCATTGGGTGGCCGCGTAAGTAAGCGGAGTGAACTTGGTCAAAGTGAACCCCGCAGTTGCCTGGCGAGGCCCTCCCAGGACGATCGCTGCCAGTATCAGCCATGTTCCCGCCAGGCCCGCGTAGAATGCCCATCTCCGGCGAGCAAGTTCGGCCGGAGACCGCGAAAGGAATACCAGATCGTATATCAGCACGAGAATGGGAATTACCGCGGCAGTCTCCTTTGTCGCCATTGCCGCCGCGCATGCCAGTACCGCACCTATCTGCCAAAGGCCTTCTCTTGCGGAGCGGTGTGCGGCGGCGGTGCAGTAGAGCGTAACAAGCCCCAGCAGCGCCGCCATGGACTCGGCCCGCTGAACAACGTAAGTGACGGCCTGGGTGCATAGCGGATGCACCAGCCAGATCAACGTACAGACCAGCGCGAGCCAGTGGGCGCTTTGTCTGAAGGTGTTCGCCAGGCGCTCGCTGACAAGTGTGCGACGTATCAGCCCGAACAGCGTCAGCCCCGCAAGGATATGGACGCCAAGGTTGAACGCATGGTAACTCCAGAGCCTGCGCTCGCTGATGGCGTAGTTCATCGCCAGCGACAGGCTTACCAGCGGGCGCCCGCTGAGGGTGGTGTTTTCCGGGGCAGACATCGATCGCGAAAGCGGAAAGATGGACTCGATATGCGGGTTCTTGGCGATGGCTTCTATATCGTCGAAAATCAGCACACCGGCGAAGCTGTTTGCGTATGCGAGAACGGCGGCAACTACGATGAGCCCGGCCGCCAGGAGCGTCAGACGGACAGGCTGGCCCGTCGCCTTAGGTACGGGCCTGGTCTCCATTGCGACCGGCGCACGCCTTCTGACCCTTCGTGTCCTAGCCACTTCCGGTGCTCCTGGTAGTCGCCGATTGAGGCTGGACTCGTTCCAAGCGTCGGCGCGCTTCGGCGAGGCTGTCCTGCACCCAAGGATCACTCGGGTTCAGCTCGAGCGCCCTGCGGAATCCCTTGACGGCCCGTACATTGTCGCCCATGTGAAGATGGGCTACCGCCAGATTCGCGTGGGCGAGGTAGTATCCGGGCATCAATGTCACTGCGTTGGTCAGGTCTGTCACTGCCTTATCATACAATCCATTCCTTGCAAGGACTATTCCCCGCCCGAGGTAGGCCTTTCCGTAGCGGTCGTCGATCTCCAGCGATCTGTCGTAGCATTTCAATGCCTGGTCGAGTTTGCCGGCACTTCCGTATGCCATCCCCAGCAATGACCAGGCGCGTTTGTTTGCGGGACGGTTCCGGCAAGTTTCTTTCCAGATTGTCAGTTCGCTGGAATAGTCCCGGTTTCGGCTGAAGGTCGCCAGCGCGAGAACCGAGGCGACTGCTATGACGACAGTGGCGCGCATCGAGGCAAGGATGCGCGGACGCAGGCTCAGGCGAGCGGACAGGCTGTAAGCGCAAACGACCGCGCCGCAGACGACGCCTGCCAGCGGAAGGTACATGCGATGCTCGCAGATCGGGTCTGCTATGGGCATGAAGCTGGACGTCGGAGCGAGAACCGCAAAGAACCACAGTGCTGCAAAGCCTGCTGCCGGCCTTCGCACCAGCGCCGCGAGTGTACCTGCCAGCATCACGGAAACGACTAGCGCGTATCCAAGCCAGTCCGATAGAGACTGGGCGACAGGCCAGCCATAGTCCAACACCAACGGCCTCGGCCATGACGTTAAGCGGATGTAATGCAGGATGACGGCGAATTGCGTCTTTGCGTAGCTGATCGGGGAGACCGCTTTGAAGGCGAACCCGGCCGAAGTGGACCTGCCGCCACCGGCAGCCAGAAGCGCCAGTAACAGCCATGTGCCCGCAAGCGAAAGATAGAAGAAGCGTCGCTTAGAGATTGCAGCTCGAAGGGACCCTGACTGAAAGATGCTGTCATATGCCAGCACCATCAGCGGAGCGGTGACCATGACTTCCTTAGAGGCCATCCCGGCTGCGCATGCAATGACTGACGCCACGCACCAGATACGCTTTCTCTTCGAGGTGTGGCCGCGGATCGCGCAATACAGCGTTAGCAGATAGAGCAGGGCCATCATGGACTCCGCTCGCTGGATGACGTATGTGACGGCCTCGGTTTGGAGCGGATGTACAAGCCACAGCAGAGCGACAGCGGTGGCGATCGGCGCAGCGACCTGGCCGAAGCGGGAGCGAAGGCGCTCGGAAAGCATCGTCCTGCGAACCACGCCGAACAGTGTCAACCCGGCAAGCAGGTGCACGAGCATGTTGAACACGTGGTAGCTCCAGACCTCGCGCCCGCTGACGGCGTAGTTGACCGCCAGCGAAAGCGCCACAAGGGGCCTGCCGCTTGGGGTCGTGTCCGGTGGGGCGGTCATAGCCTGGCGGACAGGACAGAGCTTCTCAACGTGACGGTTGTAAACTATGGCTTCTAAGTCATCATAGACAAAGGCCTTGTCGAAGCTGTTGGAGTAGGCTGTCACGCCGGCCAGCACCAGCACCACCGGCGCGAGCTTTTCCAGAAGCCCCTTGCCGGTGTTGCCTTGACCTGCGGTGTCGCGAGTCCGGCATGTGCTGTTTCTCTGCCGATAGGCTGTCATGTATTTGCGGGACCCGTTACCGGTTTGTGCAGGCCGGTCATTGCGGCGCCGATTGCGCGGCCCGCATCTGGCTTATCTCTTTCCTGGCCTCTGTGACCTCGTCGGATTGCGCCAAGTGAGGCTGAAGGTAGATGGCCCTTTCGATGTCCTTCATTGCCTGGTCGGTCCGTCCCAGTCCCGTCCAGGCTCGCGCCCGGGCGACGTGAGCTCGTGCGTATTTCCAGTCCAGCTCGATCGCCCGGTCGAAGTTCTTCTTGGCCTCGGCGAAATCTCGAGTGGCGTCGGCGTATCGCCCGGTTCCTGCCGCGTACTGCGCTTTGTAGAGGTACACGAAGCCGCGATTGCAGAAGGGCATCTTTGCATCGGAGTTGAGCTTGATTGACGCGTTGAAATCCTCAAGCGCCCTGTCATGTTGTCCCATGAACCCGTACGCGGCCCCGCGGTTGTTGTACGCCTGGATATAACCGGGGTCCAGTTCTATGGCCCTGTTGTAGTGATGCATCGCCTTGTCGAAGTATTCCTTCTGGAGGTGCTTGCGATCGTCCGACTTGACCGCCTCGATCGCCATTTCCCGGTAGGCGTATCCGACGTTGTTATGAGCGCGCGGGTTGTGCGGAACCTTCTCTACGGTATCCTTCCAGATGGTGAACCGACTGGCGTAATCCAGGTTGCGGTCGAAGCTTCGCCAGCCCAGCAATGCCGCGACCGTGCCGACCAGCGCCAGAAGCGCTGCCGCCACGGGCAGCTTGTCTGCCCCTGCCAGCTTGTCGGCAAGCAGATACCCGGCGATCACAACTCCGCACGTTATTGCCGCCAGGGAAAGGTATATCCTGTGCTCGAAGGCAAGGTCCTTGATCGGCATGAAGCTCGAACTGGGGCCAAGTATTACAAAGAACCATACTCCCAGAAAGCCGAGTGCGGGCCGTCGCCAGATCGCCACCACCGTTGCCATAAGCAGCAAAGCAAGGACGCCCGCGTATGGCGCGATCTCCATGAAGCTTTCCGGCGCGGGCCAGTAGTAATCCAGAACCAGCTTGTCAGGCCAGAATGCCAGGCGAATGTAGTGCAGGATGATCTCGCACTGCGCCTGGGCATAGACCAACGGCCTTACCGTGATGTCGAACCCCGCCGATCTGCTTCGCGGAGCGGTGGCCACAAGTGCGATAACAATTGCCCACGTCAGCGCCAGGGGCAGGTAAAGCCCCAGACGCCTGACGAACTGCCTCTTCGACCTGGTGAGGAAGACGACATCGTATATGACCACCATAAGAGGGGCGGTGGCCATGACTTCCTTGGTGGCCATCCCGGCGGCGCAGGCGACCGTCGCGGCTACGTACCAAAGCGCCGGACGAGGCGAATGAAAGCCGCGAATGGCGCAGTAGAGAGTCAGAAGATAGAACAAGCCCATCATGGACTCGGCGCGCTGGATGATGTAAGTGACCGCCTCGGTCTGGAGCGGATGAACCACCCAAAGCAGCGCGCAGATCCCTGCCAGGACATCGGCGTGCTTTGCGAAGCGGTCTCTGAGGCGATCTGTAAGTAGCGTCCGACGAACAACGCCCATCAGCGTCAGCCCGGCAAGGATATGCACGGAAAGATTGAATACGTGGTAGCTCCACATGTCCAGGCCGCTGATCGCGTAATTGATTGCCAGCGAAAGTGACAGCATGGGCCTTCCCGCCGTGGTCTGCTGCTCCGGCGCGCTCATCGCCCTGGTGAGAGGCCAGAGATGCGTGATGTGCGTGTTTCGCGAGATAGAGGCGGAATCGTCGAAGATCTCCGGAACCCGGAAAGTCTTGGAATAGACCATCACCGCTGCAAGTGCGATGATGACGGCCGCGCCCAATACCACCGCTCGGTTCGCCGGTTGGGGCGGCACCGGCGCCGCCGGGGGTGGGGGCGGCTGGGCCTTCGCGGTGCGACGTCTTCGCGATATTCTCTTGGCTGCCATCAGGCCTTCCCTGTCTCGGGCGGGTCATGAGCCCGTGGGGAGGTGCGCCTTCCCTTCGGATGCGTGCGGATCGCTATCGCCTCAGGTATTGGCTGATCAACTGGCAGAGGTCGCAGGTGTCCTTGTCGGTCTTTGCCAGTCCGACAATTCGGCGCTCCCTGAGGGCATTTTCCGGGGAGTCGGACGCGTGCGCTCCGTTGCGCATCAGGTCCCGCCCGAAGTCGCTCCGGACCGTCCCAGGTTCCGCCCGGGCCGGATCGGTCGAACCGAGAACCTTGCGTATCTTCTCGATCGCGCCGGGACCTTCATAAAGCAGTGCAAGGCACTTCGCCTTGCTTGCGGTGGCCTTCTCTGCCGGATCGGTAATCTCGGCCGGGTCCACACCGGTCATATACTCCACGATCTTGTTGAACTCCGTCGTGGCGTTGCGCTTTGCCAACCTGTCGGCGAAGGCGTCGGCGTCTTTCATGGTGAAGGGAAACATGAACGCGTCGCTGAGGCGATCATGGATAGCCTTGCTGATATTGCCCTTGAGCTTGTCAACGAAGATCCCTTTCAGCGGGCCGTAGAACTTCTCACCCTGCGCGACGGTCATGTTGAACAGCTTGGCCGCGACGATCCGCAGCCCGGTCAGGCTGAAAGTGTCGATGATATTTCCCGGAAGTCGCGAGCGACGCTCGAAGTTGTCGGGCTTGAGCATCACCAATGAAACTTCCGTATCGGGATGCTCATAGGCTATCCGCCCTGTCAGCACGCCTCCGTCGGAGATGGCGTAGTCGGAAAGCAGTTTCAGATGAACGTCGTTCAGCTCCTCATTGGGCGCGGTCATCACTGCCGGCTCGAAGTAATGTATCTCGCCGTCTTCGCCGCGTATGAAGTCGCCGTACGTTCCGCGAATTGTGTCTCCGACGGGCTCCTCGGTGAACTGTCCGATTACTTCGTCCTTGAGGTGCTGTACGGCGTTGGGTCCTTTCAGAAGCATCAGCATGCACCGTGGAAGAAAGCCCCACGCACTTCCCGGGCGCAGCCATTCATCGACATACTTGTCCCATGCGCCCTGGAAAACGGGATCCGTCTGGGGCGGATAGAGCACCTTCTTGTAGGCATCTACGAACTTGTCGCTGAAGACGTACATTCTCGTTGCGACCAGTTCCAGACGTGCGTGGGCCAGAAGACGCCCGATAATCCCTCCGGTGCGGCTCTTAAGGAGGCTGTACGGTGTTATCAAGGCATAGGCAAGTTGGTCGCTCAAGACTATTTCTCCTGTGAGCAAAGGTTTTCCGTTGGCTTCGACTGGAAAATATCACATAAGCGCCCCCCGGGCAACACCACTTGGCCAGGCGCAAGTGGGTTGCTTCAGGCCCGGCAAAGAAACTTCAGCGACGTTGACAGCGCAGTTATGGGCTTTATAATCGCTTGCGCATAGTCCCATCCTTGGCTCGGACCCGCCGCTGCTGCACGGAAGCAGGCGTGCGATGCCGAGTCAACGCTAGCGAGGATGCTGATGACATATCCGCCAACAGGGCGCCTTGGATGTAGCGCGGTATTTGCGGCATTGGCCATACTTGCCGCTTCCGCCGTTTCCGCTCAGCAGTACGTCCAGGCGACGGCAGAGGTCTCGGGAAAGGAAATCCACAACTTCACGGATGATGGTCAAAACGTAACAGTAGTTCTGGGGGAATTCTCACTGACAGTCGGCGAGCGGAGGATTACCGGTCGCGACGGTGTTCTCTGGATCAGTACCGACACGTCCGCAAAGCTTCATCAAAATAATATAACCGTTTACTCCGAAGGCGGCGTGCAGGTTACCGAGCCGGACGGGCAGCATCTATCGGACCGCACGATGGTCATCGTCTTCCGCAATGCGGGAAAGCTGACCGCCGAGGGCCTGATGTCGGACAGGCCGCTTCAGAATTTCCCGCTCTACAATCGCGCAAAGAAGGCCAGGGACAACTGGCTTTCGAACCGGAAGCAGGCCAAACCGATCGTCAGGCACGCCGCGCCGAAGCTGATCTCGGGCGACTCCGCCAAGGCCATGCCGGCAACGAAACCGGCGACTGTTGCCCCCCCGATGAAACCTTCTCCCCGGCCCGGCAAGCAGGCCGACGCGATGGCGCCCAAACCGACTCAATCGGGCAAGGCGAGCGAAGCAGCGGATGACAAGCCGACCCAACCGGTGAATTTCCACGCCGACCGAGTCACGCATCAACTCGACGAGGCCGGCAACCGTTGGGTCACCATCGCCAAGGGGAACGTCTATCTTTCCCAGGGCGACCCGGACAGCGATCTGTTCGTCGAGATGCGAAGCCAGGCCGCGGTTGTCTTCAGCGCCACCGGAGTTGAGGACAGGCGCGATGCTTCTTCGCCCATGAGCGCCAAGCCCGTGAAGATCGAACAGGCCGCCGACCTCGTGATCACCGGCGCTTATCTTGAACAGGACGTGGTGATTTCCAGGGGGGAAAGGTACTTCCGCGGCGAGGCCGCCTACTATGACTTCACCACCGACAGGGCCATCGTGACCGACCCGGTATTCCGCACCGTTCAGCAGCAGCGAGACATACCCATCTACGTCCGCGCCACCGAGGCCAGGATGCTCTCTGCAAGGGAGATCTGGTTTGCCGACGCCAAGGTCTCCACCAGCGAGTTCTACACGCCAACCTACGACATTCGCTCGTCTAAGGCTTACCTGATGGACAACACGCCTTACGATGCCGACGGCAAACCTCTGGGCGAGAGGGCGTGGCAATCCAAGCTGACAAACACGATATTCAGCATACGCGACATTCCCGTTTTCTGGACGCCCTGGGTGCGTGGCAACCTCCAGCAGGGCAACAGCCCGCTGAGGACGGCGAGCTTCGGTAAGAGCGGCAAGTTCGGCTGGGGGGTGGAGACACAGTGGCATCTTTTCCGCCTGCTCGGGCTCATCAAACCGGAAGGGTTCAAGGGAAGGCTGAACCTGGACTGGCTGGAGCGAGGGGTGGTCACCGGAGTGGATCTCGACTATGCAAGGCGGAACTTCAGCGGATACAGCGTCATCCAAGGCGTTGTTGACGATCAGGAGGAGGACGACTTCGGCCAGGAGCGACAGGACCTGCCCGCCCCCGGCGAGCGGGGACGAGTGCTCATGCGACATAAGCAGTTCCTTCCTGCCGACTGGCAGTTGCAGTTGGAGCTCAGCTATGTCTGCGACCGCAACTTCCTGGAGGAGTATTTCCCGGATGAGTTCTTCGCCGGAAAGGAACAGGAAACGCTTGCCTACGCAAAGAAGCAGAGAGACAACTGGGCGTTCACCTCACTGCTTCAGTACCGGCTGAACCGGTGGCAGAGCCAGGCGGAGAGCTTGCCGGACCTTGGCTTCTACCTGATAGGCGAGCCCCTCCTTGGAAACACGCTGACTTTCTTCAGCGAGTCGCACGCCGGGATCAAGAAGTACAAGACCGATAACGCCCTGGTTCGAAACCTCCTGACGGATGACAAGATCGACTCCCGCCTGAACGAGTTCGAGACGGATCACTTCGTCCGCCTGGACAGTCGCAACGAAGTCCAGCTTCCGCTGCATGTGGGCCCGCTGAATTTCGTACCTTACGCGGTCGGAAGAGCGACATGGTGGGGCGAGAAGTGGCCGAACCAACTGGATGCGGACCGGGCCAATTTCCTCGGTCACCAAGGCCGCGAGCAGTGCAGGCCTTACGGGCAGATCGGTCTGCGGTCGGCCACGCATGTCTGGAGCGTCTTCGACAATGTCGAGAGCCGACTGTGGGACCTGCACAGGCTCAAACATATCATCACGCCCGAGGCGGTGGCGTTCCTGGCAAGTTCTCACGGCGTGTACCCGGAAGAGCTTTTCCCGATGGATGCGGGCGTTGAAGAGCACCTGGAGCGGACGAGCGGGGCGGCATTCAACCTGTACCAGCGCTTGCAGACCAAGCGGGGCGCCGGCGAGAACCGCCACACCGTCGACTGGATGAGGCTGAATCTCTCGCTGGCGCTGTACGACAACAATCACGACGAAGCCCGCTCGGACGGCAGGTTCTTCTGGTACAGGCCGGAAAACAGCATCGACCGCAACCACCTGAACGCGGAATACTTCTGGCAGATATCCGACTCCACCCAGGTCCTTGCCGACGCCAATTACGATATCGACGACCAGCAGCTTGGAAGGGGAGACGTCGGAATCGCCGTCGCACGAGACCCGCGCCTGAGATACTACGCCGGAATGCGCTACACCGACGACGTAGATTCGGCGATGGGCACCTTCGGCGTGGACTACCAGATCAGCAAGAAGTACACCGTCAGCGCCTTCGAGCAGTACGACTTCTCATTCGACGGCGG
>Ga0272444_10002426_pt1 | contig 17244 bp, 7 predicted proteins | sample SSMForm13_FD_201033 | JGI IMG/M metagenome (GOLD analysis project Ga0272444, IMG submission 201033) | Marine sediment archaeal communities from Little Sippewissett salt marsh, Falmouth, MA, United States - SSM-Form-13 | ecosystem: Environmental > Aquatic > Marine > Wetlands > Sediment ...
AAATTATATATAATTCTATTATAATATAATTATTATGAGGGTTGCTTACCTTTCATTGTTGCTTTTTGTAGTTATAGTTACGGCTATCTCGTCTGTTTTTGCTCAGGCACAAGTAAATGAAGTATACATAAACCCGGATCAAACATTTGTTGGACAAGGAAATCAATTCATTGTTGGCATAAACGCAAAGGTTCCTATTACTGGTCCAACTGACATATACGGCATACAATACGACATAATGTTTGATGAGGCTCTTCTCGATTTTGTATCTATTTCTGAAGGCGATCTTCTTGATGATTACGATACAGATCCAACAGAATTCGGATACAGCTACACTCCAGGTTCTGGTTTGATTGATGATATATATATTGTAAGGAACAAAACATTCCAAGATGTTGATGCAGGAGTTTTTAACCCAGATGAGGTAACTGCCTTTGTTACTTTCGATGCTGATTTAACAGGTGAAGGTAACATAGATCTGAATGAGATCATATGGGTTAACTCAACAATAACAAATGACTCAGCAACTGAGTTTACTTATTACTCTGTTACAAACGGAACTGTGACATCAGGCACAGGTGGTAATAACCAATTATATGTAAACAATCCTGGATCAAGCACAATAGATCAAGGTCAGCAAATCACATTTGAGATCAAGGCAATGGCTCCAATAGGAGCAAGTGATATACATTCACTTCAGTTTGATTTAATTTATGATCCTACAGTACTTTCTGTATTCTCAGTTACTGAGGGTCCAATGATAGGTCAGGCGGGTGCTGTGAGTACGTTCTTTGGTTTTGATGCTACAACAGCTGGAGTAATTGATACAGTTTATGTAGTACGGGATGCTACAACAGGTGTGTTTGATGATGATAACATAACAGTTTATGTTACATTCGATGCAACTGGTGCTGGTACAACACAAATCGGTTTGAACGAAGTTATTTGGACAAATTCAACTGCAGACAATATAAGCGTCGGTCAGCCTGATATTTTGATTATTACAAATGATACACTAACTGTAAATCCTATCGCACCTACTATGGGTGATGTAGAATGTGAAATAAACGGTGGAGATAATTGGGTTCCTAATTGTGGTGGAATCATATTTTATGACGACATAACAAGGGTGCGTGTAGCTTGTTCTACCACAGCTGGTTCTGTAGATCACGTGGATTTCAGATTTGAGAACTTACCTGATTCAAATGTGTTCTTTGATCAAAGTACATCATCAGAGATTAGCGGTTACTGGACATTTGACAACAATCCAGATGTTGTGATAAATGATTCTGGTGCGTTTAATTTATCTGCCACATGTGTGACAACTCTTGGTGCAGAAGCAACAAGATATGCTGGTATGAACATGCCATGGGGAAGATTAGTTCCAGTTCTTGTAGATCCAACTTCAGACACAAACAAAGCAAAGGATGATTTCTTCTCATTCACATCAACTGTAATATGTATGAACGGTGAGTGTGGAGATGTAGAAGCTTTGTTAGATCCGTTCTCATGTGGAGCAGCGTGTGAAGCATATGGAGGAAGTCCTGGTGGATTTGGCTGTACTGACATTGTTCTTGGTCCTGCATGCACACCACCAACACACCAATGTGACGGAGGAAATACAGTAGAAGATATTCACGTAGGAACTACAACTGGCGCAGGTAGCCAAACTGCAACTGGTGGTGAAGTTCTTAGCTTGGATATTGATTACGAATGCTGGGGACCAGGCTCTTCAGATGAAATTACAGTTTGGTATCATGACACAAACAGCTGGCAAATGATTTATAATTTAGATGTTTCAGCGTCAGGAAATTGTGATGGTGGGGATGATGGTGCTGGTGGATTCGACGGAACTGCTTCAACAACATTTACAGTTCCTGATATAACAGGAACTCATACAATCCGTGTATTTGAAACTGATTGGGATCCATTCTGGGATCAAGAAACAAACCCATGCCCGACAACAACACAAGATGCTGGACAATGGCCTTACGGAGATTTTGACGATGTTCTATTATATGTAACAGCAAGTGGACCTGGTCCATCGCCAATAAAGACAGTTGGACAGGCAGTATCAACAGTTCCTGACACAAAGCCTTTCTATACAACTGATCCAAACCCAAGACTGATTGCAAACACTCCATGCCTTCAAGACATGAAGATCGGTGATTCTTGTTCAACAACATGGCAAGTGAATGCTACAGGTGACTCTGGAAATGAACATGAATTTTATACAATATATACACCAACGTCATACCCAGTTGATGTTAACACAAACGAAACAGCTCATGTGAACATCACAATTTTGGGTGGATTTGTACCACAAGACAACACATTATATATATCACCTACATCACCAGCTCCAATTAACCAATTTGATCAAATCACTTTCGAGATCAGAGCAACAGCACCAGCAGATTCAAGTGATATTCATTCTATCCAATTTGATGTAATTTATGATGAAACCATACTTTCAGTTAATTCAGTTATTGAAGGTCCTATGCTTAATCAAGAAGGTGCGGTGAGTACGTTCTTTGGATATGATGACACAACAACACCTGGTGTGATTGATACTGTATTCGTATCAAGAGATTCTACAACAGGTGTGTTTGATGATGATAACATAACAGTTTATGTTACATTCGATGCAACTGGTGTAGGAAGTTCGCAAGTAGGTTTGACTGAGGTTATTTGGACAAATTCAACTGCAGATAATGAAACTGTTGGTGTACCATACAACTTGATAATTTCAAATAGTAGCATAACAGTAAATGCAGGTTCTGATACAACTCCTCCATCAGATATAGACTTTGTATCTCCAACACCATCTGAGGCATCTACTCCAGAAAGTCCCGTGACGGTTCAAGTTACATTCACTGAGGTGAGTCCAAACAACTGTATATTCCAATGGAATAATGGAACATCATCAAACTTCACAACTGCTGCAGGTGCAGGAACATGTTCATATGACTTTGCTTCTGCAGATGGAGCAGTGAATGTCATTGTATTTGTTGATGATGTAGCTGGTAACATAAACAATACAAATATTAGAAGCTTTACTATAACTACACCACTTCCTAGCGATAACCTTGTAATATTCGATGATGATTATGGTAATCCAGCTGCATATTCAGGAGCTGGTGAATTTGTTATAACATCGAATGATGTTTATGCTGGAACAGCTAACCTTGAACACACTCCTACAGGTGGATGGGACAACCTAAACATACACGATATAGACATTCCTCTAACAAACATAACTGATTGGAGCACAGCAAACCTTACGTTTGCAATTAAGACATCTTCTGCTTTAGGTTATATTGAAGTTCACCTGTTCAATGATCTTGTTCCAAGAGATCAATACACTGTTGTATTCTCTACGTCAACATCAGGTTATGAAGTCAAGACAATCCCACTAACCGACTTCGCAACATCTTCAGCAGCATTCGGAGGTTCTTTGATTGAAATCATAACATTTGGATCTACATGGCCAGGAGCTGCAGTGTATATGGATGAAATAATGATTGAAGACGGAGTTCCTGCTGACACAACACCACCATCAGCCATAGACTTTGTACCTCCAACACCAGATATGAGTTCAACTGTTGCAAATCCTGTACCTGTTCAGATCACGTTTGTAGAAGCAAGTCCAAGTACATGTACATTCCAGTGGAATAACGGAACTGAAACTAACATCACAGTAGCTGCAGGTGCAAATTCATGTTCAGCTGACTTTATGTCAGCTACAGGCACCATCATATTAACTGCCTATGTTGGTGATACAGCCGGAAACATGAATAATACTGATGTCAGAGTATTCACAGTAGATGCAGATCCACCAGGACCTGTTACAGGCTTGGGAGAAACTGCTACTGGAACTGACTTTATCACATGGTCCTGGACCAATCCTATCGGTGGTGGAATGGATCACATAGAAGTTTGGTTAGATGGTGTATTTGATTCAAATGTGTCTGGACCTCCATTCACAGCAAATGGATTGTCACCTTCAACAACATACACATTATCTTTGAGGACTGCTGATGTGGTTGGAAACGCAGGCAGCTGGGTAAACGATTCTGCTGCAACAATAGGTGTGGATACAACAGATCCAAACATATACTTCAATGCAGGTACGCCCGCAGACAACACATATACAAACCAGAGTAATGTATTGATTGATGTTGAAGTTGTAGAACCAAATCTGGACGACATCATCCTAAGTTGGGCAGGTACAGAAGAAACTAACACAATGACAAATACTGGAGGAGACACATGGGAAATAACAAAGGTGGTGTCAATCGATCAATGGTATGATTATTATGTGTGGGCAAACGATACTTATGGTAATAGCAACCAAACTGAAACCAGAAGGATAACATATGATACAACAATTCCAGATATTTTTATGGCTCCAAGTGACACAACTCCTCAGGGTATACACAGCCAGGATTATATTAAAATACTTGCTTTGATAAATGAAGCGAATATGGACACTGCTATGCTTAACTGGCAAGGAGTAGATGAACCATTCGATGAGATAATACTCGGTGTATTCTATAATACAACAAAATATGGTCTTGCTGACGGAACGTATACATTTTATGGTTGGGCAACAGATCTTGCAGGCAATTACAACCGATCAGGAGATTGGATAATAACACTTGATACAACTCCGCCATTCGTAGATGTGGAAACACCTGAAGATGGACTTGCTTATGCATATGCACCAACACTTGATTTCACTACAACAGACGTGAATACAATCGTATCATGTGAATATAGACTGAATGGTGGAGCCAATACAACAATACCAGGATGTGGAAATGGAACAGTTTTATCAACGGGTCTGCAAGCAGGTGTGAATAACCTTGATGTTTATGTACTTGACGAGGCAGGTAACTTGGGATATGCATGGGTATGGTTCACGTATGATACACAATCACCACAAGTAAACATATTCGAACCTCAAAACATAACTTATGCATCAGCGCCTGTTCTTGATTATTCTACAAATGACAACGAAGGTGTTTTGGCATGTTCATACGAATTAGATGGAGCAGATAACGTAACGCTCGCAGGTTGCGCGAATAATACTCTGATGTCTACAAGCGATGGTCCACATCATGTTAGAGTATGGATACTTGACTACGCAGGTAATGCAGACTTTGATGACATGAATTGGGTATTGGATACATCATCCCCAACTGTTAATTATGACACACCACCAACACCTACAAACGGTGTTCATCTTACGAGCGGATTATTTACTATAAGTGTGACTGCAGACGAAACGATTAACACATGTACAGTAACTATAGATTCTGTACCAAACGCTGGAAACGTAAATGGAAATAATTGTGATTATTCAGCAAGCTTAGGCGAAGGAGTTCACATGTTTAATGTTACTGCGACAGACTTCGCAAGCAACTCTGGAATCACATCTGATAGGATCGTTACAATTGATACAACAGATCCTTCAGTTATGATTACATATCCTGTAAATGCGAACTTCTACAACGATACTCCAATGTTGATGGATCACACATATACAGAGTTGTATCCTGGTACATGTGAATTCAATTTGAATACTGAACCATCAAATACAACTATTACATGTGGACAGAATGGAATTGAACTTCCATTTGGTGATCTAAATAACCAAGGAGCTAACAACATACTCAGATTATACATGACAGATCAAGCAGGTAATTTAGGAACATTTGCTCTTATCTTCTTTTACGATACAATTCCACCAGGAGATGTAACAGGTTTGACAAACACAAGCTCTGGAACAACTTACATAAACTGGGTGTGGAACAACCCAGCAACTGATTATGATAATACTGAAATTTGGATAGACGGTGTATACAACTCATCTACGACCGGTACATCATTCAATGCTACTGGACTGCTTTCAGGCGGTTTGCATACAATCTCCTTGAGAGCATTTGATGCAACAGGCAATGCAGGTAACTGGGTAAATGATTCCAAGTATACACAAGGTGTGGATACAACTCCACCAACTTTAAACTACGCTGTGCCTCCAACACCAGCTGATGGAACATGGCAGACAACGAACACATTCACATTCCGAATAGATTCTGACGAGGCATTAACTTCATGCACACTCACATTAGATTCAACACCAATATCACTCACACCACAAGGCGTGAATCTGGATTATTGTGAATATACATCAGGAGTTCTAAGTGAGGGAACACATACATTCTCAGCAGTAGCAGATGACTTACAAAGTAATACAGGCACATTACCACAATGGTCATTTGATATTGATACACAACCACCATCTGGAGTTGTGTTTACTGTACCACAGAATGCAACATATAGTATGCCTATAAATATGGGATACTCATACACGGAAACAAACCCTGATGTTTGCGAATATAATCTGAATAATGCAGGAACAAATACAACATTCACATGTGGAAACAATCCACTTCTACCCTCTACACAGGGTCCAAACTATTTAGAATTTTATATAACTGATTTAGCTGGTCACACAGGCATGGTAGGTGTTTCATATACATACGATGATATAGATCCAGTTCCTGACTTTGTTCCACCAACACCAATTGATGGAACATACATACCATCAAACTCATTCACAGTAACTGTGGATGCAAATGAACCACTCAGCATATGTACATTAACATTTGATTCAAGTGATACTCCAATCATACCTACAGGAAGCAGCTGCAGTGACGCTGTGAGCAGCTTGTCTGAAGGTGCTCATACATTCAATATGACAGTTGAAGACGGTGCTGGAAACACAAATATAACAAATGATAGAACTGTCTATGTTGATACAGTAGATCCTACAGTATCATTCACATCAAGTACACCTGACGATGCAAACATCACAAACAATCAGACTGTTGTCATAAGAGTCTTAATCACAGAGCCAAACATAGATAGGATTGTCTTGGATTGGAACGGAAACAATGATACAAACTCAATGACGCAGCAAGGAAATGAATGGTATACTGTAAAGACAATGGCAACAGAACAAATATACTCATATTATGTTTGGGTACAAGATCTTGCAGGTAATGAGATGGCAACTGAAACAAGGACAATTACATATGATGGAACAGCTCCAACAGTTACATTTGTCTCCCCACCAACACCTGTGAACGGAACATTTGTTGACGGCAGTTCCTATGCATTTGAAACTTTATTTAACGAGGAAGTGGTGAGTGGAGGATTGTATATAGACGGTTCTTATGAGACAGGCTTTGGAGGTTCTGTAGGAACTACCTCATACACATTCAATAACAATTTCAATACAGATGGAGTAAGATCTTTCTATGTAACTGCAACAGATCATGCTGGAAACACAGGAACATCTGAAATCAGACAAGTTATAAGAGATACAACACCACCAAGCGTGCAAATAGATGATCCACAGAACACGACCTATAATACATCAGTTGTGTTAGATCAGACATATTCAGAACTGTATCCAGATGTATGTGAATACACCTTGAATGGCGTTGTTACACCAATAACGTGCGGACAGAGTGGAATAACATTATCACCAATACAGGGTCCAAATCATCTTTACTTAACATCAACTGATTTGATAGGCAACTCAGATCAAGACTATGTCTCCTTCATATATGACACCTTACATGCAGGAGAAGTAAGTGGCTTGGGTGAGACAAGCACAGGATCTGACTTCATTACATGGGAATGGACAAATCCAACAGAATTCCCAGACTTTGAACACGTAGAGATCTGGATAGACAATGTATTCCAAACATCAACAACTGCTGAAATATACACTGCAACACCACTCAGCTCAGGTGGTACATTCGAGATCCAGATAAGAACAAAGGATACAAACGGAAACGTGGGTCCATTCATAACAGATACAGCACAGACACCGGGACCTGACTTAACTCCACCAACAATTACATTCAACTCTCCTCCAACACCGACTGATGGAGCAGAACAATACGATACTGCTATTACAGTCAGTATAACAGCTGATGAAACCTTGAATTCTTGTATACTATCATTTGTAGCTGGTCCTGAAGCTGGAACTAACATAACAATCACACCTTCAGGAATGGATTGTAGTTGGACTACAACTGTAGCAGAAGGAACAAGTACTTACATTATGTTTGCCGATGATACAGTAGGCAACAGGGGATCATCACTACCAAGGGATATTGTAATAGACCAAACTGCACCTTCAATTACAATAAATGAGCCTCCAACACCAGCTGATGGTTTGGTGACAAGCACACAAGCTGCAACAATAAATATTGATGTAATTGAGACAAATACATTGACTCAGATAGACCTTGGGTGGGACGGGGCAAACAACTCAATGGCAAACATAGGTGGTGATACATGGGAGAGAACCGAGGTGATGACAGAAGGAACTCATACATATTATGTGTGGACAGTTGATCTTGCAGGCAATGCCGATGTAACAGCTATGCGAAGTGTTACATATGATGTGACGCCACCAACTCTTGCATACGAGCCAACCTCAACAACATCCACATATTGGAACAAGGACTGGATCATGGTGAATGTGTCTATGACTGACGTAAATCCGGGGGTGACAATGCTTCAGTGGAACAGAACAAACAACAGCACATTTGCAAACAATGATGGTGAATACTATTGGACAAACACAACAGGTTTGTCAGATGACTTGTACACATACTATGCTTATACAACAGATCAGGCATTCAACTACGTGCAACTTGAAGAAAGAAGCATAACAATTGATCTTACATCTCCTACAGTTGAAATCATCTATCCAGCAAATATCACAAATTCAACAGTACCTGTATTGAATTTGACTGCTTCAGATGTTTATTTGTTACAGTGCTATTACAGCTTGAATGGTGCTGCTAACTCAACACCTACAACATGCGATGCACTTAATGGAACTGTCATGACATCAAATGAGGGTAAGAACAATGTAAGTGTGTATGCAACAGATCTTGCAGGAAACATTGGTGGTTCTACAAGACACTGGACACATGACACAACACCACCAAACAATGTATGGCAGATAAACAACTTTACATTCAACTACACATCCATAGAATGGCACTGGAGCAACCCAACAGATGTTGATCATAATCAAACTGAGATTTGGATAGACGGTGTACTCACAACTGTTGTAGCTGACTCTGTAACAGCTTATGTAGCATCAGGATTGAGTTCAGGATACTACCATGAAATTGGAATGAGAACTGTTGATCTCGTAGGTAACATCAATCAAACATGGATGAATCACAGTGCAATGACAAATGCATCCATGCCAATTGTGAACATCACAAACCCATATGATGGACAAGTCCTAAACATATCAAATATAAACGCAACATGGGTCATGTATGGTGTATTAACTGATGTTGATCATGCTAAAGTTGACTTAGATTCGACAGGTTCATGGCCAGATATGCAGGGTCATGGTTACTATATGTATACAGGTGTAGTTGATGGTAGTCATCTACTTGAAGTATGGCTTGTTAATTCATCAAACGGAACAATACCAAATTCAGAATCATATCATAATATTACATTTACAGTAGATGCAACCACACCAAGCTTGCATAATGTCAGTGCTCTGAATGTAACATATGAAGATGCTATAATAGAATTTGATGCAAGTGAGAATGTAGACGGATTATTTGAATGGAGCACAAACATTTCAGATCTAAGCAATACAATATTTGATTCAGGAATGGCTTCTCATCACAGTTATCAATTATCAGGTCTGGCAGATGAAACAACATTCTATTACAATATAACAGCATGTGATGCAGCTCGCAACTGTAACACAACTGGACCAAACAGCTTCACAACAGGAACTGCACCTGAAGATGGTGAAGACTGTACTGACGGAATAGATAATGACGGAGATGGCGATATTGATTGCGATGATAGTGACTGTTCTGGTCATAGTGCATGTAACGAAGATCCACCAGATCCTCCACCACCAGATTCATACTGTGGTGACGGAAACTGTGACAGTGATGAAACACCAAGCAACTGTCCTGCAGACTGTATAGATCTACCAGATCCTCCAAGAACAGTATATGATGAATTTGATCTAGATCCAGGTACAGAACTTGCCGCAAACACCAACCTACAGGGTGCTTCTGGATTGCTACTTGGTTCAACGCTTTCATCAGGCGATGTAAATCAGTTCATGGCAGTATCAGGAAACATCAGTGGCAACTTTACAGGTAACAGAACAATGTATGCATACAACGAGACAACCAATCTAACAACAAGCTTGACATATGACGGATCAAATGGAATAACAAATCTCATAGTATATGAAGACATTCCAACTGTATTCGCATCAAATTCCAATTTCATAGATGTGAATTCAAATGCAGCAAGCTATGGTATCGTAAGCCAAAACCCAGAATACATATTCATGTATCCAACTGTAGCAACATCAGATTCAATGGCAATTACATATGATGTAGATTATGACATAGCTGATCTTCTAGCAGTTGTACAAAATGCATTCACTGAAGTATATGCAGAGACAATAAGCCTTCCAGTATGTAACAATGATGGTACATGTGATCCTGGTGAAAATCAGCAGAATTGTCCTGCAGATTGTACACCGACAACACTTTGTGTACCTAATGAAGTTTTGTGTGTGGACGGAAACTTAGAAATATGCCATGCAGATGGAATGAGTGCAACCATAGACGAATGTCCGTTCGGCTGTGACGAAGTTACAAACACATGTCTAGAAAGTTCACCATTTGATTACATGTTACTTGTATATGTAGCTGTAGCAGTAATTGCTCTTCTGGTTGTAGTTGGTGGATATATGAAATTAAAAGGTGGCAGCCAAAAGATGTCATGGAATGATCTTAAGAGTAAATGGACAAAAACAAAGACAGCTCAGCAAGAGAACCTATTCAACGTAAGCACAGTACTTACAGATCCTGATATGTTTGTAGGCAAAACCGTGAAAATGGAAGGTAATATCAGCTTATCTAATGAATATAAGCAGACAGGAGACATGTGGTATGTATTTGATGACAGTACAGGAACAATACCTGTACACACAAAACTTAGGGGATTGAATGGTAAAGGTCTACTTATTGGAATGATAGAAAAGACCTCAACAGGTCAAGTATACATAAACATGGAAGAATTCGACGCAGAATAAATTATTAAACCAGAAAACAACTTATTTTTATGGCAATTAAAAAATGTCCAGAATGTGAGTCTACTGATATTACATTGTGGATGGGTGCGTCATTGGGAACAATTTATTACTGTCAAAAATGCGGATACAGAGGGCCTTTAATAATAGAAGAGGATGAGAAATAAATAGCAGAAGCTTTTATATATCTAATATATTATATAACTTAACTGATTTTATGGGTTTCGAGGATAGTTATTTAAAATTGGTGAGCAAGTTACCGGCAATAGAAAGTCCAATCAAAAGGTTGACATTTAATACCAGATTGAAATGGACTGCAATACTCCTACTACTATACTTTGTAATGTCTCAGATAACTGTTTTTGGTGTTGATACAGCTCGAATACAGGCTTTTGGTCTATTTGAATTACTTCTCGGAGCTAAATTCGGTTCTATTATGAGCCTTGGTATTGGACCAGTCGTAACAGCGTCCATCATCCTACAGCTGCTGGTAGGTTCCAAGATCGTTCCATGGGATTTACAAACAGAAAAAGGTAAGATGATGTTCCAGGGAACACAGAAGATTCTTGGTGTTATACTCGCTGTTGTGGAAGGATTTATCTTCGTGGCTATGGGAGCTGTGCCAGCCCTTTCGCCTATGCTGATACCTGTAGTTGCCCTACAGCTAGCTTTAGGTGGTATCATAGTTATATTCATGGATGAGGTAGTCTCCAAGTGGGGATTTGGATCAGGTATTGGATTATTCATTGTTGCGGGAGTGTCATCTGGTATTGTAACAGGTGCTTTCAACCCATTTGCGACAGAGTGTATAACCGGTGCCAGATTATGTTTCCCAGGATTGAATAACCCACCAGTAGGACTGATTCCACAGTTCTTCTTCTATATGATATCAGGAGAGATGCTGACATCCCTGTTGGTATTACTTCCAGTAATAGCTACGGTTGTTGTTTTCATGCTTGTAGTGTATGCAAATGCAATCAAAGTAGAGGTACCTCTAGCCTTCGGATCTATACGTGGATTCGGTAGACGATGGCCACTGAAATTCTTCTATACATCGAATATTCCAGTTATACTTGTAGCTGCTTTACTTGCGAATGTACAACTCTTTGGGCGTATGATGTCAGAACGAGGCCTATCTTTCCTTGGAACATTTGATGCAAACGGCAATATTACAGGTGGTATACTTTACTTCTTATCTGCACCAAGAACAGATGCAATAGCAGGTTTTATGATATTCATGGGCATATTCGCATTGATAGGAGCTATATTAACGTATATTATGAAGAAGAAAAATATCAAGGTTCCTATTTTATTTGCTGTTATAGGTGGTATTGTTTGGTATGGCATGGCGTTTGCTTCAGGTGTAAGCTCCCTTGCATACATAGCTCCGATAGACATTGTTAGGATATTTACATACATGGCGTTCATGATGGGTGGTTCTATCATATTCTCCATATTCTGGGTAGCCACAGCTGGAATGAGCTCCAAATCTGTAGCTGAACAGATACAATCAACAGGTATGCAGATTCCAGGATATAGAAGAGATATCAGAATTATAGAACGTGTATTAGATAGGTATATACCTGCTCTCGCAGTTTTAGGTGGAGCTGCAGTAGGATTCCTTGCAGCATATGCTGACTTTACAGGAGCTCTTGGAACAGGAACCGGTATATTACTTACAACAATGATCATATTCCAACTTTATGAGCAGATTGCACAACATCAGATGGAAGACGCGCATCCTGCAATTAGAAAGCTTTTGGGTAAATAATATGACCCGTATATTCGTATCTGGGATAAAGGAATCAAGTAAAGATCAGATTCTAGACTTAGTACTTACTGGTTCTAAAAAGATCTTACCCAACTTCAGTTTTATCGATATGAAGCACATAATAAAGGATGCTGTGCCCAAGAAAAGAGGTGAGATAAAAAAGACAAAGTCTTTTGATGATTTTCCAATGGAGGACATGATAAAGATAAAGGATTCCATAAACAAAGAGATATCGATTGTGTTATCCAAGACTGCAAAAAAACATGTCATTGTCAGTGGCTATTTCACACTTAGAACAAAAGCTGGCTATGCACCCTTATTTACAGAAGATGTGATGAAGAAATTTAAGCCAGATGTGATAATTAATCTAGAACTGAATATACATCCGCATGATATTCAAAAGCATCCAGAAAACCTGCGATTGCTGAGACATCAACATGCAAATCGCATGATAGCGTTTTCACATTCAACAGCTACTGGCTGTATTGTAAAAACTATAATGGTACAACAAAACAATATAAAACAAGCAATTAAGGATTTAACAAGTTCAATTGAATTTTTCACAGGTATTTGATATGACTGCTATATTAGAAGTGCTTTTGTATTCTTTGGGGCTATCAGTAGTGTTAGCTCTACTTTACAAGGTATTGATAAACCCTGTTGAAGCAAAAAAGGCTAAGAGCGAGGTGGAATCTTACAAGACAAGGATAAAAGAAGCACGAAAAGCAGGCAACATGGAAGAAGTGAATAAGCTCACTATGGAGAGCTTGAAAGTTCAGCAAAAGAGTTTTTCACTCACAACAAAGCCAATGATGCTTTCATTCCTATTATTCTTTGTATTTTGGGCTGTAATAGGTTCCATGTATGGCGGTTTTTGCGTACAGGTCGACCCTGAAGTACCAGGTGATTGTTCACAAACTACCAATGGAGGACCATTTACCCTTGTATCTGAACACACAATGGAATTTATAGAGAATGAAGAGGGAAACCTAGTCGTGATAGATGGAACCGAGTATAAGAATGGTGATTTTATAGAGTTAGATGGCACACATTACCAGGTGTTTACTGTAGAAGCATTCAGCTTATTTACGATGTTCTCTGCCCCAGCTGATAATAAGGTTGATTTCAGCCTGCTGCTTGGAAGAACACCATTCAACACGCCGTTTATCGGAAACTATGTAAACTGGATTTCATTCTATATACTCGTCACATTCCCAGCATCCATGCTATTCAGGAAGCTTTTTGGGGCTTATCCGTACTAATTTATTGGCATGCTACTACCAACTATTTCATATGTCAACTAACATTTATTCTAAAAATGCACATTAAAAAGATAGAACATCTCTCATTAGTATTTAAATAATTATTTACAATAGTTTTATCATCCGGGTGTAGCTCAACCTGGCAGAGCAATCGGCTGTAGTCGGTCTTATGAGTACTTTGTACAAATGACATTACAGAGACCGATGTGTTGGGAGTTCAAATCTCTCCACCCGGATTTTTTTTATTTATAAAGGATGGACCATCTCGTATTTATAAACACCTAATTCAATTACATCAGATATACAGAGAAGGTTTTCTGTATAGATTAAGTTTAATAGGAGAAAAGATATGTCATTCGATAGAGATAATAAAAGAAGCTTTGGTCAAAGAGATATGCATAAGGCTAAGTGCTCTGAATGTGGAAAAGATTGCGAAGTGCCATTCAAGCCAGCAGACGGTAGACCAGTATATTGCAAAGAATGTTTCATGAAAAGAAAGCAGTATTAGTTTTAGTCTATTTCCAAAGGTTTAGAAAATATTTTGCTTTGATTTCCATGTTTATCAAAATACCTGGCATGGGCCTTTGGTAGTTTTATATTTCCTTCAATTGTTGTTTTTATTGTATAATTTATTAGTACCTCGTCACGCGGTTTTATGTTGCCTATATTCCACAGTAGCTCTGTGCCTGCCTCAGATTTCCTCGCTACAGGCTTCATACTGAACTCTGGTGTTATATCTGCAAGTGGTGATACCCAATCCCTTACCATAACACCTCTAAGGTGGTGTCTGAATGGATTCTTTATGTAAAGGGTAACACTATATTTTTGTCCTTTCTTTCGCACTCCAATCTTTCTTATTGTCGGTGCTGTTGCTCTTGAGAACGAATAAGCTACGAAAGATATGATAATCAAAGCTATGACTGCTATCTGTATGTATATTGGCCAGTATTCGATCCTATATGTAATGGTTCTAGACGCTCCGGGCGGGAGAGATTCTAAAAGATATTGGCACCTTCTTCCTTGATCTGTATCGTCACAAGAGTCTGGCTGTGTTATGAATCCTGTTAGGAAGTTACCTTGGAAGCTTTCAAACAGAAGATAATTCTCTTCTATGTTACCATCGTTTGTTGCTGTGATCTCAACCTCTTCATAGAATGGTGTGAGTGTTCTCTTTTCACTCTCTATAACATTATGCACTGCCTCTACAGTAAATATTTTATCCATTGATTTGATATCGCCTGCTACATATGGTATGAAATCAATCTCAATTTTATAATCTCCTGCAAGCGTGCTTTCAGGTAGATCAATTGATTTGGTAACTGTTTGTCTGTTTATAATTGATTCAGTATAAGCAACTGATTTTATTATGTTGTCATTTTGATCTCTAATTGTAATTGGAACATCTATATGCTGTTCCACTTCTGTATCATAAGCAAAGGCCAATCTCAATTGATTTCCATTTGTAACTGCATCAAAAGACTCTATAATAAACGATTCCTTAATTTCAAGGTATAAAGGAACTGAATCTGTACTACCTGTTGTTTCTGATAACAATTCAAATTTGTAAACATAAACTCCTGGACTGGCATATTTTGGATAGGCATCTAACTTTAGTTCCTTAGTTTCTCCTGGTTCAAGATGAACAACTATATGACTTGGAAACGTCCACTCAAGGTGTTTTCCGTCGATTAGTAGATGAAAATCGTCTTGAGTAGCTTTATTATTTGTAGCTTTTACAAGAAATGTAACGAATCTATCTTGATGTGTCAATATCCTATCCTCAACCGGTTCTAATGTTACTGGTTCATCTATAGCCTGTACAGAGGCTGCGGTTAGCAGGAATGAGCATATAATAAACAAAGACAATATTTTCATGAGGCCCCTCTTAACTGTTTAGGAATGCAAATACAGTATAAATACCCTTGATTCTAATTGGATAGTAGATATTTAAAAGTATCTTAGAAACATAAATCATAAAGGAATGTTATGCCAGAGAGTAAATTGAAGGATAGAAAAGCTGAACACATAAAGATTTGTCTAGAAAAACCTGTAGAGTACGAAAAGGGAAATGGATTCGAAAAATATGAGTTCAAACACAATGCACTACCCGAACTTAGTTTAGATGATATAGATATCACAACAGAATTTCTAGGAAAGAAGTTCAATGCTCCTATATTTGTAGAAGGTATGACAGGTGGAACAGAATACGCAAGACATATCAACAAGAATTTAGCAGCTGGTGCGCAGGCTGCAGGTATTGGTATGGGAGTTGGATCCCAAAGAACTGCTATACGACATCCCGAAGTTGAGGATACTTATGTGGTCCGTGATGTTGCTCCTGATATATTCTTACTTGGCAATCTTGGTGCTGCACAGCTAGCAGAGTATGGAATTGATAAAATAAAGCATGCGGTTAACATGATAAAGGCTAATGGTTTAGCCATACATCTAAATGTTGGCCAAGAGGCTGCCCAACCTGAAGGTGACACGAATTGGAAAAATGTTCTACAGGAAATAAAGAATGTTTGTTCTCAAGTTAATTTTCCAATAATCATCAAAGAGACTGGAAACGGTATAACAGGTGACGTAGCCAAAAGGCTTGCAGACGCTGGCGTCAATGCAATAGATGTTGCTGGAGCAGGTGGAACAAATTGGATCAAGGTGGAATATTACAGAGGATCTAAGAATAATGACACATTCTTTGAATGGGGAACAAAGACAGCCGAATGTCTGATTCAGACAAAAGAAGCTGTGAGTATTCCTATAATAGCATCAGGTGGCATGAGAACTGGTCTTGATGCAGCAAAGGCAATCTCAATGGGTGCCTCACTTGTTGGATTTGCACTACCTTTACTGAGGCCTGCGACAATATCTGCAGACTCTGTAAAAGAAAAGCTAAATAAAATCATATACGAATTGAAAACAACCATGCTTCTAGTCGGTGCTAGAAACATAGAAGAGCTGAAGAACACAAATATTCATAAAATATAATTCTATATATACTACAAAAACTAACTATATATCAT
>Ga0272444_10002427_pt1 | contig 17241 bp, 11 predicted proteins | sample SSMForm13_FD_201033 | JGI IMG/M metagenome (GOLD analysis project Ga0272444, IMG submission 201033) | Marine sediment archaeal communities from Little Sippewissett salt marsh, Falmouth, MA, United States - SSM-Form-13 | ecosystem: Environmental > Aquatic > Marine > Wetlands > Sediment ...
ATCGGCGGCAGCGTTCTCCAGCTGGCCGGGCCAGTATCCAGCCCACTGCTCGTACGTCGAGGAGTATCGATGCGCGGAGACGCCATTCACCGTCTCCCGACCCACGTACGTCGCCGTCGGCTCGAGTTCTCCGAAGATGCCACCCCACGCGACCGACGGTGCGTAGATCAAGACCGCGTCCGTCATCGCGTCGGCCACCATCACCGGCACCTCGTTCCACTCCTCGTCCTCGAGGATCCACGCCCGGCTCCCGACTCGGACGACGTCGAACTGCTCGTCCTCGCCCAAGTCATGCCAAGTGAGATGCACCTCGTCCGGGCCGGCCACCACGCCAATCAGCTCGATCGATCCGGCTTCGATCTCTCCGTCCTCTTCTCCGACGAAGGTGAACAACGTCTGGTACCGATAGCTGTCGAGACCTTCAAGCGCCGTGGCTGCGTCCGCGAAGGCAGCTTCCGGCGCGGCCGTGTCTGCCCGCGTCGTTGTCTCCACCGGGACCGATTCGACAGACTCCGGCGCTTCGACCGGCTCTGCAGCCGGCTCCCCCGCATCCGTTGCCGCGGGCGGCGCCGTCGTCTCGGCCTCGCTGGTCGTTGCAGCCTCTTCGGACGACGGAGTCGTCCCCTCGTTCGAAGAACATGCCGCCAGCCAGAAGATCAGCAGCCCCCCCAACAGCAGAATCAGCCAAGCTCGTCGATTCATCTCGCCCTCCTTGCCCTCGCCGCGTCTTCGCCGCCGGCAAGGCGGGACACTGTACCCACGATCGTCGACGCAGGGCAAGGCGGCGCTCGGCTCAGGACACGAAACCTTCTCCGACCTGTATGCTCGGATGAACCATACCGCAGCGAAGGAGGCTCTGCGTGCTGGCTCCTTGCCTGAAGCGGTTTCCAGATCCGAGGATCGGATTCTTCATCCTTCTGATGAGCGTCATCTGCCTTGCCATCCTCGCCGCCGATCATCCGTGCGGTGACGCGGCTTGCGAAGGCCCGGAGAACTCAACGAACTGCCCGGAGGACTGCGGAGTCACTGCGTCCGATATCGTACCCAACCCGCTTCGAGCGATCGTCTCTGACGATCTGCTCGTTTGGCGCAACTGGTCGGAGGACGGCGGCTTCGAGCGGGGAATGGACGCCGTTGTCGTGCTCGACCACCCCGCAGCGCAACTCTCACTCGCTTCGGTGACCCGCAGCTCGGACGCCGCACGGTCGGACGGCTACGGCGTCCGCATCGAATCCGCCGCGGGCGAGGGCGTGCTCTTCGCGCTTCGGGCGAAGATCGAGAAGGGCGAGTCGACGCGATGCACGTTCTGGGTACGCTCCGCCGACGAGCCGGTGCAACTGGAAGTCATCGTCCTCGGCGTCGAGAGCGGCCAGGCCGAGCCGCGTCCGATGTACACGGCGAACGCACCGTTCGAGATCGACACGGAGTGGACCGAAGTGCAGTTCACCTTCGACAACACGCGCGGAGTCGACTACGCCCTGTTCGCGGTCGACATCGGTCCGGGCCGGACGATCGACATCGACGACGTCGCAGTCGAAGCGGAGCAGTGGGCTCCCCCGTCCGTCTGCCGGCTAGAGCGAACCGTCGGAGGCATTCAGGTCCCGCTGACTGCGGTGACGCCGGTTCACTTCAACGTCCTGATTCACATCGAGGATCCGCGCCTGATCACCCGCAACGAGCAGTACTTCCGGCTGAAGACGACGGTCTTCAGAGAGCTTGCCCGCGTACTGCACGAGCACGGCGGGTTCCTGGCGATCCAGCCGGAGGAGGACTGGCCGACGGCCGCGCTCGCCTTCGCCCCGACAACGCTCTCGGATCTTGCTCGGGACTACGGGGTCGTCTTCTCGACCCACACGCACGGGCCGGCCTGCCTCGACGCCGACGGTCGGTTGCGCAGCAACCAGGACTGCAACGAGTGTCGAACCTGTCCGGGGTGGCGGGAGATCGAGATCGACACCGACCCGTGCACGCCGGAGTACATCGGCGCGCTGCGCGAGCTGATCTCCGACGTGTCGGGGACGGAGGTGACCGATCACAACGGGAACTTCCACTACGGGAACACGGAAGCGCTCGCCGAGGCCGGAATCTCGACGTGGTCGGCATTCAAGGACCACAACACCCAGTCGACGTTCGACCAGCTGTTCACGAACCCGTGGCGACCGTCGGAGTGCGATGCCATCGAGTCCCCCGAGACCTTCCAGACGCACGATCCGCGGAGCTCGGTGATCTTCGTGCCGGGGTGGGGGCAGGCGATCACGCGCCACCCGGAGCGGCTGCACGACCGGCTCGCCGCGATGCTCGCTCAGGTGCTCTGCCACGCCGATCCCGACCGGATCAACACGTTCTACATCGTCACCCACGTCGACCACTACAAGGGAGAGGACGGTGAGCCGTACCTCGAGGTCGACGAGTCGACCGGCCGCGTGACGCTGCACGAAGCGTTCACTCGCGACCTCGGCTACTGGGAGGAGACGCTCACCGAGCTGATCGACCCCCTCGTCGCCGAAGGCTACCTCCAATGGACATCGCTTCCGGAAATCGGCCGCCTGTTCTTGGAGTGGGAGGCCGAGTCCGGCAGCGACAAACCTTCCTGAGGAAACGCAGTCTTCTCTGGCGGTGAACAGCCCACTGCCGCAGATTGGGGATCTCTTCCTGGAGTGGGAGATGGAGCTGAGCCCGCCGTAGGATTGGGGCCGCCACCCGTGCCGACACGAGAATGGCGAAACCATTCTCGTCCGTGACCGGGCGAAGCCTGGTCACGCGGTTCTCAGTACGTCAAGAGCCAACGCGATACACCCCCCCTTCCCAGCCTTCCCCCATCACGGAGGGGGAAGAGGCTTGAATGGGAGGACTCACGCAGGCTGCCGGCCCCAACTCTCTGCTGCTCATCTGACACGAGAATGGCTTTGCCATTCTCGTCCGTGAAGGGGCCTCCGGCCCCTTCACGATATAATGCCACCCGCCATGAACAGACGAACGATCTTCGCCGTCGCGCTGTCCGCGGCGCTCGCGTGCCTGCTCGCGCCCATCACGGTAGCCTGTACCGGATTCGCCGTCTACTCGGACAAGCCGCTGTACGGGATGAACTTCGACTACCCTCCGAACGAGATCCGCTTCTCGATCGAGGAGCACGATACGGGCGCCGTTTTCCTCGGCGAGTTCTGGATGGGCGAGTTCTGGGCCCGCACGGTCGGGATGAACGAGCAGGGCCTGTTCGCGTCCAATCAGATGGTCTCTCCGGCGCGCGCCACGGCCAACGCCTCAGCCGGCGACGAGCTGTACGTCTGGAACGCCTTCTATGACGGCCTGTGCACCGCAGAGTCTGTCGATGGAGTTCTCGACTGGATCGGCGAGCGACGGCTGGTCCAATACCCGGACCTTTGGCTGCACAACCTGTACGCCGACCCGTCCGGCAACGCAGCGATCGTCGAGGCCGGCGCCGGAGGGAACGTGATCACGTCGATCGAAGGACGATTCCTCGTGATGACCAACTTCCACAACGGAGACTTCCGCGGACTCGACCTCCGCGACGTCTTCGGCGACGGCGCGGAGCGGTATCGCATCGCGACCCGGTCGATCGCGGAGAACATCGAGGCGTTCGATGTCGATCACGCGTTCGAAGCGCTCCGGGGGGCCTCGACGGCCACCGGATCGTTCGTGACCCGCTACTCGCTCGTCTTCGACCCGGCCGCACTCGAGGTCTACATCGCCCTCGAACGCGACTACGAGCATCTCTGGAAGGCCTCGCTGATGGACCGGACGATCGAGACGTACCGCGGGTTCGATCAGCATCACGTACTGGCACTCGATGAAACCGGCGTCTCGGGCCCGACGCTCCAATCGTATGCCAGCGCCTCGACTCCGGCCGTCGAGACGTCCGGCCCTCGCTGGTCGCTCCTCGCGCTGATCGTGGCGGGGCTCCTCGGCGTCGGGCTGTGGCTCGTGCTGAAACGGTAGTGTGACTCTCCCCGGAGCGCGCGACATGAGGAGAAGGTTCGCTGGACTGGCCTTGTTCGTCATCCTGTCCGGGGTTGTCGGGTGCGCGCTGCTGTGGCCGGAGATACCGGGCGATGGGGACGTCGTGCAATCTTCGCTCCCGCGGGAGATGAATCCCGACGTTGCGGACGACGATGCTGCATCGCTCGCCGCCGGGAACGCGGCGTTCGCATTCGATCTGCTCCATAGCCTCGGTGAAGTCGAGGAGAACCTCTTCTACTCGCCGTACAGCATCTCGGCCGCGCTGGCGATGACCTACGCCGGCGCCCGGGGGACGACCGAAAGCCAGATGGCCGAGACGCTTCACTTCACGCTTGGCCAGGATGACCTGCACCCCGCATTCAACCGGCTCGACCTCGAGCTGAACGGTCGCGGGGAGATCGGGCCGCCGTACGAGGGCGAGGGTTTCGAGCTGAGCGTGGTCCATGCCACGTGGGGGCAGCGAGGCCATACCTTCCTGCGAGACTACCTCGACGTGCTCGCCGTCGACTACGGCGCCGGCCTCCGCTTGCTCGACTTCGTCGCGAACCCCGGAGCCGCGCGGGAGGCGATCAACGACTGGGTGAGTGAGGAGACGAACGGTCGGATCGTCGATCTCCTCCCCCCGGGCTCGATCGACGCCACCGTTCGACTCGTCCTGACCAACGCGATCTACTTCAACGCGCCGTGGCTGAAGCCGTTTGACGTGGATCTGACTTCTTCAGGGGCGTTCGAGCCGTTGGCCGGCGGAACCGTCGACGTTCCGATGATGCGTCAAGTCGCGATGTTCGGGTACGCGGCCTGGAACGGAGGGCAGGCGGTCGAACTCCCGTATAACGGCGACACGCTGTCGATGGTCCTGCTCGTCCCGGATCGCGGGGCGTACGGGTCGTTCGAGGAGGATCTCGATCTCGACCGCTACGAAGAGATCGTCGGCTCGCTCGAGCTCCGACAGGTCGATCTGCGGCTTCCCAGGTTCGCGTTCGGCTACGACGCATCGCTCGTCGAACCGCTGATGGCGCTCGGGATGACGGACCCGTTCGGCACCGCGGCCGACTTCTCCGGGATCGACGGAACACACGACCTGTTCATCTCGAAGGTCTTGCACAAAGCCTGGGTGTCGGTCGACGAGGCGGGGACGGAGGCCGCCGCCGCGACGGCGGTCATCGTCCCGATCGGCGGCTCTCCCGGTCCGCCGGTCACCCTGACGGTCGACCGGCCGTTCCTGTTCGTCATCCGCGACCTTCCGACCGGAACGATCCTCTTCGTCGGACGCGCCGCGAATCCGGCGACGAACTAGCAGGCAAGCGAGCTTCTCGAACCCCGATGGAACGGAGGAAGGGCATGGCGGAGAGACAGGCGTGGGATCGACTGACCGAGTTCGTGGAGCACGCGATGAAGACGACCGGCGTCCCCGGCACTTCGGTGGGCGTGCTGCGCGAAGGGGAGATGCAGACGGGCGGTTTCGGCGTCACCAACGCCGATCACCCGCTCCCGGTGACCGACGACACCCTGCATCAGATCGGCTCGATCACCAAGACGTTCACCGGGACGCTGGCCATGCGCCTCGTCGAGAGCGGGAAGCTGGATCTCGACGCCACGGTGCGTAGCTACCTGCCCGCCTTCCGCGTCGCCGACGAGGACGCGAGCAAACGGGCGACAATCCGTCATCTGATGACCCACACCGGCGGGTGGGTCGGCGACCTGTTCGAGGACACCGGGTCGGGAGAAGACGCGCTGCCGCGCTACATCGAGAGGATGACCGCCCTCGAACAGCTGGCTCCGCTCGGGGCCGTCTGGTCGTACAACAACGCCGGCTTCGCCGTCCTCGGCAGGATCCTCGAGGTCGTCGCCGGAATGCGGTACGCCGAGATCCTCCGGGTGATGCTGCTCGAGCCGCTCGGCATGGAGGTGACGCATCTCGATCCCGATCCGGTCATCACCCGGCGGTTCGCCGTCGGCCATCGCGTGACGCCCGACGGCGCGAAGGTCCTGCCGTCCTGGAGCCTGCCGGATTACGTTCGGCCGATGGGTGGGATCATCTGCTCGGTGAAGGACCTCCTCCGCTACGCCCGGTTCCACCTGGGAGACGGCACGACGCCGGACGGCGAACGGCTGCTCGCAGCGGAGAGCCTCGCGCAGATGCACGCCCGGCACGCCGCCGTCTGGGGGAAGAACGGGTGGGGACTGACCTGGTCGGTCGACGAGACCGCCGCCGTGCGCCGTGTCTCGCACGGCGGGGGAACCGTCGGACAGACCTCGCTCCTGACGCTCGTCCCCGAACGGAGCTTCGCCGTCGCCGTCCTGAGCAACGCCGACCGCGGATCGCAGTTGACGAGCGATGTCAGCGACCGGGCGCTCGCGGAGTTTCTTGCGGTCGAGATCGAGAAGCCGTCGCCGATCGAGTCGACCGAAGCCGACCTACGGCCGTACGTCGGCGTCTACGAACGGCCGTTCTCCGACATCGAGCTCGGGATGCTCGGCGGCCGGCTGGTCGGGCAGATCGCGTACAAGCAGTCGTTCCCGACGACCGACGCCCCGCTGCCGCCTCCCCCGCCGCCGTTCTCCCTGACACGCTGCGAGGAGGACCGCCTGCTCGTGATGGACGGGCCGTTCGCGAACACGACGGCAGACGTCCTCCGCAACGAGAACGGTTCCATCGGCTGGATCCGTGCCAGCGGGCGGATTCATCGGAGGAAGGAGTAACCGGCCCGGCTACTGCGGACCGTCGATCCATCCGAATGCCCGGAGCGTTGTCAACGCGTCGAGGGTGAGGATGCCGCGCCATTCCGACCGCGCGGGGGCCATGTCTCCTGAATAGGGGTAGTCCCACGTCGGATCCCAAGCGCCGTCGGGGCACTGCCGATCGATCAACCCGTCGAGGTTCGCTTCGAGCTGCGAGGCGATGAGATCGGCGCCGATCGAGTCCGGCGACGGCACCGCGCGGAGCGGCGTCACGCAGTAGGTCGACCACACAGCCGGATCCCGCTCGACGGCCTCGGGGATCGCGGCTCGGATCCGTGCGATCAGCCGGCACCGATACGGCTCCGGAAGCGCGTCGGTTCGCGCCAGATGGACGACGTACTCGAGATCGCTCCCGCCGCCCTCGCCGAGGACCTCGAGACGTTCGACGCACGACACGGTCGCCTCGGTGGCCTCGTCGAGCCATTCGGCCGGCAGATGACCGCCGAATCGATGGAGCAGCCCGACGATCAACGCGCGGGGGATGACGCGGAAATCGTCGAAGGTCCGAGCGAGGCTCCCGTCCTCGTCGTGCCACCACGGCGCATGGGGGTGGTCGTTCGTGTCGTGAGGCACGACGCGCCAGACCTGGGCGTCGGCGTCATAAGTCGACACGAGCCAGTCGACGGCCCGGCGAACCAACGGATGCTCCGCCGGGGTAGCGAGATCCTCCAGAGCCCGCAGCGCAAGCGCGGTCGCGAGGGCCGATGAGCTCGGCGTCCGCACATCGGGCTCCAGCGCGTTCCCGAACCCGCCGTCGCCGTTCGCGAACCGGGCCAACTCCTCCAGTACCCGGTTCGGCGGGGCCCCTTCGAAGCGCGCTTCGAACAGCGCCCGCTCGAGCGGACGCGCCACCGTCCGCAGGAATCGACGCGTCCGGTCGAACGCTTCGGCAACCAACCGACTCACGAAGCCTCCTAACACCGAGCCATCCCATGCCCCTGGCCTTCGGCTGCCTTGGGCCATCCAGGAGGGCGCACCCATCTTCCTTCACAAGGGCTCGTCTCGCCAGTGAGCCTGGGCTTGTGGGGAGCCTTTCGCAGTCACCATCGTAGGACTCGGCTGGAGACGACCGACGAGGCGAGATCCTCACTTCCTATGCGGAGAGGCGATGCTAGTCCGGCTGCACGCGTTCGACCGCGGGCAAGGCCGCGATGGCATCGACAAGATCCCTCATGATGCCTCCCAGCGGTCTTCCACTGACCCGATCGAGGAACTCCTGGAACTTCCACCGGTTATCGACTTGGCAGCGTAGGTTGCCACCCGTTCCGATCAATTCGCGAACGTCCACCTCGTCCGAGGCCCCGAAGTCCGGCGTTCGGACGGCGACAAGCACCGGAGGCGTCTTCAGCCAGGTACCGTCGTCGAATTCGAGACTCAAGACGATCTCGTACACCCCGATCCCCGCGTCGCTAGCTCGCGACGCAGTGTTTCGTAGGTCGAGCCAGTAGTTGGTGACAGCTCCGGAGGACGCGTCGGGTACCGCAGCCTGCGGAAGCACGTGCGCCTCTTCCCGCGCCCGGGGTAGCTCAAGCTGCATGACGTCGGCCGGCGCTGCATGCGCACTTGGAATCGCTCCCGGCGTGGAACTCTTCTCGGTTCCAGCGACCCTAGGAGCGGCGATGTCTCCGCCGCGAAGGAGTGCAGCAGCCAGCCGCAACGGGACCAGACAGGCTTCGAGCTTGGCGGTTCCTAATCCAGCGTCCATGCCCATCACAGGGGCGCAATACGCGAGGAAGCTCGAATCGAGGGTCTGAACGTGAACCCCGGCGAGCACAGCCGACGTTGGGGACGCATTCGTCACGGTCAGCCGGACCCGCAACGACGCCGGGTCGATCTCCCTTGTGTGCTCCAGATACTGGGACACCTCGGTCATGCCCTGCTCCGCCTGAGCTAGCAGCTCAGCCTCGGTGAGCTCCGGATGGAGACGAGCGTAGTCGCGAAGTGCCGCCGCTGGCTTCTCAATGTACGCCTGGGTAGGTGTGTCGTAGGACAACGGGTCCGCGAGCGTCAAGCGCGGTGGAAGCGGATTCGCCTCCAGCGCTTCGACAACACTGAGGGCCGATTCGCTCATGTTGGCCGCTTGGGCGGCGGAGAGGATCCGTTGAGCGTCCCAGGCGTTGGTCCACCCGCATTCGTCCGCCGCACGAGTGCCGACCAGGGCGGCGGCGTCGGTCCTTCCTTGAAGCGCCGTCATAAGGGTCGGCACTACGTTAACCAACGGACCGGTGCTCAGCAGGGGTCCGTCCTCGAAGATCAGCTCAATCGAGAAGTCGTAGATCACCATTCCGGGTCGGTTCATCCAAGCGTCGTTGCTCCCAAGCACCAGCCAGAACTGCTCGATCGATCCCCTCGCGATCGACAGAGGAGGGTCGAGACTGTGGCCGAACGAGACCGCCGACGCAGCCGTAGGCATCTCCATATCAAATGTCGCGGCAACCGGTAGGAGCGGGCCGCCGGCCCCACCGACCTCGCTGTCGAGAGTCCGCAGGCAGCTGTCCAGATACGCGAGATCGTGCACCGAGAGTGCGGCCCCGACCAGCACGGCGTCCTTCTCGGAGCCCGCCTGAATACCGATACGGACTCGGGACAGAACGATCTCCAGCGGATCGGCGTGCAGCTCATGCAGCACGTAGTCGTTGATCGCCGGATCGCCGTCTTGGAGCCGCTGCTGCGCCTCTGAAAGGGTCATCCCCCCTTCCGCCGTGGACACGTATCGCTCGACGAGGATCGAGTCGATCGCGGTTTGGACCGCCGGGGAGGCGTCATAGTCGTAGAGGGAGACGTACGCGAGGGATGGGCTCGCGAGCGGTGGAGCGTCGATGGAGCCCCACGGCTGAAACCCCACCAAAGCGCCAACAGCGGCGAGACAGATCCCGAACGCTCCCAAGACGGTCGACCACAGCCGGCGACGTCGCCGCCCGAGCCACTGCGCGTTGGCCGAACGAATCGGATCGACGAATCGGTCGTGCGTCAGCTCGTACCATCGTGCTCCAGCGCGTATCTCACCCCGAATCACATGCGACCGCTCGAGATCGTCCACGGCTTCGTTGCGCAGCCCGCCCGTGTCCTTCTCGCCGCGGTAGATCGTTCCACGCGTTCCCGCAGGCGTGATCAGCCACCGTTCGAACCACCGCCGGATCCGCCGGACAGATGTCCGACCCGCACGGCTCGCATGCACCACACGCTCCTCGTAGAACGCCGCGAGCGCCTGGTTCGCGTCGCCGAATCGCCGAAGGTGCTCGGTGCTGATCGTCTGCACCTCCTCGGGCAAGTGATCCCAGAGCTGCTGGCAGACGACCTGGAGCTGCACCGGCTCGACGAACTCCCCTTTGACCTGCTCGGTGTCGCCCTGATCGCTCTCGACGCGAATCGACATCAGATCGTCGACCAGCCACTCGGCGACGCCCTCGGCAAACGATCGCTTCGTTGCCTTCAGCGGGTCGCGGATGGCACGTAGAGCCGCCGGCTTGCGCAGCCGCTCCAGGCGGTACCGTGTTCTCAGACGCTCCGGGAGAAGCCGAGCAAGCGAAGTCAGCCTCCCGAGGTAGTCCTCACGGATCGCGAGTGCGACCCGCAGGAGCGGATCCCGATCGAGCGCGTCCCGAATCTCCTCCACGAAAGGTCGTCGGTCGGTCCACCGGTCCGGGTAGCCGGTGAAGAGCTCCTCGAATTGGTCGACCACCAACACGCGCGGCGAGCCCTCGGCGGCGCGTGGCAGTGCGCCGAGCACGTCGGCTACAGGGACCTCCACACGGTCGGCGTATCCTTCCGACCGATTCGTCAGGCTCGCCATGACGTTGAACGAGAACGGGTTGGAGAGACGCCGCGGATCGACGTCCGGGCCGAGTTGACCGAAGACGCGCGCGGAAGGGAGGACCTGGAATCCCTCCGCTTCCAGCTGGGGGCCGAGCCCGGCGTTCAGGAGCGACGTCTTCCCTGCCCCGGACTCGGCGTACAGCAGGACGACGCGATGCGCAGTGATCAGCGAGACGAGATCGTCGATCTCCCGCGAGCGGCCGAAAAAGACCTCCCGGTCCGCACGCTCGAAAGGACGCGGCCCGACGTACGGACACCCGGCCCGTTCGGCGCTCACGATGCACCCGGCTTGCCGCACCGCTCGCACAGCTCCCTAACGAACTCCCTGGCGGTGCCCCAGTAGACGGACATGCTCTCACGACGGTAGTACTGATCGATGTACGCTTGCTCGTCGGCGGAGCCGGGCTGCAGCTGGACGGTCACGCTGAGACGGCGCAGGCTCTCCTCCATCGCCATGATCAGCCCGCGGAAGAGGACGCGGAAGCTCCAGTCCTTCAAGCTGTACCCGATGAAGACGAGAGACGTCCCCGTCAGAGCCCGTTCGACCCGCTTCGGCAGGCAGTCCGGATCGCGTGAGACGTGGACGATGAAGTCGAGGTAGTCGTCCTCGGTGAGGACCATCGACTCGACCACGTCGTGATGCCCATGGAGGTGGAACACGAGCGGTTCCTCCGGTGAAGGCTGGTAGTCGCTCCCGGCATCGAACGCCGAAGGGAAGCTGAGCACGTGATCGTTCCATCGGCAGTACTCCAATCTCGGCCGGCGGCCGGCCTCGTCGAGAGCATCGAACAGGAAGCTGTCGTAGTTCGTCGTCATGTAGACGGGGAGCCCCAGGCGCGCAAGGATGTGATACGGCTCATCCGGAGACTCGTACGCGGGCCTCGCCGCTCCATCGACGAAGGACGCGATGAACTTCTCCTTCGGGAACATCGCATCTCCGTGTTGGACGGCGATGTACTGCGCCACCTTGGCGAGATCGGTCACATCGTCGAGCGGGTACCCATACTCCTCGGCCCACTGCTTCGCGATCGCCGATCCGAGGGGAATGTGTTCAGCGGCCATCCCCGCGCCGAGAAACGGGGTGCACTTCCCGGACGCGACGCGACTCTTCAGGACGTCCCAATCCTCCGCACTCAGGCGATCGGACATGCCTCCTCCTGCGATTGGCGAGCGACGTTGCTCATTCTACAGCGCAGAAGTGAGGAGGACTACTTTGGAACGCTTGAAGGGACCGATCTCTGCTGCAAGAGGGGGTAGACCGTAGCCTCATGGCCAAACGGCGAAGCGCCAGTCTCTGCAGGTTGGAGGAATGCATCCTGAAAGGCTACTTCAACGCCGCTTGGCCCTCGAACGTTCGGTCGGGCGACAAATCCTCAAGGACGGCCCGATCGTCATCTGTGACCTCCTGGCGCACCATCCGATCGAGAAGTTCGCCGAGGCCGGGCCCGAGCATGAACCCTTGCCCGCACAGACCGATCGCCATCAAGTAGCCGCTGACTTCCTTCGACCAACCCACCAACGGCGCGCCATCGGGTGTCATCGGATACAGCCCGCGCCAGGTGCGGCGGATGCGGAGGTTCGCGAGGCGCGGCATCAATCGCACCATGCGCCGGGAGACCATCGGGAGGAACGTGCTCGTCGCATCGCGGGCCATACCAGGAATCAGCGGGCTCGGCGTGATGCAGAAGACGACCTGGCCGGTCGCGTGCTGGAAGAAGTAGTAGTTGGCCGATCCCGGTCCAGGACTGATGTCGACGACCATCGGCTCGAGGAACGGCGCGACCGGTTCGGTGATGCCGCCCTCATGGGAGTCGGGCTCCACCGGATGATCGAGGCCGACCATCGCACCGACTTCGCGCGCCCAGCCACCGGCGGCGTTCAGCACGACCGGCGCCTCGTAGTGGTCGCGGTCGGTCGTCACCCCGCGGACCCGACCGTCGGCTACGTCGATGCCGACCACCGTCTCGGCGAACCGAAACTCGGCCGTCTCGGTGATCGCCTGGCGGTAGATCGCATGGCAGATCAACAGCGGCGAGCAGTGTCCGTCGCCCGGGGAGTACGTTCCCCCGATCAGGCCGTCCGGGTTGACTGCCGGGACGATCTCGAGGAACTCGTCCGCATCGTACCAGTCGATCTCCAGTCCGTTCGCCTTCTGCGTGTCCAACAGCGCCTTGAGAAAGCCCTCCTCGCGGGGCGAGGTCGCGACGAACGAGTACCCGCCGGCACGCCACTCGATGTCGTCGCCGCGGACCTCACGCCACGTCGACGCGATCTCGAGCGAGCGCAGGCCGAGCCGGATCTTCGCCGGCTCGGAATGGGTCGCACGGATGCCGCCGATCGCCGACTTGTTCGATCCCTGGCCGGGACTGGCGAAGCGGTCGATCACGAGAACCCGTAGCCCGGACCGCGCCATCGCCCACGCCGCCGGAACACCAACACTCCCAGCCCCAATGACAACGACGTCGTAGGTTCCGGTCACGCTGCGCCTCCCCCAGCGGTAGCGTTGGGACATTCGCCGTCCGAGACGATCCCGGCGAAGCTGGCGAATGGCACCTCGACGAACAGCGGCCGCGGGACGTTCTCCGTCACCTCTCCGAGGTCAATGCCTTCCTCCCGGAAGAGCCGCAGGATCAACGGCTGGCACGTCTTGCTGCCGCAGGCGCCCATCCCCGCCCGCGTCACAGCCTTGATCTCATTCAGATCGCGCATCCCGCTGCGAATGCGCGCCCGGATCTCGCCGGCGGTGACTCGTTCGCACCGGCAGACGATGGCGTCGTCTTCGAGTCGCTCGATCGCCTCGGGAAGCGGATCGCCGATCCACGCCTCCTGCACGCGGATCCCCGCGATCCGCACCGCGATCGGGGCGGGCGACCTAACCTTCACCAGCACCGTTCGATCGTTCGCCGGATTCGCCTTGACCGCTTCGACGGGCATCGAGCCGAGGATCTCTCCGACGACGTCGAGCACCTCCACCGTGTCTCCAGGGGCCAGCCGATCGGGCTCGTACTCGAACGGGATCGTCACCAAGGGGTTACGCGGGTCGGACCGGCCGTCGACGAGCGTAATCGCGAGGCCGGGACAGATCGCAACGCAGCGCTCGCAGCCGACACAGGACGACCCGATCTCGTCGGCGATGTACTCGGGCAGCCGGCGGATGTCGTCCTCGTCGATCCGGATCAGCCCCTGAGGGCAGACCGACGTGCACGGGTTGCACGGGATCTCCTGCGCGCAGTGGAAGATGGGCCGAACGCCATCGACGACTCCGACGCCCTCTCGCTCCAGGGTCCGCCCCGGCTTCGAGCGGAGGATCTCCGCCATCGAGCGCCAGTCCTCCGGGATCTCCTCGTCGCTCGCGCCGAGGTGCCGCGCGATCTCCAGGCCGGTGATCTTGCCCGAGAAGATGGCCGCCGATGCCTCGGCGATCTCCTCGGCATCGCCCGCTGCGAAGACCGGCAGGTCGAATCGCCGCGCCGCTCGCAGGAACTCATCGACCGGATCGAGGCCGACGGCGACCAGGACGGTGTCGCAGGCGAACGACCGCTCGGTCCCGGCAATAGGCTGGAATCGCTCGTCGATCTCAGCGATGGTCACCGACTCGACAGCCTCGGCACCGTTGGCGGACAGGATCGTATGTGAGGTGTGGATCGGCACGCCCATCCGCACGAGCTTGTCGGCATGCACCTTGTAGCCGCCGCACTCGGGAAGCGCCTCGACGAGGCCGACGACATCGATCCCCGCCTGCAGTGCGTGATAGCCGGCGATCAACCCGACGTTCCCTCCGCCGACGATGAACAGCCGTTCCGCGGCGCGGACCAGATCCCGATTGACGAGCGTCTGGAACGCTCCAGCGCCGTACACGCCGGGTAGCGTGTTGCCGTCGAAGACGAGCGACTTCTCGCGCGCCCCCGTCGCGACCAGGAGGACCTCCGGCTCGACGAGGACGTACCGGTCCCCGCGCAGAATCCCGACCCTGCGGTCACTGAAGACGGCCAACGCCGTGCTGTTCGTCCACACGCGAACGCTTTCCAGTTCGCGTACGCGCGTCGCTAGACGCGCGCAGATGTCGATGCCGCGCGTCCCGGCGTAGACGGCGTGGATCGATCCGAAGAAGCGGTGCGTCTGCAAGACGAGCTTGCCACCGAGGCGGTCCTTGTCGTCGACGAGGATCGCCTCGATCCCGCGGGCGCCGAGTTCCCGCGCCGCCGACAGCCCGGCCGGTCCGCCGCCAAGGATCAGAACCGGAATCGAGCGGACCTCCGTTCCCCCCATCTCCGGCGTCCCGTCAACCGCGGGCAGTTCCGGAAGACCTTCGACCGGCTCGACGCACATCCTCGGCCGTGCCGGCGTCATGCATGCCTTCACCGGCACGCCGTCGGCGAGAACGAGGCACTGCGCGCACTGCCCGTTGGCGCAGTAGATCCCCTGAGGTGCTCCGTCCTTGGGATGGTGACCGAAGACGCGGATGCCCGCCGCGAACAGGGCGGAGGAGATCGTCTCGCCGGGATACGCCTCGATCGCCACGCCCCGAAACGTGAACGCAAACGCGTCCTTCCACTCCTTGCCGACGATTGGGTGTCGTTCGATGCGTGTCATCGTGCGTCGCCTCTCCTCGCTGCCGTCGTCTGCGCCGTGATCTCTACCCTGTCTGACCCTCCCGCGGAGCCTCGATGAACCGTTGGGTGACCGCCATCAGCACCTTGGCCCCACCACCGGCCGACGTGTGGTAGTCATGCGATTCGGAGGCGCCGATCCGGTAGCTGTCGCCGACTGCGAGGCGGTGCGTCTCGTCTCCGACGCGGATCTCCAGCGCCCCCTCGAGGACGTACCCCAGTTCCTCCCCTTCGTGGGCGGAGTCGCGCTGGTCGCAGCCGGCCGGGAACTCCGCAATCAGGAGTTCCGCAATCGGTGCGGTGGGAAGCTGACCGCTCAAGTACCGGTACGAGACGGGAGAGTCGCCGATGCGGATCAGCAGCTGACGATCCGCGGCCGTGACCCGCGGCGCCTGCTGGTCGATCGGGGCGCTGCTGGAGAACAGGGTCTCGATCGGCAGCTCAAGCGCGGCGCAGATCGCGGAGAGCGAGACGATCGAGAGGGTGGACAGGCCGCGCTCGACCTGGGAGAGGAAGCTCGACGAAAGGCCGCACCGCTCGGAGAGCCCGTCGAGCGTCCACCCGCGTCCAATCCGCGCCTCTCGGAGGCGCGCTCCGATCTGATCCATGGCCGGTCGAGGATAAGGGAATCGGCCGAGAATTACAATATACTCACGGCATCTTCAAAATACTTCTTCCGGCTAAGCCGCTGGTCGTCGCAGCACGCCCGAAGCCGCAACAGCCGATGGAGCAGGCGGCGGCGGCGCAGTACACTGACAGCTTGCAGCAACGAGAGGAGGACAACCGATGCAGAAGGAACGCTTCGAGTTCCTGAAGCGGTACATGGAGACGATCTGCCCCACCGGTTTCGAAGAGGAGGCGTCGCGCGTCTGGCGCAAGGAGGCCGACCGCTTCGCCGACCGAACGTGGGTCGATCAGCACATCAACACCTTCGCCGTCGTCAACGAGACGGGATCGCCGCGGATCATGCTCGCCGGCCACGCCGACGAGATCGGCCTGATGGTCACGCACATCGACAAGGATGGGTATCTCTTCTTCACCGGGCTCGGAGGCTGGGATGTGCAGGTCCTTCCCGGACAGCGGGTCCGCATCCGCACGAAGAACGAGACCGTCCTCGGCGTGATCGGTCGCAAACCGATCCACTTGCTCGACGCGGAGGCACGGAAGAAGGTCGTCAAGATGGAGGAGCTCTGGATCGACATCGGTGCCTCCGACCATGACGATGCCGCGGGTATCGTCGAGATCGGCGACGCCGGGGTCCTCGACTACGATGTCGCGGAGCTTCGCAACGGCCTGTTTACCGCACGAGGATTCGATGACCGGATCGGCGCGTTCGTCGTGCTCGAAGCCGCTCGGCTGGCGGCGGAGATGAACCCGAAGGCGGCGATCTACGCCGTCGCGACGACGCAGGAGGAGATCGGCGTCCGCGGCGCGACGACGAGCGCGTTCGGGATCGACCCGCAGGTCGGAATCGCCGTCGACGTCGGTCACGCCACCGACATGCCGGGCATGGGCAAGGAGAAGAAGATGGCCGGCGACGTCAAGATGGGAGCCGGACCGATCGTCACGCGCGGCCCGAACATCAACACGCGTCTGTACGAGCGGATCGTCGAGACCGCCCGATCGAAGGAGATCCCGTTCCAGCTCCACGCGTATCCGCGGCCGACGGGAACCGATGCCCGCGCGATCCAAGTCACGCGGGCCGGCGTCGCCACCGGACTGATCGGCGTTCCGAACCGGTACATGCACTCGCCCGGTGAGGTCGTCCACCTCGACGACGTCGAGAACTGCGCGAGGCTGATCGCCGAGACGATCGCCGGGATCGACGAGGACACCAGTTTCTTGCCGGAGTAGTGATGGCGTTCGCCTTCGGCGAACGCCGGCGAGAACGCCGCTGGCGTTCTCGCGTGGATGACGTCTCGCACTCCCGTTCGCCTTCGGCGAACGCCGGCGAGAACGCCGCTGGCGTTCTCGCGTGGATGACGTCTCGCACTCCCGTTCGCCTTCGGCGAACGCCGGCGAGAACGCCGCTGGCGTTCTCGCGTGGATGACGTCTCGCACTCCCGTTCGCCTTCGGCGAACGCCGGCGAGAACG
>Ga0272444_10002428_pt1 | contig 17232 bp, 12 predicted proteins | sample SSMForm13_FD_201033 | JGI IMG/M metagenome (GOLD analysis project Ga0272444, IMG submission 201033) | Marine sediment archaeal communities from Little Sippewissett salt marsh, Falmouth, MA, United States - SSM-Form-13 | ecosystem: Environmental > Aquatic > Marine > Wetlands > Sediment ...
AGGGTCGACTGCGGTCAGGCTGGGTGCTTCAGGCCAGCTGTGAGCGGCAACGGGCAGGCTCCGGCCAGAAGCGGACAAAAAAAGCCCCGCCTAGGGCGGGGTGAGGAGTTCACTCGTGGAGGACGTGCAGCGGCACCACTGCACTAGAAGTGAACCTCCACCTTACCGATCGAGTATGACAACGTCGTTGAACGCTGATTGTCTTCGTTGCGAGAGTCGCTTCGGGCCGGGCTTCCGCATCAGCCGGACGTCAGCGTCACGCCAATCTCTCTCCTGCCTCTTACTCAAGCCCAGTCGCACGGGATCTTTGTCACAGTGGCGTCATGAAGGCTTCACGCGGCTGGACCAGAATGCCAGCGTGACAGAAGCATGGATGCTACCAACATGGACGTGTCGGCTTTCGTGAGTTTGCGCGCCGCCGCTCACATCTCGAGCGAGGATAGCCGGCGTGATGGAGCAAGCGATTCTCTGCGCGCTGACAGGAGCGGTGCCTCGCCCCCCACTACGTGCGGCTCGGAGCTGAGATATCCGGACTACGTTGAACTTCGACTCGGTGCGAGTGGTGAATAGACTGGCAGCATTAGCAGCAGATCATCTCGGCGTAGTAGGTAGAAGGAGTAAAGACATGGCGTCAGGACCAAAGGACGACGACCAGCGCAGCAGCTTCTCTCTCGATCCCGCGATGGATAAAGAGAAGCTGGAAGCACATATAGCCCACTCCATCGAGGATCAGGTCCGTGGCCTCGATGAGGAAGAGGTCGAGCATGCTGTCAAGGACAAGTACGAAGAACTGCTAGCCAGCGCGAAGGTGAAGCAGCACATTCCAACGCTTACAGAAGGGATCGTCAGGGGCAAGTTCCGACACAAAAAGAGCCACCGGGGCGGAGCCGAAAAATTTGGAAAAATTCTTCTGGCTATAGACGGCTCTGACGAGTCTCTCGATGCGCTGGATGTGTCTCTGAATATGTGTAGGGATCATTCGGCTGAACTGGTCTTGATGTGCGTAGCGAGTTTGGATTCGTTGCCAAGCACGCTGAAAAGCCTGGCCGGTCTGGAATGTTCGGTATTGACTCTGCAAGATCAGAGATTGCCACACCTGTCACACCTGCCTCTGTGGATCGCTGAGGCTCTCGAAGTGATCAGGACCCAGGGCTCTCACCGAAGAATCGTTGATGAACTGGCGAGTCAGATCCTTGAGAAAGCAAAGATCAAGGCTGAAACGGCGGGTATAGAGAACATCAGGTTGGAGCACGGCAGCGGTAGTCCTGCTGAAGAAATCGTTAGATGCTGCAAATCCCTGAATGTCGACTTGGTTGTGGTGGCACCGAGGCATTTCGAAGCTGGTTCGCCGCCGGATCACAGTGTCGCCAATGCGGTTGCTCAGTCGAGCCCCTGCAGCTGTTTGATAGTCAAACCTGCGAGCACAAATCTCGGCGAGGATTGATCGGGCGCTTTTTTCTGCGTCTGGGCCTAACTAGCACAATTTTGGGCTCAGTGAATGTCTCTTCGTAGCCGGACGGAGTCGGTCACCCACATTGGCCTTGTGTTAGCAGTGCGCCCGAAGCAGCCGCCTTCGTTGGCGCGGTTTAGTTCCGATTCGCGTCGGTAGCCGCCCCTTGGTTGTTAACCCGGCTACTTCCGCTTGGGGTGGTGAGCAGGCACCGAACCTAGAGCACCCTTCGGTAGCCACTCCCCCCGGCCAGTAGCGGACGATACGGGAGTTCGAAAGAGCAATCGTCATATCTTCACCGGCAGTGGTGGCACGTGCCATATATCCGCGTTGTATTCGCGGACCGCGCGGTCCGACGAGAATCGCCCGCAGCGTGCCACATTCAGAATGGACATTCGCAACCACTGGTCCTGATCCTGGTAGCTGTCACACACCCGAGTCTGACAGTCCAGGTAGTCCTGAAAATCAGCGCACACCAGAAAGGGATCGGCATTCAACAGACTGTCAGTCAGAGGCCGAAACAGGTCTCTATCGCCATGGGAGAACAGCCCGGAGTTGATCAGGTCGATGGCGTCACGCAGGTTCTCGTTTTGGTGATATAGATCACGAGGGTGATAGCCAGCTGCCCAAGTCTCTTCAACTTGCTGCATGGTCTTGCCGAACAGGAAAAAATTCTCTGCCCCGACAGCATCACGGATCTCCACGTTGGCCCCATCCAGGGTGCCAATGGTCAACGCGCCGTTCATGGTGAACTTCATGTTTCCGGTACCGGAGGCCTCCATGCCGGCGGTAGCAATCTGTTCCGACAGGTCTGCTGCGGGATAGATGCGCTGGCCGAGCTTGACACCGAAATTCGGTACGAAAACAACTCTCATCATCTCGTTGACCTGAGGGTCTCGATTGATGACGTCGGCGACCGAGTTGATGAGCTTTATGATCAGTTTTGCCATTCGGTAGCCAGGCGCGGCTTTGCCTCCGAAAATGAAGCTGCGTGGGGTGATGCTCTGGGACGGATTCTGTTTCAGGCGAAGGTACAGGCTGACAATGTGCAGAACGTTCAGGTGTTGGCGCTTGTATTCATGGATCCGCTTGACCTGGATGTCGAAGAGCGTAGCGGGGTCCAGGGTGATTCCGCAGCTCTGCTGAATATGATCGGCCAGGCGCTCCTTGGCCAGCCGTTTGACGCCGATCCAACGTGATCGGAACTCGTTGTCGTCGACATGCGCCTCCAATTCGCGCAGTAGCTCCAGATTGCGCAACCAGTCACTGCCGACGGTCTCTTCAAGCAGTCTTGCCAGCGGCTGATTGGACACAAGGATGAAACGTCGCGGTGTCACCCCATTGGTCTTGTTCTGGAACTTGTCCGGCCACATGTCGTGGAAGTCCTTCAGGACCTTGTGCTTGAGCTGTTCGCTATGCACCTGCGCGACGCCATTGATGGCCATGCTGCCGACACAGGCCAGGTTTGCCATGCGCACCCCGCGAGCGCCATCGTTGTAGCCCTCGTCGATCAGCGACATGCGGGTCATGCGCGCGGGATCGTCAATGAAGCGAACGCGAACCTCGTCAAGGAAACGGCTGTTGATCTCGTAAATGATCTCCAGATGTCGTGGCAGTGTGCTCTGGAACAAAGCCACGGGCCAGATTTCAAGCGCCTCTGGCAGCAGCGTGTGGTTGGTGTAGGCGAAGCTCCGCTGGGTCAGGTCCCAGGCATGATCCCAGTCCATCTGGTGCTCGTCGATGAGTAGACGCATGAACTCGGCGATGGCGACGGAGGGATGGGTGTCGTTCAGCTGCACCACGAACTTCTCCGGGAAATGCTCCAGGCTGCCTTTGTCACGCAGAATCATGCGAATCATGTCCTGCAGTGAGCAGGAGACGAAAAAGTACTGCTGCTGCAGACGCAACGCTTTACCGGCCTCTGGTTCGTCATTGGGGTAGAGGACCTTGCTGAGGTTCTCTGCCGTGACCATGTCATTCACAGCGCCGTAGTAGTCGCCGATGTTGAAGGCCTGGAGATCGAAGGATTCGCGGGCCTCCGCTTTCCAGAGCCGCAGCAGGTTTACGTTCAGTACCCCGTAGCCGAGCACCGGTGTGTCATAGGCGATGCCGTAAATGATCGACTGCGGCGTCCAGCGGCTGAGTGATTGGCCCTTGTCGTCATCGTATCTCTCGACATGCCCACCAAACTTCACCGGGTAGCGTCGTCTCCTGGCCAGTTCCCATGGATTGCCATCGCGCAGCCATGCATCGGCAACTTCGACCTGCCAGCCGTCCTTCAGGGACTGTTCGAAGATGCCATACTCGTATCGAATGCCATAACCGATGGCAGGAATCTCAAGGGACGCCAAGGAGTCCATATAGCAGGCCGCAAGACGACCCAGGCCCCCGTTGCCGAGTCCTGGCTCCTCTTCAGTCGCGAGGATGGTGTCGAGCTTGAGGCCCAGTTCGCTCATTGCCTGGGTGACGTTGTCCCAAAGTCTCAGATTGTGGATATTCTGGGCAAGCTGTGGACCAGGAAGATATTCTGCAGACATGTAGGCCACCGTCTTCACGTTCATGTCCCTGAAATATTTACTGGAGGGCACAAAACGCGCCAACAGGCGGTCACGAATAGTGTAGGCCAGCGCGATGTAGTGATCGACATCCGTCCCATTGTCGAAGGTCCGGCCGGTGACATAGAAAAGATTGTCGACAAACGACCGCTTAATGGCGTCGACCGAGCGGGCGATACGGGTATGCAAGGACCTTTCGGCCATATCGGGCATTGCTTCTCTCCCCTTTGTCTGGCTGTTTACCCTGATGACGATCAGCACCCGATTCTCGATGGGCTACATGACTGCTATCGGTCAGGAGCCCTGTCGGCGCGCTGGCGCTGGTCGCCGACGGAGATAGCTGGCACTGGACGGCCAAACACAGTCCTTGGGGTTGGCGACCTATACGCTCCGAGTGCCAGGTTTGCTGTCTCTTGGATTCGTGCTGTAGCTGGCAGAATATCCGACGCAGGGCAGTGTGTATCAAGGAACATACGGGAGAAGTTCCAGATGAGTTGGACTGAACAGTTGGAGAAGGCCATTGCTTCAATCAAGCAAGCTGCGGAAAGCGAGACGGCAGGTGACATCGCCGCCAAGGCCAAGGCCGCAGCGACGCTACTGGGTAGCAAGATCAAGGATGGGGCTGTCGATGCGGCCGAGGCCTTCGTAGAGGCAAACAAGGAGCCGGCGTCTCTGAAGACGAGCTATTTGAATGCCGTCGTCACCATCGTTTCACCTTCGGAGGGTATAGCGATCAATAGGCCCGACCCGGCGACGCTCGTTGTTGCAGATGGCCAGGGCAATGGACTGGTCATTAACGCCGCAGCGGATCCGGCTTTTGTCGCGGATATGATCGGCACTGTCGTGCAACTGAGCGGAAATACCTTCGATCTAGGGTCGGAGGTCGGTATCAACGTGGTCGTCACCAAGTTCTGAGAAAAGAAGGCGCTGTCGTACGGCTGGTCATAATCGGGAGCCGCCGCTAGATCTGCGGAACAGCAGAGCCGTGTTGATGGGCCGCTTCCGGGTCGGCATCCGGCCAGCAGCGGACGTCTTGCACGGGGCATCACGTGGCACGACTGGGCGATCATCGGATGCCGTCACCGGGCTTGGCGGCCGAGCAGTGAGGGAACCCCGGGCTTATGCCCGGGGTTCTTTCTTGGCTTCAAAAAGTACCTTGTTCCAGACCCGTCGGACTACCTCCAAGGACGCCGTGCGTCGATCTGGTAGACGGTGGTTGTACCACTGACTTCGTTGCCGACTACCAGCAGCGGCTTGCCGTTCGGGGAATCGTGCTGGGGGATGAACACCAGGCCCTCGGGACCCAGGTCACCGATCCGGCTGGCCGCATCGGTTTCGACCTCCGCCTCTGCGTCAAGGGCGGGATCGAAGTCACGGTTGTTCACGTAGGTGACGAAGTGTGCGTACTTCGGATAGGTCACATCGTAGACCATGATACCGCCAACACGCTCCAGGCCGATGAACGCATAGCTGCGCCCATGGATCTTTCCGACCGTGACACCCTCAGGTTCCGGTCCCTTGTCGTCGCTGCGATCGTCGAAGCTGTCGTTCTCGTCGTTGGTGCTATTGAAGCCTTCGGGAGCGATCTGCGCCGTGATTTGTTCAAAGTCGTCCCCGCTGTCAAACACCAGACGCCCACGCGCATCCCAGATAGAGAACGACCGGGCACCATAGCTGTACAGAGTCTCGTATTCGCCGTTCGTGTTCCGGCCTTCGGTGGCCACGATCTTCAGGCGTCCGAGGTTCTCGTTTTCCTGCAGAAAGGCCGCATCCGGAAAGGCAGCCAGGTCCAGGTCGACATCCTTAATGCGCGCCTCGTCGATGTAGATGCACTCGCCGTCGTCGTACTCGTAGAACAGCGCACCCCAACTGCTCGGACAGTCGACTTCGGCAGTCTCGTAGGCGTATTCGCGGGCATCGCCCTCGTTGGCGGTAATCAGGTAGGTACCGCCACGCGCCTGATAGGCCACGATGGAGTCCGGCATGTACAGCCCGTGCAACGGCCAGTTCAGGATGTTGATCGCATCGTCCCTGTTGCTGGCGTCCAGCCCGTTGCCGTCGGCGTCGTGATCCTTGCTACCTAGCGGTAGCAGTCGCTTGATCATGGCTCGGCGGATGTCTACCACGGCCAAGGCGTTGTTCTCCTGGAGGGTCACCCATGCGGTGCGCGAGTCCGGATCAACAGCGATATATTCCGGTTCCAGATCCTGGGCTACCGTCGCGTTGGGGCCGCTGATGCGCACACCTTCCGGTACGTTGCCGTTGAACTGCGTGAACCCGGCTTGGCGCGCTCTTCCGCGCGTCACGCCGCGCCGGATATCCACCACGGTGACCGAGCCTTCCGGGTCGTTGCTGTAGTCGTCATTTGGTTCCCCTTCATTCGCTGCCAGGATGTACCGGCCATTCGGGGTAAAGGTAACCATGTCGGGCAGCGCGCCGGCTGGAAAAGCTTTCAAGAAGATCCCGCTGGTGTTGTACACGGCGATCCAGCCATCGGCTTGCTTGTCGTCGTGTTCCACCGCGACGGCTACCAGACCATGGCTCACTGCCACACTGTTGACGCCGCCACTGTCGGGTAGGTCGGCCGCCACGTCGATTTCAAACGCCCGCACCGGCGCGCTCGGATTCGCTAAGGAAAGCGCATCGACTGTCTTGGCGTCGGCGTTGACGACGAATAAAAGTTGCGTGGCGGCGTCGAACGCGACGATTTCCGCCGCGCCTTCGTCGAATACCCCGGTGTAGTAGCTACCTATCGGTGCAAGCGTGATGGATTTGTGGGGGCTGGCAAGGGCGGCGGTCGAGGCTGCCGCTACCGCGAGGGCAAGAAGCGTGCGCTTGAACATGGAATGACTCCTCTGGTTCGCGTCGGGATTGTTGCGTTTTTGTTTCAGCTAACTAGCTGTTTACACGGTATTTTATGTCCGCAATATCCGCGCCGATTGGTACTTACCCCGTCGTTTCAAGTGGTTAGGTCCCGCCATGACGGCGGGTTTGAAAAGACTGTTAAGGATTTGGACACTTAGGTACCGCTCGATGCACCAGTCAAGCAAGTCGGTCGCGCCTCATCAGTCGTCTCCGCAAAGGGAAGTGGCGATCTCCACGTAGGTGCACACCCGAAAAAGATGCACGCCAGTTGCCTATCGACTGATGCTCACGGGTTCGGCCGAAGGTCGCCACGGCGTGGCGTAGCAGGCCGGACTCGATGTGCTCGAAGACTTGGTGATAGGACACGCAACTGTCATGGCGCCGTTCTATTAACCACCCAGTCTGCTGTTCGATGAAATCCAAGACCTGGGCTATCAGGTTCCACTAGGTTCCGAACCGAGTGTGCAGGGGTCGGTATAGGAGTTCTGGTGCACGTCGCCGCGCGGAGTGAATTTCCGTGCGGAAGAGGGCCGCGGTTTGCCTGAGGTCCGCCGAGTGATCCGTAGGCGGCATTCCCGAGCAGGCGGGTGAATGTAGTGGTGGTGTCGCAGAGGGCCAACGCGTAGATTGGGGCAGAATTGACCGATGACACTGAATGACACCCTAAGATCAGCTGCCATCGGACTGGTGCTTGGCCCGGGAATCACGGCGTCCCATGTGTTGACCCGCCACTGGACGCTTGTGGGCGCAGTGCTTTGTCTGGCGGCCGCCTTCGTCACAGTACGTATCTTCCGTCGACATCCGCACAGCTACGCCATGCTCGCGATCGCGGCTGCCGCGCCGTTCATGTTCGGGACGTTCGGTGTGACACTGGGCGCCGTCTACCTCGCTGGGCTGACCTTCGTGTATGGCGTGGTGGGCGTGCAACAGTTCCGGGCGATGGGTGTCGCCAAGGACAACGCCCGCTAGCTGCCTGACTAGTTCGGCGACAACGGACGCTGGCCGATCTCTGCCACCCTCAGTACTGCCGGTAAGGGATTTCGCAGTAGCTGATGCCATGCGTAGGCACGACGCCGTGCTTGCCCAGGAACAACTGCAGCGAGTTCATGGAGATGTTGTCGTGTGCGGTTGGGCCCAGGTACATGTGCTGCAGGCAGATAGGCCGGTCGTGCTCGGGCAGGAACCGAAATTCGACGTAGGGGACCAGCATCGAAGTGCCCTCGCGAAACAGCACCGCCGCGCTCAGATAGTCGGTAATCACCGGTGACACAAGACGCCATTCCTGCTCCTCTTCGAAGGAAGGGTGCTTGAGCACCGCAGCGATGCGTAGCAGGTCGCTTTCGATGGCCTGGAACTCCCGGCGGTGGTCCGCCGCGGTGTCATCGGTCGAGGTGTCGACGCGCTCCGCCTGCCGTTCGACGGTATCCACTATCTGGCCGATCAGCCGCTGCTGCTCGTCCCGATCGTAGATGCAGCGACCAATCTGAAAGTCCTGCTCTACGGCACAGCGCAGCACATAGTCCGGGTCGAAGCCGATGCTGACACCCTTGCCCACGCCGCCGTAGCCGCGCCATTGGCTGAGCAGGTTACCGTTCGACCTGAACGAGGCACCGAACAGCATGTGCCCGTTGGTGATGCGGTGTTTCACCCAGTCGAGAAAGCGGTTCAGCAGTTCGGGTCGCGGATGACCCGCGGCAATGCGTTGTGACACCTCGAGGCGGATCAGGTCGGCGGTGTGCTTCAACTCCGCCGAGTCGTTCATGTAGCGCACGTCGCTGGCCCACAGGGTGCGACCGCGGACGATACCGAGCAGGCCCCTGAATGTGGTGTAGTGGTAGAGGGTTCCCTCGGGGATGCCGGCATAAAGCCCGGCGGCGATGCTGCTGATCACCGCCCTGCCACCCGGGCCGGGCGGCTAGCGACCGCCGGGAGGCGTCGGGTAGTCAGTCTACCGGCGCCATTCGGCCACCAGACTCTTGCACTCGGACACCCATTCACAGTTCTTCTCATTGCAGCAGTAGCGCTGATCGGTACGAAAACAGGGTTCATGACCCCGCTGAAGCTGCATGGCGCGAATCTGCTCCTGTCGGCTGACAGGGGCGGCAGGGCGCGATGCGCTGCCGGGTACGACCGTCTCGACTTTGTGTTGCATGGTGCTGCTCCGGGGCAATGAGGATTCGCGAGCAAGCACGCGCCATGCAATGCGCTACGCAAATCTGTGGGGTGCATGAAACCCCGTTTTGATGACCAGCGCATGACGCTTAGATGACGAGCGGATTGGCGCGGTGGCTGATGTGCTGCCCCGCGTCAGGCCGGACCGGGCGCAAGCGCGCCTGGTCCGGCTCAACGGGTCGATTTAGTCGTCGTCACGCCCGTGAGCGCCGTCACGGTGGTGATCGTCGTGTCGACCACCGTCGTCGCGACGATGTTGCGGATGCGGCTTTGCCAGATCGATCCACACCAACCGGTGATCGGAACTCGGGAAGGGATAGTCCCCCACCAGACCGAACAGCGGATCATCGCTCGTGGGCCAGAACACGCCGGCCCCGAGCAGGTCCATGTCCCGCGCCGGCAACACATAGTCGACCCGCAGGTTGCCAGGCGAGCCGTCGGCAAAGTCCGCAGTATCGAAGTCCGCCGCGCCACGATGGGTATCATTGGCGCCACTCTGGCGCAGCGACGCTTCCGCAGCGCCGGCGCTGACCGGCGTGATCTCGGTGTTCACCCGCAGGCTTTCCAGCAGCAGGGCGATGGGATTGCCGGTGGCGTCGCCGTCGTTTGGATCGGCGTTCATGTCGCCGGCGATGACGAAGTCCGCACCCGGCTTGAGACCGCCACGGCGCCCGCGATCGTCGAAAATGTAGCCGCCCTGCCCCGGGGTGACGTAGTCGGCCCAAAAACGGATCTCGTCGTGGTTGCGGGTACCGTTGCGGTCCTCCGGCCCATCGAACACCGGCGGCGTCGGGTGGCTGGCCAGCAGATGCACCGTGCGTCCCTTGAGCTTGATGGGCAGGTCCCAGTGGCTCTTGGAGGACAGGCGCACGGCATCCAGCTCCTCGGCAGAGTACCAGTCGGCCGGCGCCGGCGTGGCCGGGTCGTCCGGCAACAGGGCACCCGGCATGTCCTTCCACAGGAAATGCTGGAAGGTGCGCGCGTGGCGCTGGTCGATTGGATAGCGCGACAGCACCAGCATGCCGTACTGGCCCGGGAAGAAACCGAAGCCGTACGCATCGTTGGGTCCGCCGACGCTGCCGTCGTTGTCCAGGTCCAGGCCACTGGGGATGCCGGTGTTGGACGGGGCCTGGAACACGTAGCGGTAGTGGATAGGCTTGGCGCCGTTCTGGCTCCGCTGCAGGTAGTTGCGCCGGAACAGCTCTGCCGCCACACCGTCGGCATCGTAGTCGAACTCGTTGATCAGGATCACGTCCGGGCGCGCCCGCTGGATGATCTCCGCAACCGTCTTGGCCTGGGCATTGTCCGGCGTGGACAGGTCGGTGATCAGCTCACCGGCGTTGAAGCGGTTCAGCGAGGCGTTGAAGGTTGCGACGCGCAGGCCTTTGCGTGGGTTCTGCAGGTCGACCCGCAGCAGCGCCGGATCATGATCACTGGCCTGGTCGGCAAACTCGGCATTGAGGTGCACCACGTCGTAGGCCGCATGTTCCGCCAGGTTGTGGCTGACCAGGATATGGTCGAGCGCCTGGGAGTTGCCCTCGAAGATGTAGGTGTACTGTTCAAGCAGCGGCAGCGACTCGGTCATGTTGACCAGTACCGGTTCCACCTCGCCCTTCAGCGTCTTCAGCGGCGGGAAGAACTGGAACTCGTTGAGGTCCCCGAGCACGACCACCTTTGCGTCCGCGTCGGCCGCCTGCAGGTCTTCCACGAACCCGCGCACGATTTGCGCCTGCTCCACTCGCAGGTCCTCGCGACCGTTCTCTGGCGGCTGCAGGGTGCCGAACAGCGGCGAGCTGCCAGACTTGGAGGAGAAATGGTTGTTGACCAGGTGGATCTCGTGGCCGCGGAACTCGAAGCTGGCAGCCAGCGGCTTGCGGGTGTCGAGGAAGGCGTCACCATCCGACAGATCGTTGTCCAGCAGGCGCTGCACCGAGCCCGGGATGAGCTCGACCCGCCCCGGGTTGTAGAGGAAGCCGACACGGATGTTGGCGCCCGGTTGGCCGCCGTCCTGGCCGTCTAGCGGCGGGTTGTCGATGTAAGCATACTGCGGACCGCCCGCTGCCACGATGGCATCGATCAGCGCCTGGAATGTCAGGTCGGCATCCACCACTCCGTCGTCGATGCTGCCGGAGCCGTCCTGCACCTCCTGCACACCGATGATGTCCGGCGCGTGCAGACTGTCCACGATCTGTGCCGCGATGGTCTCGAAACGGCCGTCCGCCAGGTCGCTGTCGCCATCCGCGTCGTTGGGATCGAGGTTGAGCAGGTTATAGCTGGCAACCGTCAGCTGCTTGCGGTGGCTGCTGACCAGGTCGCTAACTTCGGGCGCCAGCTCACCGGAGGTCGGCGCAAAGGCCTCGGTGGGATAGATCTCGAAGTTGCCGAAGCTGTAACCCACCACGCCGGTGACGTCACCCAGCAGGTCGCCGGTGTTCAGCAGCGGTTCGAAGCCCGGCAGGATGCCGCTGTCCGGGTCGATCTGTACCCGCTCGGGGTTGAAGTCGCTGGCCTGGATGGTGATACCGCCGCGCGTGTTGCGGCCACTGGCGTCGGCACCCTGATCGGCCACGGCGAAGGTCTCGCCAAAGCGGTTGGTCGGGCTGACCGCCACCGCGTCGACCAGGGTCACGCGCATGGCCTCCAGACTCTCGTAGAAGTCGATGCCGTCGCTGGCCGGGTCGAATGGAGTGAAGCTGTCATCGTCGATTACCTGGCTGGGCGGCACACGTCCGCCTCGGCCGATCACCACCGGCGCCGGCAGGCCGTTGCCGCTGGACAGCACGGTAACGTCCGGGCGGAAGAACTCGGTGGTGGAAAGGTTGCCGGTGGACGCGCCGCCGGGGGTGAACTCGCTGATTCTGCCGCTTACCTCGACCTCGTCGCCGACGGCCACCGTGGGTGAGGAGCTGGTGAATACCAGGATGGCATCGGACGTAGCGTCGTCACCATCACCGAGCGGGTCCTGCAGGTAGAAACCGTTGCTGTCCACCGTCGTGACCAGGCCGCGGGTCACCACCGACTGGCCCAGGTAGGGTGAGGTGTGGGTGGCACCCTGCAGCTCGTAGATGGGCGTGATCTCGGGGTCGCCACCACCAGAGCCGCCGCCCACGCCATCGAAGTCCTGACTCTCGTTGACCTGGTTCGGCGTGGCGGTCACGCCGGCCATCCAGCCGTAGTCCTCGTAGCTGTTGCCGCTGCCTTGCAGCTGCAGCGAGGTGCCGACTGGCGTGCTGCTGGTTTCCGCCGCGCCGATGTCTACGCTGGTCATGCCGGCGACGGGCCCGGCCAGGGCCTCGAAGCTGCCCTCGTAGCTGAGGAACTGCACCACGTTCCCGACGTTATCCACCAGTGCCAGACCGTCTGGCGCACCGTTCTGGATGCCGTTGGTGGGCAGGGTCAACACCATGAAGCCGTAGCCATTGCCGGTCACATCGGCCAGGGTGCCGCTCAACGTCAAACTGTTGTAGGGCGCCCGCACCGAGCTGCTACCGTTGTACAGCACCAGACTCCAGCCACTCAGATCGGTACCGGCGGGACCGGCGATCTCGACAAATTCGCCGACGTCCGTGCTGGCGTTGTCGTAGTGGAACTCGTTGATGAAAACGTTGGTGGCTGCAACGCTCGCGGCCGGGGCAAGCGCCGCGAGCACGGCGGCGGCCAGGGTGGAACGCATGGGGCGCATGGGCTTCTCCTCAGTCTTCCATAACAGGGGGCGCAGTGCGGCATATCCTCGGCAGCCCGGTTGTCAGCGACGTGAAGTCTTCGTGATAGCTGCGCGATGAATTGGCGACGTTTTTCTTGCAGCCACGGGGAATGCTTCAGGACGGTGCCAACCCCCGCCGTCGCAAGTCGGGACCGACCGAAAGAATAAACCGGGCCCGGCTGCTTGGGCCGGGCCCGGTTCATGGCGAAAGCCGTGATCGTGGATAGGCTTACAACTCGTTGACGCGGTCGGTGGCGGGCGGTGTCACCGGGCCAAAGGCGCCCAGGTAATTGATCAGCGCCTCCAGGTCGTTGCCACCATCCACGCGCAAGCCCGGGTCCACCTCGGCGAAGGTGACGAAGTTGTCGCCACCGTCCGCCAGGAAGTTGTTGGCGGTGACCATGTAGATACCCGCCGGATCCAGGGGCACGCCGTTCAGCGTGGCGTTGCTGACGTTCACCGAGGTGCACTCACCGCCAACGATGGTCTTCTCCAGGTCATAGCTGAAGCCTTCCGAGACACCCAGGTGCAGGAAAGGTCGCGACGAGCCGGGTGGCTGGCACTGTTCCTCCAACACGGCAACGATCTGCTCCCCGGTCATGGGGAAGGTATACAGCGTGTTGCCGAACGGCTGGAAGGTGAAGGCCTCACCGAAGGTCACCACCCCATCACCTTCGCTCGGGGTCTGCGACGCCGCGTAGGTGAGGTCGGAGCGCAGCCCCCCCGGGTTCATCAAGGCGATCTCGGCACCCGCCGCGGAAGTGGCCCAGAACTGGGCGTCCGCTACCAGGTTGCCGGCAGTCGATTCCACCCCGCGGTCAGAACCGCTTGGGGTGCCACCGCGCAGGATGTCGGCGCTGATGTCGCCCACCGGGATGTTGGCTGCGTCATCCACCAGCGGCGCCCACTTGTCGATCACTGCGGTGATGGCCGGATCGGGAATCAGCTCGTCGCGGTATACCGCATGGTTGATGACCTTGGTGAGGTCACGGCGCACGTCCCCGGTGCGCTTGTCCAGCACCAGGTTGAGCTCACTGACCACGCGACCGTAGGAATAGGCGCTGGTGACCGGACGCAGCCCGCCCTTCGGATCGGGCAGCATGCAGTTGTAGGGCTGATGGGTATGACCGGTGATCACCGCATCGATCTCCGGATGCAGCGCGGCGTTGATGGCAACGATGGGACCGCTGATGCCCTCGCAACCGTCGATCTCCGGCGGCTGGTCCGGTATACCGCCCTCGTGCAGCAGTACCACGATGGCCTCCACGCCGCGGCGCTTGAGATGACGTACCAAGCGGTTGGCGGTCTCCGCCTCGTCCAGGAAGCTGTAGCCGACAATGCCGGAAGCGGCAACCAGTGTATCGGTGGCCTCGAGTGTCATGCCGATGAAGGCTACGCGCACGCCTTCGATGTTGCGGATCGCATAAGGCGGCAACGGCGTGCGACCCGACTCATCCACCACGTTGGCGGCCAGCCACTGGAAGTCGGCACCGGCATAGGGTTCGTCCGGGAAGTAGCAGCCGTCCACCGGGTGACAGCCACCCTCTTGCATGCGCAGCAGTTCGACCACTCCCTCGTCAAACTCATGGTTACCGACGCTGGAGATGTCCAGCCCCAAGGCGTTGAGTGACTCCACCGAGGGCTCGTCGTGGAACAGGCCGGAGAAGAACGGCGAACCGCCGATCAAGTCGCCGGCGGCCACGGTCAGCGAGTGCCTGCGCCCATCGCGCAGTTCCGCCAGCTTGGCGGCAAGATATTCGGCGCCTCCGGCTGCAATCCCGTCCACGGTGCCCGCATTGTCCTCCGTGACATGGCCGTGGTAATCGTTGAACGCGAGCAACTGCAGATCCACCAGGGCGCCGCGGTTGCGCCTGTCATGCGGCCGGTGATGCTCGCGCGCATCGTGCCGGTCGTTGCGGTGGTCGTCGCGGGCAATCGCGGTTTCGGCCGGAACAATGGCCATGGCGGCGAGCAGCAAAGACAGCGCGCCAATGCTTCCGTGCGGACGGCGCGCCGCCCGATCCTTGATCCTTTTCACTGTGGGCTCCCTCGGTGTCCATTTACGAGAACCCGAGTTCTAGTCCCACCTGATAACAGTTACGTGACCTTCCCATGAAAGAGGTGTGACGGTGGCGTTGCCGTGCGGGTATCGGTGCGAGGCGCCGTGGCCGGGATCACGGGAATTCGGCACCAGGGCGGCCGCAATCGATGCAGGCGCTCAGCTTCGCTCGCGAACACCGCGTTCATACCAGTCACGACTGGCATTGACGATGCGTACTACCGACAGCATGACCGGGACCTCCACCAGCACTCCCACAACGGTGGCCAGGGCAGCACCGGACTCGAAGCCAAACAGCGCGATGGCGGTGGCAACGGCGAGCTCGAAGAAGTTGCTCGCGCCGATCAGGGCGGACGGGGCGGCGACACAATGCGCTACCTCAAAGTGGCGGTTCAGCAGATAGGCAAGCCCGGAGTTGAAGTACACCTGAATCAGGATCGGTACCGCCAGCATGACAATGACCAGTGGCTGGCCGAGGATCTGCTCGCCCTGGAAGCCGAACAGCAGAACCAGGGTGGCGAGTAGGGCCGTCAGCGAGATCGGATGCAGCTTCGCCAGCAGGGCTTCCAGTCCCGCTTCGCCCGATCGCGCCAACACGCGTCTGCGCCACCACTGGGCAAAAACCACCGGAATGACGATATACAGCATCACCGACAGGAACAGCGTGTCCCAGGGCACCGTGATCGCCGACAAGCCGAGCAGCAGGCCGACGATGGGGGCAAACGCGAAGATCATGATGGTGTCGTTCAGCGCCACCTGGGTCAGCGTGAAGTTGGCCTCGCCATCGGACAAGCGGCTCCAAACGAACACCATCGCAGTACAGGGCGCTGCCGCAAGCAGGATCAAGCCGGCGATGTAGGAGTCCAGCTGCTCGGCGGGCAGATAGGGGGCGAAGATCTCGCGAATGAACAACCAACCCAGCAGGGCCATGGAGAACGGCTTCACTGCCCAGTTGATGAACAGCGTGACCCCGATACCCTTCCAATGGGTCCGGACCTGGTGCAGGGCGGCGAAATCCACCTTCAGCAGCATCGGGATGATCATCAACCAGATCAGTATCGCAACCGGCAGGTTGACCTTGGCAAGCTCGATACCGCCGATGATCTGGAACGGCGCCGGCAGCAGATGTCCTAGCAGGATGCCCGCAGCGATACATAGCGCCACCCACAGCGTGAGATAGCGCTCGAAGCCCCCCATCGGCTTGCCAGCGGCGCGCAACGCGGTCACTTCACACTGTACGCTCATCGCTACTTACGACCTCTCAACGCGGCTTGTGTCTCAGGCGGCGGGCTCGCGCGGGTCGGCGTGCGTCGTGCGGCCGATCCGGTCGAGCTCCTGCTGCAGCTTGAGTTTGTCGAGTGACTTGATCGGGAGGTTCACGAAGATCGAGATACGGCTCTGCAGTTCGGCAAAGGCCTTGTGGAAGGCGGCCTTCTTGGTGAGGTCGTCACCTTCGGCCACGGCGGGATCCTCGACCCCCCAGTGCGCGGTCATCGGTTGGCCCGGCCATACCGGACAGGACTCGGCTGCCGCGCGGTCGCACACGGTGAACACGAAATCCATGCGTGGCGCACCGGGCGTGGCGAATTCAGACCAGTCCTTGCTGCGCAGACCCGCAGGGTCATAGTTGTTGCGCCGCAGCTCGTAGAGGGTGAAGGGGTTGATCTCGCCCTTCGGGTGGCTCCCGGCGCTGTAGCCGCGAAACTGACCGTCACCGAGGCGATTGATGATGGCCTCGGCAAACACGCTGCGAGCGGAGTTGCCGGTGCAGAGAAACAGCACGTTGAATGTCTTTCCCATCGTTGGGTGCTCCTCAGAAAGGCAGGCAGGTATCAGGCGCAGCGCGGCGCATCGGGTCTATTGGGCATCTTTGCCAGCACGGCTTGGTCGTGGGCGTAGGGATCCAGCCCGCACGCACCTTCAGCCGCCGTGTGCAGCAGTTGCGGCACCCAGGCAGGAAGCGCCGGGTTGAGGCGGTAGTAGACCCACTGCCCCTCGCGCCGATCGACCACCAGCTGTGCTTCGCGAAGCTGCGCCAAGTGCCGTGAAATGTTGGGCTGGGCAGCCCCGATGACGTGGGTCAGCTCGCATACGCACAGCTCCTCGTGCGACAGCAGCAACAGCAGGCAGCGCAAGCGGGTGGGGTTGGCCAGGGAGGCGAACAAGTCATCTGGGTATACATTCATGCCAGGAAATATACCAGATTTAGCATATATCACCCTTGACATATTTCTTGCGGGTGCAATGTCACTCGGCGCTCTGGTTAGTCGCTCAACAGGCAGGGCCTCGATCGACCGCTATGGGCCGGTTCCTGCCGATCCGCGAGATCCCACCAATGACTACTTCCAGCGCCCAGGTTGGGCTGACGCAGGAAGCCCGGCAGTGCGAAAAAAACCGGGCCGGATTTCATTGCCAATCCGGCATCCCC
>Ga0272444_10002429_pt1 | contig 17231 bp, 11 predicted proteins | sample SSMForm13_FD_201033 | JGI IMG/M metagenome (GOLD analysis project Ga0272444, IMG submission 201033) | Marine sediment archaeal communities from Little Sippewissett salt marsh, Falmouth, MA, United States - SSM-Form-13 | ecosystem: Environmental > Aquatic > Marine > Wetlands > Sediment ...
GGTCGCAGTAGTCGCTTACCTGATCGACAAGGCGTTTGGATACGGATGCGAAACGCGAGTCCTCCCGGCCCATCAATTCCAACGCCATCAGACGCGCCGACACGACGATGAGTCGTCCCTGGCCATCCAGCGCGTGGCGGAACCGTGGTCCTTCAAGATCCTCGGTGAGTATCCCGATTGCCGGATCGCGCTTCCGAGCCTTGACGAGACATCGTGCCTGGGCGATCAGGGCACGGGCGGCGGTCTGGCGATCCATGGCCATGGCGGCAACGCGGGCGTAGAGTTCCGCCGCACGCTCTGGCGAAGCCAGGTCAAACTCGGCCACCTCCGCCCCGGCCAGCAAGTCTTCCAGATCCTCCGCCGGGGCCGTCGCGGGGCGACTGGATGGCGCCGATGTTGTCGCCGCTTCGGCGGGCACGACCGCGGCGGCATTGGGATAGGCCACTCGCCCCTGCTCGTCCAGCACCACAAAGCTGTCAGCCAGGCCAAGCCCTGCCAGACGGGCAAATGCCTCGCCGGGGCCTTCTCCCGGCAGCAAGGCCAGCGCGTCGGCCCGGCGGTCCCAGAAATCGTCTATTTGCTGCTGGGCCTCCACCAGTCTGCCGGTGTAGGCGAGCGTGAGCTTCTCGCGCACGGCCAGGCGTTCATTCCGCATGGCCGCGGTCATGAACCACAGCACGCACGCCGTCGGCACGAGCACCGCCGCCAGAATAAGCCCAAGCACGGGCCAGACCCCCCGATTCCGGCCCATGCCTGAGTGTGTCGAATTACGCTTGCCGATCATCATCACTCATTTGATGTAATAGCCCGACACCCGCCACTTGCCATCCTCGCACTTCATGGGAGTGACGGTTTCCAAGGCCTGCTTCTTGTTCTCGAAGACAGCCTGAAACTGGATCACAACATACTGACCGTCCGGGGCGCCGGGCATGGATGTTTCAAACTTGGCCGACATCATCTTTCGGGATTTCACCTTGCCCAACGGCTTTTGCGCGGCCTGGAGGTTCTTGACAAACGCGTCTTTGGCCACCGCCTTGCGGAGCAGCGCGGCTGCGGCATCCCAGCTAGCACCATACTTGCCGCCATCAACCAGCTTGAGCCATTGCTCCGCTGACGATACCGCCTCTTTTTGAGCTGCCGGGTCAGCAGCAGCCGGTACCTGAACGCCAATTTCCGTGGCGCCCCTGCGAAGGTGTGTCGCCAAGGGAATCGTCGGCGGAGAATTCCGCAGGCAGAAGTTCTTCCATCCCTTGTCGGTTTTAACGAAGAACAACGCCAGGTAGATACCTTTGAGTTCCTTCGGTCCCGTACACTTGACGGCCGCCACGTCCCCAAGCACCACCGATTCGCCCGCAAACATCTGGAAGGGCTTCTTGGTCTTCTTGAGGAATTTCTCCCGCATCTCCAAGGCGAACTTCGGCAGGGCCTGGGTCCAACCCTTGAAGCTTTCCGTGGCCATCGCCTTCAGGGCGGCATCATCCTTATCGCGGATTGCTACCAGCATCTCGGTCGCCAGGTCCTCGACGATCACCTTCTGGACCCGCTTAACCGCCTCTGGCAGCGGGGCTGGTCTCCTATCGATTGTCGCCGCCGAGACGTATTTGCCTTCCGGCGTGAACGTGAAACGCTGCTCGATGATCTTCTTGTTCTTGTTCCAGATCGTCGCGATGTACTTGTAGCGAATGGCAAGGTTCCCCCCGGAGGTCGTTTCTGGATCGCCCCATTCCAGCGTCTTTCGGGCGGTGATATCGCGGTAGTTCTTGCTGAAGAATTTCTCGACCCAGTTTATGAGCTTGCCTTTGAGCGACTCCTTCGCGCCATTCGGGGATCCACTCGAGCCCACAAAACTGGGATTCGCCTTCTTGAATCCGGCCACGAACTTCTCTATGGCTTTGTCGTCAGGCAAGCAATCCAGATCACGGATCAAATAGCCTTCGCCAAAACGAATCATCCCCAGCCCTATCGCTACGGACTTCTTATCCTTCCTGATTATCACCGGCGACATTATCACGCAAGCAGCCGCTTCGGCGACCAGTGTTTGGGCCGGCTTGGCCTGCGACAGGTCCACTATCTCAGTAAACTTGCTCAGTTTTCTATGATGCTGCCGATACTGCTCGGTCGTTCGCTTGTACGCTTCCTCGGCCTTGCCTTGCCGCAGGTTGGATATGAAACGCTCGGCTTGTTGTTCTGCATTACGCAGTCGTACTATAAGTGTCGCATTCTGGCTGGCGGACATGGCAACGAAGGGGGCATCGGGCGTCTTCAACCCCATCGTAACAAAGTGCCTCGTATTGGGGGGGACCTGCTTCTGCCACAGGTAGATATCGAATTGTCCCACGGTAGCCTTTGACGTCTGCGGTCTGGACGGCTGGGCGATTATCATGCCTCGGGGCACGACCAGGAAGAAGTTCTCCAGTACGGGCGAGCCGAAGGTATTCTGCATGGTCAGCATGGTCTGGCCTGGCGGCCATCGGCAGCATTCTGACATCCTTGCTGATGTACCCCAGCAGGCGATTGGCGCCGGGCTGGACGGGCGAGTCCGGTTTCCACCAGAGGCTGTACTTGCCCATCTTGGCGCTGGGGCGATGGCGAAGTTCGAACTGCTGAGGCCTGCCCGCTTCGTCCATCAGCATGTAGTTGGGCTTCTTATCACCGAAGTTGCCCAGGCGAATCGGCCCGGCCTGCGGCTTGTCCGATGAGTTGACATAGCCCAGAAGCCCCCCGGAGTAGAGAGCGAACCTTTCGTCCACACCGTATATGTGGGTGTTGACTCGCAGTTGTTTTTCCTGTGCCGTACGGAGGGCCTCATAGTGCTTGGAGATGATATAACCCATGACTTCTTCCGGCAGGCGAGGCACCCCGGCCTGCGCGGGTGTCTCGCTGATCGCAGCCCGTCTGGATGCTTCGTTGATCGCCGCTGCCCGCCTGGCCAGGTCATCCGGCAGCGGGGTAGGTTTGCCGTCGGCGGACTTTGTCGCGAAGAGAATTACATGCCACGGAGCAGGCGTGCCGTCCGCGGACTTGAAGTTGCGATGGCTGGGACTATTGATGCCCACCCAGTAGACTTTGCCCGGCTGGAGTTTCACCGGAAGCGTGCAGGTGGTCTTGGTCTTGTCGTAGCTGGGCGTCTGGATCTTAGGGAATGTCTCGCCCCCGCCGGTCCACGACCAACTCTTGTCGGTCATCGGCCTGTCGAAGGTGACGGTGATCTTGTCCAGCGACGGGTTCACGTCATTGGCCATGGCCGCCGGCGTGGTTCTCACCAGACACGGGGCGGCGCCGCCCCCTGGCGTCAGCTTCGCCAACTGCCCGCGAGCCTTGGCCGCGATGAGCTTTTCCTGCGGATACGTTGCCAGCAGTTCGCGAAATGCCTGCCGCGCCTTGGCCTTGTTGCCCTTCTTGAGGTGGCACATGCCCAGCCGATACTGAGCCCGGGCGGCGTATTTCCGATTGGCCTTGGCGTCATCGACGATCTGCTGATAGACCTTGATGGCTGCGTCGAGGTCGCCGACGGTCTCCTCTGTGTAAATGCCCTTCTCCAGCAAAACCGCCGGTGTGGCCTTGGCCTTTGCAGAATCTGGCGACTTCGCCTGCTGAGCCAATCCGATGCCTGCCAGACACCCAACCGCAGCCCACACCACCGCTGCCGTCCACATCACCCTTGTGATCGTCATGTGTCCCATTGTCCGTCCCTTTCCCGTTGATAGTACCGTGAGATCACCATTTTCACAGTCTCATTATCGCAAGGGATTGTTACGGTTCTGTCACCATCGGGTCCTCTTTGCGCCCAATTTGGTTTTCTTATCCAATTGGCGTAGTGCGAACACGTTGGGGCTTGGCGCTTCGGAATCGTCCTGGGAGGTCGTCCCCGGACAACGCACGTGGATGCTGCCCATGTCGCAACTTGCGGCAGCGCGGGGTGGGATCATCGGTGTGGTGCCGGATATGTTCGGCCCGGGATGCGGCAACCCGGCCGTGGCCACGGGCATGTCGGATTAACACGCCGACGATTTATCAGAAGCAACGCGTCGCCTGGGCCAACCAAAGTGCCTGGCGAGCAGACGCCAGGAAATGTTCAATCGTCTTCCAGGGCGTCCTTGGCGCGGTCGCGTTGCTTTTCCAGTTTGTCGCGCTGGTCCTCGAGGGCATCGATCTCGTCCTTCTGGCGGTCGATGGTCGCCTGCCAGCCCTGGTGGTTCTTTTCCAATTGGGCGAGCGTCTGGCGGAGTTGGACGTTTTCGCGCTGAAGGTCGGCGATGCTTCGCGGATCGCTGGCCGGGTCCGGGGGCGGGGCCTGCTCGCGGACGCCGCCGCCGCCAAAATCACGGGCGTCGGCATTGATATCGATGCAGCCGGTCAGCAGGAGCCCAGCCGACAGCAGGCAAAGCAATGTAACAGTGGTACGCATGTGCCGTCTCCTTGGTATCTATCGACCACGAGCTCGCAGATATCGGTCGCGTTGGGCGGCGATCTTTGCCATATCGGCCTGGATCTCCCGCTTGTCGCTCTTGAGTTCGCTGTGCTCTTTCGCCAACTTGCGATTCTGCTCATCCAGCCAGGCGATTCGCTCGCGAAGCTGCTGGTTCTCGCGGAGCAGATCTGCCTTGCTGTTGGGTTGGGCACGTGGAACCGACGCCGTTGGCGCGGGCGTAACCCATGGAATATCCTCAGGCGCCTTGGCGTTTACCCGGACGCACCCGGACAAGACACCCATCGCGAGGATCAACAGGCTGATACACAAAATCGGTCGTGCCATCATTCTGCTCCCTTGATTGCTTACCGAAGGCCCCGCGCGACGCGGGATATGCATACGATTCATTCTACCGCTCAGTAAACGATGGGCCAAGCAAGTAACACGATGAATTGGGCAGGGACCCACCTTCGCAACGCTGGGCGTTCCCAGAGTATCGCTCACAACACTCGCCTGAAACGCAAAGAACGCATAGGTATATGGCCTATGCGTTCTGTGCGATGAATCCGCGATTCAGCTTGAAGTCGTGCCCGGTCAGTCGCCAACTGCGACGGGTTCCGGCACCGCGTCGGCGGTCGCCTTGACGATGGCGCTGTCGACCTCGACCCACTTGGCGAGATTTTCCGACGTATCGCCGGGTTCCCGGTAGTTGCGTTCGTAGAACGTCGGCGGCTCCCATGTCCACCCGGCCTTGAGGCGACGATCCTCGCGTTTAAGCATCGTGTAGATGATCCGCCCGTAAACCTGGGCGGCCAATCGGGCCTTCAGACCGAACATGCTGTAGACTCCCTTGAGCGTTTCGGACAAGCGCTGGGTGACTTGGTCGTTGCCAAGTTTTCGGAACCACTTACGGCCTGCCCAAAGGGCTCCGGCGAACGTCGTCGCCAGTCCGTCGGCCTCCCACTGGAAGCGCCGCCGAATCCGCGCATCGGGATGATTGTGATACTTCTTCCAGCCTGCCAGAGTGGTCCGCGAGACTCGAAGCACACTCGGGCCATTAACCTCGAAATCGCGGACAAACGCCCGCTTGAGCATCTCGGTCTCGGCACCGGGCTTGATCGACTTGTGCCGCCAGTTGAATCTGTACTGCCCGTGGACGTCGGCGGGGTCGATCTCGTCGTCGCTGAGGATCACGCCTCGCTTGGTGAGGTCGGCATGCAGCGGCGTACCCGGCGACGGCGTGTAGAGCATGAACTGGTGGAACTCAGTATCGTGGCTTACCGCGAAATCGATCGCCTCGTCGATGTTGTCGGCGTTGTGTTCTTCCAGGCCGATGATCGTCGAGCCCAACACTCGAATGCCATGCGACTGGAGGTCACGAATGAGCTTGTGAGTGTCCGTATCGTTGAGCTTGGAATACTCGCTGTCCTTGCCCTCGAGACCCATCCACACCCAGGAGATGCCCAGGGCGACGAGTTCCTCCATTGTGTAGCTCTTAACGGCGTTTGCGGAACTGAAGACATACAAGGCCCAGGCCTTGTCGTGTTTCTTCATCAGTTCGAGCACACGAAGCGCACGTTTGCGGTACAGCAGGAAGTTCTCGTCCATGATGAAGAACGACTTGACCTTCATCGAGTCAGCCAGCTTGACCATAACGTCGAACAACTCGTCGCCGGTCTGGTAAAAGTTCACGAACTTGCCCTTGCCGCCAAACATCGCCGACGTCGAGCAGAAGTTGCAGCCCATCGGGCAACCAACCGAGGGAATGAGCGTCGCGGCGAGATTGTCCGGGCTGAACGGAATATTCACGCCAAGACTTCGCCGACGCGGGGCCGACCAGATCCGCGGATGGCGGAGGGGTTGCTCGGTATCCTCGCCAAGAAACGCGCGGAACCAACGAACGCCCTCGCCACGGGCGATATAGTCGGCATCGATACGGTCAGCCAGGCCGGCCACGTTGGAAATGTGCCCGCCGACGACAATCTTCGCCTCGGGCTGATATTTCCGGATCAGCCTGCACATCTCGACCACCTTGGCGAGGTTGGGGGAGATGGCGCTTATACCGATGATGTCGTACTGTTTGTCCTTGAGCTCCTGGATAAACCTGTCGCGCACGGGGAAGTCCAGGCAGGTGCACTTGGCGGAAATATTGGCCTGGATGAGCATCAGGCCCCAGCTCCGATGGAACATCCGCAACGAGAAGGCCCCCTGCTCGCGGGTGACCTGGTTGTGGTAGAGTTCCATCGGGTTGATGCGCCTGCTGCCGTACTCGTCATCCTGGGCGTACGGGCCGAAAACGCTTGTCAGCAAAACCTTTGCGCGAGATCCGAGTGGGTGTGTGGGGTGGGCAGGATGCTGCTCACCCGTTACGGGTTCAATGGTGCTGCATATGGTCATAGAGTATCCTTGCTTCGCGCTTACTCAGCGGCAAACGTCCAGGCCGCGATAAGCTTCTCTTACGAAGGCCGGTTGGAGTTCGAGGTTGGCACCGTCACTGGAATCCGTCCACGCGAACGATGCCTTCGGGGCGGGCCACTTGGTCGAGCTCACAAGTCAATCCCAAGAGTATATCCGACCGAGGTGCTCGATGAAAGACAATTCGGACCCCGTCCCGAGCCAAGGGCGACCGGCCTATGGTGGCAGCCTCCTGCCCCCATCTGATCGTACGGGCAGCCCAAGACACTATGCGCGCAGCAAACCGCCCGGGCACCTTGCCCGGGCGGTTTCAGGTAACCAGTTGCAAAACTGGAAAGGAAGGATAATCTCAGGCTCGAACCCTTCGACGCAACACAGCCAGGCCACCGAAGGCCAGCATCGCAAACGAAGCCGGCTCGGGAACGGCACCGCCGGGCATGATCCCGGAAAGACTCTGGCCGTTAACCACCGTGGCACTGATCGCGTGGAAGCCGATGGAATACTCAGCCGTGTCGTCGCCGCCGCCGAATGCGCGGAAGTAATCGGCCATGGTCGAGCCGTTGGCAAGCGACGTGTTGAACTGCACCTCCAGGACCTCGCCTGTCCCTATTCCATACTTGACGGGCGAACTCTTGGCCTGCAGTTCGATAAGCGGCACGTCGTCTCTTGTTTCCGTGTTGTAACCGGGCAGGCCATTGGGATGGCTGGATACCGAGTAGTCAACGTACTTGGTATCGGTGAGCACATCTGGATTCCAAAGGATCGCCGCGGCAGTGTCGTCGTCATAGCCGTCAATTACGATTTCTTTGAACACAGCCATTTCTGAATCGACAGAAACATTGGTGAAGGTGAACGTCGCCAAGCCGTCATTGACAGCCAGGTCCACCGAAAGTCGAACGTCATCCAAACCCCTTTCAGCAACCATGGGATAATCGGCATGTGTTCCGAAGATGATATGGTCAGCGAAGGCGGGGCTGGCAAGCAGGGCAAACAATGCGGTCGATATAATCAGAGCAGTCTTCATAGGACACCTCCAGAGGCGTAAACCCAATCTCTTCGACTCGCCAGGCGGTCCGTATTCCGCAGCGGTTGTCGAACAGGGGAAAGCTACGATTCGTCTCGATGGCGGGCAAATCCCGGCTTGGATAATTGCTGCACCCGACCAGACTGGCCCGGTGAAGGCCCATCGGGTATCGTGCGGACATAAGGGAGTGTGACGAGTTGCAGAGACAATATTGGAAATTCTACTGGCCGCTTGCGCTTACCAGCCTTGTGCAGTTGATTGGCACACAGGCGCAGAACGGCGTGCTGGCAAGCTATGACGAAATCGGTCGAGAACTGGCAATCTTCGCTCTTGCGTCCAGCGTGTTCTTTTTCTTCTGTGCGGCCTTGGTATTCGTGCCTCACATGGCAAACGTACTTGGTCGATCGGCGCCGGCACGCGGGGCCTGCCTGCGGTTCACCATCCTGGCCAGCCTCGCGCTTACCGTACCGGCAGCTGTACTTGCCTTCACAAACATGGGGCAGACGGCACTGTCGCAGATATTCCATATCCAGGATGCCGAACTGGCGGAGGTAACGAGATACCTCCGCCTGCTGCTGCCACTGATGCTGATCAACGGCCTGCGAAACCATTACACGGGTCTGCTGGTCCAGGCGCATCTGACCGGCACGGTAACAACGCTGTACGCGGTCAACCTCGGGGTAAACATAGTCAGCCTGGCCGGCGGACTTATGCTGGGCTGGTCGGCGGTGGTAACCGTGGCCATAGCGATAATCTTTTCCGCCCTGGTACACCTGGTCGCGACGTTCATGGTGTATGTCCTGCGATATCGCTCGCCCGACGACGGACTGACAACCGAACTCACATGGCGCGAGATACTGAGCTTTTTCTGGCCGGTGGCGACAACCAGCCTGATGTTCGCACTAAGCAGGCCCGTGCTGTACGCGTTCGTCAACCGCACCGCACAAGCCGTGGTTCTACTGGCGGGCATCCGCGTTGCGTTTGACTTCGCGATGCTTTTCCACGCACCGATCAACCAGTTCCGACACTTCCTCGTAACGTTCGGCGAGTCCGACCCAGCCGGGTCGCGCCGGTTCATGGGACGCATCATGCTGGCCCTGACTGGCATTATGGGAGCCATCGCCTTTACGCCGCTTTCGACCTTTGTGCTCAGGAACCTGCTTCAGGTTCGCGGGCAGGCGCTGGAGATTGCCGGCGGCGCGATGATGGTACTCTGCGGTACGCCGCTGATAATCACCATCCGCAACTATTTCCACGGTGTTCTGTTGACGCGTCGCAGGACTCATGGCATGGCCATCGGGGGAATCGCTCGCGTACTGACTATCTACGTGTCGAGTTGGGCGTTCTTTGAGGCAGGCCTGCTCAATCGCCTCACTGCTGCGGGGGTACTGCTGGCGGGTTTCGGCTCGGAGGCAATTATCTCAGCCATATTCGCCCGACTCAGCAAGCCGACCTCGCCCAGCCAAGCCGAGCTGGCTTGAGGTCTCGCATCCCGACAAAAGAATGAAATAGCGGAAACCACCGAACGTCTATAGGGGATAATTCGTACAAGAACCGACTCAGACTGTGGCAGCCAAGCTCGTTCATGGTATATTCAACTGTCGCGTCGCTCGCATTGGCTGGAGTCGGGTCGGCGGGCATTTTCTGGTTTTCTTATATCAACTTTCGGGAACACTGTGACCGACCAAGCGTCCAACAGTATGGCTGGCGGAGAATCGACCGGCATCGGCGGGCCTCAACCCAAGGCCGCGACGATCTCGTTTGAGGACGCCGCACTGGTAGAGCAGTGTCGCCAGGGCGACATGCTGGCCTTTGGCTCGCTGGTAGCAAAGTACCAGGAACGTATTTTCAACATGGTGTTTCGGATGTGCGGCCGACGGGCCGACGCCGAGGAACTGGCGCAGGAGACGTTCCTTAAGGCTCTTGAGCGGATCAACCAGTTTCGCGGGCAGAGCAAGTTTTACACGTGGCTGTTCAGGATCGCCGCCAATCTGACCATTTCGCATCGGCGTCGAGGCGGACGAGTCCGGTTCCAGTCACTGAGCGGCCCGGAGGAGTTCGAACAGAACCAGGCCGACAACTTGACCGCGGCAATGGCACGCAAGCGAAATCCGGCCCCGGAGGCCGCCGCAATGGCCGCCGAAGCGAATCGAAGGGTCATGGAGGCCCTGGAAGAGTTGGATGACGAATTCCGACTTGTCGTGGTGCTTTGCGACATGGAAGGAATGAATTACGCCCAGATCGCCCAGGTTCTCAACCTGCCGATCGGAACCGTAAAGAGTCGGCTCCACCGGGCGAGATGTGAACTAAAGGACAAGCTGGCCGACCTGGTCAGGCCCTGACGCTGCAAGAGAATCTGTAAGACAAAATGAAAACGAAAGGTAAAATTCAGGCGCAGCTTTCAGCGTACCTCGATGGCGAACTCGACGAGGCCCAGTTGCGGCAGGTCGAGGAGGCCTTGGAGAACGATGGGGATCTGCGCGTGGAACTGGCCCAGTTCGCCGCCACCAGAAATCTGCTACGCGACCTGCCCGCCGAAAAACCCCCTGTGGACCTGGTTTCGCGGATTCTGACCGAAGCTGAACGAAACCAGCTCGTGTCTGGCCAGCATGCGGCATCTGCCTCGAATCCCCTACGCTGGGTCCGGTACGTCGCAAGTGCCGCGGTGCTGCTGATGGCAGCGACGGTTGGGATGATCATAGCCGTAACACTCTGCTCGCCTGGGACATATCAGGAACACCTGGCCCGCACCCCCGCCCCGGCCAGGAGCAACCCGGACAATGACGGCAAGATCGCAATCGCCGATGGCGACCGCGAAGAGGACATGTATATCGATAAACTTGGGGGGACGTCAGGGGCTATCGACCAATCCCGCGGAAGTGGTACACCTACCGGGCGACCTGGAGAGTTGGCTTTCGACGACACCAGCAGCGCGAGCGCAAGCGGTAATTCAAGCGGCGTTTCGGGCAAGAGAGGCGATGGGACCAGCAGCACTGGCATCGCCAATAACGTGAACCGTATTACCGCAGTCCTGGCCGGCAACCTTACAAACAACGAGATCATCTTCAGCGACCGCCTCAACGACACGCAGAAGCAGATCGAGGGCATACTGTTCGCCAACGGCATAGCGCCGGTGGTAACGAAGAAACTCGAACCAACCGCCGAATTGGCCAAGCAGGCAGACGAGTTGCCACTGGCCCGGGGCAACTTCTACGTCGCCAACCGCCTGTCATCGGACCAGGTTCAGTACGAAGCCTACGTAACGCCGAGGCAAATGGAAAAGGTCCAAGAGGAACTAGGCAGGCTGCGGGCAAAGCAGAACGTCTCTCAGGATACCACTGTCCTGGCCTTGGCCAAAGCAAGTGAGCTGGCAAAGGACGGTGGCGGGAACTCCGAGAACAGCCCGCACAGCAAGAGTAAATATTGCTACAAGGAACAGAAACCCACTACCGGCGGCGAAACTCTCGACGAGGCAAGAAGCTACGGAAGAGCCCCGGCTACAACCGTTTCGGCCGGAACCGAAAGTGGGGACAAGACGTTCTTACCCAAGACCGTCGAAGCAAAGGCCAGGCGGAAAGCAAGGCCTTCACCCCGTGTTAAAGATACTACTGAAGGTGATGTAAGGATTGCCCTTGCCGAAGCCCCAGTCGTGCCCAAAGCGCCGGCCCGGCCTGTAGCCCCCGCCCCGTCAGCCAAACCCGCAATATCCCCGGAGCCGAAACCCTCCGCGCCGGCAATGGCTGCCAAGACGCGGGTGACTGATGATGCCTTGGCCAAGAAATCCGAACTCGGCGATTCACGCCAGGCGAGGGATGATGTTGGCGGGGCCGCCCAGGAAATCGCGGGCAAGACGATAGCCCAGCAAAGAAGAACTGAGCCCCCCCCCGCTAACCACGGCAAGAGTGGGAACTCTGTTGCCGTCGCAGCAATCGATGATCCGGACCTCCTCGGCCGACGACAAACGCTGGGTTCGCGATTTGGGGCAGGGACTGATGCTCCTTCGACTCGCCCTGTCGGGCAGGTCGCCGGGCCGGTCGGCGGGCAGATAGCAGCCGGGACGCCAAACGTGCGGGTAACGCCCCCAGCCAGTGTCCCTGCCGCGCCCAAGCATAACGCTGATGCAGACAAAGACAGCACCCCGATCGTGCAAGTAACGCTCGTCGACGGCAAGGCAATGCAGGCCGGTAAGAAGATCACCATCGAACTCGACCGGCAGGGCCAGTCCGTAAACACCAAATGGTCCACAGCGCAATCTTCCGAAACGCACGGCCTGGGTGAAGCCAAGGGCCTCGCCAAGGCAGAGAAGTTGCCCGGCGGCCAACTCGTGGCGCGCCGGGAACAAGCCACACAGTCCGCAAGGCCCGAATTCGCCCAACGCGGCGTATGGGACAACAGCCCCGCTGGCCTGCAATCCACTGCCCGGGTGCAGCGGCTTTTAATCACGCTGAACTACCGCCACGTTGACCAGGCGAACAAGACCTTCGAATCGTCTGCTGCCAGAATACACGCCCACCCCACCAGCCAAGCCGCCGCGACTCAAATCGAACGGACCGACGAAAAAACCACGCAGCAAAACCCCAAGCAGAAGTAGTACGGATCCCCGTTGGATTTCGCGTCCGCGTGGACAGCCCACGCAATTATTGTGTGGGCTTCCATCGATGTTGGTTTTCGCAAGTTCCCCTCTCTTGTCATCCGCTCCAACGCATCGGGTTACCCGCGCATTATCCGGGATGCACAAAACGCCTGAATCCCACATCTGAAAAATGAAGTGGTGCGCTACTGACCGCTGATGAATACTCGTTCGGCAAATCTGCGAGGCGTGAAGGGGCTGGAGAAATCGATGGCGAGGACGAATTTCTGCCCAACGGGTATTGCCTTATACCACTGAAGCTTGAAGGCGTAAGCCCGAGTGATGCTGTCCCAGTGCACCAGGTTTTTCTCGGCACTCAGCAGGTCTTCTTCCCATGTGGCGACTTGCGCGCCTCGGGGGCTGGGCGAGTCGGCCTTGTGCTGATAGAGTGCGAACTGAAACTTGCCAAACGCTTTGGTCGCATCTCCGTAGGCATCCAGGGCCTCGACGCGCACATCGATTCCCTTAACCCCGCCAGCTTCATCGAACGTCCGCGTACCGGTAAATGGGTGGATGCGTATGGCCTTGGGCAGCAGAAGGTGAAGTGGCGTGGGGACCTTGACGTCTGCCGGCTCAGGCCGGGTCGCAATCATGGGGTTCCCCGAGGAGCCGAACCCGAATTTGCCGTCGCCACAGCCAGCCACAACGGTCATAGCCATCACCGCCAACCATGTCGCCGCTGCCGTCCTGAATCGTGCTGAATATGCGTCGGGATCGATCACTGTCATCTCCCTTGGCTACGCTTCGTGGGTCTTCGGTGGCACGAGGATTTTGAGATCCAGTTCGCCGAGCTGCTTGTCATCGACTTCCGCCGGAGCTCCCGTCAGCGGGCACTGTCCGCGTTGCGTCTTGGGGAAGGCGATCACGTCGCGAAGGCTCTGCCCGCCCACCAGCATCATAACGATCCTGTCCAGGCCCAGGGCGATTCCGCCGTGAGGCGGCGCGCCGAAACGCAAAGCGTTCAGCAGGAAGTCGAACTTCGCGTGGGCCTCTTGTTCGCCGATGCCCAGCAGAGCGAAGACTCGCTTCTGCATGTCCAGGTTGTGGATACGAATCGACCCGCCGCCAAGCTCCGTACCGTTGCAGACAATGTCGTACGCCCGACTTCGCACGTCGCCTGGGCTACTATCCATCAGGGCGACATCCTCGTATTTCGGCGAGGTAAACGGGTGGTGCAGGCTATCCCATCGCTTCTCGCCTTCGTTGAACGCCACCAGCGGGAAATCCACCACCCAAAGCCATTTGAATACGTCGGCGGGGATCATGTCGCGTTCGCGAGCCAGCTTGCAGCGAAGCTCGCCGAGTACGCGATTCACGACGTCAAGGCTGTCGGCAGCGAAGCACAGCAGGTCGCCCGGCGAGGCCTCGCAACACTCGATGAGTTGGGCTGCGATGGGCGCGAGGAACTTCGCTATGCCGGTTTCAAGCTTGTCGGGGGCGATTACCTTGGTCACGGCCAGACCCTTGGCGCCGAACTCCTTGGCCCACTCAGCCAGGCCATCGGTTTGGCGGCGTGTCATCTCTGCACCACCCGGCACGCGGATGCATTTAACCGCCCCGCCGGCAGACAGTGCGGACTTGAAAACGCCGAAGTCGCATTCGCCCGCCAGGTCGGCAATGTCCACGAGTTCCATGCCGAACCGCAGGTCGGGCCTGTCCGAGCCGTATCGTCGCATCGCCTCGGCATAGGTCATCACGGGAATCTCGGCTGGGAACTCCTTGCCGCCCAACTCGCAGACAGCCCGCAGGATATTGTTCGTGATGGCCATGACGTCGGCCTCGGAGACGAACGACATCTCGACATCGAGTTGCGTGAATTCCGGCTGGCGGTCGGCCCGAAGGTCCTCGTCGCGGAAGCAGCGGACGATCTGGTAATAGCGGTCCAGCCCGCCGACCATGAGTATCTGCTTGAAAAGCTGCGGGCTCTGCGGCAGAGCGTAGAAGCACGCCTGCTGAAGCCTGGCAGGAACGAGGAAGTCCCTGGCGCCTTCGGGCGTGGACTTGGTCAGAAACGGCGTCTCGACCTCAACGAATTCCTGCTCGTCCAGAATCGAACGCATTTTGCGACAGATCTGGTGGCGAAGTCGAAGCGCGCGGGTCATCGACGGACGGCGAATGTCGATGAAGCGGTACTTCATGCGTATGTCCTCGGACGCCTCGACGAATTCATCTGGCTCGAAAGGCACGGCGTCCGAGCGATTCAGGGCGATAAGGTCGTCGCCGAGAACTTCGATTCTGCCGGTCGGCAGCTTGGGGTTCTCGCGACCTTCACCGCGCGGGCGAACCACACCGGCTATCGAGATAACCCACTCGTTGCGAAGGCTCTGAGCCAACTCGTAGCGGGCGACTTCCTGCGGATTGTTCGGATCGCTCGGCAAGTCGAAGACGACCTGCGTAATGCCCTCGCGGTCGCGCAGGTCCACAAAAAGAACCCCGCCGTGATCGCGGTAGCTCCTTACCCATCCACAAAGGCGAACGTGCTGGCCACAGTCTTCGTGTCGAAGCTGACCGCAGTTGTGAGTCCTCTTGAGTACTTCGTCGCTGAACGTTTCCATAGATCCTTCTCTGCCAGGAACAGCCGCCTCTAAGGACAGCCGCAGTATGTCGTACATTAGAGCCGTAGAGTGTAACGCGTTTCGCCCGGCATGCAACACCGAAAGCAGACCCGCCGTGGGCACACCCGGGGCATTGTAAGATTCCGCGCGATGCCGCCTGCCGAAGCCCAGAGCGCACTTCGACTGTCAAACAAGGTGCTGATGGAGGTATTCATGCCAACGGCTGGGGCTTCGCGTTGGGCCGGCCTCGCCAGTCGTCAGGGAGAACACGACCGCTACGTCCTTCTTCGGACGCGGGTTACGGCCCACTCCACAAGCATGATCCCAACCGCCGCAGCCAGCAGGATCGGCCAGAGCGCCCGTCGCCTCGCCGCCGCCAGATGCTGCCCGAATTGAGCGAGGTCGTCCGGATGGACTATCCGCCCGCCGGTCAACTCCGCCAGGCGGTTCAGCGCGGCGGCGTCGGAGCCCACCCTGGCCAGCTCAGCCGGAGCACGGGCCGGCAGAAAACACTGCCATACGACGCGCCCGCCTTGGGGCGGGTTCCCGTCCGACCCGCCACCGGTTGCTATCTCGACACCCAGCGACGTGCCGGAATCGTCGACGGAGCCCTCATATCGCCCGGGGGCAGTCTGATCGAGGGAGAAACTCCCGACCGTCGCGTCGTAATCCGCCCCGATGGGCACCATCCGAACGACCGGCGCCAGGCCATTGACCGGGCGATTGGCATCCCGGGCATCGAGCGCCACGTGGAGTCGCCCATCCCGGCGGCTTGCCTGTCCAGTGAAACGAGGGTCCTGCCCCGGGCGAAGACACCACGCCACGGCCCGGGCTGTGATTCGATCCGATATGCCCGACTGGTCCCAAACGGGATTCGCCCCGGCCCCGGGTGGCATCGCGAGCGTAACACTCCTGCCCATGCCGACCGCGCGCACGGCCAGGAGCGGGTCGTGCTCGCCGGCGACCCGGGCGACCACATCGGCGCCGACTTGCGGCCCGGCCAGCATATACGATTGCACCTTCGGCAGGGCTCCCGCGGTCAGGCCGAAGAACGGACGCACGACGGCAGCGGAGAATTCCCCGCGGCGCAGGGCGTCGCCGCGCGTTCGGCGCAGCAGATCGGCGAATACCTTGGCAAGGCCCGAGAGGTCCTCCTGCCCTGCCACCAGCGCACCCTTCAGCAACCGGGCCAGGGCTTCCAGCGGCGTCGCCTCGCCTGACGCGCCGTCGCCCGCACTGGAGATCGCCACGACCGCCAGCGAAAGCCCCTGCTTGCCGAAGGCCTCGGCCATGGCTTGTGGGTCGAAAGGCTTGGTTCGTAAATCGCTTACGACAATAACCAGCCCGTCTCTCCCGGTCTGGACTCTCTGGGCGGCGACCAGTTTGAGGGCCTTGCCCACATCCGTCGAGCCGCCCGGGCGCACGGCAGAAAGCGCCTCGCCGACGGCACCGAAGTCCGCCGGACCAGTGCCGCTATCGTAAATTTGGTTCGCGTCGTCGGCGAAGGTGATCACCGCCAGGCTGTCTGACGGGGTCAGGTGGTGCCGCAGGCTGGCGACGGCCTCGGCGGCCTGGTCAAACTTCACCATGCCGGCAGAACCGGTGGTCTCAGCCATGGACCCAGAGGCGTCAAGAATAACGACTGACCGTAAGGGCTTTCTCTGATACGGATTGGCCACCAACGCCGCCACGCGGTTCAGCGGGTCTTCCCCATCGGCGGGCGAGCCGTGCGGGCCGGCGCCGATGTGCACCAACCCCCCGCCGGAGCGGACATATTGCTCCAGGGCAGCGCGGGCCGGGCGGGCCAGCAGGTGTCCGTTGGCATCTGCCAGTACCACGCCGGCGAAGTCCATCCACCAGCCAACTTCCGCACTGGCGCGGGCGGGGTCCACCACCCGAACTTCCACGCCCTGGAGCCCGCCCAGAACCTTGCCGGCCCGGGCAAGTGGCCCGATCACAGCGACAACCCGCCGGGCCGGCAAGGTGCCTGCCGAGGCGGAGTCGTTTTCGACAAACGTGTCTGCCGGGGTAAGCTCAGCGCGGTATTCCGCAGCCGAGGTCGGGGTCGCCGCATCGACAACGGTTATGGTAACGGGCTGGTCGCCCATGAGATCCAGCGAGCGTTCGAAGAGCGGCTGGGGCCCGGCAGGTCGCACCCGCCTGACCGTGAGCGTCCGGCGGTCGAGCGCGTTGGAT
>Ga0272444_10002431_pt1 | contig 17219 bp, 28 predicted proteins | sample SSMForm13_FD_201033 | JGI IMG/M metagenome (GOLD analysis project Ga0272444, IMG submission 201033) | Marine sediment archaeal communities from Little Sippewissett salt marsh, Falmouth, MA, United States - SSM-Form-13 | ecosystem: Environmental > Aquatic > Marine > Wetlands > Sediment ...
CCTGTTCGGCGTCGAGCCCAACACGCACGTCATGCACGAAGCGGTGCTGACGTATCTGGCCAACCAGAGGTCCGGCACGGCCAGCACAAAGGGCCGGAGCGACGTCCGCGGCGGCGGCAGGAAGCCCTGGAGACAGAAGGGCACCGGCCGCGCACGGGTCGGATCGACTCGAGTGGCCCATTGGACGGGCGGCGGGCTGGCGTTCGGACCGAAGCCGCGCGATCACGGCAGGAAGCTACCGAAGGCGACGAGGCGGCTGGCGTTGAAGTCGGCCCTGTCGACGAAGGCAGCGCGGGATGAGATCGTGATCGTGGAGGACATCGAACTCTCGAAGGTCAGCACGAAGGAAATGGCGGCCGTTCTCACAGGTATCGGGGCCGGGGCAGCGAAGACGCTGCTCGTCGTGGCGAGTCCCGATGAGAAACTGCTGCTCTCGGTGAGGAACATCAGTCACGTGGCGGTTGTTCTGGCCCGGAACCTCACCACCTATCACCTCCTGCAGGCGCAGATGGTGGTTGTGACGGAGAGCGCGCTGGCCGCGTTGCAGGAGGTTTTCGGAGAATGAAGCGCGACCCGAGAACAGTAGTCATCGAGCCCGTCGTCACCGAGAAGGCGACGCAGAAGCGCGAGACGAGCAACGAGTACGCATTCACCGTTGCGCGCGATGCGAACAAGATCGAGATCAGGAACGCCGTGCAGGAGCTCTTCGGCGTGACCGTGCTGGACGTGCGGACGTCGAGAGTGCATGGGAAGCTCAAGCGACTGGGGCGAAACTCGGGCAGGCGGCCGTCCTGGAAGAAGGCCATCGTCAAGCTCGCGGAAGGCGACACGATCGAGTTCTTCGAACACACGTAGTCGCGGTTCTTTTCGAGGGGGTTCACCTCAAATGGCTGTGAAGCGATTCAGGCCTGTGACTCCGACGCAGCGATACAAGACGGTCTCTTCGTTCAAGGACATTACGAAGAAGACGCCTGAGAAGTCCCTGCTCGAGCCGCTCAAGAAGAGCGGCGGCAGGAACAACCAGGGGCGGCTGACCGTCCGGCACCGCGGCGGGGGGCACAAGCGCATGTACAGGGTCGTCGACTTCCGACGCGACAAACGGGAAATCCCCGCGAAGGTCGCGTCGATCGAGTACGATCCGAACCGATCGGCGCGCATCGCGCTGCTGCACTACTCCGACGGCGAGAAGCGATACATGCTCGCTCCCGACAAGCTCACCGTCGGTGAGACCGTCATGGCCGGGGAGCAGGCCGAGATCAAGCCGGGCAACGCTCTCCCATTGAGGCGGATACCGCTCGGCATGATGGTGCACAACATCGAGCTGAAGCGGGGGGCCGGTGGACGGCTCGTGAGGAGCGCGGGTGGGGCCGCCCAGCTGATGGCACGGGAAGGGAAGTACGCGCACGTGCGGCTTCCGTCGGGTGAGGTCCGCCTCGTTGACGCCGAGTGTTTCGCGACGCTCGGACAGGTGGGCAACCTCGATCACGAGAACGTTGTCCTGGGGAAGGCCGGCCGCGCCCGTTGGCTCGGCAGGCGTTCCAAGGTGCGCGGCGTCGCCATGAACCCGGTCGACCATCCGATGGGCGGCGGTGAGTCCAAGTCCTCCGGCGGTCGTCACCCTTGCTCGCCTTGGGGCACGCCTTCGAAGGGCGCCAAGACGAGGAAGAAGAGACACCGTTCGGACAAGATGATCGTCACCCGCCGAAGGAAGAGGCGGAGAGGCTAGCGCCCGGCCGTGTGGCCCGAAGGCGCGAGACCGCCGAGGCGGGAAGCGAAGGAGGGGCAGAGGCCCAATGAGTCGTTCGGCAAAGAAGGGACCGTACATCGACGAGAAGCTTCTGAAGAAGATCCGTGCTCTCGATCGGATCGGCGAGAAGCGCGTCGTACAGACGTGGGCGAGAAGCTCGGTGATCCCGCCCGAGTTTGTCGGTCACACGGTGGCGGTTCACAACGGACACAAGTTCATACCGGTCTACATCACGGAGAACATGGTCGGGCATAAGCTCGGCGAGTTCGCCTTCACGAGGACGTTCCGGTCGCATCGGTCGCGTGAGGCGACGACGGCGAAGCGGGGTCGCTAGGACCGGCTGTCCTCACTGGGAACGCGCCCCTTGTTGGTCGGGGCGCCAGAGAACGTCGGAGATCACCACGATGGAAGGACGCGCAACAGCCAGATACGTCCGGATGTCGCCGAGGAAGGTCCGCCAGGTCGTGGACCTCATCCGAGGGAAGGACGTCAACGAATCGCTCAACACGCTCCATTTCCTGAAGCGCGCGGCGACGGTACCGGTCGAGAAGACACTTCGCTCGGCCGTCGCGAACGTCTTCAACACGGAAGAGGGTTCGAACCTCGAGCCGTCGGATCTGTACGTGATGAAGGCATTCGTCGACGAGGGCCCGACCATGAAGCGGTTCAGGCCGAGAGCGATGGGACGGGCTACAACAATCAGGAAGCGAACGAGCCACATCACGGTGGTGGTGGGTGAGAAACCCGAGCAGTAGCGGTCACACGAGGGGGATATCTTGGGTCAGAAGACGAACCCTATCGGCTTGAGGCTCGGCGTCAACAAGACGTGGAAGTCCCGGTGGTTCGCGAAGAAGAACTACCCCGAACTTCTGAACGAGGACCTCACGATCAGGAGATACGTGAACACGAAGCTCTCGAGGGCCGGGATTTCCGAGGTCATCATTGAGCGGAAGGCCGACAAGGTCGTCGTGAACGTTCGGACGGCCCGGCCGGGGATCGTGATTGGGCGGAAGGGCATTGAGGTGGAGCGCCTGAACAAGGAGCTCGAGCACCTGACCGGCAAGGAAATCCGGATTAACATCGAGGAAGTGAAGAAGATCGAGCTCGACGCTCAACTGGTCGGCGAGCACATCGCGAGACAGCTCGAACGTCGCGTTGGCTACAGGCGCGCGATGAAGAAGGCGATCGAGTCCGCCATGCGGCTCGGCGCCGAAGGCATCAAGATCAAGTGCGCGGGACGTCTGGGCGGCGCCGAGATGTCGCGGGTCCACGAGCAGCACGAGGGCAGGGTGCCGCTTCACACGTTGAGGGCGGACATCGACTTCGCCCGTTCGATCGCGCGGACTACGTACGGCACGGTCGGCGTCAAGGTCTGGATCTTCAAAGGTGAGAAGCTCGGCAACGCCCTTGAAGAGGAGAAGGAAGATACGTTCGAGCCGAGGCCTGCTCGCAGGCCGCAGCGCGGACGCCCGCGCCCCGATCGTCCCAGGTCCGATGGTTCCAAGTCCGGTCGGCCCGGTTCGGATCGACCGAAGCCGAAGTCGAAGGACCGGGGTCGGGCGAGGGGACAGGTAGTCCGGCGCGGCTCGCGCGACCGGAGCGGCAGTGCGCGAGGAGACTCGCGCGGCGACAAGAAGCCGCCGCAGAAGAAGGGCAGCGAGAAGCCCCGCGGTTCGTCGACCGAGAAGGCCGAGTCCTAGGGGCCGGCCCAAACGGAGCTGAGAGACAATGCTGGAGCCGAAACGATCGAAGTACAGGAAGAGACAGAAGGGGCGCATGAGAGGGCGTTCCAAGGGAGCGACGAAGCTCGACTTCGGGGAGTACGGGCTGATCGCTCTTGAGCCCGGCTGGGTGACGGCGCGCCAGATCGAGGCGGCGCGAATCGCCGTGACACGGCACATGAAGCGTCAGGGGAAGCTCTGGTTCCGCATCTTCCCCGACAAGCCGATCACGAAGAAGCCGGCCGAGACGAGGATGGGCAAGGGGAAGGGCGCGCACGATCACTGGGTCGCGGTGGTGAAGCCGGGACGTGTGCTCTGCGAGCTCGAGGGGGTCACCGAGGAGCTCGCCCGCGAGTGCCTCCGGCTGGCCAGCCACAAGCTGCCGGTGAAGACCAAGTTCATGATCCGAGAGGTGTAGATTTCTCTTGAAGGAGAGTACGCCGTGAGGCCGAGTGAGCTGAGGACGCTGACCCGCGACGAGCTGGAACAGCGACTGCGCGAGGCGCGCGAGGAGCGCTTCAACCTCAGGTTCCAGCAGAAGACGGGTCAGCTCTCGAATCCCTTGAGGCTTCGCGAGGTGCGCAAGGACATCGCCCGCCTCCTGACGATCTTGGAAGAACGAGATCGCGTGGGAACCCCCGGGGGCGAGGCGCAGAGCGAGGCGGAGTAACAGCAAACCGGAGTGGTGACGCATGACGGCAAGTGAGACGCGTACCAAGCGGAAGGTCCGCACCGGCCAGGTCGTGAGCGACAAGATGGAGAAGACCGCCGTCGTCGCCGTGACCAGGCTTGTCCGACATCCGCAGTACAGCCGGTTCGTGAAGCGGATAACCAAATTCAAGGTGCACGACGAGAAGAACGAGTGCCACGTAGGCGACGTTGTCAGGATCATGGAGACACGTCCCTTGAGCAAGGACAAGCGCTGGCGCCTCGTCGAGGTCATGAGGCGGGCCGAGTAGCCTGCCGCGCGGACAGGGAAGAGGCTACGATGATTCAGGAGTACACGAAGCTCAAGGTGGCCGACAACTCCGGGGCCAAGGAGGTGCGGTGCTTCAAGGTCCTCGGGGGCTCTCGGAGGCGCTACGCGCATGTGGGTGACATCGTCATCGCAAGCGTGCGGACGGCCATGCCCGGCGGCAACGTCAAGAAGAAGCAGATCGTGCGAGCCGTGATCGTGAGGACGAAGAAGGAAGTGCGGCGGAGAGACGGTTCGTACATTCGCTTCGATGACAACGCGGCGGTGCTCGTGAACCCTCAGAACGAGCCGATAGGTACGAGGATCTTCGGCCCCGTGGCGAGGGAGCTCCGCGAGAAGAAGTTCATGAAGATCGTGGCGCTGGCGCCCGAGGTTCTGTGAACCAACAGGCTGGTAACAGGCGCCCGCCGGGGGAGTAGCGAGGATGAAGTTGGCGAAGAACGACATGGTCGAAGTGATCGCCGGGAACGATCGCGGGAAGCGCGGCAAGGTCCTCAAGGTCATGCCGAAGGCGAACCGCGTCATCGTCGAAGGTGTGAACTTCATCCACCGACACACGAAGCCTCGACGTCAGGGGGATCAGGGCGGGATCATTGAGAAGGAAGCCCCGATCAACTCCTCGAACGTCATGCTCGTGTGCAACAAGTGCAACAGGGGCGTCCGGGTCGGGACGAAGGTACTGGCGGACGGGACGAAGAGCCGTGTCTGCTCCGTCTGTGGCGAGATGATCGAGCGGCGGTCGTAGTCGTCTGCGGACGGCCCTTCGCGAGCAACGAACGCGGACCGCGGAGTCAGGACTCATGGCGAGAATCAAGCAGAGATACAGGGACGACGTCGTGCCGGCGCTAATGAAGCGCTTTGAGTACAGCAGTAACATGATGGTCCCCCGGATGACCAAGATCGTCCTCAATATGGGCCTCTCCGAGGCCAAGGACGACATCAAGGTTCTGGACGGGGCGATGAAGGAGCTGGCGGCCATCACCGGGCAAAAGCCGAAGATCACGCGCGCCCGGAAGTCGATCGCGAACTTCAAGCTCAGGGCCGGACAGCCGATCGGCTGCAAGGTCACGTTGCGCGGCGACCGGATGTACGAGTTCTTCGATCGTCTGGTCACCATCGCGGTTCCAAGGATCCGTGACTTTCGGGGCCTGCCGACCGATGCGTTCGACGGCAGGGGGAACTACACATTCGGTCTCGAGGAGCAGGTCGTGTTCCCGGAGATCGACTACGACGACGTGGAAATGATTAAGGGGATGGACATCACAATCGTGACGTCGGCTGACTCGGACGAGGAGGCCTTCGAGCTTCTGAAGCTCATGAACATGCCTTTTCGGAGGTAGTCCGGGTCGACAGCGAGAGAGGTGAGGTTTGGCCAAGAAGGCGTTGGTGGAGAAGCAGAAGCGGAAGCCGAAGTACCCCGTGCGCAAGTACAACCGGTGCATGCGTTGCGGGAGAGCCCGCGCTTACTTGCGGGACTTTGGCCTTTGCCGTATCTGCTTCCGGGAGCTTGCCCTGATGGGTGAGATCCCGGGGGTCAAGAAGGCGAGCTGGTAGTCTGCCACTGCGGCCGCGGTGCACCAGGGGCGTGGACGGCGCCGCCGGGAGACACGGGCACGAGGGAGAGAACAAGATTATGATGACGGATCCCGTCGCCGACATGCTCACGAGGGTCAGGAACGCGTGTCAGGCGAAGAAGAGGACGGTCGACGTTCCGGCTTCGAAGTTCAAGGTTGCGATCGCTGAGGCGCTGCTGCGGGAGCAGTTTATCAAGAACTACCGGGTGGCGGAGGATGACAAGCAGGGCATGATCAGGGTCTATCTCAAGTACACGAAGAACGGGGACAGTGTGATCCGTGGTATTCGACGGATTTCGAAACCCGGCCTGAGGCGATACGTCAGGTCGAAGGACATCCCCCGCGTGAGGAGCAACTACGGAACCGCGATTATCTCGACGCCCAAGGGAGTCCTGTCGAGCAAGGAGTCGCGGAGGGAGAACGTCGGCGGCGAGGTAGTCTGCTACATCTGGTAGCCGTGAGAGTGGCTGCCGCTCCCGGCCGGACGGGAACGAAGCAAGGAGCACAAGGATGTCGAGAGTAGGGAAGGTGCCGATCGAACTGCCGCAGGGTGTCACGGCCACCCTTGAGGGGAGTTCGATCCACGTGAAAGGTCCGAAGGGCGAGCTCCGCCAGGAGATCAAGGGCGATGTGCGGGTGGTGTTGGAGGGGAACGTGATCACGGTCGAGCGAACATCCGAGTCGAAGGCAGCACGCTCGCTGCACGGAACCGTGCGGGCACTCGTCGCGAATATGGTGCGCGGCGTGTCCGAGGGGTTCTTCAAGAACCTCGACATCATCGGAATCGGTTACGGAGCAGAGCTCAAAGGCAAGACACTGCACCTGAAGATCGGCTACTCCCATCCGTGCGTGTACGACCCGCCGGACGGGATAGAGATCGAGGTTCCGGAACCGACGCGCGTTGTTGTTCGCGGGATCGACCGGCAGATCGTCGGGCAGTCGGCGGCGAACATCAGGGCGCTCAAGCCGCCGGAGCCCTACAAGGGCAAGGGAATCAGGTACCACGACGAGTACGTTAGGCGGAAGGCAGGTAAGCTCGCGGTGTCATCCGGCACATAGTCCAACAGGCGATACTGAATCTCGAACAAGGCTGGTGAGACACGATGAAGCGCAGACGAAGCGCCAGGAAACTCGGTAGAGACAGGCGGAGAAAGCACATCAGGAAGAAGGTGACCGGTGTGGAAGCCCGTCCGCGTCTCAGCGTCTTCAGAAGCCTGAAGCACACCTATGCACAGCTCATCGATGATACGAAGGGCGTGACGCTCGTATCTGCATCGACCATGAGCGATGATGTGCGGAAGGAGCTTGGGGGCGGGCCTCACAACAAGACAGACATGAGCCGGGTCGTCGGCAAGGTCTTGGCACAGAGGGCTCTTGAGAAAGGCATCAAGCAGATCAGTTTCGACAGGGGCGGCTATCTCTATCACGGGAGAGTCAGGGCGCTCGCAGAGGCCGCGCGTGAAGGCGGGCTGGAGTTCTAGAGCGGTCGTCCCGCCGAAGGGAGCAGGAGTAGGATGGCATTCAGGGGTAGGGACTCAAGAAGAGAACCGAGGGACCAAAAGGCATCCGAGTTCGAGGAGCGGGTAGTCCACATTAACCGGGTCGCCAAGGTCGTCAAGGGTGGGCGCCGGTTCGGGTTCAACGCGCTCGTCGCCGTTGGAGACACGAAGGGTCGCGTCGGCATCGGTCTCGGCAAGGCCAACGAGGTCGCCTCAGCGATCCGGAAGGGCACCGAGGTGGCCAAGAAGAGCATGATCGAGGTGCCGCTCGTGGGGGGTACGGTTCCCTACGAGGTCCTCGGCAAGTTCGGCGCCGGCAAGGTCCTGGTGCGCCCCGCAAGCCCGGGTACGGGGATCGTCGCAGGTGGTGGGGTTCGGGCTCTGATGGAGTGCGCCGGTGTCCGAGACGTCCTGGCGAAGTCGCTGGGATCGAACAACCCTCACAATGTCGTCAAAGCGACGCTGGAGGCCTTCAAGGAGATGCGCTCCGCCGCCGAAGTGGCGAAGGCCCGCGGGATGAGCGTCCGGGAGCTGTTCGGCGCGGCGACGGAGGCGGACAATGTCTAGCAGGTTGAGAATCCGCCAGGTGCGTAGTGCCATCGGGCGGGACGAGAAGCAGAAAAGGACCGTCAGGGCTCTGGGGATCCGGCGGATGCACCAGGTAGTCGTGCACGACGATAGCCCCATCATCCGTGGAATGATCGAGAGAGTGCGGCACTTGGTCGAGGTCGAGGAAGTCACCGAATAGCAGCGGGTCGGGTAGAGGAAGGCGTTCCCATGAAGCTGAATGAACTGAAGAGCGCCGACGGCGCGCGCAAGAAGAAGCGTCGCGTCGGCCGCGGACCCGGATCGGGGCGCGGGAAGACGTGCGGGCGCGGGCACAAGGGGCAGAAGTCGCGATCCGGCGGGCAGATCCCGGCCTGGTTCGAGGGCGGGCAGATGCCGTTGGCGAGGCGAATCCCCATCAAGGGCTTCAAGAGCCTGAACAAGCGCGAGTACGAGATCATCAACGTGCGTGATCTGGAGGGGTCGGGGCTGGAGGGTGCGGTCACGCCGGACGTTCTGCGGACAAGCGGTATCATCGGGGGAGGCCAGCGCAAGATCAAGGTTCTGGGCGTCGGTGAGATCACGAGGGCGCTCGAGCTGCAGGTGCATGCGATCAGCAAGACGGCGCGCGAGAAAATCACGGCGGCAGGCGGCACGGTCGAGCTCATTCGGTAGAGAAAGGCACTCGCCATGGCCAACATGTTCCAGAGCCTCCAGAGCATCTTCAAGATCCCCGAACTGAAACGGCGTGTTCTCTTCACGCTCGGGATGCTGATCATCTACAGAGTCGGTGGGCACGTGCCGAGCGCCGGTGTGAACGGTGGGGTGCTGGCGTCGTACTTCAAGCAGCAGCAGGGATCACTCCTGGGGCTCTACGACATGTTCGTGGGCGGAGCGTTCTCCAAGGCGACGATCTTCGCGCTCGGGATCATGCCGTACATCAGCGCCTCGATTATCCTGCAGCTGTTTACGGCGGTCATCCCGCACTTCGAGAAGCTCCAGAAGATGGGTGAGGAAGGGCGGAAGAAGATCACGCAGTACACGCGTTACGGAACGGTGTTTCTTGCTCTGGTCCAGTCGTACGGCCTGAGCGTCTACATCGAGCACCTCCCCAGCGTCGAGGGCGCTCCCATCGTGCCGCATCCCGGTTGGGGCTTCCGGCTGCTCACGATGCTCACGATGACGACAGGGACGATCTTCATCATGTGGCTGGGCGAGCAGATCTCGGAACGGGGAATCGGGAACGGCATCTCGCTCATCATCTTTATCGGCATCGTCGCGAGGTACCCGACAGACTGGCTGAACACGATACGCGCCATCCGGATCGGTTCGATCACGCCGTTCGGGCTGGGCGTTCTTCTGGTGGTGATGGTCGGGATCATAGCCGCGGTCGTGCTCATGCAGCAGGCGCAGAGAAGGATCCCGGTGCAGTACGCGAAACGAGTGGTCGGCAGGAGGGTCTACGGGGGGCAGAGCACGCACATTCCCCTGAAGCTGAACACGGCGGGCGTCATCCCGGTCATCTTCGCGCAGGCGCTCATCATGTTCCCCGGGACGTTGGCGTCCTTCTTCCAGGGGAACGTGTTCATGGAAACGATGGCCGCGATGCTTGCTCCGGGGTCGCCGCTCTACACGGTGCTCTACGTCGTGATCATTGTGTTCTTCGCGTACTTCTACACGGCGATCGTCTTCAACCCGGTCGACTTGGCCGACAACATGAAGAAGTACGGCGGGTTCGTGCCGGGGAAACGGCCGGGGAAGAAGACGGCCGAGTACATCGACAGCGTTCTGACGCGTATCACGCTCCCCGGAGCGATGTTCCTTGCGTTCATCGCCGTGCTTCCGTACTTCCTGATGCAGCGATTCAACGCTCCGTTCAGCTTCGGCGGCACGGGGCTCCTGATTGTCGTCGGAGTGGGCCTCGACACGCTCCAGCAGATCGAGTCCCATCTCCTGATGCGTCACTACGACGGGTTCATGAAGAAGGGCAAGCTGCGGGGACGCCGGCGCTAGATTGCTCCGGCGGCGCGCGGAGCCGCGGCAAGAAGCCTCGGGCAACCGAAGGGAATGTGTGTGATCGTCGTCTTCGTGGGACCTCCAGGGGCCGGCAAGGGCATTCAGGCCAAGCGCGTGGCCGCCAGCAGGGGCCTCCGGCATGTTTCGACGGGGGAGCTCCTCCGGGACGCCGTCGAGGAAGGCACGGACTTGGGTCGGGAAGCGTCCCGGCAGCTCAACGCCGGGCGGCTCGTCCCCGACGACGTGATGCTGGCTCTCATTGATGAACTGCTCGAGGGTGGGAGTCAGGATCGGGGGTACGTCTTTGACGGTTTTCCGCGGACGGTGCCTCAGGCCGAGGGCTTCGACACACTTCTGGCGAAGCGGGGGGCCGGTATCGACTGGGTCGTGCTCGTCGATGTCGATCGGAAGACGGCGGAGGCGCGACTCCTCTCACGTGTGACGTGTCCGTCGTGCGGCGCCACAATGAACCTGCTGAGCGATCCGCCGCGCGTCGAGGGAACCTGCAACGCCTGCGGAGGCAAGCTCGAGGTGAGAAGCGATGACTCCGTCGGCGTGATCGAGGCCCGGTTCGAGCAGTACGAGCGGCTGACGAGACCGCTGGTCGACTACTACGAATCGCGCGGGAAGCTTCTGCGGATCGACGGTAGTGCTTCCGTCGCAGATGTCGAGAAGGCCGTGAACGAGAGCATAGACGCCGCCATGGGCGGCTAGCTGACCGGAGCGATGGCGTGATCAACATCAGGACCGAAGAAGAAATCGGACTCCTGCGCGTCAGCGCGCGGCTCGTGGCGGGAGCGCTCGGACTGGCCGAGTCGCTCGTCCGTCCCGGCGTAACGACGGGCGAGCTTGACAGCGAAATAGAGACGTACATCAGAGATCACGGTGCAACCCCCGAGTTCAAGGGATTCCACGGGTACCCCGCGGCGATCTGCGCGTCCGTCAACGAGGAGGTAGTCCACGGGATCCCGGGCGACCGGCGACTGAATGAGGGCGACATCGTAGGGATTGACGTGGGCGTTCGCAAGGACGGATACGTAGGCGACGGCGCCAGGACATTCGCCGTCGGGGAAGTTTCCGACGAGGCTCGTCGGATCATGGAGGTAACGCTCCGGTCTCTGAAGGTGGGACTGGCGGAGGTCAGTGACGGAGTACATCTCTCGGACGTGTCGCACGCGATCCAGCAGACGGCCGAGACCGAGGGATTCAGCGTCGTCCGGGAACTTGCGGGGCACGGTGTCGGCACCGAGCTCCACGAGCCGCCCGAGATTCCGAATTTCGGACCCGCGGGCCACGGTCCGGTGCTGAGGTGTGGCATGGTGCTCGCGTTCGAGCCGATGATCAACGTCGGTGGTCCGGAGGTCAGGACGCTGCCGGATGGGTGGACCGTTGTGACAGCGGACGGTGGGCTCTCGGCGCACTTCGAGCACACCGTGGCGGTCACAGGGAATGGGGTCGACATCCTGACGTCGGCGTGACCGTTCTTCGCACGACAGAGGCTTGCTCCTGACGGTGCGGCCTCGGGGGAGCACATGGCTAAACAGAAGGGTATCACGGTCGAGGGTGTCGTCGTCGAGGCGTTGCCGAACGCGATGTTCCGCGTCGAGCTTGACAACGGCCACAAGGTGCTCGCTCACATCTCCGGGAAGATGAGAATGCACTACATCAAGATCCTCCCGGGTGACAGGGTCACCGTCGAGATCTCGCCCTACGACTGGTCCCGCGGCAGGATTACGTATCGCTACAAGTGATGGCGCGTGAGCGCGCTGCGCGAACTTGGAGGGAACGATGAAGGTCCGGTCTTCGGTCAAGAAGATCTGTGAGCACTGCAAGCTCATCAGACGGCACGGCAGGGTCCGTGTGATCTGCAAGAACCGTCGGCACAACCAGAGGCAGGGCTAGAGGCCCCGCAGAGGAGGTTCTCACGCTGTGGCGCGCATAGTTGGAGTTGATGTTCCTGATAACAAGAGAGTCCTCATCGCGCTGACGTACATCTACGGCATCGGTAGGACGTCGTCGGAGAAGATCCTGAAGGCAGCGGGGGTAGACGGGAACGTGCGGGTCAAGGATCTCTCGGCGGACGAGATCGGACGCATTCGCCAGACGATCGAAGGCGGATACCGCGTCGAGGGCAACCTCAGAACCGAGATTGCCCTGGATCTCAAGCGCCTGAAGGACATTGGCGCCTACCGAGGATGGCGCCACCGCCGCGGACTGCCCGTCCGAGGTCAGCGAACGCGGACGAATGCCAGAACGCGGAAGGGTCCTAAGAGGACGGTCGCTGGGAAGCGGAAGAAGGCCGGCAAGAAGGGCTAGGCCGCACGAGGAGGAGAACTTGGCTCAGCGAAAGAAGAAACAGGTCGAGCCCGAAGGGGTCGCTCATATCCACTCGAGCTTCAACAACACCGTCGTCACGCTGACGGACGCGAGGGGTAACACCATCAGCTGGTCGAGCGCAGGACGGGTGGGGTTCCGGGGCTCAAAGAAGAGCACGGGGTTCGTCGCCCAGCTGGTGGCCCAGAACGCGGCCGAGCAGGCCATTCCGATGGGCCTGAAGCGAGTCGAGGCGCAGGTGAAGGGTCCGGGGCCTGGCCGCGAGGCCGCGATTCGAGCGTTGCAGGCAGCGGGCTTGAAGATCACGGGTATTAGGGATGTGACGCCGATTCCCCACAACGGGTGTCGTCCGCCGAAGAAGCGCAGGGTTTAGGCACGGAGGTTCAGTCGATGGCGACGTATCACGGTCCTCGGTGCAAGCTGTGCCGCACACACGGCATGAAGCTGTTTCTCAAGGGACAGCGGTGCTTCACCGACAAGTGCGCCTTCGAGCGGAGGGCCTATGTTCCAGGGGAGCAGGGCAATCGGCGAGGACGCAGGCGCAAGGTCACCGAGTATGGCACACAGCTCAAGGAGAAGCAGAAGGCGAAGAGGATCTACGGAGTCCTCGAACGCCAGTTCAAGAACTACTACGGTGAGGCCGAGCGGCAGAAGGGCGTGACGGGAGAGAACCTCATGCAGCTTCTGGAGAGGCGGCTCGACAACATCGTGTACCGCATCGGGTTCGCACCGTCGAGGTCGGCGGCGCGTTCCCTGATCGTTCAGGGGCACTTCCAGGTCAACGGACGGAAGGTCGATATCCCATCCTATCTCATCAAGGCGGGGGACGAGGTCGGCGTGCGCGAGAAGAGCCAGAGCATCCCGGGCGTTCGAGATGCCGTCGAGGCGAAGTCGGGTGTCGGCACCGTCGAGTGGCTCGAGCTCGATCCTAAGAAGTTCGTCGGTAGAGTGTTGGAGTTGCCTTCGCGGGAGCAGATTCCTTCACCCGTCAACGAGCAGCTGATCGTCAACTTCTACTCCAGGTAGTCCCTGGCTCTGATTGGCGGAGACCGAAGAACGGGAGGCCAGCGGATAATGAAGTGGAAGAACCTGAGGATGCCCGACGCGATCGTCTGGGACCGGGGAACAGTGACGGACACGTACGGGAAGCTCGTAGCGGAGCCGCTGGAGCGCGGCTACGGGATCACCATCGGGAACTCGCTCCGGCGTGCGCTTCTCTCGTCGCTCCAGGGCGCGGCTGTGACGGGGGTCCGGATCGACGGCGCGCTCCACGAGTTCTCCGTGATCGACGGTGTGACCGAGGACGTGACCGAGCTGATCCTGAACCTGAAGCAGCTGAAGGTGAAGCTCCTGAGCGATAAGCCGGAGATACTGGTTCTGGAGATCGAGAACGAAGGCGACATCACGGCCGCCGCCTTCGAGCCGAATCCGAACGTTGAGATCATGAACCCGGATCTTCACATCGCCACCCTCTCGCCGGAGATGACGCTCAGGCTCGAGGTACGGATCGATGCCGGGCGCAGCTACGTCCAGGCGGAGGACCACGCGATCGAGGATCAGCCGATCGACTTCATCCCGATCGACTCCGTGTTCTCGCCGGTGAAGCGCGTCAATTACGAGGTCGAGAACACCCGAGTCGGGCAGCGGACGGACTACGACAAGCTGACGCTCGAGGTGTGGACAGACGGCACCGTCTCGCCCGCCGATGCCGTCTCGTTTGCGTCGAAGATTCTGAAGGATCATTTGCTGCTCTTCATGGATTTCGACATCGAGCCTGAGGAAGAGGTCGAGGAAGTCATCGATCCGGAGCAGCAGAAGCTGATGGAGCTGCTGAATCACAACGTCGAAGAGCTTGAGCTGTCCGTCAGGTCGTCGAACTGCCTGAAGGACGCCGGGATCAGGACTCTGGGCGATCTCGTGCAGAAGTCAGAGGCCGAGATGCTCAAGTACAGGAACTTCGGCAGGAAGTCGCTCCAGGAGCTCGTCGACATTCTCGACGACATGGGGCTTTCGTTCGGCATGGAAATCGATGCCACGCTGCTCTTGGGAGACTCCGAGGAACCCGAAGGTGAGATGCCGGAGGGAGAGGACCAGCCGGAACTCCCGGAAGCGGAGGAGACTTCGGAGCCCGAGGAGTAGCTTCGGTCGGGCTCGCTCCTGCGGCGTCGCGACATCGACGAGCGTTCGCTCGTGGGGAGAAAGGCAGGGCGGTCGATGCGACACAGGAAGAAGGGAAGGAAGCTCAACAGAACCTGGAGTCATCGCAAGGCGATGCTCAGGAATATGGTGACGACCTTCCTTGATATCGGCCAGATCGAGACGACCGACGCGAAGGCGAAGGAAGTCCGATCGCTGGCTGAGAAGCTGGTGACGCTCGCCAAACGGGGCGACACGCTCGCTGCGCGGCGGCACGTGATGAGGGTGGTGCGGGACAAGAAGGTGGCCGCGAAGCTGTTCAGTGAGATCGGTCCTCGCTATGCCGATCGCCCCGGCGGGTACACACGTATCCTGAAGGTGGAGGACCGCAGGGGAGACGGCGCTCAGCTTTCGATCCTCCAGTTCGTCATGGAGCCGGTGACGTTCAAAGAGCGCAAGCCGCGCCCGGACGACGATGACCTGACCGGGCCAGCAGTGATCGGCGCCGGTGCCGCGGCGCCTGCCACGGAGGCGGCTCCTGAGGAGCCTCCGGCGGAGAGCGAAGCCGACGCCCCGGCCGATGAGACCTCGGAAGAGGAAGTGGCCGAGGAGCCGGCTGAGAAAGAGCAGAAGCCCGAGGAGCAGGTCGAGGTTACAGAAGAGAAGCCTGTCTCCGACGACTCCGAGCCGGGCGAGGACGAGAAGAAGGAGTGAGGTGACGGCCTTGCTGCCGAACCTGAACTCACAGGTAAGAACATCCAGGGCGTCGATGATGGCCATCGGCGCCCTTCTCATTCTGGGTGGCATCGCGATGCTCCAGGGCGGCTGCTCGCCGCTCAGGCGCCCCGCAGTCGGCGGGGCGCGTTCCCCGAGCCCACCGCCACCTGACCTGTTCGAAGGCATCGAGAAGATCGAGCTCCCGCCGGAGGCACTCGCCGGTCCGTTCCTGCGCGTCGGTCTGGCGGAGAACCTGACCGAGGCGATGATCTCCGCGCGCGGCGAGTTCGAGGTCGCGTTCTACGGAGACTCGACGGTCGTGTGGAAGGCGGAGTCCGGCGACGAGTGGGCGCTCCGTGATGTCGAGGGGCGGCTGGCGATCGCGGCCCCGGGCAACGTCCTTGCCGGCGGATCCGGCACGGTCCGCGTCCGGGCCTCCGGGGCGTGGCCCGTGGTCTACGACGGGACGCCGTACCGCGGCGAGCTGGAGATCTTCGCGGCCCGCACAGGTGGTCTGACCGTCGTCAACGTCGTGGACGTCGAGTCGTACCTGCGGGGCGTCGTGCCTCTGGAGATCGGACCCCGCCCGGGAGAGGAGATTGAGGCGGTCAAGGCTCAGGCCGTGGCCGCGCGCACCTACGCAGTTGCGGCGAGCGGCTCCCGCGCGCAGGGGGACTTCGACGTCTTCGCGACGGTGTCCGACCAGGTGTACGGCGGCTACGACGTCGAGGACGGCGTGTGCGACCGTGCCGTACTGGAGACCGTCGGTCTCGTCCTGCTCAAGGACGGAGAGCCGATCAACGCGTACTTCCATTCGACCTGCGGCGGGCGGACGGAAGCACGCGAGGAGATATGGGAACTCGGTGAGCTTCCCTATCTGGAGTCGATCTGGGACACGCCCGGCGGAATTACGAGGCTCGACGAAGCCTACTGCAGCCCGGCCTCCAGCTTCACGTGGGAAGAGCGGTGGTCGGGTGACGAGATCGAAGAACTCGTGCGCACGCACTTGCCGTCGGTCGCATCGACTCCTGTCGAGCAACCGTTCAGGCGGGTGAAGGACCTGCAGGTGACGGCGCGTACGCCCTCGGGACGCTGTCGGTGGCTGGAGATCGAGACAGACGGCGGAACGTATCGCATCTTCGGCGATAAGGTGCGGTGGCTGCTGCGGCGCCCGGGCACGGTGAAGATCCTCAAGAGCGCGTGGTTCGAACTGGAGGTGAAGCGGCGCGGCGGTCGTGTCACCGAGGTCGTGGCGGAGGGGAGAGGTCTCGGCCACGGCGTCGGGATGTGCCAGCATGGCGCCCTCGAGATGGCCCGCCGGGGCTTCACCTACGACGAGATCCTCGAGCACTACTATCACGGCATCGCCATCAGGCAGTGGTCCCGCGAGAGAGGGCCTTACGGCTCGGGCCCGTAGATTCGAATTGACAAAGGCCCCTTGGATTGGTACATTAAGTGCTCAGCTAGACCTTGCGGGGTCGTAGTTCAGTTTGGTTAGAACGCCGGCCTGTCACGCCGGAGGTCGCGAGTTCGAGTCTCGTCGGCCCCGCCAGCTCTGAGAAGCCCGGTCCACTCGGACCGGGCTTCTTCTTGTCCAGTGGCCGCCGTTCAGGTATCCTCAGAAGTCGTGGGCATGCCGACCGTCTTCTTCCTCGTTGCGCTTGTCCGTGATTCACCCCTTCCCTGACCGGGAGGTCACTCGTGAGAGCCCCGTGGACCATACTGCTTCTCATCGCTCTGGCGGCGACGTGCGCCGCACAGGAGGCGGCCCCCCCGATCGAGTCGCTTGAGTCGCGGATCTGGGACCTGCGTCTCGATGCTTCCTATGCCGAGGCGGCGGAAGTGGCCGGGGAGCTCCTGGAACTTCGGCGTGGCAACCCTCAGTCGGCGGCGTATCGGATCGCCGATGCCGAGCGGCTGGTGGAGACTCTCCGGCACGCCGCCGACTGAGGG
>Ga0272444_10002433_pt1 | contig 17214 bp, 15 predicted proteins | sample SSMForm13_FD_201033 | JGI IMG/M metagenome (GOLD analysis project Ga0272444, IMG submission 201033) | Marine sediment archaeal communities from Little Sippewissett salt marsh, Falmouth, MA, United States - SSM-Form-13 | ecosystem: Environmental > Aquatic > Marine > Wetlands > Sediment ...
GTTTCACTTATAGGTGCAATACCTTATCTGGCACACGCAGAACCTATAGATGCTGTATTTGAATCTGTTTCAGGATTTACGACAACAAGCTTAACTGTATTTTCTCCTGAATCACTTCCTCAAACAATAGTATTTTGGAGGGCATTCACACAATGGATTGGTGGCGTAGGTATACTTCTTATATTTCTACTTCTCGTTGGATCGCCTGGTATGGCTTCATACTATTTATACAAAGCTGAGGCACGGGAGGAGAAGATAGATGCAAGTGTTAAGCATACAGTTAACCGTACTTTCAAAATATACGGTACGTATACAATCATAGGTATTATTCTTTTGTATTTAGCTGGAATGCCTGTATTTGATTCTGTAACAAATACGTTTGCATCGATCTCAACAGGCGGGTTCAGTCCAAAGGATGCATCAATAGCTGGATACAATAATCCAACTGCTGAATTCATAATTATACTTCTCATGATTGTCGGTGCTACTTCATTTTTCATTCATGACAAATTACTGCGGCGGCATCTGCTGTATTATACGCGTAATTTGGAGACACGAGTGTTCTGGGCATTGATAGCTATATTTGCTGTATTACTATCATTCTCATTCTTCCATTTATCTGATCCATTTAGACATGGAATATTCTTTGCATTTTCTGCATTAACAACAACGGGATTTACAACAACTATGCAATTGACCGGGGTTACTAAATTGTTGCTTATACTTCTGATGATTATAGGAGGTTATGCTGGTTCTACCGCGGGCGGAATCAAATTAATTAGATTTACAGTAATAGGAAAATCATTTGCTTGGTTGGGTAAAAAGATTTCATATCCACAAGAAGCTGTAATACCTTTAAAGATAAGAGATAAGTTATTCAAGGACTATGAACTTACAATTATTTCACTTTTTGTTTCTGTGTATATTGTGATACTTATCATCAGCTCTGTAATCATTTCTTTCTTAGGATATTCTCCATTGGATGCATTCTTCGAGGTGACTTCTGCGCAGGGCAATACAGGACTTTCCGTGATGTCTCTGGTTGAGATGCATTGGGTTGGAAAGGTCGTTTTGATGCTAAATATGCTTCTTGGCAGGTTGGAGATATTCCCACTTTTGGTACTGATATACGCGATATATCGGAAGAAGATAAAACATACACATTTTTAATAAATAACCTTTTTTCTATATTTCTATCATGCTCACACCAAAACATGTATTTGATCGTCTTTTTGAGAATTTTGGAAACCAACATTGGTGGCCAGTGTCTTCTGAAAACGAACAATTTGAGATAATAATAGGCGCTATACTCACTCAGAACACTTCTTGGAAGAACGTTGAGAAGGTACTTGAAACCCTTAAAAAAGAGGGCCTTATACATCCTGAGAAGATGATCGAAATTCAGACAAAAAAACTTGCTGAACTTATAAGACCATCAGGTTATTACAATCAAAAAGCTGAACGATTGAAGATTGTTTCACAGTTTCTACTCGAAAATGATTTAGCCGCAATGGGAGTTGAATGGATGAGAAAGAAGTTGCTTGAGATTAAAGGTGTTGGACCTGAAACTGCAGATTCAATTATTTTGTATGCATTTAACAAACCAAGTTTTGTTGTTGACCTTTACACAAAAAGGATTTTCTCACGTCTTGGTTTGATAAATAATAATTCAAGCTATAATGAAGTGAAACAATTCTTTGAAACAAATTTGGAAAAAGATGTGGAACTGTTTCAAGAGTTTCATGCGTTAATAGTTGAACATGCGAAAAGTTTCTGTAAAAAGAAACCTGATTGTGAAAATTGTTTCTTGCGAAAAAATTGTAAGAAATTAATTTGATTTATATTCCAAAGATCTAACTATGATTATGAAATGGATTAAATTAATTGCATCCATAATAATTTGTCAGCTGGCTGGAATTATAGGATCTATTTTTACAGCTCCATCAATACCTACGTGGTATGCAACATTACAAAAACCTTTTTTCACACCACCTAGCTGGGTATTTGCGCCAGTATGGATAACTCTATTCCTACTTATGGGAATTTCCCTTTATCTAATATGGGAAAAGGGTTTGGGAATTAAGAATGTAAGGATTGCTGTATCTATTTTTGGAGCACAGTTGATATTAAACACTGTTTGGTCATTCTTATTCTTCGGTCTGCAAAATCCATTTCTCGCATTTATTGAAATTTTGATACTATGGATCTTTATTTTGGCATCTATAATACTATTTTATCGTATTTCTAAGAAGGCCGGAATCATATTAGTGCCATACATAGTTTGGGTAACTATTGCTACAGCCTTAAATTATAGTGTGTGGATATTAAACATATGAGATTATGGAGTATTCATCCCAAATATCTAGATCGTATAGGTCTTGTTGCACTTTGGAGAGAATCTCTTTTAGCTAAGAAAGTATTGTTAGGAAAGACAAAGGGATATACAAAACATCCCCAGCTGGAAAGATTCAGAAAACAAAAGGATTCTGTTGCATCAATACAGATGTACCTTCTATCTATATTACAGGAGTCTGAACTCAGAGGATACAATTTTGATAAAAGTAAGATCGGAATGAAACGATCGAAAAATAAGATATCTGTAACAGAAGGACAGATAGCTTACGAATTCAAACATCTGAAAAACAAACTTATGCAAAGAGACACTGATAAATACAAACAACTGAAGAGGATCAAATCTCCTGAATCAAATCCTGTCTTTGTTTTAAGAAAAGGTGATGTTGAAAGTTGGGAGATTATTTCCTCAACTCAAATCTAAGTAATGCACCAATTCCACCGAGTCCTAACAATTTCTCTGCAGATTCATGTTCTGCTGAAATTATTACAATACGAGATGAAACCTTTTCTGCTTCCTTCATTATATCTTCGAATTCTTTTATTTTTTCTTGTGCGATAAGTAAGGTTTCAACTGCACCCATCTGAATTGCTTCCAAAGTATCTTTTTTTCCATACACTGCAAGCTTTCCCTTGTTCATTCTTTTCAATATTTCTTCTACAAGAAATGTTTCCTCTGCAATACGTGTCTGTTTCAGTATGTTGTTGAGAGAGTTCTTGATCACTTCTTGTGCTCCTGCCTTGCCTGTATAAGACGCATATTCTGTCTTCACTTTTGTTGCAATATCAGGACTGTTCTCTCTTATATATTTAGCTAGGTTGTCTCTTTCAAATCCAGGACCTGCAACAATTATATGTTGGTATTCCTCTTCGGCTTCCAGTTTTTCTAAGATTGAAGAATGATAATGCTCTCTTTCGTCTTCCTTTCCTTTTACTTTCCTGTAGTGGATTGTTCCTTTGAATTCTAGACCTGATTCTTTCATACTAAGGAAATCTGTTTGTTCTCTATCAATCATGACAAGTAATAGAAGCGGTTTCTTTATTCTAGCTTTTTTCAGCCTTTCCAACTGATAAGGTTTCCATTTCTTCTGTATCTTAATTGGAATTCCAGGATCTACATCAAACGTATGATATGAAGCGAGTTGAACATCATCTGGACCTTCTTTTATCTTTCCTGTAACTCTTAGCTTGTATGTGTATGGATGAAAATCAACTTTCTCGACCTTAATTGTCAAGGTTACGGGTCTTTTTTCACCTGTTTCTATTTCATTTCCTCTCTTTACACTGGTTTTTCTAAGAGTCCTAGCAGTAACTAAATCATCCGGCTCAAATATCTGGCTCAAATGCCAGAGATCGTCAATTGAATCCGGAATGAGTTTTATTATTCCTTCCTTTCTGTCCTGGAACGTTATCCTCATATTAACACCTTATTATACAATCAGATAAGGGGTTATATAACTATTTATAATCTCTCTCACAAAATTAATACAATGAGAAAAGGTTATGACGACTTCATATTACTACTTGTAATCGTGTTTGTGATACTCTTAATACTATTCTTGTTGACACCTTGGTTGAGTCCTATTGTGACAGAGCCTGACGAGGTGCAACTAGCCAATTTTACCATAGGTGATGTTGGATTTGTATCTGAAACTGCAACTCGACAGGAAAATATAGGTAATATTTTTGTAGGCGAGACTCAATTTGAGAACTTGAAGAACATCTACAAAACATCCATAGTTACTGGAATGTTTGGCGATGATTCTGATTCTTACACAATAAATGTACCCGAGTATCTGACAGACACAATCCGTGGTATCAAGATTACTTTCACAGTGAAAGAGACAAACCAGTACGGTGATCTGAATTTCATCTGGAATGGAAAAGAAATATTCAGTCAGAGAGCATCTGTGAATCAACACACCATAAACATTGAAAAGGACATGATAGTAACAAGTAATAGCTTGGAGATAAAGGCTGATGGTCCTGGTGCTTTGTTCTGGGCAAACACAGTTTATGAATTACGGGATGTTTCAGTTGATGTAGATTACGGTCCATCAAGAATTGTTACATTTGATCTTCAGCAGTCAGAACTTGATGCATGGAGTAAGGGTTCTATTACATTCTTTGCAACAGGAAGCGGAGACCTTACAGTTAAAGTAAATGGTGTACAGTTGTTCCGAGATGACCCTCTTGGACACTACGCAGTTGATTTCGCTTTAGGTGATGTTCCTTTGTATCTTGGAAGGAATATAATTTCATTCTCAAGTGCAGGTCTCATAAACATGCAGAATGCAAAATTGGACATCTATCTACTCTCAGATAAGGTCGTTAGGACGCGATTTTTTGACTTAAGTGAAGAACACTACAATTTACTTGAATCAGGACAGAGAACCGGTGAAGTCAGGTATTATGTGACTGACATATACATGGATGGTGCAATCATGCTTGAGTCCGAGACTGGTTTGATAGGTTCAGGTCACCCATCAACTGGATGGAATTCGTTTGACTTCGACTCTACTTACTTTGCTTTAGGCAGAAACATGCTTAAGTTCTCAGGTAACGGTCACTGGGAGATCACTGACGTAGAAGTAGTTCTAGTATAGTATATTATATTTTTGCATAAATTTATACACACATAACTAATTATTATTATATTATCCTCCGGAGGGATTTGCTTGGCAGACAGTATTGAAAAATTACTTGCTTACATAGCCAATGTTGGTAAAAGTGTAGGGCAGAGGTATAGTTTTGGATACGCAAGGCGATTGAGCGAACTTCCTTTGAAATCTGCAAAAAAGAAGAATTTGGGCAAGGGAGATTCAAGAAACATTACCCACTATAAGCTTGTTGTAAGTAGAGAAAACCCAGGTACACCAAAAAACACTCTATTTGTTCATTATTACAGCACAGGCAGTGATAAAGGAATTTTTGTAGTAGTTGAGTGGGTTAAGATAACCACAATCGATGAACTTAGAAGACTATTCGACTTACCAAAAGGTCCTGATAAAAAGGTTACTACTTTATTTGTACGTGCTTATGTTAGCAGAAAATCAAAAAGTACTGAAGTACCTGCACGGATCTCATTCCCAAAACTTTTTGGTGGACAAGAACTGGAAACTCCTGTAAATGAGGAAATACCTCCTGGAAAGTATGATTACTACGCTGAACATGAGGGCACTGAAAAGGCTGGTCATTTTGAAATCAAAGCTGGACAGACACGTCAACTAACACTCATATTTCCCAAACCCAAATTTCATCCTCCTGTAGTTAGAGGTGAAACTCTTCCCGCTGTTATACCAAAAGGGGAGGTTCCTGCTACACGAAAAAAATATGAAATTGCAAAAAGAGAGGGAAGATTAACCGTAATCGCCAAAGATAAGAAAGGATTAGTAAACGCTAATTTTCTTATACGTGCTCTTGGATACTCAAACAAGACAAAAAGCATTGTAAAGGTACCACTTCCTGTTGGAGACTATAATTACACATGTGAACATAACAAGGAAGTACGAACTGGTGATGTTAAAATAAATTTTCAGGAAGATACAGCATTGTTAATTAGGTTCGGAGGTGAAATTCCTCCACGTCCTCCTGACGATGATGATAGACCGCGAGACGATGATGATGAACCTCATCCACCAGGACGTCCAAATGATGATACAACTAGAGATATACCATTAGACAGACTAAGACTTGGAGATATTTGGAAGAAGAGAGGAAAATCATGTTGGCTTCCAATAATTGGAATGATTATATCAGGTGTGCTTACTCAGATGTGGTTCTTCTTTGCATTCCTATTTTGGTTCTTTGAGTGCGTACTACCTGACCCTATAAACGCACTTGAAAAGAAAAGAAGTAAAATAGCGTCTAGCTTTGATAAGCGTATAGAGAAACTCGAAAAGGCGATGGATAGGGATATAAGAAAATCAAATAGGATTATTAGTGGTCATAGAAAACAGGGCCGTACAGGAGCTGCTGATATTGAAGTTAAACAGCAAAAAAATAGAATTGAAAGATATAAGATTATTATTAACAATGTAAAAAAACGAAAAGAAACTGCTTTGAAGACAGAAGAAATCGCTGAAAAAATTACCCCAAATGAAAAGCGTTGGGGAAACGGTCTTGCTTATGCAAAAGGTACATGCAGATTAATTAAGCTAGCAGGATTCAGTCTAGGATTTATAACACTTCCAGTGCCATTTGCAAAACCATTAGGAATTGCAGTAGCATTTATAGGATATATGACAGCTAAAGCGTGATAATATGCCAACAACCACTACTACTCACCCACCAGGACATACGTGGAAGGAATGGGTACAATCAATCTTCGCAGTCGTAATAGCTCTTGAAATGTTCTTTGTATTTGATTCTCTATTCATGTGTCTTCTTACTCTTACGTTCTTCTTCTACATTCCTACAGTATCAGAAGAGGGTGGAGCAAACAAATGGATTTTTTTGGCAGGGATGATTATTATTCTTGGAATGGCATTCATTGATGCAACATCACTTGGACTAGGTCTGGAAATGGGAGCTGAGTGGTATAAGCCATGGAATTGGAACACACCAACAATTATATTTTTTGGTATTTGGTTGATAGGATTTATCACCGGACTTGAGGCTGGAAATGACATTGAATCTCGGCAGGCTATAGGTCTCATTTTATTCATATCATCTTTTGTTATATTTTCAATGGGAGTTGGAACACAAGAAGTTGGACAAGCATTCTTTGGTCCTTGGTGGCCGACTGTATACACAACAGCAGCTGATGTATTCGAACCTCTAAGTGAATCTTGGTATCATATGCAGCAGACTCTTGGGGTTGGTTGGCAATTAATAACTGATCCATATGGTTATGCGCAGGGAATGATATCGGGAACGTATACACAAGATCCGATTACAGGTCTTGCCGGAGCGTATGGAGTGGAGATAGAAGATTTCTCAACTACACCTATCTTTATCGAACAACCGTTTGTTCTGACCATGCAGATATCTAACAAGGGTGCATTTGAAGCTAAGAGAGTCAGAGCTTCTATTTATTCTGCAACAAAAGCTGCAAGAGAGGAATTTGGTGTAAATATACCATATCCTGAATTACATGGACAGATCTTCCTTGATTCAGAATTTGGAGAGTTGTGGGTTCCTTTTGGTGTTGGAAGTAGGATAAAGGTGACAGAGTATGGATTTGATGATGCAAACAACGAGTATATCACATGTACTTTAGGGGTGTGTTCAGGTGGTGTATTGGATGAAGAGCCAGGTGTTGGAAAACAAGTATTTAATCTTGCAAGAGTTGACACAATGCAACTATTCTTCAGATCTGATAAAGGTATAAACTGTAAAACTATCAACGATTATGAACTTACAGATAAATTCTTGCCTATAATAGGACAGATCATGTACGACTATGAAATTGATGCAACAACTGATATAGAATTCATGAGTAAAGACGAATGGAATAGAAAAGTCGCAGATGGAAGTTTGGAGAAGCAGAAGAAGAAATCTTCTAAACTTACAAACGCCCCCGTTAGGTTGAATATTGATACATTGGAGCAGCCTGTCAGAGAAGGTACACCATTCTTCATTGGATTTGCATTGGAATCTGCGCAAGAATCTTCAAGCGCAATAATAAATGCAACAGTCATGATCGAATACCCAGAAGATTTCATATTAAGTGGAGCAAAATGTTCGACAGATCCTACTGATTATAATAGCAACATTTTGGTGTGGAAGAACTTAGATACGCGATTCCCTGTTTACTGTTATTTCTCAGGTTACAGAGGAATGGAAGACCCATCTGAAACGTTTATCATCAAAGGTCATGCAGACTACACATTTGTCAAATGGAAAGAAGAAAGTTTCAAGATTGAATTTGGGGGCGTTGATTGTGGTAGCGGAACTGGAACAGGACCTATAGTTCCAAGTGAATGTGAATCAATACCTGATACATATTTCTCTGGATACTTGAAACATTATGCTACAATACAAGCTGCTGTGCAAAAATATAACTTAGGTTCATATGTTGATCATCCAGAAGAATTGGTAGCTGCAATCATAACAGCTGAATCTCGTTGGGATGAAGATGCAGTGAGTCCGTGTGCAGCTGCAGGACTTATGCAGATGGTACCAGGAACTGCACGAGGTAGAGGTCTGAATGTTCCTGTATATCAACAGATAGATGCAACTGTTTCATGTCCAGCATGCGCAGATCTTCTTAGAGAAGCGGGTCTGAATCCAAATACTCAAATTTCTGTTTGTAACAGTTGTACAGAAAATCAATGTGACAAAACAAATGATGAAAGGTTTGATGCAGCGAAGACTATAGATGCAGGCGTGAATTATCTTGTAGAAGGATTCCAAGATCCTGATTGTCAAAACAATTTGGCTCGGGTAATAGGTCGTTACAACAGCGGTGATTGTAGCGGTGCATCTAACCCAGGTTATACACAAAAGGTTCTTACATGGCATGAAACATGGAAGGAGTGTTTCGAAAGAAAGGGTGAAGAAGATTATTGTTCAGATAAGATAGAACGTGGATGGGGTAAGTGTGAACATGGAGAGGGAGATTGTGATGAATTCCCTGCTGATGAATGTGACACAAGTATATCACATCCAACGTATGGAGCTCTTGATTGTAAAACTATAAATGGTGTAGATGTTGATGTTTGTTGTTACACAAATGAACCTGACGAAGATTGTAAACAAGCATATGAATATTGGATTTTACATTAGAGAAATTAATTTATATTGTTACACCCGTAGAATCAGCTGTTCCCTGTCTAACAGGTTTTTGTGTGACTTTGTAAGTTTCTAAATCTGTCCAATCAAGATATTTTATATCTGCTTCTACTACATCACCATCAAATATAACTGGATAATCCATCCTTCCAACTCCAAGAGGATCTGGTCTTTGACTTCTTGCAGGTGGTTCATGTAAAATTATTCCGTTATGTTGTCCTGCTTCAGCTAGAATACTATCAGCTGTAGCTCTAGTAGGAATTCCATCTGATCTAATTGTCCAGACATTATCATCATCTGCTGGGTCAGCTACAATAAATGCAAGATTTGAATATTTGTGTTCTCCTGTAGTTCTATCTTTGACATCCATAATATCCATATCTTCTAATCTTAAAGCGTATTCAAAAGGAATTTCATCTGGTCCACCCCAAAAACCAAGAGCTTCACCCGCTTCATCTACTGCGATGTAAGCTAAAACACCCAAAGATGCGTATCCAGCTGTTCTAATAGGGTGAGTTCTAACATAATCCCATGCTGTTCTACATCCATCTCTTATAGTTCCCCAAATAGGCATATTATCACCAAGTGTCTAAAAATTGACTATTAGGTATTTAAAGGTTTCCCTTATTTACCACTGGAGAATAGGAACTAAACCATAGCTGCAAGTCTAATTGTATCTCTCATGCCTGGTGCAAGGCCTAGGATCAAAACCACTATCTTGAGTAGGGTCTTAAATTGAGGATCTTCTGCATACCTATCTATTAACCATAGAGCCGGTATTACTACTATGAACTTGAGAACAAACATGATGCCTGGGCCAAAAAATGGGAACAAACTTCTTGGAAGGAAATGCTGTTCAAAATAACCGAAATATGCTATGGATACGAAGGTTGCAGACGCATCTAAAAGGTGTGCTGCAAGTATACCTGTATTTTCATATGAGAATATACTTTTTATATGAGTTGTTATATGTACTTCCTTGAGCTTGGTTAGTATGATTTTACCTATGCCCACGTATATGCCCATAGAAAGGAGTGTTAAACCTACAATTAGGCCCGCTGCAGCTGGATTTGAAAATGGTAGGAGTATGAAATTGAGCAGAGTGGCTACGACTCCTATCACTACCATGACCTTCCAGTATGCTATCTTTGCGAATTTCTGCAATATCATGCCTACTATGAGAGAACAGAAAGCGAATATGAATGTGATTATGTAGCTTCCTGGTGTTGGAAATATGATCATACCGTAGAAAGCATTCAATTCAGGAGAGAGTACTCCTGCAACAGCTGCATCATGCAATACACGCGTACTTGTCGCCCAGAATACAAATGGTACAATCGCATAGAAGAAGTTTTTATCTATCTTGATTCCCATCTTTCTGAGCATCCTGAATACAAGGAAAACCGCCACTATGAGTATGATAGAGTATGTAAGTGTGTTTATGGGGTTAAACCACCCATTACTAAGTATAGGGTCCACAAAATAAGAGTGTAGTGCTTCAAAAACCATATATTATACATATAACGCTTCAATATAAGCTTTTGTTTAACCAGAAAAGCGACCTTTAAAGCCTGGAATTTCTTTATAAGGGTGCTGTCACTATTATGTAGTATCACACTGTTATATTGAGATATACCGACGCTGTTAAGCTTGTGAAAGCTTTTCTACCAGCAAAACAATAGATACTTAAGGTTTACTATGCAGGATATGCTAATCAGGAAGAAAGCTTTGAAGATACAGGAAAGATTAGGCATGAGAATAGGCATAGCTTATGGTACTTCAAAGACACCTAGAATAAAATCTGTGCCTGACGCTCTAAATGCACTGAAAGATTTGTATAGAATTGGTGCAAAAGCTCTTTTACTTCCTGCAGATATGTTCAGCAATGTAAGAGATAATAATGATTTGTATAATGTTCATTACGGAAAACTTCTTAGTGTAAAAGATCTTGCAAGCAAATTCAACATTGAACTTGCAATTTACATGGATAAATTTCCAAGTGATCCAACTGAATTAGATAAACAACTGAAACTTTTAACAAGCATTACATCAATTATGGATGCGAGATCACTGATTATTACACCAACACTTTACAATATGATGCCACATGAACAAGCACTGAAACTTGTTGTATACAAGATAAATGAAATCGTAGTTGGCGCAAGAACAAAGTCAAAGATTGGAATTGAAACAACTGGAAGTATAAAAGATGTTGGAAGTTTAGAAGATGTAATAGATATTGTAAAAAGAACTCAGTCAACTGAAACAATTCTTAATTGGGGAAACATACACGGAAGAGGTTCAGGTGCATTGAGATCACAAATAGATTACAGAAGAATACTAGATGCAACAAGAGGTTCAGTTGGTAACCAATGGTTGACCACAGCTTATTTCATATTCTCAGGTGTTTCATACGGACCTTCAGGTAAGACAAGAACTGTTCCATACTCAAGATCTGACATGAATCTTGAACATCTAATAAGAGAAATCATGTCTTTGAACATCAAAGGTACAATTATTTTTGACGATCCAGACAAGGATAAGTTCATCTTAAACATGTTAGATAAACTAGCTGACATGGTTAGGTAAATTAATTACAGTAAACTACTTCATTCTTGCCACCAACAGATGTTGTTGAAACTGTAAGGTGATGTTGACCAGAACTGCATCCAGTATTACAGTTCCAGTCAAATATAAAACCTAACTCCCCAGAATTTATACCACCAGTTGCAGGTACACTTACACCATCAACCGTTATTGTGAAGTCAGAAGCTGCTATATCTTCTGTTCCTGTGTTTATAGCCGAGATGCGTATTGTATTTTTCCCTTCTACAGTAGTACAATAAGCTCCGCTATCAAATGGTATCATAAATGTTTTAGATACATATTGTTCTAATACTTCATATAATTCTTCGTAATATTCTTCCATGTTTACGTAAGAACCTTTCAAAGGTCCACTACAATCATAAAACACAGTAGAAAATGTAGTCAGACCCGGTTCAGTTCTTCCTGTGATCTTACACAACATGCTCTTTCCGTCAAAGTCTTCAAAAACTTCGACCATCTCATCCGGCATTACTGTCAAATCACCTTCCAATTCAAACTTCTCCATCCTATAATACACCATACAATTATCAGGCGTTCCTGACCTTACTTCTGCATAAAACTGTGTTTTTACAGTAATATCATTCATTATTTCCTGACTTTCATCTGTCATATATTTTGCTCTTTCACAGTCTTCCTGTGCATCCAAATAACACGTCAGATCATTTCCGCAATCTTTTGGTGGTTGCGTACAACCACTGACTAAAACAAGCGCAAATAAAAATAAGATCACGAGATGCTTCATAAAAAAGAATTGTTTTTACTCAGTTAAATAATTACACATTGAAATAGTTTGCTGCAATTACGAGTAACATAATCACAACTGCTATAATAAGTACTGCGTATCTGAAGTAGAAAATGGTTTTTTCCATGCAATACTTTTTGTAACAAAACATTAAAAGTTTATTATATCCCTTTAACTAGACAATATAAAAAGGAACCCCAACGGATGTGGGGTTCCCGCGCAAAGCTACTGTTCCCCTAAAGGAACAGAAAGCGAAACTAAACAGAGAATGTAGGTTCACGCTTCTCCCTATAAGCAATGCAACCTTCGTTTTTCTCTTCATCACATGCCCGCCGGAAATGGTCAGCCTCAAACTCAAGAGCTGTATTGAGATCTGGCAACTCCAAACCACCTATGACAGCATGTAATGTAAGTTTCATGGCTTGCGGCCCGTTCTTGCAGATACGTGTAGCCATATCCAAGGCCACATCCAACAACTCATCATTGCCGTTACCATTAGTAATAATAACCTTCTGAACCAGGCCCAAATCATAGGCCTCTTTAGCAGGAATAATATCACCGGTGAGCAACAGCAGAAGCGCATTACCAACGCCGACCCGACGAGGAAGTATTTGAGTACCACCGAAACCAGCGATTACCCCCAAACTAACTTCAGGCTGGCCGATCTTGGCCTTGTCAGACGCTAGTATGATGTGACATGCACAGGCAAGCTCGTAACCGCCGCCCAAGGCGAACCCATTTACCGCCGCGATCACAGGCTTGGGAAAATTGCGGATGTACATCATGAGATTATGACCAGAAGAAGAGAACACTTCACCACCAGATTCGCCTGTTGTGTTATCGAGTTCCAGAATCTCATTGATGTCAGCACCGGCCACAAAGGTCTTGCCCATACCAGTGATGATCACACAGCGGATCATCTCATCTTCTCTGATTACCTGAAGAGCATAGAAGATTTGGTCAATCATATCGGCATGAAGCACACACATCTTCCTCGTATTATCATCACCGGAAACTGCGTCGCCGACCAGTGTGAGGATAGCGATGTGATCTGTTCCACCAAGAATAATATTCCGAAAATCATTCTGGTTCAAAGTTTTTGTCAATTAACACACTCCTTGTCATGTTATTTCAAATTTACACCCAAAAACATCTATATACAAAACAGTGAAGTCACTGCTACTGGGGATTATCCGTTTCGAACTGCTTGGCGAGGTCACCGGCGATTGTCAGGATCTGAGCCTCAGAAGTTCCCTCGTAGATCTCTGTCACGCGCTGGTCGAGATAGAGATCTGAGATCCGGTACTCTCCCATCAGACCGTTACCGCCATGAAGCTGAAGCGAATCGTTGATGACTTCATGGGCTACCTCAGAACAGAACAACTTTGCCATAGCAGCTTCACGGGCATACGGATGCCCCTTGTCCTTCACACCAGCAGCATGGTAGGCGGCCAGACGGGCCTGGTTGACCAGCATAGCCATGCGGGCCATCTTCTGCTGACTGATCTGGAAGGCAGATATCGGCTTGCCAAACTGCTTGCGCTCACGACAATGAGCAAGTGCCAGGTTCAGCGCCTCCTGGGCAAGGCCGACAGACTGGAAAGCCATCTCAATGCGCCCTCCGTTGAGGACCGTCATGGCAATCTTGAAACCTTTGCCCAGTTCACCGAGAAGGTTCTCCTTCGGAACCTGAACATCGAGGAGATTCACACCGGCGGTAACAGAGGCCGGCATGGATATCTTGCTCTCAGGCTTTCCGATTGTGAGTCCAGGTGTGTCGGCGTCGATGATGAATGCACTAATTCCCCTTCCGCCTGCTTCCGGATCAGTCTTGGCAAAGAAGATAAAAGCACCGGCGATCGTAGCGTTGGTGATGAACTGCTTGTCACCATTGACCAACCAGTAATCCCCATTGTCCACAGCAGTCGCAGCCATGGAACCAACATCAGTTCCAGCGCCAGGCTCGGTGATACAGTTGGCGCCGATGATTTCTCCACTGGCTGCACGCGGCAGATAATTCTCCTTCTGTTCCTGGGTTCCGAACATCAGAATGGCATCAACAAACAAGCTGTTGTGCACCGGAATCACAACAGTTGTTCCAGTATCTGCCATGGAGAGTTCTTCAATTATGCCCCCGACATTGGCGTAACTGAAACCCAGACCACCAAATTCTTCGGGTACACTCAACCCGAAGTATCCCTTTTCCCGCATGGCATCGAGAACTTCGGGCGGGGTGTTTTTGGCAGCGCGGGCCGCGGCCGCAGCGGGACGAATTATCTTGTCACCAAATTCTCTGGCATCAAGCCTCAGCTCTTCCATTCCATCCGGCAGGAAATGAAGATTTGTTGTTATATTTCTCATTCCTATGTTTCTCCGAAAATAAACTTATATATTAAAAAGCCGCCCGAATTAACGGGCGGCTTTCACTGTCTTGGTTTGGTGATCAGGCCACCAGGGACAGGGCGAACTCGCTGGGAGCCAGCTTCTTGGGATTGGTGTAATCGTAGAACCCGATCTTCTTCTCACCCTTGGGACCGATATAACCGGCGTCGACCAGATCATCCAGAATCTTCGGAACAGCGAAGAACGTATCCATATCGTCGCCATTGCCGCCATGAGCAGCGTGCAGACTCAGGAGGATGTCACGGCAGACATCGAGTCCGATCATGTCAGCCAGCTTCAGCGGACACATCGGATTGTTGAGACCGACCATCATCTTCTCGATCATACCCATCTTACCATGTCCATTGACGAACGCGAACATGGCAGCCCGGAGGAGACCGAAGAGAATTGTGTTGGCGATGAAGCCAGTCTTATCCGACGCGATGGCAAACTCCTTGCCACACTCAATCGCCAGAGCCTTGACATAGTTCCAGGCTTCGTCAGACGTCTTGGCAGCCTTGATGAGCTCGATCACTCCCATCAGATCGACCGGATTCATCCAGTGCATGCCAACGAACATCTCAGGCTGGCCGTAGAATTCAGCCAACTTGGAAATCGGCAGAGTTGAAGTGTTGCTGGCGACGAAAATATCAGCAGGGCATATCTCGCCGAGTTTGCGAAGGACTTCCTCCTTCACATCAATCTTCTCGGTGACAGCCTCTATCACGAACTGAGCTTCAGCAGCGACAGAGATGTCGGTGGTCGTCTGAATCAGACCGAGGATTTGATCAGCCCTCTGTGGAATGATACTCCTCTTTACGACCGGTTTAGTGAGACCGGTCCTGATGGTCGCCATGGAATCGTCGAGTATAGTCTGATTGATATCGACGATAATAACAGGAAACTTGCCGTGTTCAGCAAGAGCCCTACCTATACCAGAACCCATAGTTCCACCACCAATCACAACAATTGGTCTGTGTCTATCGAATTGAACCATCATGTGATTCATTTTTTATCTCCATTTATTTGTTATCATCAACGTTACTTTTCCAAATCACCTTACATCGTCACTTTACTCACACATCTCGATGGACATGGAGATGGCACCGCCACCGCCGAGACAGAGAGTTGCGAGACCGTTCTTGAGACCACAATCCTTCAAAGCGTAGAGCAGGGTCACCAGGACACGGACACCGGAGGCACCGATCGGATGACCGAGTGCAACAGCACCGCCGTTTACATTGACCCTTTCCGAATCCCATTCCAGACCCTTGGCACACGCAAGCGACTGTGAAGAGAAGGCCTCATTGGCTTCGATGAGATCGAAGTGATTGATGTCAACTCCCATCTGATCCATCAACTTCCGAACAGCGAAGATGGGCATGAAAAAGAGCTTCTTGGGAAGGCCGGCGACTTCAGCAAAGTCAACTATGCGAGCCATGGGCTTGACTTCCGGATGATCGTTCAAGTAACGACCAGAAACCACGACCACGGCACCAGAGCCGTCATTCACACTGGGTGAATTACCAGCAGTGCAGAACCCACCGACACGACTGAAGGCAGTCCACATATTGGCGAGCTTCTCGAGAGGAGTCTCCCGAACATCTTCATCCTTTTCGAAGATGATCGGATCACCCTTCTTCTGATGAATCGTGATCGGAAAGATCTCGGCGTCAAACTTGCCGGCTGCCTGTGCAGCCAAAGCCTTGGCGTAGGAAGCGGCAGCATACTCATCAATCTCTTCCCGGGTGAGGCCGGCCTGTTCTGCTGTCCAGTCACCGATCGTGCCCATATGAACTAGATTGAACGGACAGGTAAGGCCATCATGGACCATGAGATCATGCATCCAGCCATTACCCATCCGGGCTCCAGCTCTCATATCGAAAGAAGCATATGGTGAGTTGGTCATACTCTCCATACCACCAGCGACGAGAACATCACATCTACCGGCCATGATTCGCGTGGCAGCCTCAGACACTGACAGAAGCCCAGATCCACATACCCTATTGATCGTGACCGCAGGTACATCGTCCGGCAGGCCGCCTTCAACCATAGCAAAACGTGCCGGATTCTGTTGTGACCCTGCCTGTACAACCTGACCCATATAACCGTAATTATAATGAATCGGATCGATACCGGCTTGTTTCACAGCTTCATTAACCGCCATTGCACCGAGTTGCCGGGCAGTGTATGGAGCTAAGGTCCCATTGAGGGAACCAATAGCTGATCTACACGCTGATACAATGTATACAGCGCCTGGTTCGTAATTTGACATTGTGGAATTCCTCCCACTTTCTTAGGTTTACGTTTTGTGAACATCAAAATCTTTTTTTCGATCTCCTTCCATGAGTTCGAGTTTCTCTTTATCTTAAAACCTTAGATACGTCAAGATAAGG
>Ga0272444_10002436_pt1 | contig 17206 bp, 11 predicted proteins | sample SSMForm13_FD_201033 | JGI IMG/M metagenome (GOLD analysis project Ga0272444, IMG submission 201033) | Marine sediment archaeal communities from Little Sippewissett salt marsh, Falmouth, MA, United States - SSM-Form-13 | ecosystem: Environmental > Aquatic > Marine > Wetlands > Sediment ...
GCATAGAGGCCCCGGTGTTGCTGGTGGAAGGCGAGAAGACAGCTGACGCGGCCCAGGAGCTGTTTGCTGACTTGGTGGTGGTCACCTCTCCCGGGGGCAGTAACGCGGCCGGCAAGGCGGACTGGTCCGCGCTTAAGGGACGGGCTGTCACCATCTGGCCCGATGCCGACGGGGCCGGGGCCAAGTACGCCCTGCAGGTGGCCACCCTGCTGCAGGACGCCGGCGCCGCCATGGTCAAAATCGTGGAGCTGCCCACGGCTCTCCCCCAGGGCTGGGACCTGGCCGATGAGGTGCCAAAGGACTGGCCTCCGGAACGCCGGCAAGAGCTGCTCGCCGGCGCCGTCTTGTTTGAGCCTGAAGAAATAGAGCAGGCAGAACCGCCCCCGCGCCCCTGGCCCTTCAAGGTCAATTCCGAGGGCGTATTCAAGCGGGTGGACAAGAAGGACAAGGAGTCGGGGGAGATCAGCTCACGCTGGATGCGGGTCTGCTCCGAGCTCAAGGTGGTGGCCGAGACGCGGGACTTTGACATCCGCAACTGGGGCCGCCATTTGGCCGTGAAGACACGCGAGGGCACCACCAACACCTGGACCATGCCCATGCAGCTGCTCAACGGCAACGGTGTCAATCGGCATTGAAAATTGACCCGGGACAAGCGTTGAATATTGACCCACCCTTTCAGTTTCGAGTGGGCCTTAGCTCTTGGGATATTAACCTGATGGACTTACCCCGGCTGTGCTTCAGTCTGGTTTTGCCGATAATTTCTATCTTCAGCAGATCCTCGGGAGCAATTCTTCTTTGGTAGATTGAGGGGGCTCCCAGCTGAGGGGGGGTCAATTTTGGACGCCGATTACTACTAAAATAGGGTCACATTTACATGCCGGTTCACATGGGGTCCACCTCACTCTTTAGAGCCCGTCCATTGTGGAGCAGGGATCGTAAATGGGAACAAGCCGTGTAGGCAAATCCGACCAGTGATCGCGTAGGCCAGGGCAATTGCCACATCAAGTAAAAATAAATTAGGTTCCCATCGCATCCTATAGCGAAGTCGACACTAGAGAAGGCTTACTCCGGATCCGTTGAAAATAAAGAGTTACTCGTTAGAACCCGTGTGGGGGCAACTGCTCCCGAAGCTGGGGGGAGAGGCGGCGGCTGGCTATGCAGGGTTCCGCCAAACCTTTCAGGTGTAGTTTGAGCCGATTGCCCGGCACAGGCTCAAAGGCTTCCACGTGCTCGAGGTTCACGATCATTCCCCGGTGGATGCGCACGAATCGATCCTGGGGAAGTAGCTCCTCCCATTGGCGCAGGCTGCGCCAAACCTCACCGGAGGCACCATCCGCAAAATGCAACACGGTGAAATCGCCGTTTGCCTCGATCAGGCACAGCCGTTTTAGAGCAAGCCAGCGGCACCTTTTGCCGTCTTGGACCAAGATAACGTCGTCTTCATTCAATCGCCCCGAAGGAGCTGCCCGCAGCCGTGTCCCTCGGCGCTCGCGGAGCCTGCGTATGCTTTCGGCCAGACGGTCTTTGGTGACTGGCTTGAGAAGATAGTCCAGCGCATTCACCTCAAAGGCCCTTATGGCATATTGATTGAATGCAGTGACGAAAACCACGGCTGTTTTTGGGCCCAGCCTGGGCACCAAGTCAAAGCCGCTTTCACCATACAACTCGATATCCAGGTAGACCACGTCTGCCCGGACGTCCCTGATCATGCGCTCTGCCTCATCCACCGAGTCGGTCTCGCCGCAAAGCGTGATCGCGGGTAACTCCATCAGCATGCGCCTTAAGGCTCGAATGGCGAAGGGTTCGTCATCCACTATGACCACGCGTATATCATTCATCCCCGGCTTCCCTCCGCACCGGGAAAATGACCCGGACGAGAACCCAACCGCCCTCCTGCTTAATCTCAAGCGTGGCGTTCGAGCCATAATGATGGGCCAGGCAGCGCTGTACATACTCCAAGCCCAGTTGGGTGCCCTGCTTGTAGCCGTTTTGGTCTGGCGCGAACCAGCGGCCGGTGTTGGCCACGGTGACCAGGCATTGGGGGCCCTCAAGCTCCGCGCTGATGCGCACCTGTAATGGCTTGGTTCCCGACCGCCGGCCGTACTTGATGGCGTTCTCCACCATCGGCTGGACGATGAAAACCGGTATGCGCACTTGCTCGGCCGATGCCTCCATCTCCATGGTTGTCACCAGTTGGGCCCTGAAGCGGATTTTTTGTATCTGGAGATACCTTTCGATGCGGCCGAACTCTTCGGAGATAGTGGAAAAGGGCTCGAAGCGGTGAACCAGGCATGAATGGTAGAAATCGGCCAGAGCCTCGATCATTTCCACCCCGTCTGACGATCCGGCCAGAACCAGCTCCCGCAGGGAGTTCAGGTTGTTGAACAAGAAATGGGGGTTGACCTGGTAGCGTAGCATTTCAAGCTCGGTACGGAGCAATAGGTCTTCCGCCTGCCGGGCGCGGCTCGCCTTGGCCTCCATGCTCCTCAGCTCGGTGACGTCCTCCAGGCTGCCGTGAATAACCTCTATTTCCCCCTGGGCGTTCAATTCCACCCGGGCATGCAGGACCGCCTGCAGGCGCTCCCCGTCCATGCGGATCATCTCGCACTCAAAGCCGCCCACCTCGCCTTCCAGGCGGAGTCGGTTCAAAAATCGCTCGCGCACGCCGCGATCGGCATAAAAGCTGCCCGCGCTCTTGCCGACCAAAACCTCGGCGCGAGGCGCGCCCAGTATCTCCGCCAGCCTGGGGTTGACCGCCAGCATGATCCCATCGCCGTTGGTCTGAAATATGCCTTCCACCGAGTTTTCAAATATGCCGCGATACTTGCGCTCGGCCTCCTCCAAATCGCGGTAGTTTTTCTCAAGCCGGGCGGCCATCTCGTTAAGGTCCCGGGCCAGATCGCCCACCTCGTCGCGGGAGCCCGGCCGTAAACGCCGCTCCAGGAGACCGCGGCATATGTCCTCCGAAAACTCCCGGCAACGTTCTATTCTCCTGACCACCGGAGCGGTGATGAGGAATATGGAGGCTATCAACAGGACGATGGTGAGGATCACCAAAACCAGGGTGATTTTTCCCAGCAACCGCACCGGCGCGATGATATTGGCCATGGGCTGCGAGACCATAATGATCCATGGCGGGGCACTCAATTGGGCAAAGGCGACAAGGTATTCTCCCTGGGAATCGCGGTAGCGGAAGATGTCTTGGCTTCGCTTTTCAAAAGCGGTCCGGAGCTCCTTGGGCGGCGGTGAATATTGCACCCAATTGGTGGGGGACGGCAGCTTGAGGGTCCCGGGCGGGGCGGAGGGCATGGAGGGATCGAAAAAATAAATTTCTTCCTTGGGCTCCAGGGCGTGGGGCTTGAGGATCTCCTGGCTGAAGCGGCCCATGTCCACCCCGGCCCGCAGGATGGCCACCACCTCTCCTTGGTGACGGATCGGGGCGGTGAGCGTCGCGACCGGCCGGTCACCGGCCACGCTTAATATGGTGCGGCCTATGCTGGCGATCCCGGCAAAGCCCGCCACCGCGCTCGGCCGTTTGCTCACGAATTTGCGGCAATGGGGCTGATACACCCGCAGGGGATCGTCGCTGGCGATGCAATCACCGTTTCTATCGATCAGATATACGCTGTGATAGGGCTCCCGGGCCACCACGGCGGAGAAGTATTTATCAAAGGCAGCCAAGGTTTTGGGGTTCTGATAATCCAAGGCGGTATTAATGACCAAGGGCATGCTGGCCCAATGCTCAAACTTGCGCAGCTCGGTGTTGAATCGCAGTTGGATGGTTTCCGTCAAAAGAACGGCGGTGCCCATCAGCCGCTGCTTGGCCCTTTGTTCCAACCTGCTGGAGGCGAATAGATACAACAGGGTCGATGAGGCCAGCGCCACGACGATGACGATGGAGGTCAGTATTAATATTAATTTGGTTCTAAGGCCCATATAATCCCCGGGCAGGGGAGCCGACCAGCGCCCCCGATCACAGCGGCGCTGGCGGCCGAGCAAAATCACGGATCATCGAAGACACCAAAGCCTTACTCGATTTCCGGTGCCAGGTCAATAAGCTCTCCTCTCGCCGCGCACCCCCCCGCCTCCCTCCCAAGGCCGCCGCTCGGCGGGGCATGACCCTGGTGGCCACGGCCCCGCGACGGCAAGTTTTGCCCCAGATTCAAGGGTGCGGACAATACTCGTCAACCGTTCACCGGATATTCCCTACCGTTCGTCGAATATCGGCCTAACCGCCCAAAAAAAATCAGTAATGCATGATATGGATTGGGCGAAATCGCCTCTCCTATATCGCACTGGGGGAATATCTTTGGCCATGCCAATAAATTATTTCAAATCGCTTTACAGCCTGCTTTTTCCTTTTGCATTACATCACCGGTTAGCCCGGTTTTGGGAGGGCAACAAACATCCGGCTTTGCCGGAATCCGCCGCGCCTCGTCCCGCCGTGATTATCAAATCGGTCCCGTTGGTTTTATTCTTGCTATTGTGTTTCGCCCTGTTGCTGCCTCCCGCCCCGTCCCTGGCCAAGGACGAGACCAACCCCGCGGGCAGCACCATAAACTCCATGACCGGCACGGCGGAGGATGACAACTACACCAATGACGGCAAGGTGACCGGCTCGGTGGACATGAGCCAGGGAGGCACGGACAGCTTCACCAACAACGGTACGGTGGGTCAAGGCATCAGGTTCAGCAGCAGCGACGGCAATTCACTGACCAACACAGGCACGGTGGGAGAAGTTGTTTGGGGCAGCGACAACGGGGGCGAGGGCAGCAGCGGCGGCGAAAACACCATCAGTAACGACGGCACGGTGGACCAATATATCTACGGCAGCTACAACAGCGGCGATAACAGCAATGGCGGCTCCAACACCATCACCAACTCCGGCACCGTGAACACCGGAGACATCATAGGCAGCTACAACAGCGGAGAGGGCAGCAGCGGCGGCGGCAACGAGGTCACCAACACCGGCACCGTGGACACCGGAGACGTGTACGGCAGCAGGAACCAGGGCGATTACTCCAGCGGGGGCAACAACACCATCATCGCCCCCGGCTATGTGGAAGGAATGCTCTATGGAAGCCGAAACGAGGGCGTGGGCAGCAGCGGCGGCGGCAACACCATCACCAACTCCGGCGACGGCTATCCGCTAGGCATAACCGGCAGCTCCAACGAGGGCATCGGCAGCAGCGGGGGCGGCAACACCATAAACAACATCGGTCCCGCCAGCGTGTGGGGTGTCATCGTAGGCAGTGATAATTACGAAGAGGGCGCGAGCGGCGGTTCCAACATCATAAACAATTCAGGGATCGCCGAAGACGACATCTACGGCTCCTACAACTGGGGTGACGACAGCAGCGGCGGCGACAACACCATCACCAACTCGGGCGAGGTGGCCTCGCATGTCTACGGCAGCCACAACAGCGGCGAAAACGCCAGCGGCGGCAATAACCTCATCATCAACTCCGGCACCGTGAACAAAAGCCTTTACGGCAGCTGGAACCTCGCCGACAACAGCAGCGGCGGCAACAACACCATCATCAACTCCGGCACCGTGGCCGGACATATTTACGGCAGCTCGAACTGGGGCGCCGGCAGCAGCGGCGACGGCAACACCATCATCAACTCGGGAACCGTCCAAGGCAATATCTACGGCAGTAATAACAGTCTCTTCGGCGAGCACTCCACCGGCAACACCATCATCAACTCCGGCACCGTGGCCGGAGATATTTACGGCAGCCGCAACCTTGGCGCCTCCAGCATCGTGGGCAACGACACCATCACCAACTCCGGCACCGTGGCCGGCGGCATATACGGCGGGGACGGCGACGACACGGTGATCATGAAGAGCGGCCCGGACAGCGTAAGCGTAGTCATCGACGGCGGCTCGGGCACGGACAAGATAGTCTTCGGGGGCGGAGCCTGGAGCCCTGGAGACGCCAAGCTGACCAACTTCGAGAGCTTTTCCCTCGACGCCACCGCGGATCTCACCCTGAACGGCGATTGGGATGTCTCGGGCGACACCGTCCCGGTCAACGGCGGCAGCCTGATCGTGAATGGCGAGCTGAAAGCGGGCGGCCTGGCCATAAACAGCGGCACGGCCACCATCAACGGCAGCGCCGACCTCGGCGGCGATGTGACCAACTCCGGCAGCCTGGGCGTGTCCCCGGGCGGCACTCTGAGCGCGGTCAACTTCAGCAACAGCGGCCTTGCCACCATCGACGGCACGGCCAACTTCAGCGGAACCTCCAGCAACAGCGGCATCCTGAACGTCAACAGCAGCAACACCCTGAACACGGCCGCGCTCGACAACAGCGGCACCACCACCATCAACGGCAGCGCCACGGTCAGCGGCGCGGCGAATAACACCGGGACCCTGAGCGTGGCCTCGGGCGGCACGCTCAAAGCGGGCAGCCTGAGCAACAGCGGCGCGGCTAGCATAAGCGGCAGCGCCGATATCAGCGGGGCGGCCAGCAACTCGGGCAGCCTGAATGTAAACGGCAGCCTGAGCACGGCCGGCCTGACCAACAGCGGCACCCTGAGCGGCAGCGGCATGATCCACGGCAACATCGTCAATCACGGCATCATCAGCCCGGGGAACTCCATCGGCACCCTGTCGGTGAGCGGCTCGGTGACCTTCGAGCCCGGCTCCGCACTTATGTCGGAGCTGAGCCGCACCCAATCCTGCGACCTGCTCTCGGTGGCCGGCGCGGTGAACATCAACGGCGGCACCGTCCACGCCTTCTTGCCTCGGGGGCTCTATGAGGATGGTCATTCCTGGGAGGTGATCAAGGCCACGGGCGGGGTGACCGGCACCTTTGCAAGCATCTCCGGCCAGCCCGATTCGGCGGTGCTGCGCCTGGAGCAGGTCAACCGCGGCGACACGCTCAACCTGGTGATCGACCGCACCTCCTATGGCTCCTTCGCCAGTGGCGGCGCGGCCGACACCGGCCGGGGCCTGGACTCGCTGGTGCCCCTGGCCGACGGCGACATGAGAAACCTGCTCCTGGCCATGGACTGGGACATGGATGGGACCGGCATAGCCGCAGTGCTCAACGCCGTGAACCCGGAGATGTACACTGCCTTCAGCACCGCCTCCCTGGCGGCCGGGGCCCTGTTCGACGGCGCCCTGGCCCGCCGCCTGGAGGACCTGCGCCAGCGCCGGGCCCTGACCCCGGAGCAGGAACGGGCCGAGTCCGGGCCGGTGCGTCTGGCGGCGGCCGAGGCCATGCCCTTGGGCGGCATTTCCGCGCCCAGCTCCGGCCGGGGCTGGAGCCTGTGGGGCCGGGGTCTGGGTCTTTGGGCCAACCAGAAGGCGGCGGACGGCTACCTGGGCTTTTCCCAGAGCGCCGGCGGAGCGGCGGTGGGCGCGGACGGCATGATCAGCCATTGGCTGCGCCTGGGCCTGGCCGCCGGGGTGAGCCGCTCGGACCTGGGCTTTTCCCGGGCAGCCTACAGCGGCGACATCGAGGCGGTGCACACCGGGCTCTACCTCCAGGCCGACCTGACCGGTGGATTCTTTGCCCGGGCCACCGTGTCCTACGCCCGCCTGAGCAACGACGCCTCGCGCGCCATTGCCTTCGGCAACCTCGACACCCGCGCGAATGGTAATTTTGACGGCGATTTGTTCGGGGCCAGCCTGGCGGCCGGGTGGGATGTGCGCGCCGGCAGCTGGCTGATCGAGCCCCTGGCCGGCCTCGACTACCAGCGCCTGGAGGAGGATGGGTTTTCCGAGCACGGAGCCGGCTACCTTGACATCGATGTGGCCGGCCGGGACACCGACTCGCTGGTCTCCAGCCTGGGCATCCGGGCCACCCGACTGATCCGGACCGGCGGCTGGGAGCTGTTGCCCCGGGTGGGCCTCGCCTGGCGCCACCAGCTCGGCGACGACCGGCCCGAGCTGGCGGCCAGCTTCAGCGGTTACGGCTCCGCCCCCTTCACGGTCCAGGGGGCCCGGTTCCCCGGCGAAGCGGCGGTGATGGAGCTCGGCCTCTCGGCCACCCTGAGCCAGAGCTGCGAGTTCTTCGCCGACTACCGCCTGGGTTATGCCGACGACTACCATGCCCAGACGCTCAGCGCCGGGCTCATGCTTCGCTTCTAAGGTGGGCGCCGCCGCCTTAGAATGGAGCCTGCGCGCCCCATTAATTTAGGGAACATGACTTTTTACTTGCAGACACATCGTGGCACTAATTTGATATGTAATTACTGGCTGCCAAATCAGGAACACCGGCTCAATTAAGGCAGTCGGCTATGCCTGTAACCAAGTCCATCCCGCCATAGATTAAGATAGGATTTGTAAGTTGAAGCCTGCTTGGGGCGGACCCGTAGATAACCTTGCTTAGCAATATTTGCAATCTGACCCCTACTTTGTCTTTTAAACTTGTCCGGCTAAGTAATTCGCACTCTCCAAGCTGGGCGAATTATTTTTGCCCTTTGCCGCGATATCGCCCAAGTATTTTTGCAGTCTGCGCACGTCCCGCTCCACGAACTCCCGGGTAATCCGGGTCTCCATGCGCCGCAACTCCTCGGCGCCTCCTTGCAGGCGGAACTCCACTACCTTGCCGTCCAAGCTGGTGAACTGGGCCGCCAGACGGTTGCCGGAGGCCGCACCCTGCCAGTGGTGCAGAAACAGGCCGGCCCGCACTTTGACCCTGCGCATTGGACTGGCGCGGCGGGGGAAATTGGTCCAGGTGGGCGAGAGCATGCGACGGCCCAGTTTATCCATGGCCGCAACAAGTTCGGCGTCCAGGGGCCGCTCATCCAGGGGCCCCAGCACCTCGGTGAAGCGGGCGGCTAGCAGATCGTAGAGCGCCTCGTCATCCAGGGCGGCCTCTCGGCGCACGCCCAGCTCCCGGCTGAGGGAGGTAAGCTGGCGCTCCATGTGGGCCTGGAAACTGGCACGGAATGCCTGGTCCGGCGCACGCAGCACCCGGGTCATGGCCGCGCAGTCGAAGCGGCGCATGAGGTTGCCCACAAAGGCAACTGAGTCGCCGATCTCGCCCGCGCCGGTGCCCGCGATGCGGCGCGAGCCCACGGCCACGTCGTTGATGGGTGCCATCCGGGCGGGCACTCCCAGGTCCTTATAAACCGCCACCACCGGAACCAGAAGGCGTTCGTAGAAGCGCTGCCGGTTCAGGCTGACCAGAGGATGCTCCCGTCCCAACACCACCTGCCAGAAGAGCTGGTGGCGGTCCAGATACACAGCGCCGCCGCCCACCTCGCGGCGGAACACCGGCAGCCCGGCGGCCGAGCAATACTCCAGGTCAAGCTCTTGGACCGGGTCCTGGAAATAGCCCACCGACACGTAGGGCCGCGATGGCGAGCAGAGGATGAGCCCTTCCCGGCCCAAGTGGGCCAGGGCGTGGTAGGCCAGTTGGGACTCCTGCCAGGGCACCAGGCCCAGTCGATACAGGTGCATGGGCTTAGGAGCTTAATGCCGCGAGGGATTGCAGGCCTGCCCTAAGCACCATCGAGATGGCGTTTGAGGCACAGGTCGAGACGCACAGACCGCACCCGTAGCATCTGTCCTGATGAAACGCCACGGCCCCCGCTTCCCCGCCCTGAGCGCCGAAAACGCACCGTTCAATGCACTCGCCGCACTGCACGCATACCCCCGTGTCCTTCACGGCGACATAATCGGAATGGGCCACCAGGTCGGGCCGCCCGAGCTTCTTCATAAACGCAATGTCATGACAACAGCACTCGCAGCAGGAGCAGAGCGCATACACGTGCTGCTCAGGGTTATAGATGGTCAGGTGGATCAGCCCATGCTCATTGGCCAGCTTCAGAACCTCCGCCGCCTCTGGCAGACCGATGCGGCGGGCCTCGCCCTGCTCGACTTTTTTGTCCGCCACGTCGTTGGTATAAAAACAGACCTCCAGCGGGTTGTCGCACCGCTTGTGCTTGGTCCTGCACAAACAGTCGGCCAGCGCGAACGATCGCGAATTCCGCAGGATCTCCAGCACCTGCTGCGTGGGCAACACCCATTGCAAAAACTCCAGCGACTGCCGGACCGGAAGGACCTTGGATGAGCACGGAATCTTCCCTCCCTTCACCCATCCATCATACTTATGCAGCCGCTGCTCAAGCTCTCCAGCCGGGTGTTCAATTTTCATTTCGCTCCCCCCATGATTAATTGCCCTGAAAATGAGATTGAATTTGCCCGGGAGTGATTGCTTCCGCATAGCTGCGGAGAAGATGGCAAACCGGCTCCATAAGCCAGGCTAGATTAGATATCCAGGTAGGCCCGCACCAGTTGGACGATGTCCAGCACCTCGAGGGGCAGCTTGTTGCGCCTGGTGTGGGTGGCCATGGTGCGTAGGCATTGCTGGCAGGAGGAGACCACCGCCTCGGCCCCGGTGGCCAATACTTGTTCGATTTTGCTGGCCGCGATGGCCGCGTTTAGTTCCTTGTCGATCATCTCTAGGTTGCCCCCACCCCCGCAGCACTGGCAGGCGCGACCGTGCTCGGTCATCTCCTTCAGGGTCACCCCGGGCAGGGCTTTGAGCACCCGGCGGGGCTCCTGATAGATGCCCGCCCCCCGACCCAAGTCGCAGGGATCGTGATAGGTCACAACGAGCTCGCGCCTGCGTAGGGGCAGCCGCCCCGCGGCCAGCAGTTGCTCCAAAAACTGGGTCACGTGGCTGAGCTTCAGGCCGGAGGCTGGGTAGTGCTCTTGCCACATCATGTAACAGGAGGGGCAGGCGAAAAGCACCTGCTTGGCTCCCTTGGCCTTCACTGCGGCCAGGTTGTGTTCGATCAGCTCGCCGGCACGATCCAGCATGCCCGCGCCCAGCAGGGGGAAGCCGCAGCACCACTCCTGATCGCCCAGCAGGGTGAAGTCCACCCCTGCTGCCTCCAAGGTCTCGGCCAGGGCGATAGGAATCTGCTGGGCCAGGGGGAAGAAGGAGGCCACGCACCCGGTGAAGTAGACCACCTCGGCCCGTTCCTTGATAAACAGATCATCCGGCGGCTCGTCCATATCCTCCACCCACTCGGCCCGCTCTTCTTGTTCTTCGCCGAAGACGTTGCGGCTTTCGTCCAGGTTGTCCCGGATCATCTGGAGCTTGGCCGGCCCCACTCCCCGGCCGGCCAGCTCGGCGCGCAGGCCCAGCCACAGGCGGCGCAGGCCGATGCCCGAGGGGCAGACCTCGGCGCAGTTGCCGCACAGGGTGCAGCGGTACACGTCGGGGGCGAAGTCGGCCCAGTCCCGCTCAGCCGGGGGTCGGCAACCCGGCAGCCAGCGCTGCCAGGGGCTGGCCGACCGGCAGGCCCGCCGTTGCCAGGCCAGGCGGCCGACCGCCGACACCCCGGCCTCGCCCGAGGCGCGCACCGCCGGGCAGACCTCGGCGCAGGCCCTGCAATTGGTGCAGGCCTGCATCTCCAAAAGCTGGCGGCGGCTGTAGGGGGGAAGAGCCACTGGTCCGCTCCTAGGCCTGTTCGGCGTGCTTGGCGATCTCGGCCTCGATCCAGCCTTGGATCGCATCCACCCCATGCAGCAGATCCTCCACCTGGCTCACGTCATTGGCCGCGATGCGGTACATCCAGCCCTCGCCGTAGGGGTCGCGGTTGATCAGGCCGGGGTCGGTCTCCAGGGCCTCGTTGACCGTGATGAGCACCCCGTCCACCGGGCTGAGTATCTTGCCCAGCCACTTGCCGGACTCCACTTTGGCCAGCTTCTTGCCTTTTTTGAGCTTCTTGCCGTCGTCGGGCAGCTGCACGTAGACGATCTCGCCGGCCAGTTTCTGGGCGAAGTCGTCCATGCCCAGCACCAGCTCGTCGCCCTCCACCCGCACCCAGAAATGCTCCGGGTCGTAGTAGAGCTCCTCGGGGAATTCATACCCTTGAATTTGCATGCTTGGCTTCCTGTCTATCCCTGGAACGATTAGATGAGTTCCGCGATGAATTGGGCGGTGGTGAGCACCCGGAACTTCTGGGCCCTGAGCTTGGCGTTGGCCAGGTTGTGCACGCAGGAGTTGCACTCGGTGAGCACCACTTCGGCCCCCACTTGGTCCACCTCGGCCAGGCGGCGGCGGGCCATGTCCAGCGAGTTCTTGGCAAAGGCACCGCGCACCCCGCCCCCGGCCCCGCAGCACAGGGCATCGGCGTGGTGGTGGGGCAACTCCACGAAGTTTGGGGCCAGGGCCTTGATGGTCTGGCGGGGCTCGTCGTAGATGTCGGTGTGGCGGCCCAGGTCGCAGGGGTCGTGATAGGTCACCACCTGGTTGGTGTGCACCCCCAGGTCCTGGCCGGCCAGGAACTGGGACAGATGCAGTATCTCCACCCCGGCCTCTTTGAGCGGGGCATACAGCTCTTTGTTATTGAAGGTGCGGAAGCAGTAAGGGCAGCCAGTGACCAAAGTTTTTGCCCCGGTGGCCAGGATAAGCTCCAGATTCTTGGCGGCCAGGGCCGGCTTAATCTCAAAGCCCACGTCCTCCAACACGCCGGAGCAACACACCTCGTCGATGAGGGTGTAGTCCACCTCCAGGTAGTCCAGAACCTCCAGGGCCGCCTCGGTGGCCTCCTCCTCGCGGTACTGCCCCACGCAGCCCATGAAGTAGACCACCTCAGCCTTTTGGTTGCGGGGGCGGTCAAAGTCCTCGGGCTCGTCCTCGGCGTAGATGTTGGGGTGCTGCTCCAACACCTGGTCCATGGCCACAAAGGCGGGATGGCATGTGCCCAGGTCCACCATCTCCTTGCGTGCGGTTTTGATGATGGTGGGCACATCCACCCCAGAAGGACAGTTGAGCGCGCAGGAGGCGCAGGTGGTGCACTGGAAAATGGACTCGGCCAGCTCTGGGCCGAGCTCCAGCTTGCCCTCCAGCACCTCTTTGAGCAGCAGCATCTTGCCGCGGGCGTTCAAGGCCGGGCGCAGGCTGGCCCCGAACACAGGGCAGTGGGCCTGGCAAAAGCCACAGCGCGAGCAGCGTTGGATTTGATCGCGGAAGTTTGCCAACAGGGGATGTTTTTCGCTCATGGCCTTATCCGTCCAGGGCCATCTTGCCCGGGTTTAGAACGTTGTTGGGGTCGCAAGAGCGCTTGAGGGCGCGCATGGTCTCCATGGCTGCCGAACCGTGCTCCAGGCCCATGTAGGCCGCCTTGGAAAGCCCGATTCCGTGCTCGCCGGTGAGGGTGCCCCCCAGCTCAATGGCCAGGGCGAACAGCTCATCCACCGCCTTTTCCACCCGCTGGGTCTGGCCCGGCTCGGCCGCGTCCCAGAGCACCTGAGGGTGCAGGTTGCCGTCCCCGGCGTGGCCGAAGGTGGCGATATTCACCTGGTTGCGCGCCGCGATCTCCTGCACCCCGGCCAGCACGTTGATCACCTGGCTGATGGGCACGGTTACGTCTTCCAACACGAAGTTGGGCTTGAGGCGGGCCAGCACCGCGTAGGCGCTCTTGCGGGCTTGCCACAGGTCGGCCACCTCCTCGGTCGCCGTGGCCTGGCGCACTTGGCGGGCCTGGTTGGCCTTAAATTGCTCCACCACCCGCTCCATCTGATAGTCAGCCTCGGTCTGTGTGAAGCCGTCGGTCTCGCACAGGAGCATGGCGTCCACCTCGGGTAGGTCCAGCTCGGTGTTCTGGTTGATGGCCTGCAGGGTCTCCCTCCCCAGGATCTCCAGCACGCTGGGCAGTATGCCGCTGGACATCACCCCCACGATGGCCCCGCCGGCGTCCTCCAGCTTGTCGAAAACGGCCAGGGCGGTGGCGGTGGCGGTGGGCTTGGGGTTGATCTTTAGGATGATCTCGGTAAGCACCCCCAGGGTACCCTCCGAGCCGACGAGCAGGCGGGTTAGGTCGTAACCCGAGACGCTCTTGATGTTGCGGCCGCCCGCCTTCATCTCGCGCCCGTCGCCCAGCACCAGGCTCAGGCCCAGCACGTAGTCGCGGGTGGTGCCGTACTTGGCACCCTTGACCCCGCCGGCATTAGTGGCCACGTTGCCCCCCAGGGTGCATACCTTGCTGCTGCCCGGGTCGGGCGGAAAGAAGTAGCCGTGCGGGGCAAGGGCTTGGTCCAGATCGGCGTAGACCACGCCGGGCTCCACCACTGCCACCCGGTCCTGGATGCTTATGTCGATGATGCTGCGCATGCGGGCCAGGTCCAGCACCAAACCGTCTGCGCTGGGCGTGGCCATGCCCGACAGGCCGGTGCCCGCCCCTCGGGGGAAAAGGGGGAAGCCCAGCTCGTTGGCCAGCAGCACAACCGAGCGCACCTGCTCCGCATTGGTGGGCCAGACCACGGCCTGAGGCCTGATGGAGTGTTCGCTGGCGTCAGAGCTATAGCTCACCAGGTCGATGACCGCGTCGCTGAAGTTGTCCGGCCCCACCAACTCGGCCAGTCTGAGTTTCCAGGAAGCTTGCATAGTCGTCTAACTCCTCCACCGCGCCACAGTGCCTAATCCTGCTCGCTGCCCCGTAGGGCCAGCGCCAGGGGCGCGGTGATCAGATGGAACATGCGGCCAAAAGGCAAGTAGGCCACGAAGCCGCACCAGGCCAGGACATGGGCGTACCACAGGTAGCCGTAGGCCTGCTGCAGGGCCGCCCCGGGGATGAACAAGAAGCTCAGGGCCCAACCGACCAGAGCCCACTCACCTCCGGCCGGGTGGCCGGTCATGGCCAGACGTGCCGCCTCCACCACAAAGCCCAGCAATATCGCACCGCCCAGCAGGCCCAGGGACTCCCAGTCAGGCCGGGGCAGGCCGGAGGGAAGCCCGTCCGGCCGGACCAGGCGGCGAAGCATCGCGGCGGCCACTCCGGCCAGCACCAGCAGGCCGGTGAGGTCGAAGAACAGGGCATGGGCGGGATGGTTCTTGGCCGCCAGGATCTGGGTGAGAGGCAGCTGCGGCCACCAGGTCTCCAAGACCAGAGAGGCCAGGGCCCACATGAAGCGCAACACAAAGGGCCAGAAGATCAGGGTGTGGATCAGGCCACGTCCCGGGGAAAAGCGCCAGAGCCGCCGTTGTAGGAGGCCATCCAGGAACAGGGCCGTCACCCCCTTGCCCGTTCGCCGCATCAGACTGGGGCGGGGTTCGCTCTCCGGATGCGCTTGTTGACTACGGCCCCCGCCCAGGCAAAAGCCCAGGGCGGCCAGCAGGCCCAGAGCGAAGATTCCCAGGGCGATGCGGGAGGGCCAATCGAGCAGGCTTATTTCGGCCACGTGGCAGGGCAGGCACAGCAGTCCCTTGGCGGGCAGCACCGCAGCCGGAGCCCCGGCCCGGTTGCCCGCGAAGTGGCAGCGGCGGCAGGTGGCCTCCTCACCGGCCGGGACTAGGGCGTGCGGTCCTCCCTGGCCCCCGAAGTGACAGGACTGGCAGGAAACACCGGCATGGAGATCGCCGGTGAATTGCGCTCTGTGGGGAACATGGCAGCTCAGGCAGGAGACAAGGTCCGGCTCCTCGTGCGGGTATTTGGCCACTCCCTGATGGCACTCGCGGCAGGACAGCTCCTGGTGCGGTCCCAGGTCGCGGCCGCCGCCATCGCTAAGACCCTCGGCCGCGTGGCACTCCAGACAGGACGCCGGCTCTCTGGCCGCAGCAGACGAGGCCGCCGCCGGGCCCACCGTGGCCAGCAACAGGGCCAGGGTCAACAACAGCCCCAGGCCCGCTATGGGCAGGAGGCGGGCCATCAGTTTCCGTTGCGCAGCTTGGCGATAGTCTCGCGGTGGCGCATGCCCCGGGCCGAGACCACAGTCACCGGGCAGTGGCGGAATATCTTTTCGGCGTTGGAACCGAACAACGTGCGCTTGCCCTCGCCGCGCCCCTTGGTGCCCACCACCAGCATCGTGGCCCCGGTCTCCTCCACTGTGTCCAGGATGGCCTCCCAGGGCACACCCACCCGGACCAGAACTTGACCAGGCGCTCCGGCCTGGCCGAGCAACTCTTCGGCTTGGGTCTGGCGGTCTTGCCGCCGCCGTCCCATCATCTGCTCCGCGTCTAGCATTTCGGTGCTGCCCTGGATGAAGTTGAGGGCGTCCACGTCCCGCTGGTGGATTACGTTTAGCACGACAAGCTCGGCCCCCAGACCCCGACTTAGCTCCGTGGCGCAGCGTAGAGTCTCCTCGGTGTAGGCCGAGAGATCCAGGCCCACCAGAATCTTGTTGAACTCGTTGGTCATGTCCGACCCTCCTGCTTATCGGTAGGCCACGGCTGGAAGCCAGATGACCAGTTGGGGCCACATGGCCACCATTAACAAGCCGATGAGCTGCAGGCATACGAATGGCACCACGCCCTTGTAGATATCCAGCAGTTCCACATCCGGCGGGCACACCCCTTTCAAGTAGAACAAGGCAAAGCCCACCGGAGGCGTGAGGAAGCTGGTTTGCAAACTCACCGCCACCAGGACCACGAACCAGACCAATTCGGGGTTGTCCACCACCCCGTAGCCATCCACCTGGATGCCCAGCGCGGTCACCACCGGGGCCAGCAAGGGTAGCACGATAAGGGTGATCTCGATCCAGTCCAGGAAGAAGCCCAGGAGGAACACCACCCCCAGGATCACCGCCATGATGCCGTGGGGTCCCAAGGGGATGCTGGTCATAGCGGCCTCGATCACCTCGTCGCCACCCAGGCTCCTGAGTACCAGGGCGAAGGTGGTGGCCCCCAGGAAGATGGCGAAGATGTAGGCCGTGGTGTTGAAGCACGCGAAGATAACCTCTTTGATCACCTTGAAGCTCAGCTTCTTGTTAAAGGCGGCCAGGAGGGTGGCTCCCAGAGCGCCCACCCCGCTGGCTTCGGTGACCGTGGTGACTCCGGCGAATATGGAGCCCAGCACCGCCAGGATCAGGGCGGCCGGAGGAAGGATGGTCTTGAACACCGTCCATGCCATGCGCCACTCAAGGGGCTTACGGTCCGGAGACAGGGGAGCCGCCTTGGGCCGGAGCAGGGAGTAGATCAGGATGAAGGCCACGTAAAGCGCCCCCAGCACCACACCGGGCATGACCGCCCCCATGAACAGGTCGCCCACCGACAGGCCCAGCTGGTCGGACATGATCACCAGCATGATGGATGGGGGAATCAGGATGCCCAGGGTGCCCGAACCGGCGATGGTGCCCAGGGCCAGGCTTTTGGAGTAGCCCTGATTGAGCATGGCCGGCAGCGACAGCAGGCCCAGGAGCACCACCGAAGCCCCGATGATGCCGGTGGAGGCGGCCAGGATGACCCCGATGAGGGTTACGGTAATCGCCAGACCACCTCGTACCTTGCCGAAGAGA
>Ga0272444_10002437_pt1 | contig 17204 bp, 19 predicted proteins | sample SSMForm13_FD_201033 | JGI IMG/M metagenome (GOLD analysis project Ga0272444, IMG submission 201033) | Marine sediment archaeal communities from Little Sippewissett salt marsh, Falmouth, MA, United States - SSM-Form-13 | ecosystem: Environmental > Aquatic > Marine > Wetlands > Sediment ...
GGAAGGCCGCGATGCGATCCTGATGATGGGCCGCTTCCTGGTTGAATTGGAGAAGTACAGCCGGGATCTGATCAAACAGCCCGGGCACCCCTTGACTGGCCCTCCGTCAGCCCACACTGCCCTGATTGAGGGCGGATCTGATATGTGTACCTACCCGCCCCGCTGTAAAGTCAGTATTGAACGCCGCACGGTGAAAGGGGAAACAGAAGAAGAGGTCCGGAAGGAGATACAGGGAATCCTTGATCGGCTGCAGGAAAAGGACCCGGAATTTATTGCTGCCCTGGAATTGATCGCAGAACGTTCCCCTTTGGATACCAGTCCGGACTCTGGTATCATGAAGGCGCTCGAAGAAGGATATCTTCGGGTAATGGGTGAAAAGCCCGAGATCAGTGGAGCCGCTTACTGGACAGACGCAGCGCTGCTTGCCAAGCAGGGGATGGAAGCTGTGCTGATAGGGCCTGTTGGTGAGGGGCTGCACAGCGCCGAGGAATGGGTGGATCTTGAATCAGTGTATGACCTGGCTGAGATCCTGGTAGAAACGGCTTTGGCGTATTGCGGTTGATTATTAAGATTGGAGGTTGAAAGAGACTAAGTCTTTTTAAAAGACTTAGTCTCTTTCTATTCATCTTACAATCCCAGTACTTTGTCCATCATGCCCGCGATCGATTGGTACACCGGGGAGTCATCTTCCAGCTCCAGAAGAGGCCGCCCGCTGAAGTCATACTCCATCACGTTGTTGTCCGCGGGGACAGCGCCCAGAAAAGGCACTCCAAATCCATTTATCCGCTCCTGGAGGGGAGGGGGAATTTCCCCGGGAACCCGGTTGAGGATGAAGTAAGTGTCCTTGATCCTGATTTCAAGCTCGTCCTTCAATGTCACAATTCCTTCAGCGGCGGAAAGACCTCGCATGGTAGGACCGCTGATGATAAACAGGTAGTCAACATCCTGTGTGGTCCTGCGGCTGAGGTGCTCCATGCCTGCCTCATTGTCCATCACAACGTAGGGATAATTGTGGCTGAGTTTATCAAGGATGTCCCGGAGGTTATGGTTCACGCCGCAATAGCATCCCGGTCCTTCAGACCGTCCCATAGCGATCAGATCAAATTTTTCGCTTTCGATCAGCGAAGAGTGGATCTCGTAGTCCAGGTAGTCATGTTTGGACATCCCCCCGGCAATACTGCCCCGGGCAGCGCCGCCCACATTTTGTGAATTTTGGACCTGCTTGAGCATATCTTCCCGGATTCCCCCAACGGTATACTCCAAATCGACTCCTAGTACCATGTTCAGATTTGCGCTGGGGTCAGCGTCAATAGCCAGGATAGGACCTTTCCCTCTATTGATTAAGTGTTTAATGATCATGGCAGACACGGTGGTTTTTCCGGTTCCGCCCTTCCCTGCCAATGCGATGGTTGTGGTCATAAATTCCTACTCCTCTAAAAATTCCTCCGGGTAAGGCTCCAATAAGATTTGTGCAATTTCTTCAGCAGCTCCTTTAAGAGATGGCACATGGTCATAGACAGGCTTGCCTATGCGGTCTGCGTCAAGGACGCCGAGGTCCATGGGCAGTGTTCCCAACAGCGGTAAACCGGGGGAATTCTCCTTCAGGAATTCTTTTTCTTCCTCCGTGCGGACCTTGTTGCCTACCAGCCAAAGACGGGTAAGCCCAATATCCTTGGAGAGAGCTTTGATCTGAGAGGCAGTGCCAAGGCTGCGCTGGGTTGGCTCGACCACAATGACCATGGCGTCTACAAAATCAACCGTCGCCCGGCCCAGGTGTTCCACGCCCGCGTACATATCGATGATTAAAATCTCATCATCGCGGAAGAGCAAATGAGTGAAAAGGGTTTTTAACATTGCGCTCTCTGGACAGATGCATCCGGAACCGCCCAGATCAACACTGCCCATTTCGAGAAGGCGAACGTCTCGATGTTTGACGCTGAAGCGGTCCGGCAGGTCATCCACCCGGGGATTGAGGGTGAAAAATCCCCCTGTTGTGCCCGGTTTGGCCCCAGTGCGCTCTTCGATCAGAGCATTCATTTCTGCGATTGGGCTCAACTTTTCGCGCACATCTGCCGGCAATCCCAGTGCTCCAGCCAGGCAGGGGGATGGATCAGCGTCAACTGCCAGGACATCCTTCCCCTGGTCTGCATAATATTGGGCCAGTAAAGCCGAGAGAGTGGTTTTACCAACACCGCCTTTACCACTGACTGCTAATTTCATCTTTTCTCCTTATCCTGGGGGTCCAGGGGTCATGATAGTTCCGCGATCAGTTTTCCTGTCAGCATGCTGGCAAGGATCGCACAGGCATCTGTGGGTAAATGATAATCGACTATGTCCTCAAAGAGGATCTTGTAGGAAGGAGGGAACTCGTCGTCCCCTTTCCAGTGAACGAGCAGCAATGCCACTTTGGGCAGGACCTGATAGCGGTATCCTCCATCACCAAAGCTGGTTTTCTCTCCGCAAAGATTTTCATTGGCTTGATCGAAAACCTTGTAATCATCGCCAAAGTGTTGAAGCAGGTTTTTTGAGGTGTATCCCTGAAAAGCCGCATTGTAGAACTGCCCATCTGCCAGTTCTGAAAAAGAGATCCAATTCCCGGGCTGGGATGAACCCCGGGAGGAATAGTAATAGTACAGGATCATCGCCTGGTGTACTGGAGGGAGAGCTCTGCGGGTCTCAGTATCTCTGGCAACAAAATCCTGGCAGGATAGTTCAACCGGTTTTCCCCAGTAGGAAAACGTGAAGTACTTCTCTTCGCCCGAACCCATCAGCTCAGTCTCTGTCAAATCAGCCAGCTGCTCTGGCACTTTGGTTAAGAGATCTGAACGAAGCTCGTCCGCGCGCCTTTCCAGGGGTTCCTGGTCTTTATTCATCACGAAATCACTCACGGTATATCTCCCTCTCTGAGAAGGGTCTGTGTTTCATTTCTCAACTCGCCCGGTGTGAAACCAAATGGCGCCGGGCCTCCTCTGTAAACTGCCCCCCAGCCTCTGTTGATCAGATAGAAGCGGGTGGGCTGTGCGTCGTAAGCGCGCCGGATTATTTTCTTGCTAAGAATGTATCATATCATGGGTGGGTGTGCAGTGAGTTTCATCGGGATTACTTCTTATCTTTCATTAATGGGACGGGAGATGGATATTCTGGCAATAAAAACCTCTTGACCTTCATTTCAAGTGATGATACACTAACGTCCGGTCAATTCAAAACTGAGGAAGTGTTTGATGAACATGCTCAATGATGCAAAAATCTCTTTCTGCGGATACGCAGAACTGTCTGGGAGGTTTCCCGCCGTTTGAGCATGGTTAATATTTGACATCTCTGACGCTCCGGGAACACCAGGACCCGGGGCTTTTTTTCTTAATCGGATCAGGTCTCGGGTTTTCCCGCGGCCTGTTTTTTTTTACAGGCGCTGATGGAATGATTTATCAAGGAATTTTACAATGTTGTTCAGCAATACGATAGAAAAGACCAAAAGAATATACCGGGAATACCCGCGTCAATTCTGGATTATCGTCGGATCCAACTTCATTGACCGTGTTGGTGGAGCGTTGATATTCCCATTCTTCGCGCTTTACATCACACAGAAATTTAATGTGGGCATGACGGAGGTGGGCCTGCTCTTTGCTCTCTTCTCCGTCACTGATATGCTTGGCAATATGGTTGGGGGCGCGTTGACAGATTATCTGGGCCGGAAAACCATGATCATTCTCGGACTGGTCATCAGCGCCCTGACAAGTCTGGGTATGGGCTTGGTTCAGGAGCTGGAGTGGTTCTACGTGATGGGAGCGGTTTCTGGATTGTTTGCAACCGCGGCCGGCCCGGCTCATGAGGCTATGCTGATCGATATCCTACCTGAGAAGAAACGCTCAGAAGGCTTTGGCGTGATGCGGGTGGCGATGAACCTTTCTGTAGCCATTGGCCCTGCGATTGGAGGATTTATCGCTGCCTATTCCTATCTGGTGCTGTTTGTCGCGGACACGGTGACCAGCTTGATCACGGCCCTGATCGTATACCTGGTTGTGGAAGAGAGTAAGCCTGAGAAGGAGGAAAAGAGCGAAGAGCGCAGCAATTTCAAGGAGACTTTCATTGGCTACGGCGCTGTGCTCAAGGACCGCAAGTTCATGCTCTTTGTGGTCATCTCAACAATCGCGACCCTGGTCTATTCTCAGATGTACAGCACACTCTCGGTCTATTTGCGTGATGTGCACGGGATTCCAGAGTCGGGTTATGGATGGTTGATGACTTTTAATGCCGGCCTTGTGGTGCTGTTCCAGTTCATGATCACCCGGAGGATATCCAATAAACCGCCCATGTTGGTACTGGCGCTGGGTTCCCTGCTCTATGTGATCGGCTTTGGCATGTATGGGTTTGTGGATGTGTATATCCTGTTCATGCTTGCCATGGGGATCATCACGCTTGGAGAGATGGTGATCATCCCAGTTGCCCGGGCTTATGTGGGTGATGCTGCGCCAGAGGATATGCGGGGGCGCTACTCGGGTGTGATGGGCTTTTCGTGGATGATCCCCTGGATGATCGGCCCGCTCCTGGCTGGCCTGATCATGGATAACGGTGACCCCAACTGGATCTGGTACGGCAGCTCCCTGCTCGGCCTGGTCGCAGCGGGAGGATTTTTGTGGCTGAGGAATGGCCATGAGCGGGGCCCTGTCGCTTCAAAGAATAGACCCGGTTTGGAAACCGGTTAGAATAAGGAAGAGAACCATGGAAAAGAGATTACCCGACACCTTAAGCGCTCGAAGGGCGGGGATGGAGGATCTGCCCAAAATCCACCGCCTGGAGAGAAAGAAAACGCTGCATTACTTGAACGAAAAGGGGTTGACCCTTGATCGCTTGACAGTCGATTATCAATCCCCCGGCTTCGACCCCGGGAAGAGCGTGACTTTGATCGAGGACCAGGATGGGCAGTTGTTGGGCCTGGTAGAGGTCTGGGATTACGCAGATCCTCCCGTTCATCCCTATATCTGGATGACAGTGGATCCTGCTCATGAGGATCAAGGCCTGGAGGGATACCTGCTGGAATGGGCTGAGGAGCGCGCAAGGCAGGCGATTGACAGAGTGGATCCTGAACTCCGGGTTGCCGCACGCTGCAATCCCCTCTCCCTGGTCGGTTCATCCTGCAAGGCACTGCTTGAGGCGGGTTTCGAACGCATCAGGCACGGCTTCCGGATGCGGATCGATCTGGAGGAGATGCCTCCTGAGCCTGTGTGGCCAGAAGGAATTCACCTGAAGCCTTATCGGCCAGAGGATGATGCCCGGCAGGTCTATGAGGCGGATGAAGAGGTCTTCATGGATCATTTTGGTTATGTCAAGGAAGACCCTGAAGAAGGTTTCGAGAGATTCATGCACCACATGACCGGGGGTGATTCTTATGATCCCACCCTGTGGTTCCTGGCGGTTGAGGATGGAGAGATCGCCGCAATCTGCCTTTGCCGGCGGGATGGATATGGAGACCGGGATGCGGGTTATGTATCCAGCCTCGGAGTGAGGCGGGCCTGGAGGCGCAGGGGTTTGGCTCAGGCTTTGCTCCTTCATGCTTTCGGCGAATTCTACCGGCGCGGAAAACGGGCAGTGGAGCTGGAAGTCGACGCTGAGTCCCTGACAGGCGCGACAGACTTATACAAGAAAGTGGGCATGTTCGAACATCGGCGGTACGACCTATATGAAAAAGTGCTCCGCCCAGGTAAGGATATCAGTGTCAATCAACTGGAGGACAACCAGGAAGAAACTGGTTAAGGAGAGTGATGATTACCACAGTCATTTTTGATCTGGGTGGGGTGCTGCTTCGAACTGAGGATCGAGAGCCCCGCACGCGCCTGGCAAAGCGCCTGGGGATGACATACGAGGAGCTGGAAAGCAGGGTATACGGCTCCCGGGAAGCAATGCGGGGGGAGATAAGCGCGGAGACCCATAAGATGGCAGTGATGGAAAGCCTGGGTCTACCTGATGATGCTGTGGAGGAATTTGGGGATGATTTCTGGGGCGGTGATCGGATGGATGAAAAGTTGGTGGCGTTCATCTGCGGCTTGCGGGGAGACTATACAACAGCGTTATTAAGCAATGCCTGGGATGATCTCCGCCCCCTGCTTGTGGGGTACTGGAAGATCGCTGACGCTTTTGACCGGATCTTCATATCAGCCGAGATGGGTGTCTCGAAACCTGACCCGGAGATCTACCAGGCAGTTGCGGCAGAGCTCCAGAAAGATCCAGCCGAGATGGTCTTTGTGGATGATTTCATTGAAAATGTCATTGCGGCTAGAGACCAGGGGTGGCAGGCGGTTCATTTTCGCTCTCGCGAGGGAGCGCTGGCTGAATTGGCTGAGTACCTTGATAATGAGATCTGAGAATGAGCCGGTGAGGATATGGCAAGAAGATTCTTCTTTACCCTGCAGTACTGGATGAAAGATCCACCCTGGGATACAGGGATAACCCCTCCGGAAGTCTACCGTTTCCTGGATGAGCACAAGCCAGGCAGAGCGCTTGATTTGGGATGCGGTACAGGAACCAATGTGATCACCCTGGCAAAAAATGGCTGGCAGGCGAGCGGTGTCGATTTCGTGCCCCGGGCAATCCGGGCTGCCAGGCGCAAAGCGCGTCGAGCGGGCCTGCAGGATCGAACGGATTTTTCCATAGGGGATGCCTTGTCTCCCGGGTCCTTTCGGGGGATGTACGATCTGATCCTTGATATCGGCTGTTTTCACAGCTTCTCTGGTGTGGATGCGGAACGGTATGTGCGCAACATCAAAGCTCACCTGTCAGTGGGCGGCAGTTTATTGCTCTATGCGCATTTAAGGTCGGGACCAGGTCCGGGTCATGGTGCTTCTGAGAATGGCCTTGCGAGATTGGGGGAATCCTTGATGCTGGTCAGGCGGGATGATGGGGAAGAAAACTCACGGCCGTCAGCCTGGCTGGAGTTTCTGAAGGCTCTTTAAGGGAAGACCGGGGACCGATTCTGTTCATAACTTGATCACATATATGTAGGGGCGAGTCACCGACTCGCCCGTTTCTATTTGGGCTGCATATTGTTTGGCAAGGATATTGATGTGTTTGACCCTCTATTAACACGGGAGACCTGGCGGGTCGCCCCTACGATTCGACCATGTGGAGAATTTTTCTCACCTTATTCTTGAACTCGGCGGGATTCGTCTCAGTGAGCAGTCCTTTCCGGGTGTTCGGGTCCAGCTCATAAGGTTTCAGATAACCCGCCGCGAATTTACGGAACAAGACCAGCCCATCCAGAGGGCCGTAAAAGGATAAGGACCGCTCCAGATGCTCCAGCAGCAGATCAAGGACCTCAGGGGGAGAGACCTCATCCCTATCCTTTCGGGAGAAGATCCAGGGGTTAAGCACGGCGCCCCGGCCGATCATCACCCCGTCACAGCTTGTGGCAGCGATCATCGCGTCGATATCGGAAACACGGCAAATGCCCCCATTGCCCAAAACGGGGATCGATAAGGATTTTTTGATCTCTGACAGGGCAGGTAGATCGGGCAGGCCGTCATGCCTCTGCTCTTTGGAGCGGGCATGTACAGCGACCAGGGAACCGCCGTACTCCTCGATGATCCTTGCGAGCAGCAGTCCATTCCGGCAGTCCTTCCAACCCAGGCGGATCTTCGCTGTGACAGGCAGGTTGAGTGAAGAAGTCAAGCTTTTAATGATCCGGGCGACTTTTAGGGGAGACCGCATCAGGCCGGCGCCGGCGCCCCTCCCCGCGATAGACCGGTTGGGACAGCCCATATTGACGTCAATCCCATCAGGGTCTTCCTCCTGAAGACACAGGGCCGCTTCCAGGAGAGTGTCCACCCGATTCCCGTAGATCTGGATGATTACTGGCCGCTCCTCTTCCCTAAAGCGGATCTTGTTCCTAATGTACTGGGGACGGTTCAGCACATCCTCAGCCTTGACGAATTCTGTATAGCTGATCGCTGATCCCAGCTCCCGGCAGATGGATCGGAACGGCCAATCTGTATACCCGTCCATCGGGGCTAGAACAAGATTGCTCGTGACCTTAAGATCACCAACTAGAAATTGAGGTTTTGCCATCTCACTTATGAAGCAGGGCTTCCTTCAGGGCTTGATTAAGGGAGCGGGCTTCAATAATATTGATGCCTGTGGGCCAGGGTGAACCGCCGCTTCTAAGCTTTTTGGGTATGATCGCGGATTGAAAGCCAAGTTTGGCGGCTTCTCCCAGCCTGTCGCTCATCCGGCTGGCCATGCGCAGCTCTCCCGAGAGTCCGATTTCACCGATCAAGATGGTATCAGCTTTGACCGGTCTATCCTTGACCGAGCTGGCTATGGCGGCTGCAACTGCCAGATCTGCGGCTGGCTCACTGATCTTCAATCCGCCAACCACATTGACAAATACATCCTGGTCTGTGAGTTTGATGCCAGCCCTTCTTGTCAAAACGGCGGAGATCAGCAGTAATCGGTTGAACTCGATCCCGTTGGGTGTGCGCCGGGGATTGCCAAAAGTAGTGGGATTGGTCAGGCCCTGGATTTCCACCAGGATCGGCCGGGTACCTTCCATGGTAACCGCAATCGCTGATCCCGGGGCGTTGACCATTCTCTCAGCCAGGAAAGCCTCGGATGGATTTGTGATTTCGACCATGCCCCTTTCACCCATCTCGAAAACGCCCACCTCCGAGGTTGCCCCGAAACGATTCTTTACAGACCGAAGCAGCCGGTAAGCCTGGTAGCGATCGCCTTCCAGATACAGCACGGTATCAACAATGTGTTCCAGTACCCTGGGACCGGCAATGGTGCCTTCCTTGGTGACGTGCCCGATCAAGAAAACACTGATGCCAGTTCGTTTGGCATACTCCCGCAGCCGCGAAGCACTCTCCCGGACTTGCGATACGGAACCGGCTGAGGATTCAAATTCTGGGAGATAACTGGTCTGGATAGAATCCACGATCAGTAAAGCGGGCCGGGTGCTGTCGGTATGGTCCAGGATGGCCTCAAGATTTGTTTCTGTGACCAACAGCAAATTTTCAGGAAGCGGAAGGGTTTGCCGGTCAGTATCCCGGTGCAGGCGGTCTGCCCGCATTTTTATCTGGCGCTCGGATTCCTCACCGGATACGTACAGGACAGGATGGTCCTCCGCCAACTCTAAGGCAATCTGGAGAAGCAGGGTGGATTTGCCGATCCCGGGGTCACCCCCAATCAGATTGATCGATCCGGGCACAAGACCGCCGCCCAGCACGCGGGAAAACTCTTGGTGTTTGAGCTGAATTCTATTTCCTGTATCAGATTGGATCTCCTGGATTGGCCGCGGCACAGATGTTGCATTAAAACGGGTGGAGGTATGAGAGTCCCGCGGCTCTCTCTTGGCTGTGATTTCTTCAGCCATGGTATTCCAGGCTCCACAGTTGGGGCAGCGGCCCAGATAGCGAGGATTGATATACCCGCAATCCTGACAGACGTATTGTGTAAATGATTTAGCCATGCACCCATTATAAACGGTTTGTAAATGGGAATCGCGAGGGTAATGGAATGACCTTGAAGTGCCTCTTGCAAAATGAAGTGAATTCCATTATAATGATGTATAGAACAAATGTTCTATACAAAACAGTTAGGTCTGGCTCGCCTGGTGATCTTCCAGACAACTGAAATAGGGAGTGCCTTATGGAAATTGGCATGTTGTGGTTTGATAATGATAAGAAGGCCAGCATACCCAGCAAGGTGGAAAAAGCCGCCAGGTATTACCAGAAAAAATACGGGGTGAATCCGGATCTATGTTATGTTCATCCTAAAACGGTGAAAGGGGAAAATGGTGGGGTGAAACGCTCCCGATCCGCGTCAGGGTGTGAAACATTTAAAATTGGTAAGATACTAGTACTTAAAAATGAAAAAGTCCTACCGGACCATTTCTGGATCGGAAAGGGAGCAGATAGCCTCAGTTCGGGTGGGTGATATAGACTTCCCAGCTGCCCCAGTAGGAGTCCTCAGAGTCTGTTACGCAAGTGGGCATTTCAATATCCGGGACCTCCAGGCCGCTTTCAGGGACCTTCAATGTGTAGGTCAGGCCCGGCTCTGCTAGAAAATCAGCATACCCCAATCCCAGTTCAGGTTTTAAGCCAGTATAGAATACTTCCTTGAGATCCGGTCCAAGGGAAATTTCCAGGGCTACCCCGGGGACGCCATCACCCTCTCCATTCGTAGCGATGATTTGGATGAGAGATTCACCCAGTGTTGGATCACAAATCGGAGAGGAGTCCTGCAGAATGAAGGGAGGGGAATTGGTTGGGGATGGTGTAGGAGCAGGGGGAGCTTCGCTCTCAGGAGAGGGAGTGTTCCCTGCCGGCTCTTCCTGATCCTCTTCTGGGGTGGATGAGCTGGGAGTTCCCTCACCGGGCGTTTTTTGTGATCCTTCTTCTGACTGTGGAACAGGTGTCGCCGCGGTGATCGCCGCAGACTGCAGGGCGGCTGAGAGATTAGCCAGCACTTTTGCTGCCTCGTTATCCCCGCCCTCCGCCAGGTAGCGCTGCGCCTGGGCAGCCAATGCAAGGGAGGGTTCTTCATCCCCGATCAATTCCAGGCGGGCTTCTGCCCTGGGAAGGTTATTATTCGCCTGATAGGCACGGGAGATCAAGGCTCGATAGATGTCTTTGTAATCTTCTCTCAGCAGGTGGGGATGGGTGTCAACTTCTTTGATCGGCGAGATCACCCACGTGTAAATAAGACCCATGGCTAGGCCTAGAATCAGACCGGTTAATAAATACCAGCTTCCGCGATTTTGATCCATGGTCCTATTCGCTCCCCTCTATCGCATTGTATAGGTCTCTGAGCAGGAACATGTCTGGAAGCGTATAATCTGCCTGTGAGGCAAAGCGAAGGGCATTATCAACACTGGTTTTAGGGCTGGGATCCTCTAGCAGGGTTAGCCGGTTAAGAGCCCACGCCAGGTCATTATCCTGATGGTAAACCTCGGCTACCATCAGAGTGTAGTCGGTCTTGTAATCGATTCGCAGATTGTTCAGGGTTGTATCCTGGTAGCTGACCGGATTGATCACCCAGCCATAAACCAGTCCCAGTCCCAATCCAAGCAGAATGACCAGGAAAAACAGCGTCCAGCGCGACATGATATTCCTTTCTTAAAAATCCACACTAATTGTGCCACAGAGGGAACCAGTGGACAAGCCATCTATCCCAACAGGCTGAAAACACGCCCTTACAGGGTAATTTTACCCCCATATTAAGTGTTTATTAATCCAGATGGTCGTTTCTTGACGGGGTTAATGGCAGATGATATAGTTGTCGCGGAGGATGGCTAAAATGGAAGAAAACCAGACAGGGAAGCAGGATAACAGCCCGCAGGATCCGGTTCAGAGAGGTTTTCTCTCAGGGATCATGGGCTCCCTTTCAAGGCTCCTGGCAGGTGAAAGCGGCCGCAGGGTGATTACAATCGCCGCTGTTATCCTTTTGGTTATGGTGGTGATCCTGGCGATCAATCTCTTCCTGCCGGATTCCCGCGGTGACCGGGCTGCAGCCCCTTTATTTTCAGATCAGACCTCTGAAGCGCTTGATGGCGGCGCCCCGACAAACCAGGAGAAGGTTCTTCAGATGCCAAGTTTTATAGAGGATCATACGGAACTTTATCGAGGAATTCATCGGGCCGCGGTGATCCATACAACCATCCCTACCCGGTCCAGGATCGATGTGCTTACCTATATTGTCGAGCAGGGCGATTCCCTTTTTGCTATTGCTGATAACTTCGGGTTGAAACCGGAAACGATCCTGTGGGGCAATTTCGATACTTTAGCGGACAATCCTCATACCCTTCAGCCTGGGCAGGAACTATATATCCTGCCTGTGAACGGCACGTATCACCAATGGCGCGAAGGGGAAAACCTTAATAGAGTAGCTGAATACTATGGGGTTGATCCACTGGATATTGTCCAATATCCTGGCAATAAGATCGATATCTACGATTTTGACCTTGACACCCCAAACTTTAAGGTTGGACAGATGTTGATCGTCCCGGGAGGAGAACGTGAGTTGGTGGATTATGGACCGCCAGCAATAACCCGAGACAATCCCGCCATTGCGGCTACCTATGGCCCCGGCCACTGTGGAACCATATATACCGGCGCTGTTGGCGTAGGGGTATTCGTTTGGCCTACAGCTGAACGATGGCTTTCTGGATATGACTTCAATATTAACATTCACCCAGCAATCGATATCGCCGGCAGTCTTGGGAATGGGGTCTGGGCATCTGATAACGGGGTAGTTGTCTATTCCGGGTGGAGCAATTACGGCTATGGAAATCTGGTAGTCATTGACCACGGAAATGGCTGGCAAACCCTCTATGCCCACTTGAACTCGATCAATGTTGGCTGCGGCCAAAGCGTCAATCAAGGTGAGTTGATCGGAGGGCTGGGCACTACTGGAAATTCATCGGGTCCACACCTGCATTTTGAGATGATCTATGCCGGGACCAAGGTCAATCCCTGGAATTTCCTTCAGTAAGATTGATCAGCATTCAATAAAATACTTAGCAAGGTACAATCCTGTACCTTGCTTTTTGTTACAATAGGGTAGTTCCTTTTGGAGATTATGAAATTTGCCCACCATTCCACTCGCATTCTCTTTCTCCTTCTTCTCGGGTTGATCCTCCCTGCCTGTGGGGCATTACCTTTTCCCGATGGGACCCCGGATGCTGAATCCAGCCTTGTTCAAACTATCCCACCAGGGACTTTGACAGCGATCAGTGAATTGGCGATGACCACCGAGACCCCGGCTCCTAATCCCCTGGGGGTTCCCTGGGCTGATCTGGATGGCCTGGAGCTGGATTTCTGGTACGTTTGGGACCTGGATGAACCCGGGATGGGTATGAATGCGATAGCGGACCGCTTTAATGAAGAAAATGAATGGGGGATAACAGTGATACCCCGGGATCAAGGCTTAGTTCTAGATCCCCTGACTTCGGTGGAAGCAGCCTTCGAGGAGGGGCTTGTGCCTCACCTCATGGTTGGAGATTCCGCTGTTATCGCAGGATGGTATCAATCTGGTTTAACGGTGGACCTGACCCGTTTTTTGAACGATCAGGGTGTTGGTATGTCGGCAAAGGAACAGGAAGCGTTTTATCCGGGATTGGCTGGCGAATTTTACCTGGATGGATCGGTGCGGCCTGGGTGGCCGTTCTCCCAATCCGTTCAGGTGATCTATTATAACGAAAGCTGGGCAAATGAATTGGGAATTAAATCCATCCCATTATCCGCTGAGGATTTTCACGCACAAAGCTGCAGGCTGACTGAAAATGGGACTCCTGCGGGCCTGGTAATATCCCCCCAGGCAGCAAATATCCTTTCGTTCATATTTGCTTACGGGGGGGACCCTTTAGATTCGGCAGATGGGCTTTATGACTTCTCCTCTGTTGAGATCAAGGAGTTTGCCAATGATTGGAGAGAGCTGTATCTGGACGACTGCGGCAAGCTGATCTCAAATTATCCCAATCCAATGGCTATCGAGGGAGAATACGAGCGATTTAACCAGCGAAAAGCCCTGATGATCATGGGCTCAACGCTGATGCAAGCTCATATCCAAACCGGGCCAAATTCGTCCGGCCGAGGAGATGATTGGCAGATGCTCCCGTTTTTGGGCCCCGAGGGGACCAGAGCTGTGGTTTCAGATGTTCAATCAGTGGTTGTCTTTAAAACTTCCCCTGAGGAGGAACTGGCTTCCTGGCTCTTTCTCAAGTATTTGGTCTCGCCAGAAGTGCAAGCAGAGTGGTCACAGTACAGCGGATATTATCCAACCCGGGAGGACAGCCTCAGGTTCCTCCGTAAATTTGGGAGAGATAACCCCTCCTGGGCAGGCGGGTTGGATCTGTTGAAATACAGCCGCTCAGCCCCCCTGCATCCCTCCTGGCAGACTGTGCAGTTAGCCGTGGAGGATGCGTTTGAAGAATTATTGATCAGGCCAGAACAAAGCCCGGAGGCTCAGCTGGAAGCGCTGGACCAAGCAGCAGCCGAGCTGCTGGAATGGAGTCAGGAATAAAAGCGGTTCCCGAGGACAGGAGAGCTATCATGGCAAAAAAACCCCATGTGACAATTTATACAGATGGCGCCTGTTCAGGCAATCCCGGTCCGGGGGGATGGGGCGCTCTGCTGCAGTTCGGAAAACATGAAAAGGAAGTTTCTGGATCGGAAGAAGAGACCACCAATAACCGGATGGAAATCACTGCGGCTGTGATGGCCTTGCGGGCGCTGAAAGAACCTTGCCAGATCGACCTGTATACGGATTCCGAGTATCTCAAGAAAGGGATCACGGAGTGGATCGCGAATTGGAAGAGGCTGGGCTGGCGCCGCGGCTCCCCGGGAAAAACCCGACCCCTCGCGAACGCTGACCTCTGGAAGGCGCTGGATAGCGCGATCAGCACCCATGAGATTGAATGGCATTGGGTTAAGGGTCATGCCGGTCGGACCGGGAATGAACGGGCTGACCGTCTGGCAGTCCATGCTATGAAGAAACGCTGATTGCTGGTTCAACGATCCGGGCTCGCTGCCTTTCTCTAAGGTATAATCCACTCTATGGAAGGACCCAAACTGCAAATTCAGGAAGAATTACTCCTGGCTAAACAGTCCCGCATCGAAGGAAATGAGGGTCGTGCCCGGGTATGTGCCAGGCGCGCTGCAGGTGCGGCGGTGCAAACGCACCTTCAAAGGACCGGCCTCAGCCCGGAGCCCGGAAACGCCATGCAGTCCATCATGCTGTTTAAGTCGATCATGGACCTTCCAGAAAGAGTCCAAATTGCGCTGGATTGGCTGCTGCAGCGAGTGGATGAAGACTACAATCTGCCGCCCGAGGTGGACTTGATCCAGGAAGCTGATATTGTGATCCGGTTCGTGGAAGGAAAAGAACCTTAAACGATCAACGGAAGGCTGGTCCAGAGGAAACTGGGCACAGGGAGTATCATTGGAAACAAAGGAAAGCCCCGTTCTGCGGGGTTTCTTTTTTTTATGGAACCGCGGTGTTCCGGGAAGATCAGGTTTTGAGGGTTAGCACAGCTGCAGCTTGCATGGAGAAGCGCTCCGCAACATAAGGAGGATACAGCAGAGTGGGAAAAGATCCCTGCCGGCGATTTGATATTCCTGGAAGGTGGGTTTCCGGTATTTCCGATTGTTCAGACAACTAACGAAATTGAAAACTGATAAGGAGGTAAATTAAGCTACACTGGAAGCAGGTAAGAGAGCACCTCCAATTCTTCTCCTCCTTAGATAAGCGTACACCTCACCGAGGGCAGCCGGTGAGGTGTACGCCTTTAAAAACTCAGAGGCGACGATGGGAATCGAACCCATGATAAAGGTTTTGCAGACCTCTGCCTTACCACTTGGCTACGTCGCCTTGATATAAAGAAGCTGATGGTTTCCGGCTGTTTTGTGTCAGCCTTCTGCCACCAGCCGATTATAGGGGTTTTGAGAGCGGGCGACGGGATTCGAACCCGTGACCTTCTCCTTGGCAAGGAGACGTTCTACCACTAAACTACGCCCGCATGCAAGTGCCGAGAGCCAGACTCGAACTGGCGACACCTTGATTTTCAGTCAAGTGCTCTACCAACTGAGCTATCTCGGCCTGATTTTCTTCCTCTGTAGTGCACCGCCAATTTTACACGTTCGATATTGGCTTGTCAAGCTTCAAGGGGTATCGCTGGAAAAGAAGGGCAAATACAGCAGAAAGCCAACCGCGATGATAAATTCACCTGCCACCACACCTGTAGCCTGGCGGGGACCAAAAAAGGGAAGTGCCGGCCAGGCCTGGGTCCCGAATCCGAAGACGTCAGCCATGCCGGAGATCAATGCGATCAGGTAACCCGTCGCGACCAGGCGAATACCAATATCCTGGGCTAAGGATTGTGTGTGGTCTTCCCTCTGGCAGGTCTTAAAGCTGATGAATCCTCCCAGGCAGAGCATAGCCAGCCCGATCGAAAAAGTCGCTGTTTGCACAAAACCGATCACCGGGCTGCGGTCAAGCCCGAATAAACCCGGATTGGCGCCCAAAAGAAAGATCATAAAACCGCCCAGGGTCAGACCCAAGCCGATGTTAAGGCGCATTTTAATGGATCTATGATTGGTTCTGTTTCCGTTTGTTTCCATAAGAGGGAATTTGATTATAACTGAAAACCAGTCCTAGCAGGAACCACTTTGTAGGAGAAGTTTTCTACGAATTTTAACAGGTTCTCGATCAATCGCTGCCATTCCTTGGAAGCCATGGCGACATTCAAAGCAGCCTGGCTTTGTGTTTTTGCGGCAATCATGATCTGCGGCTGATCTCCATACATGGTGTACCAGGCATCCACCGGACTGATACCCAACCCCTTAATCTCTGGGATAAAATCACTGATCACAAACTCGAAATACTCCTGCTCCCGATTCGGCAGGATATCCCAGGTCATGAGTAGTTTTACAGTCATGCAGAACCTCTTTAATCGGTTTCCTGGGCATAATCCAAAACGATCACTTTGGTTTCGCTGCTGGATTTGCTGCTGGTGATCTTCAATTCAGGGAGAGGCTCAACATTGTCCAGCCCCATTTCCTTGATGAATTTTCCTAGTGGATCCAACTCCAGCTTGCATTCTTCGGTCTGGTAGTACATGGGGATTGCATAACTGGGTTCAAGGATGCGGATTGCTTCTACCGCTTTGGATGCGTTAAGACCTTTTCCTCCACCTACAGGTACCAGCGCTACGTGGACATCCCCCGCGATGGATTTGACATCAGATTGGCTGGGAACACGGCTGAGATTGCCCAGGTGGGCGATCAGAATTCCATTGTAATCAAAGATGTACATCACATTCCAGGGGTCATCCTTTTTCTTCTTGTGGTTGGTGCGGATGCCGGTGATGAAAACCTCGCCGATTTCATATTCCCCTGGTCCGGTGAGGATGTGCTGGTTGTTTTTCCTTTTGCGGATTGATTTGGTGTAGTTATGTCCCGGGTCATCGTGACTGACGGTCACAATATCAGCTGAGAGGTTGAGTTCGCTATATCCCACCTTCTTGTGATTGTAGGGATCTGTCACCACTGTTGCCATACCCCGTTCTGTCAGACGAAAGCATGAATGGCCGTGCCAAGTGATATTCATTAAGTCTCCTGCTGCTTTTCTTGCCTGCTTGGGTCCTATGCCCAGAAAGTGATTATACTTCAATCTGAGAATTTCTCAAAGTTCCTGCCTGCTGGCCCCCCTCTCCC
>Ga0272444_10002438_pt1 | contig 17194 bp, 16 predicted proteins | sample SSMForm13_FD_201033 | JGI IMG/M metagenome (GOLD analysis project Ga0272444, IMG submission 201033) | Marine sediment archaeal communities from Little Sippewissett salt marsh, Falmouth, MA, United States - SSM-Form-13 | ecosystem: Environmental > Aquatic > Marine > Wetlands > Sediment ...
GGGCCGATAACGCCAGAGTTCTGTAGCTGCGTCGTACCAGGAGAAACAGAAACAGCGCCAGCGGTACGAGCTTTATGGCAACCGCCAAAGCCAAAAAGAATGACGCTCTAAAGACCCTGCCCTCGAGATGAGACTGCAGAAACAATGCGCAGAACAGAAGCACCACGAAATTCGCCTGGCCGTTGAGCAGGTTATTCTGGATTACGGGTGTCATTATTAGGAGTATTGCCGTGATCGGCGCATAGAGATGAGCGCCCCAATCGGTTTTGAGACCCCTCGAAGAGAGCTTGACGAACACGGCAAACGATGCAAAGAGCGATACTAAATTAATCAGGTACCAGATAAAGTTGCTTAACCATTGAGGCAGAACGCTCAAAGGGATCAGAAGGAAGGCAAAAAACATCGGGTAGCTGTAGTTAAAGGGAGAACCGGTTTCATACGGATTGTCACCGTTGAGAACGGCCTGAGCCGAAGCAAGATAGCTTGTGAGGTCGTAACCTGTATCCCGATACGCCCGGTTAAAGGTCTGAATCAGAAGAACAAGAAAAAGCACAGACAGAAGGACCAAGGCGGCAGCCTTTAGCTCTCGGCGCTTGCAGAACGCAACCAGTGACCGACGGCTCATTAGATTTTCCTGTTACGAGGATCTATTCTGGGGGAAAATATCAGGAGGCGGAGCGGCGGACAATTACAAAGTCGCCTCCGGTTCTGAAATCTTCCCGGACCGCACTTACGCTATATCCTGGCCGAGTTTTTAATTGAACCGCGCGATTGCGACAGTGTACCTTTAAAAGGGTTATTTTGGCCCCGGAAAGTTGATGGAGAACCTTGGACTTTACGGACTATAAACGATATGGATGCGGGTCAAACCGAACGGATTCACTGAATGAAAGAGCCTGTAATTGAGCTTGAAAATATCCACATGCGCACCGACCGTGGCGGGCATGTATTTCGCGACCTCAATCTGAAAGTAGAGCCGGGTCAGTCGGCCGTGATTGTCGGTTCCTCCGGCTGCGGCAAGACTTCCCTGGCTGAATTGCTGGTCGGGCTTCGCTTTGCCGACAACGGCACGGTGAAGCTCTTCGGCGATACCATCAGGCGGAGAGGGCGGAGAGCCATCCGCAAGGCCCGCAAGCGAATCGGCGGCGTGGGCGGTCCTTTCGGCCTGTTGCCGATGCTGACCGTCTCGGAGAACATCACCCTGCCGCTGGTAATCGCCGGCGAACGGCAGAAACTCCAGCGCGAGCGGCTGCTCCGCATGCTCTCCGAATTCTCGCTGCTCAAGGTCGCCGGCCAATATCCCGAGAACCTGACTCGCGTGGAGTACTCTCTGGTGCAATTCGCGCGGGCGGCCATTGCCAATCAGCCGTTGATCATAATCGATGAACCTTCGGCTGGGCTCGATCCCAAGACTTATCGCCGCGTCTTCGAGTTCCTGGTCAAAGTCGCCCTGTCGGGGCGCTCCATGCTGATCCTGGCCTCGGAGCCGGTCGGCCGCGAAATTCCCGGCACCGTGACCTATAACCTGGTTAACGGGGAACTGGCATGACCCGCATCGCGCACATCGTCCGGGAACTCCTCCGGAACCTTCGCCGCAACTCCGGCACCGCCCTGGCCTCGGTTCTGTCGCTTACCCTGCTGTTTCTTCTGTTTGATTTGTTCTGGCTGGCGGCCGGCACCTCGGATCGCTTCTACCAGGACCTCCTGTCGGGTATCGAAGTAGAAGTGTTTGTCGACGAAGAAGTGGCCGACTCAACAATTGCATCGCTCGGTGAGAGGCTTGAGGCGGTGGAAGGCATTCTCAACGCCGGTTATATCTCCCGGGAGGCGGCCCGTGAGCGGCTTACCGGCCTGGTGGGTGCGGATCTCCTGGTCGGCTACGATGAAACCAACCCCTTGCCGCGTTCGTTTGTCCTGGCGGTCGATCAGGAATACCTGACCTCGGAGAGACTGGAGCAAGTCGAGCGAGAAGTAGAGAAGATCGGCGGCACGGGGGAAGTCCACTACAGCCGGGTCTGGCTGGCCAAAGCGGAGAACACCAAATCGATCTTTCTGCAGGTTGGACTCGCCCTGGGTGCTCTCATCCTGGCCACGGCGCTGGTAAGTTCAACCAACAACATTCGCTTGATGACCCGTGCCCGGGCGGTCGGCTTTCGGCAAATGCAGCTCCTCGGAGCCGGTCGGTTGTTTATCTCACTGCCCTTTATAGTCGAAGGATTCATCATCGGCGGGCTGTCGGCGGCGCTCGGCTGGGCGATCATTTTCTACGGCCGTACAAAGATCACGTTCAGCCGGATCGAAATAGTCTTCCCCTCACAGGATGACATAATTCTGTTCTGTCTGGTGACGGCGTTGCTGGGGGCGATCAGCGGCTATTTCGGTCTCCGCAAATTGCTCAAGGAGCAGGCATGAGACTGTGGCGCCTGGGCATAAGCCTCCTCGTCCTTGGCGGTCTGGTTGTCGAAGTACCCCGGGCCGACGAGACTTCCAGCATAATCGATCAGAAGAAGGAGCTGGAGCAACTTCAGGAGGATGTCGAGGAGGGGCGCCGTCGGCTTGACTCCCTTCAGGCGGCCGAGTCTCAGGTTCAGAAGAGGATCAGCGAGTACGACCAGAAAATCGCCTCCGACAGCAAGATTATCCGCCGTCTCAACTCGGAGTTGAACCAGTTACAGAAAGACATCGCCGCCAGTGACTCCGCGCTTCAGAGCAACCAGGCGATTTTCGACCGGTCCAATCGGCGCTACCTCGGCAATATCCGACGTTTCTACATGGTCTCGCAGAAACCGGGCCAGGCGTTTACCGATCTTCCCAACGAAGAACTTGACCTGAAACGTCGGGTGGTCTACCTGTCGGCGCTGGCCAGTTTCGAGTCATCGGTGGTGGAGGAAGCTTCGGGCCTGCTGGCGCAGTCGGTCGAAGAGCTGGATGATGTTACCGGCAAGGCCAGCACAGTCCGGGGCTTGAAAAAAGAGCGCGAGACCAGTTATGCGGTCGAGAAGAGCCAGAAACAGCGTCACGAGAAAAGCCTCAACCAGCTCAAGCGCCGCACTATGGCCGAGGCCGACCGGGTGACCATGCTGGAAAAGGCGGCTGAGGAAATGGCGGCGATTATTGCGCGACTCGAAGAAGAACGGGCTCGAGCCGTGCAGGAAGGTCGGGGAGACACCGGCCCCTCGGTTTTTGCCGGCCTGAAAGGTCAGCTGTCATCGCCTTACCGGGGGAAAATCATCATGGGCTTTGGCCTTCATGTGGATGAGATTACCCGGCTGGAGTCGTTTTCTCCCGGGATTACCATTAAGGGGCAGGCGAACCGAGGGGTGTACGCCGTGTCTTCGGGCACCGTCGCCTACGCCGGCAATTTGCGCGGCTATGGGAATTTCGTTATTATCAATCATGACCATCAGTACTACACCACTTATGCGGGTCTCAAGGCGATCGACGTGGCCCAGGGACAATTTCTTGCGGCCCGGACAAGGCTGGGCGTATCAGGGTCGGACGGTGTGATAAAGTTCGAGCTCCGCAAGGGGCGGGAGCCGCTCGATCCAGTGAAATGGATTAAGATTGAGTCACTTTGATATTACCAGAGCGCAGGCCAGAGCCTGGTCGATTCTGGCCAGGTCCTACACCGCGGGGCGGGTGGCCTCGACCTATCTGTTTCACGGCCGCGAAGGCCTGGGGGACTGGCCGCTGGCGGTCGAGTTCGCCGCCCTTCTTAACTGCGCCGGCCCGGTGGCGGACACCGAAGAACCGTCGATTTGCTATCCCTGCGGAGCCTGTCCCGCCTGCCGATCGATCAGGAACCTCAACCATGAGGCGCTCCATTTCGTCGTGCCGATCGGCAAGCACAGCAAGGACGAAGAGGCAATCGACCTGACCAACGAGGTCCTCGAGCAAAAGCGGCAGGAACCCCTGCGCTTGCTGGACAGCAGCGCCGCGACCAACATCCCCATCAGTCTGGCCCGGGAAGTGAAGAAGAATCTCTCGCGGCGCGGCGCCGAAGGTGTCACCCGGGTAGTCGTCTTTTACCAGATGGAAAAGATGCGGACTTCCTCGGCCGACGCTCTCCTCAAGCTGATCGAGGAACCGCCGAGGGATACGGTGATCATCCTTACCGCCGAGCGTCCGGAGGCGCTTCTTCCGACGATCCAGTCCCGCTCTCAGAGAATCCGTCTGGAACGCCCGCCCGAACAGTTGACGATCGACTATCTCCAGGCGGCCTACGATCTGTCCGAGACCCAGGCACGGTTGGTAACACGTATTTCAGGAGGGGTGCCGGGGGTGGCCCTGGAACTGGCAGGGCAAGTTGACTCCGAAGAGTCCGGCCGCCGGGCGGTTGGCCTGCTGCTGTTTAAGTCGCTGTTCGCGGAGCAGGGAGCCGCGGTGGTGTCGCAGTTAATCGAACTGGTCAATTTCAACGATCGGGGTGAAGCCGAGGATTTAATCACACTTTGGCAGTCCCTGATACGCGATTGCGCCTGTCACGCCGCTACCGGCGAGGAAGACGACCTTGTCAATGTCGACTACACTCCGGAGATCAAGCGACTGGCGCCGCGCTTTGCCGATTCGAGCGTGGCTTCGCGGATGACCGACGAAATAAAGAATACACTTGCCGATCTGCCGCTGAACGTGCATATTCAGACTTCTTTAGTCGCTCTGGCACTTAAACTTAGATGTGCCTTTAAGGTGCCGGCCGGAGACACTGCTTAGGAGTACATGCGTGGCTGAACTTTATCAGGTTGAATTCAAAGGCTCCCGTCGGGAGTACTTCTATAATACCTACTATCACGCCCTGTCCCTGGACGAGTATGTCATTATTCAACTGGAGCAGGGAGAGGACCTGGGACTGCTGACCCAGAAGATCGACATCGACATGGATTTCAGCAGCACCTCACGCCCCCGGTCGATTCTTCGCCCGGCCGGAGAGGAAGATGTTGATCGGTATCAGCGCCTCAAGATAAACGAAGAACAATACAAGAAGGAAGCGAAAGTCCTCATCCGCAAACACGGTCTGGTCATGAAACTGGTGGATGTCGAATGTCAGTTCGACGGCGGTAAGATTACATTCTATTTTACAGCCGATCACCGGGTCGATTTCCGGGCGCTGGTGCGCGACCTGGCTTCGCGCTACCGCACCCGCATCGAACTCAGGCAGATCGGGGTGCGCGATGAGGCCCGGCGGATCGACGGTTATGGCATCTGCGGCCTGCGCCAGTGCTGCAACGGGCATATCCGTGAATTTGCTCCCATCTCCACGCAGCACGCCCGCGAGCAGCAGCTTTCGCTCAATCCCTCCAAAATTTCAGGCAACTGTGGGCGGTTGCTCTGCTGCCTGCGTTATGAGATCGACCTCTACAAGGCGGTCAAGAAGAACTTCCCGCCGATCGGCACCGAGGTGAAGACGGACAAGGGGGTCGGGGTGATTGACCGCATCGATGTCTTCAACGAGGAAGCTATCCTCTACAATGAAGAAAACGTGCTCTGCCGCGTCAAAGTCGACGAGATTCAGGGGCGGGTCAAGGGCGATGGACGGCGCGCGCGCGGGCGCGGTCCAGCCGAGCAGGTCAGCCGGGAGGAAGAGGAAGAGCTCAAGCGGCTGGACGAAGAGAACGGTCAGTCCCGGTAGGCGCCGGGGAAAGGGAGAGCGGACTTGGCTAAGCCTTTTTATATCACGACACCCATTTACTATGTAAACGATGTCCCCCACATCGGGCACGCTTATACCACGATCGCTGCCGACGTGCTGTCGCGTTTTTACCGTATGGCCGGACGGGAGACTTATTTCCTGACCGGCACCGACGAGCACGGTACCAAGGTGGCCGAGGCAGCCCGCAAAGCCGGCCTGACGCCCCAGGAATTCTGCGATCGGATCGTCGAGAAATTCAAGGTCGTGTGGAAGAATCTGGATATCGACTACGACTATTTCATCCGGACTACGTCGAAACGCCACGAAGAAGGCGTACAGAAATTCCTCTCCGTCTTGAACGAGGCGAAAACCGACGACGGCCGGGACGTGATTTACTCGGACTATTACGAGGGCCTCTACTGTACCGGCTGCGAGAAGTTTATTACCGAAAAGGACCTTGTTGACGGCGTCTGCCCGGACCACAAAATCCCCCCGGAAAAACTCCGGGAAAAGAACTATTTCTTCCGCCTGACAGCTTTTGCCGATAAGCTTCGCAACCTGATCGAAACGAACGAACTCCAGATACTTCCCGAAGAACGACGTCGCGAAGTTCTCGGTCTTCTCAAGCAGGACCTTCCTGATTTCTCCATCTCCCGCGAACGGGTCGAATGGGGCGTGCGGTTGCCTTTCGATGAATCCCAGATCACCTACGTGTGGATTGACGCACTGCTGAATTACATCACGGCGATCGGTTACGGCGACAATCCCGACTCGTTCGGGAAATGGTGGGGGCAAAGCGAGTCCGTCCATCTCATGGCGAAAGACATCCTCAAATTCCATTGTCTGTACTGGCCGGCCATGCTCATGGCGGCGGGGGAGAAGCTTCCCGATACCATGTTCCTGCACGGGTTCTTCACGGTCGATGGGGAGAAGATGTCGAAGACGCTCGGCAATCAAATCGACCCCAACGAAATGGTGGCGGAGTTCGGTCCCGACGGCGCCCGGTATCTGCTGCTGACGCAGTACCCGTTCGGCGTTGACGGTGACATCCAGGCCAGCCGCTTCGTGCAGCAGTACAACTCGGACCTGGCCAACGATCTGGGCAATCTCGTATCGCGGGTGGCCAAGATGGTGCAGGTTAATTTCGACGGTCGACTCCCGGCCCCGCATGAGGGTATTGAAGGTCTCGATGAGTTGATGACGCAGTCCGAGGCGCTGCCCGGTGTGATCTATGAACACATCAAGAATCTACGTCTCAGCCACGCCGTCAACGATGCCATGAACCTGGTGCGAGCGGCCAACAAGTTCTTTAACGATACCGCTCCGTGGAAACTGGCCAAGGTGGGTAAGACCGAAGAACTGGGCGGCATTCTGTACGCCTGCTGCGAGCTCATCCGCATTGTGGCAACTCTGCTGTACCCGGTCATGCCGTCCAAGATGAAAGAGATCAGATCGGTCTTCGGGTTGACCGACTCCACTCTGACCCTGGATCACGCCCGCAAGTTTTTCGAACTGCCCAAAGGTACTCCCGTCAAGGTGGAAGAAGCGGTTTTCCCGCGATTCGATATTAAAAAGAAGGCGGCACAGAAGGCGGAGGCGAAGGCGTCTGCAAGTGAAGACGGCCTGATGGACATCTCCGAGTTCGCCAGAGTACAACTTCGGGTTGCCGAAGTATTGAAGGCGGAACGGGTGGAAGGCGCCGACAAACTGCTGAAACTACAGATCGATCTCGGCAACGAAAAGCGCCAGATCGTCGCCGGAATAGCCGAGCACTACCAGCCGGCGGAGATTCTCGGCAAGAAGATTCTCGTAGTGGCCAACCTGAAACCGGCTGTAATCAGGGGCGTGGAGTCCAACGGCATGCTGCTGGCGGCCAAGAAGGGGAAGAAGCTGTTCGTGCTGACTCCCGACGGAGACCTTCCGCCCGGCGCCAGGGTCAGTTGATGATCGATTCTCACTGTCATCTTGATTTCAAGGATTTCGACAACAACCGCGAGGAGGTTATCGAGGAAGCCCGGCGGGCCGGTGTGCACACGATCGTTAACATCGGCGCCGACCTGCTCACCTCGCAACGTTCCGTGGCGCTGGCCGACAAGTATGACATGATCTACGCCACGGTCGGGGTGCATCCGCACGACGCGCAGACCTTGGATGACCCGACGTTTGACGAGATCAAAAAGCTGGCGACGCACGACAAGGTGAAAGCGATCGGTGAAATCGGGCTCGACTACTATCGCGATCTCTCACCGCGGCCGGTGCAGAAGAAAGCCTTCCATCGCCAGATGCAACTGGCCGTGGAGCTGAATCTGCCGGTGGTCATTCATACGCGCAATTCTTTCGAAGATACTTACGCCATCGCGCGCGAGTATGCGCAGGATATCCCCGGAGGTGTTTTTCATTGTTTCCCCGGTACGGCCGACGAAGCCTTCAGAGTCTTCGATCTGGGATTCATCATCGCAGTCGGCGGTGTTATAACGTACAAGAATGCGTCGATGGCGGTCACTGCTTCGGAAGTCCCCCTTGACAGGATCATGATCGAGACCGACGCTCCCTATCTGACGCCCGTTCCGCATCGTGGGAAAACAAATCGTCCGGCTTACGTTGCGTTCGTTCGCGACAAGCTGGCCGAGCTTCGTTCGATAAGCTCTCGGGAAGTCGAGAGGGCTACCGACCGGACCGCCCGTAAATTTTATCGCCTGGTGGAGACGTTCGGGGGCTGAAGACATGGCCGCTTATCACGCCAAGAAACGGCTGGGCCAGAATTTCCTGAAATCAGAATCCGTTATAAAACGTGTAATCGAACTGGTTGCCCCGCAGGCAGGGGAGGCCATTATCGAAATCGGCCCCGGCCGGGGAGCCCTGACTTTGCCCCTGGCCGACTCCGGCGCCCGCATTGTGGGCGTCGAATTCGACCGCGACCTGTGCGGCTATCTCAACAAGCTCGCCGGAAGGTACGGCAACATCGAAATTATCAACGCGGACTTTCTGGAATTCTCTCCCGATAAAACGTCAATACCATCGTTTAAGCTGGTCGGGAATCTGCCCTACAACATTACCTCACCCGTGATCGACTGGTGCATGCGATATCACTCCCGCATAACCGGGGCCGTCTTTATGGTACAGAAGGAACTGGCCCTGCGGCTGGCCGCCTCGCCCGGTACCAAAGACTGGTCGCCTCTTTCGGTGTTCACTCAGGCGCTCTTTACCGTCGAGTTCGGGTTTGATGTCGCCCCGTCCCATTTTCGGCCGCCGCCCAAAGTAACTTCCTCGGTAGTCTTTCTCTCACCGCGAGGGCGGGATGTCTCGACTCCGGGCTCGGCGTTTGCGACGGTTGTCCGACAATCTTTCCGGCAACGGCGCAAACTTCTCGTGAACAATCTCTCTCCGGACATCGTACCCGGAAGTGAACAGGCGCGGGAGATTCTGGCCGAGGTCGGTCTCGATCCCGGCTGTCGAGCCGAGCAGGTGACAATCCCGCAGTTTTTAAATTTGACTGACCGTCTCAAGCGCCATAAGCTTGTATAAGCGATAGGCTCTGACAGCGAAAGTCTCGCATCAGTCTGAATCATAACAGCGAGGGATAGATGTGGCTCTGTTAACGGTTAATCTCGATCAAGTCGCGTCTCTGCGCGAGGCGCGCAAGGTGAAAGAACCCGATCCCGCTCAGGCAGCGGTGGTGGCCGAACTGGCCGGGGCGGACGGCATCGCCATTCGCCTTCGCCGGGACCGTCGCTATGTGCGCGACCGTGATTTGTACATTCTCAGGGAAGTCGTCAAGACCAAACTGACGGTTGAGATTCCGCCTACGGATGAAATAGTTGAACGTATTCTCGAAGTCAAGCCGTGGATGGTCACGTTCGTAGCCGACCATGCCGATGTCGACGCTCCGGTATCGGGGATAGATTTCAACAGCGCCCCGATCGACTTCTCCGATGTCGCCACTCGTTTCAAAGGTGTGGGCATTGCCGCCTGCTTCCTCATCCTGCCGGATACGGAGACAGTCAAGGGGGCGGCCAGGGCGGGGGCCGATGCCGTCCTTCTGGACTGCAGCGGTTTTACCGAAGCCCGCACTCTGTCCGAGGCCCAGCAGGAGCTTGACCGCATCGATCGCGCCGCTCAGGCAGCCGCCAAAGCCGATCTTGCCGTTTACGCCGGTCGGGGCATCAACCACATGAACGTCCCGGCACTGCATGAATTGAACCTTATCGATGAGTTTTTTATAGGTCATTCGATTATCTCCCGCGCCGTTCTCAAGGGTCTGGCGCCGGCGGTGACGGAGGTCGTGGACATTATCAAGAAGGACGCGCCCCGCGGCTGAGCCGACCATGACCGCGACCGAACGGGAGCGATACGAGGAATTGACCGTCGAGGTCCCGCCGGAAATGAAGGGCGTAAGGCTGGACAAATTCCTCGGTGCCCATCCGGATCTTGAATTCTCGCGCACAAGAGCACAGAAGTTGATCGCCGAAGGGTTGGTGCTGGTCGACGGCCGGGTCGTGGCCGGAAAGCACAAGCTGGCCGGCGGCGAGAGCGTCAGGCTGTCCGTTCCGCCGGCGCTCCCGACCGAACTTATCGGCGAAGATATCCCGCTCGACATAGCTTACGAAGACGACCAAGTGGTGGTGGTGAACAAACCGGCCGGTATGGTGACTCATCCCGGGGTGGGTAATCACACCGGCACCCTGGTTAACGCCCTGGTGCACCGGTTCGGGCAGCTGTCCATCGCGGGGGGGAGGGACCGGCCTGGAATTGTCCACCGATTGGACAAGGACACGACCGGTCTGCTGGTGGTTGCACGGACCGATGCCGCCTGTGCCTTTCTGCAAAAAGCGATCCAGAACCGTGACGTCAAGCGTACCTATCTCGCCCTGGTCTGGGGGCATCTTAAGGATGAGGAAGGCGTGATCAACCTGCCGATCGGACGATCGCTCCGGGAGAGGACGCGCATGGCCGTTACGAACACCGCCAGCCGGGAAGCCGTAACCGGCTTCCGGGTTTTGCGTCGGTATGCCGCCCTTGACCTTCTGGAAGTAACCCTGGAAACCGGCCGGACTCACCAGATTCGAGTGCATTTTTCGCACATGGGTCATCCGGTGTTGGGCGACTCCGAATACGGCGGCCGCGACAAGCGTCTGAAGTCCGTTTTTGGTCCGGACCGACCGCTCGCCCGGCAGCTTCTGGAGACCATAAGCCGCCAGGCGCTGCACGCTCAACGGCTGGAATTCGACCATCCCCGATCCGGAGATCGGATGACATTTGAGGCTCCTCTGCCGGAGGATTTCCGCCGTCTGCTGGACATTCTTGAGAAGAACTCAACCGTTTGACCGGTGGCTTTGTCCGGCTGCCGGGACACATTTCGGGCAGAAAGGCAGCGGCCCGGCCCCTTTTTTATTGCCCTAACGCCTGTCAGGGGGTAAACTTATGTCGGTTTCTTTCGATACATGAAGTAACGGCTGCGGTCGGCCGTTCACACAGCCGGGCGCTAAACAGATGTGTAGTTAAAAGGATTTAACTTGGGTTTCTTCGATCTCCTCTCCAACGACATAGGAATCGACCTCGGTACGGCCAACACGCTGGTGTACGTTCGCAACCAGGGAATTGTGCTGAACGAACCCTCGGTGGTGGCGGTCGAGAAAAGCACCGGTAAGATCCTGGCGATCGGTTCGGCGGCTAAAGAGATGACCGGAAGGACTCCCGGCGGGATCGCCGCGATTCGGCCGCTCAAGGACGGTGTCATCGCCGACTTCGAAATGTCGGAGAAACTGATCGCCGACTTCATCCGCCGTGTCGTCAAACACAAGTACCTGATGAAGCCCCGCGTGGTCATCTCGGTACCTTCCGGTATCACCGAGGTGGAGAAGCGCGCGGTCCGTGACTCGGCCGAGAACGCCGGGGCCCGCGAGGTTTTCCTGTTGCAGGAGCCGATGGCGGCCGCGATCGGTGTCGGCCTGGCCGTTGATCAACCGACCGGCATTATGATCATCGATATCGGCGGGGGAACCTCGGAGATTGCTGTAATTGCCCTGAACGGTATTGTAAACGATACTTCGATTCGCGTCGCCGGCGATGAGTTCAACGACGCCATCATTAACTATCTGAAGAAGAACTACAACCTGCTTATTGGTGAGCTGACCGCGGAAGATATAAAGATCAAGGTCGGGTCAGCCTTCGCCCTGGATAAAGAACTGTCGATGGAAGTCAAGGGACGCGATCTCGTGGCCGGCGTTCCGAAGAACCTGAAAATATCTTCGGTGCAGGTCCGCGAGGCCCTGTCCGAGACGCTTGATATTGTTGTTGAAGCGGTCCGCCAGGCGCTCGAAAGAACCCCGCCGGAACTGGCTTCGGATATACTCGAGCGCGGCATCGTCCTCACCGGCGGCGGCGCGCTGCTGAGAGGCCTGGATAAGCGGCTTCGGCAGGAGACAAACCTTCCGGTCAACGTTGCCGATGACCCTCTGAGCTGCGTGGTTCGGGGGACCGGCAAGGTGCTTGAAGATTTCGTTCATTATACCAAGGTGCTCGAAAAGAGCCGCCGCGACTGATCGGCGCTGAGACAAGAAGTTGCTAGAGCCGGGGATCCCCCCGGCTCTTCTGCGTTTACGGGCGGTATTAATCTTTTTTCTCGCTTCAATTGTCCTTGCACCAGAACTTGGAACTATGAAACACCTCGCCCAGGAGGCACTGGATGAACTCGTCGACAAGGCCCTGGCCGGAGATCGGACAGCCTTTTCGACCCTGGTGAGACAGCTTATGGGACCGATAGCAGCTCTGACATATCGAATGACCGGCGACCGGGACGCCTCGCTGGATCTCGCCCAGGATACTTTCGTGGCCGCCTGGGAGAATCGCGAGAGCTTCCGAAGAGAGGCCGGATTTACCAGTTGGCTCTATCGAATTGCCAGCAACAAGACCTTGAATTACCTCAAATCCCACAAGCGACAGAGCCCGACCGGCGAGATAGACCTGGCGGAAGCATCGGCCGCGAACTCGGACCCGGAACAGGATTTTGTCAAAAAAGAACTGGCTTCGAAAGTGCTCGGCTTCACGGCCGGTCTGCCCGACCAGCAGAGGTTGATATTCGATCTTCGCTTTTATAAAGAGATGTCATTTCAGGAAATCGCCGAGATGACCGGTCGCGCTCTCGGGACGGTAAAGACCGGCTATCGAGAAGCGATCATTAAACTTCGCAAGCACGCTCTGGAAAAGGGATGGCAGTTATGAACTGCGCACAAGTACAGGAGCAGCTCGAGCTGTTCTTCGGGTCCGAAAAACTCCCCGAAGACATCGGTGAGCATCTGCGGAATTGCGAAACCTGCAGGTCGCACTGGGAAGAACTGCAGCGGCTGAGCGCCCGGCTGGGAGAAGATGCTGATTTTGAACCCTCGCCGAGCGATCTGCAACGAGCTATTGCCGGAGTAGGAGACCGGATCAAGCCTGATGAGGCACCTTCGATCACACCGGTCTCCCGGCTCCGACAGTTCTCGCGCATTGCCGCCGTTCTGTTGATCGTGGGGGTAGCGTATACCACATACCTGATCGGTCGGAAGCAGGCGCCGTCGACTGTCGCCGTTGTAACCGATACGGTAGTGACAACCGCCGCTGACTCGGCGGAGATGGACGACTATTTTGTGAGCATTCTCATCCAGGATTTCAGTTCCGACGGCTATTTTGAGGCCGGGGAACTGCTGCTGGATGATCTTACCGAAGAGGAGCTGGAATACCTTACCGAGCACATGACCGTAGGAGACCTGCTATGAAGATGCGAGTGATAACGATTTCGGCCCTGCTGGCGCTGCTGGCCGCCGGGACCTGTCTGGGCAATGACGCCGCCGGCAATCAGCCCGGTAGCGATCCGGCGGACCGGCCACGGTTCGATCTGTTCGACTGTCCCGGAGGTTTGGGTTTCGACTCCGAGCCGCGGCCGTTTGACATGATTTTCGCCCAGGGTCCCGTCAGGGGACCCGGTTCGGGCAAAGGCTTTGGCGGGCGGCACGGTGAAGAATGGGAAGACCGTCGCCAGCATCTGGAGCAACTCCGAATGCTCAAAATGCTCGAGGCCCTCAATCTGTCCGAGGACCAGGAACTGGAATTCCTGACCGCCTTCAGAGCAGTACGCAAGGAGCATGGCCGGTTAAATAACGAAAAGGAGATGCTGGTGGACAGTCTGTCAGCTCTTCTCGACAATGATCCGACTGATGAAAAAGCTATCACCAGCGCGGTTGACCGGATCCTCGCGATCGAAGATACCCGCCGCGATGTCATGAAGGAATTCATCGACAATATCAGGGGTCTGCTGACGCCGGACCAACTGGCCCGGTTCGTGGTCTTCAACGAACGATTCGAGAGAGAGCTTTTGGAGCAGGTGAAATCTTTCCGCGACCGGCGAAGGCCGCTCCCGGAACCTCCGACCGGCGAGGGATGATCCTCAGATTTGAACAAAGCTAACATGAAGTGATAAAAGAAAGGACGGACAACATGAAAAAGACAATCGTAATCCTGCTGACACTGGCCCTGGCCGCTCCGGCGGCTCTGCTGGCCCAGCCCGGTCCCGGCGCAATGGACCGCCCCGGCGGCGGACCGGTCGGATTCGGCGGCCGTGACTGCACCGGGGACGGCCCCCACGGTTTCATGGGCCGACACGGCGGCCGCGGTATGAGAGGCGGCTTCGTGGGCGTGAGTAGTTTCATGGCCTTTGCCGATGAGATCGAACTTACCGACGTCCAGAAGGATCAACTGGAGGCGCTCCAGGTGAAAAACCGCAAGGAAGGAATCGACAAGCACGCCGAACTGGAGAAAGCGAGGGTGGACCTTCGCGCCCTCAAGCGCGATGACCAGGCCGCCGAAAGCGCGGTCCTGCGACAAATCGATGTCGTAAGCGGTCTCGAGGCTGACCTCGAAAAGATGCGCTACAGCCATCGCAAAGAGATGAAAGCGGTGCTGACCGAGGACCAGATTAACAAACTTGAAGACCTGCGCAAAGAGCGTCGTCTTGAACGGCGCCAGGGGCGCGGTCAAGGATATGGCCAAGGCTTCAAAGGCCGAGGCTAGTCTTCCTCCCCCCACTCCTTCGTATCATCGCCTGTAGTAGAGAGGCCCACCGCAAAGTGGGCCTTTCGTATTGCGCCCAATAGTGTTAGCACTGGCCAGGGCCGACTGCCAATCTGGCACTTTTATGCCATTCCAGCTTGACTAGGCCCGCTCAGACCGGTAGATTTTAACATGCCTTTAGAACGTAATACCATACTGGACTTCATTAAGTCCCGCGCTTTCAAACCCATGAAAGTCAAAGAAATGGCCCGGGCTCTCGACATCCCCACCTCGGAGTACTCCAGCTTCCGCAAGACGGTGAAAGGACTCCTCCAGAGCGGCGAACTCGTCCGCCTCAAACGCGGCCGGGTCGGGCTGGCCGACCAGATGAACATCGTTGTCGGCACTCTGTCCATTACCCGAGGCGGAACCGGCTTCCTGATTCGGGAAGGGGAGGACGAAGATATTCTTATCCCGCCCCAAGAGCTGCTCACCGCTTTCGACGGCGACAAGGTCATGGTGCGTATGCGTGGACATCACCAGGGCCGTGAAGCCGGCACTGTTATCAAAGTCCTCGAGCGGGCCGAACGCAATATCGTCGGGCTGTTCCGCCAGGAGAGGCACTTCTATCTCGTCACTCCCGACAATCCGCGCATCCACCGGGATATTTACATCCCGGAATCGCTCAAGGGCAAGGCGACCGACGGCGACAAGGTTGTCGTCAAGATTACTTCGTGGGAAGATCCCTATCGCAATCCCGAGGGGGAAGTGATTGAAAGGCTGGGCCGCCCCACCGATCCGGGAGTCGATATGCTGACGGTTATCCGGACGTTCGGTCTGCCGCAGGAGTTTCCGCCGGAGGTGTTGGCCGACGCCGAGAAAGCCGCCGCTCGTCTTTCCAAAGACGATCTGGCCAGCCGGCGCGATTTCACCAAAGAGTGCATCTATACAATTGATCCCGCCGACGCCAAGGATCACGATGACGCCGTGTCAGTAACGAAGACTCCCAACGGTTACCGGCTGGGCGTGCACATCGCCGATGTTTCTCACTTCGTCGAACCCGGCTCCGCCCTTGACCTCGAAGCCTTCGAGCGCGGCAATTCGGTCTATCTTCCGGGAATGGTGATCCCCATGATTCCGGAAGTGCTTTCTAACGACGTTTGCTCGCTGAAACCGAATCGCCGGAGGCTGGCCCACTCGGTCATCATCGACTTCGACAAGAACGGCAAGATGCTCTCGTGGGAGATGGCCGACGCTGTTATAAACTCCAGGGCCCGGCTGAGCTACGAAGACGTCCAGGATCTTTTCGACGGCAAGACGGTCCCGGCGCGGGTTAAGCGGGTCGGCGAGAATCTCGAGACCGCCCGCGAACTGGCCACCATATTGAGCAAGCGGAGGTTCGCCGAAGGTTCGCTCGATTTCGATCTGCCCGAATCCAAGATCATCCTGAACGAGAAAGGCGAGGTCCTGGAGCTGGGTAACCGGGTCCGGCTGGAGTCGCACCGGCTCGTGGAAGAGTTCATGCTGGCGGCCAACCGGGCGGTGGCGCTGGAGGTTTTCCGGAAAGCCCAGCCTTTTCTTTATCGCGTTCACGATCGACCGGATATGGAAAAGCTGGAGGCGTTTTCGTCGATGATGTCCCGTCTGGGCTATTCGTTTCCGGTGTCGAAGAGCATGAATCCGATTCAGTTCGCCCGGTTCCTTCACAAAGTCGATGACACGCCTGAGGTCGACTTCATCAACGAGCTGATGCTTCGCTCCATGCAAAAAGCGGTTTACCAGCGGGAGAATATCGGGCATTTCGGCCTGGCCTTCTCCCATTACACGCACTTCACTTCGCCGATCCGGCGTTATCCCGACCTGATGGTCCACCGCCTGCTGCGCAAGCTGAAGAAAGGCCATTACCCGGCGGCTTATGCGAAGAAGGTCAAGGGGGCGATCGACCACATCGGCCGACACTGCTCCGATACCGAACGCACCGCCGAGGCCGCCGAACGCCAGGCTATCAAGGTTAAACAGGTGGCCTACATGGCGCACCATCTCGGCGAGGAATTTACCGGCATAATCAGCGGCGTTACACCCTACGGCTTTTTTGTGCGACTGGACAATATGGGGGTCGAGGGGATGGTCCGGGTGTCCTCGATCGACGACGACTACTATCGGTTCGACGAGGACAATTACCGAATGATCGGCCGTCGCAACAAGAGGTCTTTCCGCATGGGGGACGCTGTCAAAGTAGGCGTACAGAAGGTTGATACGGTCCGCTATGAAATCGATCTCTTCCTGCCAAAGGACCGTAAAAAAGAGAAGCCGAAGGCTGAACGGAAGCGTCCCGCCAGGCGCAAGAAAAACCGGAGATAATCAGAGATTGTATGACGTCCCCTGTCAGTGGGAGCGCTCATAAAGGCTTAGAAGCGATGATCAAGAACGTTGTGGTCCTGACCGACGATCAGCCGCGGTCGGGTCGGGAAATTGATTTTGACGAGCTGGGTGAGGTTGTCTCCGACATTGCCCAGTTGTACCAGACGGTCAAAGAGCGGC